>Ga0207878_100173_pt1 | contig 50308 bp, 38 predicted proteins | sample LinPmetageLP41_FD_184053 | JGI IMG/M metagenome (GOLD analysis project Ga0207878, IMG submission 184053) | Marine viral communities from the Pacific Ocean - LP-41 (SPAdes) | ecosystem: Environmental > Aquatic > Marine > Oceanic | place: Pacific Ocean | collected 2010-08-27 | reverse complement strand
AACGGATATTACAATAATGTTAGACCACATCATTATAATGCTGGTTTAGCGCCGAATGAATCTGAGGTTAGATATCAAGATTCTAAAACTGTGGCCAAAATTAGTTGACCACTACAGTATATGATTTGATGATTCAAGACGCACCATTAGATGAAAAAGAGCGTAAGCTAGTTAAAGAGGTTGCTAAGGAACTTACAGAAAAAATTCAAGAGTTATTGGTGATCGATTGGCGGAAAAAACAACGCACAAAAGCTAGAGTTAAGAACATGATTGAGGAGGTGCTTGATAGCTTACCTGAATCATATGACGACGAATTATGGCCTAAAAAATGTAGCGAAGTTTTTATGCATATATTTGAGAAATATCCTGGACAAGGACATAGTGTTTATACGCATTAAAATTAGTATTGAACCCCTTTCAAAATAACTGTATATTTATACAGCTTGCAATGTTAGGGTTCCATTTTGAGAAAGATAATTCATGTTGATATGGATGCATTTTATGTGTCTGTTGAAATCAGAGACAATCCCTCTCTAGCTAATAAACCTGTAGCTGTTGGTGGAAGCCGTAAAGCAAGAGGTGTTTTATCTACTTGTAATTACATCGCAAGGGAGTTTGGCGTTAGAAGTGCAATGCCCACAAGTATAGCTTTGCAAAAGTGCCCTAACCTGATTTTGGTACCTGGTCGAATGGAAATGTACAAATCAGTTAGTGCAAAAATACGGGAGATTTTTGAACGCTATACCGACATTATTGAGCCTCTCAGCCTTGATGAAGCTTATCTTGATGTATCCAACTCTCACTTATTTGGCGGTTCTGCGACTTTAATTGCTCAAGATATTTGTCGCTCTATCTATGAAGAATTACAACTCACAGCTTCTGCTGGTGTAGCTCCCATAAAATACTTAGCAAAAGTAGCTTCTGATCTGAATAAGCCTAATGGAATATATGTGATACCTCCCAATGATGTTGATTCTTTTATCGATAATATGGAGTTAAAGAAAATTCCAGGTGTTGGTAAAGTTACAAACGAAAAGCTTCTAGCGGACAATCTTCAATATGGCAGGGATATCAAAGCATCCAGCTTAGAGTATTTAGCTTCTCGTTATGGGAAACTTGGTCGCTTACTTTGGGAGAGGTGTAGTGGCGTAGATGATAGACCTGTAATGACGAGTAGAGAGAGGAAATCTGTTGGTGTTGAGCGTACATTTCCTGTAGATATTATTGATATATCTACCCTTGAAGAGATCCTTTTTAAAAAATTAGTTCCAGAATTGGAGCGCAGGTCTGAAAGGCATCTAAAAGATAGAGCAATAAACAAATTAGGCGTCAAAGTTAAGTTTTCAGATTTTCATCAGACAACGAAAGAACTTGCAACAGATAGTATTGATAAAACCATTTTATCTGAATTGCTCAGTGAAGCTTTCTCTAGAGGAAATGGAAAACGAGTACGCCTTTTAGGTGTTCACATCGGTTTATCACTAAACAAAGAAGATACAGAGCAGATATCTTTCGACTGGTAGATAGTATTCAATTATTTGTATTTGTGTGATTACAAAGGCTCATTGATGACTATTCACTATTAATTTGTTTTAAATATTGCCTAACTTGTTTCCTTAAATTCCTTATTGTTTCTTCATGAGCTGCTAATTCTTCAGCCATTTTATGATTTTTAAGTGCTAACACTTTTTGCTTTTTAACTAATTTGCTATCAATCAGTTGCTGAAAAAAAACATGGTACTTTTCCTGTTCAAGCTTTTTTACTCTTACTTTGAGTTCTTTATTCTCTAGCTCAAGTTCGCTTTTGGTCTTTCGTTTACCTGAAGAAAGTTCTTTCTTTTTATTTTTGGCTAATCTTGAAAGCTCCTTATTTAGCTCATCAATATGTTTGTATAGTTTCGGTTGCCTATCTCTTCGGATATTTGAAGCTGATGCACCATCGGCTTTTTTTGCTATGTGCGCTTTTACTATCGGGCCATTTCTAAAGTCAATATTTTCAATAGAGCCTGTTTTTATTTTTGATTTTAATTCTGAAAAGATTTCTTCCGTAGCTTCATAAAGTAGTTTGGTAATTGGTGGCCCCACAATAACCCACTCAGGGTAGTTAAGCTCATCTAATTCAACTTGTTTTACTTTTTTCAATGTATTAAGTAATCCATTCGTCATCAACGGTGCTCCATTTTTGATAATATATTATAGCCAGCTTCAACAACGTGCTTACTAACCTTTGCTTGTAAAGTATTCTTTATTGGAAATTTTTCCAAAAAGCTTTCGTGGCTTATAACATTTCGAATAATGGCGGATTGATGACTTGGAGAGTGATGAAATGAGTTGGGACACCCAGAGCAAAGTTCAAAACAACCATTAAGAACTTTGGCTATGCCAGTCTTTTTATCAAGGCATTTTGCTAAGTGTTGCCGACTTTTAAGCACCATGCAATAACCATATTCGTGAGGGATAAGGTGATGTAATTCACTTATTAAGGAGTCAATTAATGGTGAAAGATCATTTTCGGTAACAAACTTAAATTTTGAAACTTCTTTCTGAATGAACATTGCTATGGGGCCAGTAAAATTCTGTGAGTTTTCACCTACCATTCGGTAGACTAACTCTTCCATGTATTTTTCCTGAGCGGCTCTTTCTATTTGCTCTTGTGCTTTTGAATCGGTATAAGTAGAAGTGAACTCACCTTTTATGCAATGCCTGAAATGGTTTCTTATTGCCCCTTGAATATTCCCATCAAACCTTCTGAGCACAAAATCTACAAATGAGTGCCTAAAACCATGTGGTATTATGCGAGTTTCAGGCTCTATGAGTTGCTCCCCGTGCTTGTTGATAATTTTTTGAAAGAAAATCTTTAAGCGAACAGCGAAGTTTTCTCTAGATATTGCAGCTCCATTGTGATTAATTTTTTCTTTGTCTTTTGAGAAGCAAGATTTAGAAGCAGTATAAAGCCCAAATAAATAGGTTTGTTGTTGGTCATCACGGTTTCTTTTATTGATGTAGCTTATATCGCACATAATATCCGCAGCTTCAGCTGCAACCCCTGCTATTGCTCGCAATTGTTTTACTCCTCCTTGTGTTTTATCTTCACGGGTTTTAAATCTCCATACACCATCAATATCTCTTGAGTAGTCTTGGGATAATGTTTGCCTCATCTCATGAACACGAATACCTGTTAAACAGAAGAATATTACTTTACATGCGTCATATACTTCTTTTACTTTTTCGTTTAGCTCTGTGTGCCCCGAAATGCTTAGTAGCCAACTAACTGGATCATCTGATATGGAGCCACCTAATCGAAGATACTCAGCTCTGTATGCTTTGAGAAATTCGGCAATAGCTTCTGCTTTATTTTTGTGTTGCTTAACAATAGCTTCGCCTCTGACGAGCTGCCTAATTAGCGTATTTTCACCTTTCATAAATACTATTGTGTTAGGATCTTGTTTTAAGTGAGTCCTTTGTATATTAAAATATGCTCTTAACGCTTTTGCTTCATCTGAGCGAATTGTATTTATAGCTTCAAGTAGCATTAGGGAGGCAATCTCTAACGGTACGCTATCATGGGAACTACTGATATTCCAATCCTCAAAACTAATATTTTGCTTTATCATTTCATCTTTTAAGTTAGGTAATAAGTTTTGAAAATCCGTAGGTTCTAAATAGCCATCAGATAAAAGCCCTTTTCGATATAGATTTCCAGAATTCGTGATATGCCACACCGTTCTTAGAAGTGTATCCTTACTTAGGACTTTTAAAGCTTCTGTTGCATGGTTTCTTTTAGGTAGTTTTATTCTATTAAAGGCAATATCTTGAATTAATTTGTAAAGATCAGCTTCTTCCCAAAGTCCAATAGATGTTTCTGGTTTATTTTTTGATGCCCAGGTGACAATCTTTTCGATATGGTTGCGTTTTGCTTCGATAGTATTTTTTCGAGCAGTTAGATCCTGTGTGTCTGGATTCGTATATCCTCCAGCCCACTGTATCAGGTACTCTCTTCCCCATGCGGCCCAGCGTTTTTTTGCAAATTCAAAACTTACATCCAAAGTGAAAAGTTCGTTAGAGTTACTATCTCTAACAGAAAAACTTAAACTGTTAACAGAGTTTTGATACTCATTAGTATTTAATTTTGTCTCTTTATTCGTAAGTGTTTTTTGATTATTCATGATAACTACCTATCAGATTAAGGATGGGTAAGGGATATCATACTCACTGAGCATATTTTCCCCTTGCTTTTGGATTTTGACTGGAAAGTTATTGAATACTTCTGATAGGTAAGCAAGCTTCTTTTGGGCTTCTTGGCCTTTTCTTTCACAGTCAAGGAACAACTTAGGAAGTTCACTATTTAGGTGATTAATGTAGCCTTTTAGCAGCATTGATGTTGTGTCACTCACGAGTATTATGATTTGGCCGTTTTTTTCAAATCCACCCCATAGCTCAATATCGACTTGTTCCAATATTTCCTCATTGGTTATAAACTCACGTTTGATACCCAACAGTTCACGTAATTTAGGCGGGTCAATAAATTCTATACTCGAAAGTTGTTCACCTAACTTCAAAGCCTCATCTACCATTAAATTACCAACTTGAGCACCGAAATTTAACTCAGAATCAATAGATTCTTTAGAGTTGCTTCTATTTTTATACTTATTTTGTTTTACGGCAGGCGAGTGCGCAGTTAATTCTGCTTTTATTGCTTCAGATGCAACTGCTTCTTTGTTCGATGCCTTGCTAGTTTTAGCTCTTATATTGGAAACATCATCCATGTGTTTTCTAGACATGGCAATCGCGTCAGGAGTTAATCCTATTAGTTTATTTTCTTTTTTTGCATAACCTGATTGGTCAAGGCCATTTCTCTTTTTTGCACTGATTTGTGGTGTTTCTAATCTAGCGAGTTGGTTTTGGTGCCATATTTTATTTATTAGCCAAAGGAATGGCTCACCTTCTGAGCCTAGTTCTCTTTTGTATATCTCTTGTATGTCTGAAGTTTTTGTAATTAGTAGCTCGAAAAACTTTAAAGACTTTGTGGAATACCCAATATGGCCTTTACCTGTTGCTATGTTGTTATAATGGATCGTTTTATTAGAAGTGTTAATATTTGCATTGCTAGATATTATTCTTTGTTTTAAAAAATTTGTATAGCATTCAAATGGCAAACTTTGCCTAGTATAAATGGGGGTAGCTGAGGTTTTTTTCCTCCTTTCTTTTCTGTACTCTAATTGTGACGATTCCTCGTTATAAGAAAAGTCAGAAAGGGTATGTGAAGTAATCCCGCTTCTTTGAACTGAGTCTGAAGCTAGTAAACACTGAATTAAAAAGCTTTCAAAATCTGAAGGTTCGACGAGAAATCTCGGCGTTAAATTATCATACCTTCTTAGTTTATATTTATTTGAGGATAAAGTAATTTGATTACTTTTCTTAAATTTTATTAACCAATTTATTTTTGTTAATTTGGATTCTTCACTATCTTTCTTAGGGGTAGGAAAGGAGTCGGAGGTGTACCATTCTGTTAAGAAGGGATCATCTAGATTTATCACTTCTTGATGAATTAGTTCGTTAATCTTCTTTAGCTTTTTCCATGAGCTTTTATTTATAAGCTTAAGTTGAGGAGCATCTGCTGTAAGATTTAAAGACTGAGGGTTTTTTAGCAAAATTACATTTTGATATTTGCAAGCTTTTAATTTTGATAAGTAGCTTGCAATTTTTTTGTTTGAAAGAATGTCACCCCTGATTTCGGTAAATTTATTTAATAAAAAACAACAAGCTAATCTCAAACTTTGAATTAATTCTGTATCATTATATGGACAATTATTTTGACCAAATAACTCTGCTATAGATTTTTTAGGATTACTTTTAGGTGGGGGAAAATTAGGGCAAAACGCCAAGTAATCAGCCAATGTATGATCATAATATTTTGAATCGATGCCTTTATTTTTCTTTAAGACTATTGTAATAGGTGTTTTGAGGTTTAATTCTTGTCCGTAAAAGCTAGTTTTATTACTTACCTTTTTTTGTTCAATGAAAAAAAGATTGATTACGTCAAATGGTATTGAACCATTTAAGAACTCAGGGGTTGACTTAATAAAAGTTATGAAATGCCTTATATCTATAGCTTTACCGTATCTAGTTGATGGTGACTGCCTAAGGAATACAGGCGATTTTAAATACCCAATATAAAGCCTGATCAGAGAGTGACTTTGTAAAGAATCGGGTATCGTTACATTAACTCTAGCAGGTTTGCCGTTACCATCTACCCCAAAAACAGTAACAGACTTGTCAGATTTGTTTATAGAGTGAATAGTCGCTGGAGCAAGCTTTGCTAACTCTGATTCGTTGGGAGATTTAGTCCTCATGATTTAATTTCTTCTCTTTGAATGCCTTGCCGTACTTCGTCTGGTCTAATGATAATTGATGTAACACTTGTTCGCGTTTATGTAAAAGTGCTTCGAAATATATGTAGCTAAATGTTGTAGCTAGGTCACTATGTCCTAACCACTGAGGAACAAAAATCCAAGGGTCATCTCCATTTTCCCTACAGTGGGTAACGGCATTTGTTGCAAAGCACTTTCTTAATTTATGAAAACTCCTGGCTTCCCAAACGGAGGTATGAAATTCCTCACGGTCAGCGATTTCATAATTTCTTTTTGCGCATTTCCTAAACAATTTTGAGGCAAAGGTTTTGTCTAAAATTTTTTCACCATTTTTTTGACAAATTATATTCCCTTTAGTTAGATGGTTTGCTTCATTCCAGATAAAGTCATATATAGCTTTTACAAGACATGGAGGGATAGGCACTTTTCGAATCTTTTTCCCTTTTCCATAAACTGTTATGTGTATCGATTTGGGGATAAAGTCACTACTCTTAGGTAAAATTTTGCGTAATTGCAGAATGTTTAGATTGTGTGGGTCAACTATTTCAGCAGCCCTAAACCCAGCATAGTATCCTAGCTTGAGCACAAGTTCGTTTCGTTTAATTATGAATGAGGATTGTGATGATATATTTGAGAGAAGGCAGTCATCTAAAGCTTTTTCGTTAAAGTATGCATCATGCATATCTGTTTTGATTCCTTCCAGAAATGTTTGGCTGTATTCATCATCTTCATAACTATAAGAAAAGTTAATTTCGTGATTAGTAAACCCAGCCTCATAAAGGTATTTGAAAAACTCCTTCAAAACAGTAATGTGATGTTCAATTGATGTGTTTTTAAGTCCTTTCTTTTTCTTAAGAATGCCTATTAGATACCCTGACATTTCTTGCTCTGTTATTTCTTCGAGATTGCTATCAGTTAGGTTAGAAAGACTAGTTATTTCTGTATAGAAAGATTTCATTACATTCATATATGACCTAACAGTATTTTCACTTGAATGAGAAACTGCGGTGTGTAATAAAAATGCAGACGGTAGAACTAAAGGTTCACTGTTATAAAGAAGAGCGTATGTTGTAACTCTTCGCATTCCGTACTTTAAATTATCAACAATTTTATGCTCAATCATTTTCTCTCCAGTTTCTATTAATCAAAATAGAACACATGTAACTATTGTCAAGGCGAAGGTTATTTTGATACAAGCTATGATAAGATATGAACTGCTTTTACGCAGCGGTCGAAATGCGCGATAACCCAAAGCTTGCCAATGTGCCTTTAGCCATTGGCGGCAATAGTCGACGAGGCGTGCTTTCTACAGCAAACTATATAGCCAGAGAGTACGGCGTACGCTCTGCTATGTCTAACTACCACGCTAAACAGTTATGTCCAGACCTAGTAATAGTGCCTGGGCGTATGTCTGTTTACAAAGATATTTCTAGTCAAATTCGCGCTGTATTTAAACGCTATACCGATTTAATAGAACCTCTTTCGCTTGATGAAGCCTACCTAGATGTAACAAACAGCACAGCATGTAAAGGCAGTGCAACGTTAATTGCCCAGCAAATTAGAGCCGATATTTATAACGATACCGGCCTTACAGCCTCTGCTGGTGTGGCGCCCATTAAATTTATTGCCAAAATAGCCAGTGATGAAAATAAACCCAATGGCCAATTTGTGGTTTTACCTGATGAAGTGGATGGGTTTTTAAATAACCTACCGCTTGGTAAAATTCCTGGAGTAGGGAAAGTGACTCTAGAAAAGCTTAATTTGAAAGGGCTGTATACAGGTAATGACGTACGCGAAAAAGGCGTTAATTGGATGCAGCAACATGTAGGTAATTTTGGTGTATCGCTTTATCAAAAATGCGCAGGTGAGTATGTTGGAACTGTATCTACACAGAGAATACGTAAATCATTAAGTGTGGAGCACACTTATGAATACAATAAAAATAGTTTACAAGAATGTTTAGAACAACTGCCTAAACTATTAGAGGAGCTGACTACTCGTCTTAATAAGCAGCAGCTACAAAACAAAATTAATAAGCTTAGTGTAAAAGTGAAGTTTGCAAATTTTGTGGTGACCAGTGCCGATCAGGCACATCATCAACTAAATACAGATATTTTTACTGAGCTGTTTAGTAAAGCGTATCAACGAGGCATGCAACAACCTGTACGCCTTTTAGGAATTGGGGTTAGCGTAAAAAATGAGCCTAATTTAAATCTACAATTGAGTATTCTCGATTAGCGTGTACTTTTTACTGTAACACCAAGTTGCCAGAGCAAAATTTGCTTATCGCAGCTGGCTGGTTTTGTATTTTTATATCGACGATAATACCCTCCTTATGTTTAATAACAGGAGCTTTACTTATGGCATATCCTCAAGCAATCGCTGCACCTACACTAAGTGCTAGCCTTGATTCTTCTTCTCACGATGCACTTATTATTATTAGTGATGACTTTTCTCAGTTAGCCAATAATTCACTAAGCGATGCTATAAACGCGCAAGCTAAAGTAGACTCTCGTATTGGCAAGCAAGTTACCTTTTTAGTTATTGAAAATACACGCGTTATTCTTGCGCCAACAGGCCCACTAAACCGAGATTACGACGATGTTCGCCGCTATTTTGATGCAGCTAAACGAGCTATAAATGAAGCGAAAGCGTCGGGGAGTGTCAGTCCTGCTATTTACTTACCAAACTTGCATATTGATGAACGTTACCAAAATGCGCTAGAAGTTGCTTATTTAGGTGCATGCCAAGCTTTATGGCAACCACTTGAAGCCCGTGAATATCACGGCGAAGGCATTGAGCCAATTACTCAAATTGGTTTAATTGACGCAAGTGAGGAAACTGTTAAGGCTGTAAATGCAATTGCAGCAGGGCAATATGCCGCACGTGATTTATGTGGTACTGAACCAGAGCGTATGGCGCCTCCTCGTTTTGCAGATTACTGCGTGGAGCTTTTTAAAGGCTCAAACGTAAGTGTTGATGTTGTTGACGACATAGACTTAATTGATAAAAACTATCCAATGCTAAGTACGGTTGCACGTGCATCGTATGCAGTAGAGCGCCACCACCCTCGCGTTGTTAAGCTTGAATACGTGCCTGAGGGCGAAGTTACCCGCACGCTTATGTTTGTAGGTAAAGGTTTAGTATACGACACAGGCGGTGCAGATTTAAAAGTAGGCGGTTACATGGCAGGTATGAGCCGTGATAAAGGCGGTGCAGCATCAGTTGCAGGCTTTATGAAAGCGGTTGCTGATTATCAGCCTAAAGGCGTTAAAGTTATTTCTTACTTAGCCGTTGTGCGTAACTCTATTGGCTCAGATTGTTTTGTACCAGATGAAATAATTACTAGCCGTGAAGGCGTGCGTGTTCGCATTGGTAACACCGATGCAGAAGGGCGCTTAGCAATGGGTGACCTACTTAGCGAAATGAAAGATTTAGCTAAGACAGAAGTTAACCCAACCTTATTTACGGTGGCAACATTAACGGGGCATGCGGCGCGTGCAATGGGCCCTTACGGAGCCTATGTAGAAAACGGACCTGCACGCAGCGCTAATACATCTCGTCAAATTGCTGATCTGGGTGATTTATGGGCTGATGGCGCAGAGGTTTCTCGTTCTCGTCGTGAAGACTACGACTTTATAAAACCGCGCACTTTAGCTGATGATGTTTTATCAAGTAATAATGCGGCTTCTGCAGTTACTGCGCGTGGCCATCAGTTCCCTATGGCATTTTTAGCTGTTGTTGGCGGGCTTGATAAACACGGTAACGACTCTGCTCAGCCACTGCCTTATGTACATATGGATATTGCAGGTAGCGGTGTTGAAGGTGGCGATTGGCAGCACGGTAAGCCAACCGCTGCATCAGTAACAAGCTTATTTGCACGCTACTGTATGTGAGCTAAAAACTTACGTGCAATAAAAAAGCCCTGATAATTCAGGGCTTTTGTTTTTTAAGTTATTTTAATTTAAAGCGATTAACCACACTCGAAAGCCCTTGGCTACTTTGTTTAAGATTGTCGCTAGCATCGGTAAGCTGCTTGGTATTATTGAGTGATTGCTCGGTTGATTGAGATAACTCGTTAATACGTAAATTAACCTCGTCGGCAGCTTGTGTTTGCTGCTCTGTGGCTCGCGCTATTTGGCTGTTCATTTCAGTAATAATTGACACAAGCCTTTCAATTTCACTAAGTGATGTATTAGCAGATGAAGCCTGTTCAACGGTAGAAACCGAAAGCGCTTGGCTTGACTTAACAGCCTCAACAGCGGCTTTTGCCCCTTCTTGCAATTTAGTGATCATAGCTTGAATTTCGTCAGTACTTTGCCCTGTACGACTCGCTAGTGTGCGTACTTCATCGGCTACAACAGCAAAGCCTCTGCCGTGCTCACCGGCTCGAGCTGCTTCTATTGCAGCGTTCAGCGCTAGTAAATTAGTTTGCTCCGATATACTTCTAATCACATCAAGTACTGAGCCTATATTATTGCTCTCGTTGGCCAAGTCTTCAGTAACTTGGCTTACCGTTTCTATATTGCTAGAAAGTGTTTCTATGGCGGTAATGGTGTTTTCAACCACGCTTTTACCTGTTGATGCATTGCACGCGGCATCATTGGCAGCTTGTTCTGCTGCCTCGGCATTACGACTTACGTCGTGGATTTGGTGAGTCATTTGCTCCATTGCAGCAGCAACTTGTGTGGAGCTGTCGTTTTGTAGCTCGATAAACGAATGGCTTGTTTTGCTAGAGTCGTCAACGGTATAGGCATGCTTATTTACATCATCGGCACTTTGCGATACTTGAACCAACGACTCTCGCATTTTTAACACAAATAAATTAAATGAACGCGACAGCTCTGAAATTTCATCATTACCCGATTCGTTTAGCGTACGGGTTAAATCACCTTCGCCTTGGGAAATATCTTTCATCATATCGGCAGCTAGGCGAGTAGGGGTTAAGATGCTCTTACCTATAAAGTAGCTGAGGATTATAACTGCAATAATCATTATTAATGCGCTAAAAAGTATAAGGTTACGCTGCTCGCTAAATGCTTCGTCAATTGAATCAAGGTAAACACCTGAACCAATAATCCACTGCCACTGATTAAACCCTTTTACAAACGCTATTTTATCTACAGGTTGTTCTTTACCAGGCTTTGGCCATTTGTAAGGAATAAAACCTTCGCGGTTTTGTTTTACAATATTAACCATTTCTACAAATAGCGCTTTGCCGTCGGGGTCTTTGTTATTGGTTAAGTCTTTACCTTCAAGCGCCGGTTTTATAGGGTGCATTACCATTGCAGGTTGGTAGTTGTTTATCCAAAAATAATTAGTTTTGTCGTAGCGTAGGGCTCTTACAGCCTCAAGAGCTTGGGTTTGAGCTTGCTCTTGCGTGAGGGTGTTGTTTTTCTCAAGTGCATAGTAATGTTCAATAACACTGTATGCGGTTTCTACTACATTTTGTGTTTTTAGGTATTGCTCGTTTTTGAGTGAGCTATATTGATGAGTTAGGCTAGATATACTCAGTACTATTAGGCCAAATACAACAATGGCTATTAACAGTGAAAAACGCTGGAATATACTAAAACTACGTAAATTAGGCATACTTTTATCCTCAATAAGTGTGCGCATTAGCGCATAGAATAAGCGTAGCTAAAAAGGGCGTTTAATCTAGGCTTAATAACCTATTAAGACAAAAAAAAGGCTGATATTTCAATCAGCCTTTGGTCTATTTTTAAATGGTTTAATTATTTAACATCAAAATGACGATTAAAGAAATTAGTAATGGTTTGATGCAAATGCGTTTGCACTTGTTTACCACGAAGACTGTGTTTAGAGCCCGGGTAAGTCATCATCTCAAACTGTTTTTCGTTATCTTGAAGTTGTTTAAATAACTTAGTGGCGTGGGTAAATAACACGTTGTCATCGGCCATACCATGGTAAATCATTAATGGGCCTTTTAAGCCATCTGCGTACGGGAATACAGCGCTATCTTCGTAGCCTTTTGCGTTCGTGTTTGGATTACCTAAATAACGTTCAGTGTAGTGAGTATCGTACAATGCCCAATCTGTTACTGGTGCTCCCGATACGCCTGCTTGAAAGTAATCGCCCGCTTTAAACATTGTCATTAATGCCATGTAGCCGCCGTAGCTGTGGCCATAAATACCAATACGCTGTGGATCTACGTAATCAAGGGAGCGTAAAAATTCTACGCCCTTAATTTGGTCGGCGACTTCTACTACGCCTAAGTTTCTATAAATAGCATCTTCAAACTTTTTGCCGCGATTGTAAGAACCTCGGTTATCAAGCTGAAAAATAACGTAGCCTTGTTGCGCCATATATTGAAAATACAAATTTTTACTGCGCCAGCTATTGGTAACTCTTTGTGCGTGCGGCCCACCGTAAACATTAACAATAACAGGGTGTTTTTTGCCATCACTTACATTACTTGGCTTAAATAAACGGTAATGCATTACTTGGCCATCTTGTGCTTTAATTGTGCCGTATTCTGGTGTTGTTAAATCACTTAAGTAAGGCGTAAGCGGGTGGTTACTATCGAGCTTGTTTTCTTCAAGCCAGGTAATAAAGTCGCCGTTTACATTACGAAGAGCGGCTGAGTTTGGCGTATTATCAGATGAACTATTATCGATAAAAGTTTTACTATCTTTTGCCATTACAACACTGTGGAACTTACCTTTTTCGGTAATACGCTTTGCATCGCCTTTTTTAAATAAAGGGGCGCTGTATAAATGGCTTTCAAGCGGTGTATCTTTACGTCCTGCAAAGTACACAATACCTTTTTTCTCATCAATACCTTTTAAGCTATCAACAGCCCAATCGCCAGAGGTAATTTGGCGAACAAGTTGGCCGTTAGTACGGTATAAGTAAAGATGTTTAAAACCATCGCGCTCAGATGCCCATACAAAATGCTTTTTGTCTTTTAAAAACTCAAGGTCAAAGTGTAGGTTTATCCATGTGTCGCTATTTTCGCTAAGCGCTACTTTTTGTGTTTTAGTGTCGCTGTTATAAAAGCGAAGCTCTAAATTATGCTGAGAGCGGTTTTGCCACTGATAAGAAAGCGTAGTGCTGTCTTTTAGCCATTTAGCGCGGGCAATGTAAATGTCTTCATCTTCGCCTAAATCAATCCAATCAACTTTTTGGTCGTTAAGTTTAACTACGCCTAGCTGAATCTTAACGTTATCTGTTCCTGTAAACGGGTAGCGCTGATTAAATAGTTTTACTTCATCTGCGTAAATTTCGTTACGAATTGCTTCTTTTACAGGGGTTTCGTCAACACGTGTATAAGCTATTTTAGACTCATCGCCTGACCACCAATAACCCGTCATACGGCTCATTTCTTCTTGCGCTACAAACTCGGCCATGCCGTTTTTAATAACGCCGCCACCGTCTTTACTTAGCTGTATTTCTTTTCCAGAATCAAGCTCTAAAGCGTAAAGGTTTTGCTCACGAATAAACGATACATAATTACCTTTAGGTGAAAAGCGCGCATCGGTTTCAAACGTTTCTGTGTTTGTTAGTTTTTTACTTTTACCTGAAGCAAGCTCGTAATAATACAAGTCACCATTGAGTGGAAATAAAAGTGCTTTGCCGTCTTTAGACCATTTATATTCTAAAATACCTTTACCAAAAATACGCTGGCGTTCGCGACGTGCTTTTTCTTCATCTGAAAGGTTTTCTGGGCCTGAAAATAACTTAGCAGAATCAACAAGTACACGATTGGTGTTGTCTTTTAAGTTGTATTCCCACAAATCATAACGGTTGTAGTCATCGTTTTTACCTTGTAAGTAAGTTACGCGGCTGCCGTCAGGTGAAAATTTAAGTTGTACCGGTGACTTACCCGAAAGGCTCGGATCGTCAAAAATACGTTCTAGAGATAATGGTTTTGCTTGAACACTAACGGCGCCAACCATTAATGGCAGTGCCAGTGAGAGGTGTTTTATTTTTTTTAGCACAAGGTTGCCTTAGCTTATTATAAATATTGCTTTGAATGGTAAAGCCAAGCGTGTGCAACTGCAACTAAATGCTATAAAGTGTCATTTATTGAAGATAAAGTAGGACATTACAATGACTAACCCTAAATTTGAACTTGCCCCTGAGCTTAAGCGCGATTGTATAGAACTTACCGACTGGCCGTTATGTAAGGTGCTACTGCTGAACGATAGCCAATACCCTTGGTTTGTACTTGTACCTAGGCAAGCAAACTTAAAAGAAATTATTGATTTATCTGAGGATGATCAAATTGTGTATTTAAAAGAGTCAGCCAAGTTAAGTAAGTTATTAATGGATGTGTTTAGCCCTGATAAACTAAACGTAGCAGCTTTAGGTAATGTGGTACCGCAATTACATATTCATCATATTGCACGTTTTACGACTGATGCTGCTTGGCCTGCGCCAATTTGGGGTAAGCACCCGGCAGTGCCATATACAGAACCACAAATTGCAGAGCTAAAAAAAGCGCTGCAGTTATAAACCACAGCGCTAGTAACGTATTTCGTGTTGGGTTAGTTAAGGCCTAACACGTCTTTACCTTGTTTAAAGGTTACATCTACAGGGATATTAGCTTGGCTTAGCTTTTCTAGGTCTTTAGCAAGCTCTTCTTTAATATCGCCATGTGTTGCGATTAGTTGATCTACTTTTTCGTAATCGCCATCACCTTGTAAAGTTAAAATTAGGCGAGATAATTTAGCCATTGCTACGCCCATTTTTTCCATGTTTACGCGGTATAAACCTTCGTCATTTTTAGAAAATGCGCCTTCTTGTGCAAAGAAATTAAAGCGGATCATATTGGCTTTACCATGTGCACTTGATGCGCCAAAACGTACAGAGCGGAAAATACCAGCCATAAACGTAGTGTAGTAATCCTCTAGTGTACCTTCGGTAATTTCGCCTTTTTTGAGTAACTGCTCAACCATGTATAAACCTAAAATATCGGCTTTACCTTCTTCAAGTGCACTTGCGTGTTCTTGTAATGATTGGCGAACGGTTCCTTTACCTGTAAGCGTGTTTTTAATACCTAAACCATGTGCCACTTCATGGAACATAGTATTGGCAAAAAATGCGTTAAAGGTAATGTGTTTGCGTTGCTCTGGCACAATTAGCTGCTCAGAGATTGGCACTAAAATTTTATCAAACTTAGCGCGCATTGCGTTTTTAAGTTGCAGGCGACGAGTGCCTTTTTCAAGCTGAACTTGCTCATCGTTTGGTAAATTAATCGCAATGGTTTTACTGCCTGCATTAGAGTGGCCTGCGTAGTAAACAACATCGTAAGCATTTAAATCGGCATCCGAACCAGGTACTTCTTGTTTGTACTTCGCATCTACTGGTAAGCCTTTTTGAAGCTCAGGTAAAAAGGCTGCAAACTTAGCAAGGCGCTCGCTCCATTTTAAATCTTTAATTAATACGTAAGACTCATAAGCTGCGCGGTAGCCAAACAATTGATCTTCGTATGTTTCTATTGGGCCAATAACCACATCTACTGGATTATTTTTCATATCCATCCACGCAAAGTCAGACACCTGGAAATCATCTTTTTGCAGTGCGTCAGCGCGTAGATTTAAGTAATTAGCAAATTCTTTATCATCTGCAAGTTTACTTGCTTCACGTAATAGGTTTGCTGCTTTTACAAGCTCATCAGCGTATTCTTTTGAATAAGGCACGCTGTAAAGCTTGCCTTGCTCGTCACGTTTAATTACTGAGTAAAGGCCTTTTTTATCCTCAACGTCAGCTTTGTTTAGCTCTTCTTTAGTTATATCTGCAGGGTAAAACTGTGCTCCGAGGGCTTTTTCTTTATAGCCTGATAAAAATGCTTCGTCACCATTTAAGCGATCCCAAGGACCGTAGTTAATATCAGCAAATTTACGTACTTTTTCATCACTCAGTTTTGCTAAAAACGCATCTTTATTTTCACCAAAAGATTGTTTCCAAAATAATTCATCCATAATTTTAGATGCATCAATAAGCTTAGACACCATCGCTTTTTGGTTATCACTCAAATGCGAAAGATCAGCCTTTAGGCTAAAGTCAGTGTAAATATCTAAACGTTGTTTATCGGTATTAATAAGCTCAGGACCTGATTGAGCACCACTTTCTTGGGCTAGGTCTACGGCTGTGTTGTCGGTAGAAGACGGCGCTTGCTCAGAGCATGCACTAAGAAAAACAACACCTGAGAGCAAAATTGCTTGGCTAATTTTATTTAAGATCATTATCTTGCCTATTAAAAAGTAAGTTTAATAATTTGTATAGCTATGCTTAATAGCCAAAGGTATACAAATGCTTCCTTATTGTGATTGCATTAAAGCAAAACTAAATGGTAAATAGCAAGTATTTGGCGTTGTAAGGCAGGCACATGCGCTAAAGCGTCATAAATTAAAATAAACTTCTATAATTTCCTTAACTTTATCGGTAAGTTAGACAATACTAATTTATATTACTAATACAAAAATTAACGGTCTGAATTTGCAGTTGCTTGCAGGCTAAACAAAAAGGATGGCAAGCTATATGTCTACAGAAAATGCTTTATTAACGATTCTAGTTGATAGAATAAATAACGATACGCTCGTGCTGCCAACGCTACCTGAGGTTGCAATTAAGGTTCGCCAAGCGGCGGATAACCCTGATGTAAACTTGATGCAAATGTCGGATGTTATTGCTCAAGACCCTGCGCTTTCAGCCCGTATGATAAAAGTTGCTAACAGTGCAATTATGGGACGTGCGGTAAAAGTGTCTAATTTACAGCAAGCAGTTACACGTATTGGCTTGCGCCAAATTAAAAATATTGCAACCGCAATGGCAATGGAGCAACTGTTTGTATCAAACAATGAGCTAATTAAAGGTTACATGGGTAAAGCGTGGCAAAAAACATTAACGGTTGCGAGCCACTCTATTTCACTTATGGAATTTTACTTACAAAATCAAAAGCACACGTCGTTAAATCGCGATTCAATTACACTCACCGCACTTGTCTATAATATTGGCGTGTTACCTATTTTAACTGAAGCAGAGCGCCACCCCGAGGTTTTTGCTAACCCAAGCTTTTTAGCTCATGCAATTCAAAAGTTGAGTGGTAAAATTGGCTCTTCTATAATGACTGCTTGGGAGTTTCCGAAGGAGTTTGTTGATGTTGCACAAAGCTGGGCCGATCCCACTTATAAACCGTCTCAAGTAAGTTATGTAGATTTTATTCGTGTAGGCGCTATTTTAGAGGGGACGTTACAGGTTTCTGATAAATCAGCCGCATTACAAACTTATATAGATAAGGGCGTAATTCCATCGATGCAGTTATTTTCAAGTGACGAGTACAACGATATGCTAGCTGATGTAAAAGATATGTTTAGTTAAACATATTTTTTATTGGTATTAAAAAAGCACGATTTTATCGTGCTTTTTTACGTTTTAGTTATGCTTTACCTAAATCGTCTGCATCACCTAAACCAGCGGTTAGCTCTTCAAGCAATTGTTTAATTTCTTCTGACGCTAAAATAAAGTCGGCATCGAGTTTAACGGCCATATCTTCTTTAGGAATATCAGCGTTTTCTTCTTTTAAAGTTTCTGAGTAGCTTAAACGTTTAATAGAGCCATCGTTTTGTAGCATAAACTTCAGGCGCTCTTGCCAATCAAGGGCAAGCTTAGTTACACGTTTACCGCTTTCTAAATGTGACTTAACTTCATCACAAGCTAGATCATGACCTTTAAGTTTTACTTGTGCGCCGCTGTCATCGGCTTCTTCAAGTTCAGCGTCTGAGCCTATTGCAAAGCCTTCTGGAGTACTAAAGTTAGTTAGCCAGTCTGTTAAAAATACATCAAGGTCATAATTAGCAAATGCAGGTACTACAGGTAATGTACCAAGTGACTTACGAAGTAGGGCGAGTAGCTCTTCTGCTTTGTTAAAGCTGCCACTATTTACTACAACCCAACCATTTTCTTGGTCAATGAATGCAAATTGTAGGCTCGATTTTTTGAATGCCTGAGGAAGCAGTGTATGAAGGATGTTTTCTTTTAATTCGTCTTTTTCTTTCTTTTTAACAGGACGATTTTCTTCTGCTTCAATTTGATCAATTTTTTCAGCAACGAGCTCGTTTATAACCGACGCAGGTAACACTTTTTCTTCACGTTTTGCACACACTAAAATACTTTTTTGAGAAAAATGCGATAACGTTTCGCCATGCTTTCCAAACGCTTTTGTCCAGCCAAATGTAGCAAGCTCTTGGCCTGTACACGGACGAAATAAGTCTTGCTCTAATGCTTTGTCAAAATCTTCTTGAGTATATGAAACGTCTTGCTTAAAGCGGTAACAAATAAGGTTACTAAACCACATAGGGGGATTGATCCATTTGAAAAATTTGTTCAATCATAGCAATAAAAACAACATCTCGAAATGGCTGATTTGTTACTGGCAAATATGGCTAAATTTAACGCACATAGTTACTCTTGGTTAAACATAGAGAGGGGTTTAGCCATGTTTTTAGGGAACTGAATGTAATAGCGAAGACCTTTACCTGGCTCGCTTGTGGCATCAATAGAGCCACTTAATGTTTGTTTTACTAAATTAAACATTATGTGCGTACCTAAGCCGCTACCACCTTGATCGCGCTTAGTCGTAAAAAATGGGTCAAATAACTTAGTTAATTGCTCGCTAGTAACACCGTTACCATTATCTTTGTAATCAATGGTTAAGTTAGTTTCATCACTTGTTATTTTTATATCCATAAGGCCATTTTCTTTGCCTTCAAAGCCATGAATCAGTGAATTCATTATTAGGTTGGTAAAAATTTGACTTATAGCACCTGCAGGTAAGTTAAGCACTAAAGCATCTGGGCATTGTAAGTTAATTGTGTGGGATGTTTTTTTTAGTTTAGGATGCAGCGAGCGAATTACTTCGTTAACGTAATCTTTAAAGTTGATGGTTCTTATTGCCTCACTGGCTTGATCAACCGCAATTTGTTTAAAGCTCGCAATTAGCTCAGATGCTCTATCAAGGTTTGTAGTGAGTAGGCTAGTACTTTGTTTAGCTTCATTAATAAACTCCTCAAGCGCTTTTGGTGAGAGTTTCTTATCGGTATAGGCACTTTCGAGTTTATTTAAACGTTCTTGTAAAAATGATATTGCAGTAACGCCAATACCAATGGGCGTATTTATATCGTGCGTTATACCAGCTACTAAACCACCTAAGGCTGCCATTTTTTCAGTGCCAACTAAACGCTCTTGAGCTAGGCTTAGCTCATCTATATAACGTTGTGATTCGCTTTGTTTGCTAATTAGTTCTTGCTCTGTGCTTCGGCGTAAATCAATTTCTTCGGTGAGAACTATTTTTTGTTTTTCAAGCTCATATTTTTGCTGCTGTAAGTCCATCATTGCTTGGCTCAAGTTAGATGTTTTACGCGCTACGTCTTGTTCTAGTTGTATATTGTGCTGATCGAGCTTTTCGTTACTAATAATAAGTTCTTTTTGGGTATGCTCTAGCTCTTTTCGGTATTGCACCACTTTGTCTATCAGGTTATTGAATGAGTGCTCCATAACTTTAAGTTCGTTATGCTCTTCTGTTTCAATTTCTATGTGTTGACCTTCTAATTCATCAAGCTCGATGTTTTCTAATTGCTCAGTGAGTTCAGCTAAAGGATCGGTTAACAATTTTCTAAATGCCATTAAAAATAAAATAATCAAAAATGTAGTTTTGATCATCGCATTACCAATCAAAAAGTAGATCGAAACCATAATCCGGCTAAAAACAACTTCTCGGCTGGAAAACAAAGTAACATCGCCAACTTGAGTGGCACGCCCTGAAAATTCAAAAATAAGCGGGAAGGTATAACCAAATAAGCCAGATTTAGTATCTTCTAAAATAACTTCTTCTTGCACTAATTGCTGGTTATACAATTTATGTATATCTAAAGAGCGACCCAGTTGAGAAATTATTTCGCCACTGTCGTCACGCACTATAATTCCTTCGATCATTGGAATTGCGAGTAAGCCCTCTGCCGTAGTAATTGTTTGCTTTGTATTAAGTTCCCAAATCGCACGTGTTAAGCTGCGACTAAAGGTTTTTTGTAAGGTGCTAAGTTCATCTCGAATGTAGTCTTTAGTATTGACGTATTCAGCAAGTACTTGGCCACAAGTCACCACAAAGGTAAGCAAAAAATAGACTGATAAAACATTAGTCAGCAACTTCTTAGAAAGGCTTTTTTGTAACATGAGTGACGTGTTCATCCTTTGTTATTTTTATAACGTTTTGAGAGTAATTTAAAAGTTAGTCAATAAACGCCTAAAAATAAATAAAAAAGTTAAAATTTAATAAGATAAACAGGCTCTAGTGAAGTATTAATGTATTTAAGCTAAGCTTATGCAGTAACTTATTACTAGGGCGTGTTGACCTTTCGTGGGTGAATTTGCAGCAGTATGTTTGGTTTTTAGGCAAGGCAGAGTCTATGCAGTGTGGTTATTCCCCATAAATAGGCGATAACGCAGCATAAAGACCAAACATGCGCTGCCCTTTGGGTTCTTTCTAGGGACGATTAACTCTTTGTTGCCTACATGGATGTAGGTAAGGGGCGTGAGCAGGACGCGGAAGCTTTGCTCGGTTTTTACTTAGCCCACTAGGTTACAAACCTCGCGCCGCGATTTGAACGCCCCTAGATTGAACAAATTTCAATCCACAAAGTACAACACGCCCTAGTGTTAAACGCTGGTAATTAATGAAAATAGATTTATTCGATAATTATCACCACATTAAATTATTAATGTGTTGAGTATATAGGAACGTGGTAAACTGCGTTTGTTGCAATGGAGGGCAGGTTTTAATTACTTTTAGATGGCTGTGTAGTAGTAAACATGATGAAATTTTCAATACTTGTATGTGATGATTCAACAGTTGCCCGTAGGCAAGTTGTGCGCTGTTTAAATGACAGTCTAAGTGCAGAGATTCAACAAGCAGTAAATGGTGTGCAGGCTTTAGCATTATTGCGAGAGCAACATTTTGACTTGATTTGTTTAGATTTAACAATGCCAGAACTAGACGGAGTGCAGGTACTCGAAACAATAAAAGCAGAAAAAATAGAGTGCTTTGTATTGGTTATTTCAGCAGATATTCAAGAGAAAATGAAAGTAAGAGTAGCCCAACTAGGCGCAATCGACTTTATTGAAAAACCCATTAATAAATCTAAATTAAAAGAAATATTGCATAAATTTGGCATTCATTAGGTTATTTTATATTAAAAAAGGCTGTTTTATCTTTTCAATTAGGGTTGACAGCATAGCCTCTGTTAAGGCAGTCTTAAGCCTATGAAAACAATTAATCGCGTACTGACCATTATTATTACAACCACCATTCTTACTGGATAGTGGCATAGGTCGGTGCAACAAATTTAAAGGCCTGTGTTCACTTAGAACACAGGCCTTTTTTCGTTTTATGGGATGAGGAACATAAACAATGCGCGTTTTAAAATTTGGCGGCTCTTCGCTTGCCGACTTTGCATGCTTAGAACAGGTAGCTCAGTTAGCTAAAGCACAATTAAAAGATGAAATGTTACTGGTACTTTCAGCGCCAGGCGGGATGACCGATTCACTGGTTGCGTTAGCTGCGGCAGCCGAGCAAGGTTTAGATTTTTCACAGCAATGGCAAGCACTTGTAAGCCGATGTGAAGGTTTAAAAGCTGATGTGGAAAAAACAGGTGTGGTTGTTTCTAATTGGCCAAACTTAGGTGAGCTTAAAAATAAATTAGATGGCGTAGCGCTTATAAAGTGTTGCCCAGATCAGGTTCGTGCATTTGTAATTAGTTTTGGTGAGCGTGTGAGTGTGTCGCTTATGCAAAGTTTATTAAGCTCGCACGATGCTAAATATTTAGAAGCAACAAGCTGTATAGCCTCAACAGGTGGCTACATTGATGCTGAAGCTGATTTAGTAACAAGCAAGGCGCGTTTTCAAGCTGTACTTAAAGAAAACCCAGCCACTATTTATATTATGCCTGGTTTTACAGCAAGTAATGAACAAGGTGAGCTTACAACGCTTGGTCGTAATGGTTCTGATTATTCTGCAGCAATTGCAGCTGCCTGTTTAGAAGCTGAAATTTGTCAAATTTGGACGGATGTAGACGGTGTTTACAGCGCCGACCCTCGTTATATCAAAAAGGCGACTAAAGTAGATTTCTTATCTTATAAAGAAGCGATGGAGCTTTCTTACTTTGGCGCTAAAGTACTTCACCCTAAAACGATTTTGCCGTGTGCTAAAGCGGGTGTGCCGTGTGAAATTAAAAATACTCATAACCCAGATGCCCAAGGCTCATTAATTGGTAACGATTATAAATCTGACGAGCCAGTAAAAGCGCTTTCAAGTTTACAAGACTTAGCCATGCTTACCGTTTCAGGCCCAGGTATGAAAGGTAAAGTGGGTATGGCGTCTAAAGTGTTTAACGCACTGGCTCACGACAACGTATCAATTGTATTAATCACGCAATCTTCATGTGAATTTAGCATTAGCTTTTGTGTTCACGAAAGTGATTTAGCGTTGGCACTTGATGCGTTACAAACAGCATTTGAACTTGAGTTGCAAGCAGGGCTTATTGAGCCAGTACAAGTACAGCGTAACTTAGCGATTGTTACACTTGTGGGTGATAACATGCGCGCACACCGTGGCTTAGCTGCTAAGTTTTTTGCCTCGCTTTCACAAGCACAGGTAAACATTGTTGCCATTGCACAAGACTCTACCGAGAGTGCTATTTCAGCGGTTATCGATGGTGAGCTATGTAACGATGCAGTGAAAATATGTCATGAGAACTTCTTCACGCATGTGCCTTCAATTGATGTGTTTTTATTAGGTTGCGGCTTAGTAGGACAAGAGCTTATTTCTCAGTTAGAGCGCCAACAAGCATGGCTTGAAAAGCGTAATATTAAGTTAAACCTTTATGGTGTAGCTAATTCTCGTCAATTACATTTAGATAGTGAAGGCATAGCGTTTGCTGATTGGCAGCAAAAGTTAGCAGCATCTGATCAGGCGTTTGATTTAAATTTAGTAGAGCAATTTGTTAAACAAAACCATTTAGTTAATCCTGTTTTAGTTGATTGCACGTCGTCTGATGCACTTGCTGCACAATACGTCGACTTTTTAAATGCAGGCTTTCACGTAGTTGCAGCTAATAAAAAAGCAACAACTAGCTCGTACACGTACTACCAAGACTTAATTGCAGCAACACAAAAAAATAATCGTAAATTTTTATACGAAACTAATGTAGGCGCAGGCTTACCGGTAATCGATAACTTACAATCGTTATTTGGTGCAGGTGATGAGCTGCTTGAGTTTAGTGGAATTTTATCGGGCTCACTTTCATACATGTTTGGTGCACTGCAAGATGGTTTATCACTCTCTGAAGCCACAATTAAAGCCAAAGAAAGTGGTTTTACAGAGCCTGATCCTCGTGATGATTTATCTGGTACCGATGTAGCACGTAAATTACTGATCATTGCTCGCGAAGCGGGTATGAAGCTAGAGCTTAGTGATATAGAAGTTGAGTCGGTATTACCACAAGGTTTTGCACAAGGCGACAGTGTTGATGAATTTATGGCAAAACTGCCAAGCCTAGATGCGCCATTTAATGACCGTATACAAAGTGCTGCCGCAGAAGGAAAAGTTCTTCGTTATGTAGGCACAATTAAAGAAGGTCACTGTAAAGTGGGTATTGAAGCTGTTGATTCATCACATGCATTAAATGTAATTCGTGATGGTGAAAACGCCTTAGCAATTTTAAGTCAATATTACCAACCACGTCCGTTTGTGATTCGTGGTTACGGCGCAGGCTCTGAAGTAACAGCCGCAGGCGTATTTGCTGATATCTTAAAAACGTTATCTCGCTAGGAGTTCATTATGATTGAAGTATATGCTCCGGCATCTATAGGTAACTTTGCAGTAGGCTTTGATGCGTTAGGCGCAGCCCTTGCGCCAATTGATGGCAGCTTATTAGGTGATGTAGCTGTTGTTAGTGCTGCACCAAGTGATGAGTTTGTTTGTTCTGGCGAATATGCTCATAAGTTACCAAGTGATCCTAACGAAAACTTAGCGTATCAATGCTTGGTACATTTTAGAGCGCATGTAGCGCCAAATATGCCAAGCGTAAAATTAGAGCTTAAAAAGAACCTACCAATTGGTTCAGGGTTAGGCTCTAGCGCGTGTTCAGTAGTAGCAACGTTTGCCGCATTAGATAAATTTGCACACACTAATTTAAGCCAAGTTGAGCTCATTGAGCTAATGGCTGACTTTGAAGCAATAGTAAGTGGTGGTCGTCATTATGATAATATTACGCCATGTTATTTAGGTGGGCTGCAGCTTACAGGCGATTTAATCCCTGATAAATCAATTGCGTTACCAGTTGATGAAAACTGGTACTACGTTGCTGCGTTTCCTGGCTTTTCGCTTAATACCGCAAAAGCTCGCTCGGTATTACCAAAAGAGCTAAGCATGCACGCAGGTGTTGAGTTTGCACAGCGTTTATCTGCTTTTAGTAGTTTATTATTAACGCAACGTTTTGATGATGCACTTAGCATTATGCAAGACGATATAGCTGAGCCGTATCGTGCACCATTAATAACAGGGTTTAACGAAGCTAAAGCAAGTTTGCCAGCGCTTGGTGCAGAAATTGTGAGTATTTCAGGTGCAGGCCCTACGCTATTTACGGTGTGTAAAACATTAGAAGCTGCTGAGAAATGTGCACAGTGGCTAGAGCAAAATTATATAAATGAGCAGGGGTTCTGCCACATTTGTAAATTAGATAACGACGGCACGCGTCAATTAAACGTTTTATAGGATAGGCAGTTATGCAATTACATAATTTAAAAGATGGTTCTCAAAAAGTGTCGTTTGTTGAAGCGGTAAAAACAGGTTTAGGGCGCAACCAAGGTGTTTTTTTTCCTGAATTTCTTGCTCCAATAGCTGACGTAGACGCCTTACTTGATATGGACTTTGTTACTCGCAGTGGTAAAATTTTATCGCACCTTATTGGTGACGAGTTACCAAGTGATACGGTTGCTCAAATGGTTAAAAATGCATTTAACTTTCCTGTTAAGCTAGTAGAAGTTGAAGAAAATACATACTGCTTAGAGTTGTTTCATGGTCCTACGCTTGCGTTTAAAGACTTTGGCGGACGCTTCATGGCTGAGTGTTTAGCGCAGTTTAATCAAGGTGAAAAAGTTACCATTTTGACCGCAACATCAGGGGATACAGGCGCTGCTGTAGCGCATGCTTTCTATAATAAGCCAAATATAGATGTGGTAATTTTATACCCTAAAGGCAAAATTTCACTTGCTCAGCAAAAGCTTTTTACAACGCTTGGTAATAATATTCATTGTTACGCAGTGGAAGGTAGTTTTGATGACTGCCAAGAACTCGTTAAAAAATCGTTTTTAGATGATGAAGTTAAATCAACACTTGGCCTTAATTCAGCTAACTCAATCAACATTAGCCGCCTAGTGGCGCAAGTGTGTTATTACTTTGAAGCCATTGCTCAATTACCTAAAGAAAAACGTGCAACAGCGCATATTTCAGTACCTAGCGGTAACTTTGGTAATGTATGTGCCGCCATGATTGGCGCGGTAATCGGTATGCCAGTAGGTAAACTAAGTGCTACAACTAATCAAAATGATACTGTTCCGCGCTTTATGCTTGATAAAAACTGGGCGCCAAACGCAACGCTTGAGTCGCTTTCAAACGCGATGGATGTAAGTAAACCTAATAACTGGCCGCGCGTGCAAACAATGTTAGATAATAACTGGTTTAGCTACGATAACTTTTATTCAAGCAGCGTAAGCGAGCAAGATACACAAACTGTGATGAAAAATATTCAACAAACAGGCTATGTAGCAGAACCACATACGGCGATTGCCTACCAAGGTCTTGTTGAAAATAGAGCGCCTGGTGCCGCGGGTATCTTTTTAGCAACAGCACATCCGGCTAAATTTAAAGAAAGCGTAGAAGAGATTTTAAATATTGAACTTGATATGCCAAAACCGTTAAGCGATGCATTAGCTAAACCGTGCTTAGCAAGCGATATTAACGCCGATTATGATGCGTTACGCACTGAAATACTGGCAAAGTTAGGTTAACCCAGTAGCGAAAAATTAAGCGGCTTAGGCCGCTTTTTTATTATTTAAAATAGGTATTAGCACGCTGCTATCATTAACTAATTAAATGTAAAAAATAAAATTCATTTAAATTATTAATGCATTTATAAAAAAATATCATCTTAAAAACCCTGTGAAATAGTTTCAATCCCTGTTTAAATATCCTCAACTTAAGAGCGTAGGCAAAGAGTCGTTTAAAGCGTACAATAAAGCCTCTAAAAAACACCATACACGTTGCCCTAGGAGACCCCAATGTTAGAACGTAGCATGAATATTTCGGATTTTGATCCAGAGTTATTTGACGCGATAAACAAAGAAACTGCTCGCCAAGAAGAGCACATCGAATTAATCGCTTCAGAAAACTACTGTAGCCCACGTGTACTAGAAGCACAGGGTTCACAGCTTACAAACAAATACGCTGAAGGTTACCCAGGCAAACGTTACTATGGCGGTTGTGAGCACGTTGATGTTGTTGAACAACTAGCAATTGACCGTGCAAACGAGTTATTTGGTTCTGACTATGCGAACGTTCAGCCACATGCTGGTTCTCAAGCAAACGCAGCTGTTTTCTTAGCATTATTAGATGCTGGCGACACAGTACTAGGTATGAGCTTAGCTCATGGTGGTCACTTAACGCACGGTTCACACGTAAGCTTCTCTGGTAAGCTTTACAATGCAATTCAATACGGTCTAGATGAAGCAACGGGCGAAATTGATTACGCACAAGTTGAAGCGCTAGCACTTGAGCACAAACCAAAAATGATTATTGGTGGTTTCTCAGCGTACTCAGGTATTGTTGATTGGGCTAAGTTCCGTGAAATTGCAGATAAAGTAGGCGCTTACTTATTTGTTGATATGGCTCACGTTGCAGGCTTAATTGCTGCGGGTGTTTACCCAAGCCCAGTACCTCATGCACACGTTGTAACAACGACAACACACAAAACACTTGCTGGCCCTCGTGGCGGTTTAATTATTTCTGCATGTGGTGATGAAGCTATTTACAAAAAGCTTAATAGCGCTGTATTCCCTGGTGGCCAAGGTGGTCCTTTATGTCACATTATTGCTGCAAAAGCAGTGGCATTTAAAGAAGCACTACAACCAGAGTTTAAAACATACCAAGCTCAAGTAGTTAAAAATGCACAAGCTATGGTTGCTGTAATGCAAGAACGTGGTTACAAAATCGTATCTGACAAAACAGAAAACCACTTATTCTTACTTGATTTAATCGATAAAGATATCACAGGTAAAGATGCCGACGCAGCGCTTGGTAATGCAAACATTACAGTTAACAAAAACTCTGTACCAAACGATCCTCGCTCACCGTTTGTTACTTCTGGTTTGCGTATTGGTTCACCTGCAATTACACGTCGTGGCTTTAAAGAAGCTGAGTCGAAAGAACTTGCTGGCTGGATTTGTGACGTATTAGACAACATCAACGATGAGTCTGTACAAGCGCAAGTTAAAGAAAAAGTAAAAGCAATTTGTGCAAAATTACCTGTATACGCTTAATTGTATAAGCAGCTGTAATTTAGATCACAACAGCTAGGGGCTTGTTTACCTTTCGAGGTTTAATATGCAGTAGTATGTTTGGTTTTTAGGCAAGGCAGAGTCTATGTAGTGTGGTTACTCCACACAAATAGGCGATAACGCAGCATAAATGCCAAACATGCACTGCCCTCGGGTTCGTCCTAGGGGCGATTTACTCTTTGTTGCCTACATGGATGTAGGTAAGGGGCGTGAGCAGGACGCGGAAGCTTTGCTCGGTTTTTACTTATTCTTACATGGATGTAAGCCAGTAGGGTAACGCAGGAGCAGTTACCGAGCCCACTAGGTTACAAACCTCGCGCCGCGATTAAATCACCCCTAGATAGAACAAATTTAATCCTGAAAGGCCAACAGGCCCTATTTTTTTGCTAAGATAAAAGGCCGCTATTTAGCGGCCTTTTTTGTTTTAAAACGGAAGTACCGAGTTATGCATTGCCCATTTTGTACCGCAAAAGATACTAAAGTTATTGATTCTCGCCTAGTCGGTGGAGGCCACCAAGTTCGCCGTCGTCGTGAGTGCAACGATTGCCACGAGCGCTTTACTACATTTGAAGGGGCAGAGCTCGTTATGCCGCGCGTAATAAAACAAGACGGCAGCCGAGAACCATTTAACGAAGATAAGCTTCTAAATGGCCTTAACCGCGCCCTTGAAAAGCGTCCAGTGAGTACCGAACAAGTCGATGAAGTCGTTAATATTATTAAATCTCAATTGCGTGCTACTGGTGAGCGGGAGATATCAAGCCACTTAGTCGGTGAGTGCATTATGGAAGCGCTTAAAAAGCTCGATAAAGTAGCGTATGTAAGATTTGCCTCTGTGTATCGCTCGTTCGAAGATATACGCGAGTTTGGTGAAGAAATTGCCCGTTTAGGGGAGTAATAATGCAAAGCCAAATACCATTTACCGAACAAGATGAAATGTATATGGCGCGCGCCATAGACCTTGCCAAAAAAGGTCGGTTTACAACAACACCAAATCCTAATGTGGGATGTGTGTTAGTTAAAAACAACCAAATCATTGGTGAAGGTTTTCATCAGCTTGCAGGACAGGGACACGCTGAGGTTAATGCGCTTGCAGTGGCTGGTGAGAAGGCAAAAGGCGCTACGGCTTATGTCACGCTTGAACCGTGCAGCCATTACGGACGCACTCCCCCGTGCGCTGAAGGTTTAAAAGCCGCAGGTGTAGTAAAAGTTATAGCTGCAATGGTTGATACCAACCCGCAAGTAGCTGGTAAAGGGCTTAAAATACTTAGCGATGCTGGTGTTGAAGTTGCATTTGGATTGTTAGAGCAACAAGCTCGTGCACTTAATTTAGGTTTTTTTAAGCGTATGGAGCAAGGCTTGCCTTACGTAACATGTAAAATGGCCGCAAGTATTGATGGTAAAACCGCACTTAAAAATGGCCAAAGTAAGTGGATCACAGGTTCTGTAGCACGCCAAGATGTGCAGCTGTATCGCGCTCAAAGCTGCGCAATTTTAACCGGTGCAGATACCGTACTTGTTGATGATGCAAAACTTAATGTACGCCAAAACGAATTGCCACAATCTTTACCTACAGATTTACCGCTTCGCCAACCTGTGCGTGTTATAATTGACTCGCAAAATAGATTAACACCTGAACTTGCCTTATTTAGTATTGAAAATGACGTAATAATTTTTACCACCAAGGTTGATAAATCAAAGCAGTGGCCGCATTTTGTAAGACATATAGAAGTAAGTGGGATTAACGCAAAGGTTAATTTAACTGAGGTTTTACAGCAGTTAGCTCAATTACAGATTAATAATGTATGGCTAGAAGCAGGTGCTACACTTGCTGGTAAAATGTCTAAACTTAATTTAATTGATGAATTTGTATTTTACTTAGCACCAAAATTAATGGGGTGTGATGCAAAAAGTTTAGTAAATTTTCCTGAATTGACGAGTATGCAAAATACAGTTGATTTAACATTTAATGAGTGTGTACGTATTGGCGACGACTTACGTATAACTGCAGTAAAAAAACTCATTAAAACCACTTAATAAAAAGAGTAGCACTATGTTTACTGGAATAATTGAAGCCACAGGCAAAATTGCCTTACTACAAAAAAAACAAGGCGACTTAGCTATTCGCATCCAAAGTGCTGATCTTGATATGAAAGATGTAAAACTTGGCGATAGCATTGCAACCAACGGTGTATGTTTAACTGTCGTAGATAAACATATAGATGGTTTTAGCGCTGATTTATCCAACGAAACAATTAGCCTTACAGGCTTTGCTCATTATGCTTTAGGGCAAACTGTAAACCTTGAAAAAGCGATGCAGCCAGTATCTCGCTTAGGTGGTCATTTAGTGTCAGGGCACGTAGATGGTATAGCAACAATTACTGCCATTACACCTAATGCCCGCGCAACAGAGTACTGGTTGAGCACCAATGAAAATTTAATGAAATACATCCCTTATAAAGGGTCTGTATGTATTGATGGCATAAGTCTGACAGTAAACGCTGTTGAAGGTAATAAATTTAAACTAACAATAGTACCGCATACTAGCGAGCAAACGACCATCGCTGATTTTAAAGTGGGGACGCAGGTTAATTTAGAAGTCGACCAAATTGCACGTTATTTAGAACGTCTAATTAAAGGCGCTGAGCAACCTACAGGCTCAGACATTTCAATGAGTTTACTAGCTAAAGCTGGTTTTATTAAATAACGACACTGATAACTTACACGAGCAAATTTATGAATTTACACAGCGCACAAGAAATCATCGACGACATTAAAGACGGAAAAATGGTTATTTTAATGGACGATGAAGATAGAGAAAACGAAGGCGATTTAATAATAGCTGCTGAGCATATTAGCGCAGAGGCGATTAACTTCATGGCTACTCATGGCCGTGGTCTAATTTGTTTAACCATGACTCAAGAGCGTTGTGAGCAACTTGATTTACCATTAATGGTTAAAAACAATGGCGCAGCGTTTTCTACTAACTTTACTATGTCGATTGAAGCATCTAAAGGTGTAACAACGGGCATATCTGCAGCAGATAGAGCGCGTACAGTTCAAGCTGCTATTGCAAAGGGGGCTGTACCAAGCGATATCGTACAACCTGGACATATTTTTCCTATTATGGCGCAACCTGGTGGCGTTTTAACACGTGCAGGGCATACCGAAGCTGGCTGTGATTTAGCTCGTTTAGCAGGGCTTGAAGCATCATCAGTTATTGTTGAAATACTTAATGCCGATGGCACGATGGCGCGCCGCCCAGATTTAGAAGTATTTGCTAAAGAGCACGGTATTAAAATTGGCACTATTGCTGATTTAATCGAATATCGTAACTTAAACGAAACCACAATTGAACAAGTTGCTAAGTGTAAGTTACCGACTGAACACGGCGAGTTTGATTTAGTAACGTACAAAGACACTATCGACGGACAATTACATTACGTATTGTTAAAAGGCGAAATTAAAGAGCAAGAACCAACGCTTGTTCGCGTGCATTTACAAAGTACCTTTAACGACATTTTACTTTCAGACAGAAGTGCGGACCGTAGTTGGGGTCTTTCTGATGCGATGGCTTACATAGCGAAAAATGACGGTGCTCTGGTTATTTTAGGCAAGCAAGAAAGCACTGAAGAGCTAGAAGCAACAGTAAAAGCATTTGCCGCTGCTGATGCCGGTGAAAATGTAACACCTCGTAAATTTAAAGGTACATCGCGTACTGTCGGTGTTGGCTCGCAAATACTGGCTGACCTAGGTATTAAACAAATGCGCCTTATGAGCCGCCCTAAAAAGTATCATGCACTTTCGGGCTTTCATTTAGAAGTGGTTGATTACGTTGAGCCGCAATAAGCGGTTTGCTTTAAACTAGTCTATTTTTTTATTTTTATGGTATGATGCGCAGCAATTTTTGCGCAATCGCAACCGCTTGAACATATTTTTAGGGTTATCAAATGAAAATTATTGAAGGTAATAAGTACGCTCCAGGCAAAAAATTCGCTATCGTTATTTCTCGTTTTAACGACTTTATTGGTAGCAGCCTACTTGAAGGCGCTGTTGATGAGTTAAAACGTACCGGTGGTGTATCTGATGACGACATTACTGTTGTTTATGTACCTGGTGCAGTTGAGTTACCTTTAGCGGCAAAACGCGTTGCAGCAAAAAAAGAGTATGATGCAATCATCGCATTAGGCGTAGTGATCAGAGGTGGTACACCACACTTTGACCTAGTTGCTGGCGAATCAAACAAAGGCCTTGCAAATGTATCGCTTGAGTATGATATCCCGGTTGCATTTGGCGTATTAACTACAGAAAGCATTGAACAAGCAATTGAACGCGCTGGTACCAAAATGGGTAACAAAGGCGGCGAAGCGGCATTAGGCGCGCTTGAAATGGTTAATGTGTTAGATAAAATTTAAGTTTAAGGAATTTTTGTGAAACCAGCAGCAAGACGTAAAGCACGTATCTTAGCACTTCAGGCCGTTTATTCTTGGCAATTAAGTGGCAATCTAATTGCCGATATCGAACAACAAATGTTGATCGAAAACGACGTGACTAAAATTGATGTTGAATACTTTAAAGATTTAGCTACCGGCGTTGCTGTTAACTACAAGCAATTAGACGAAGCTGTATCTCCACATTTAACACGTCCGTTTGATGATTTAGATATGGTTGAGCGTGCAATCTTACGTTTAAGCGCGTATGAGCTTAAATTCCGTGAAGATGTACCTTACAAAGTAGCAATCAATGAAGGCATTGAACTTGCTAAAATGTTTGGCGCAGAAGATAGCCATAAATTTGTAAACGGTGTACTTGATAAAGCTGTTAAGCATTTACGCAAGTAATACTAACGCACTTAAAGCGCGCCAATTTAATGAGTAGCGCTTTGTACGTTAGTACACGTTAAAAAGGAGAGCCGGCATAGGTCGGCTTTTTTGTGTATGAAGGAATTTGAATTAATAAACCGCTACTTTAAAGGTCGCGGGATCACCCGTCGTGACGTAAACCTTGGTATTGGCGACGACTGCGCTTTAGTAACCGTGCCGCAAAACTGCCAACTCGCTGTTACAACAGACACCCTCGTTGCAGGTGTACACTTTTTTGATGATATTTCCCCTCGCGCATTAGGCCACAGAGCACTTGCTGTTAATTTAAGTGATTTAGCAGCAATGGGTGCTGAGCCTACATGGGTATCAGTTGGGTTAACATTACCAAGTATTGACCAAAAGTGGATTGAAGAGTTTACTGAAGGTATGCACGAAATTGCAGAATACTTTAATGTACAAATTATAGGAGGCGACACCACGCAAGGGCCGCTAACTATTACTATTTGTGCAAAAGGGACAGTACCTGAAGGCACTGCACTTCGCCGTAGTGGCGCAAAAGTAGGTGATTGGATTTATGTAACTGGCCCATTAGGGGATGCTGGGCTTGCGATTGAATCACGTAAGCAAGGCATAAGTATTGAGCCAGAGCATTTAAAGTACTTAAATAAACGCTTTGACTTTCCAACACCACGCGTTGCAGCTGGACAAGTATTACGAGGCCTTGCTTCATCAGCTATTGATGTGTCAGATGGCTTACTAGCTGACTTAAGTCACATTCTCGATATGTCTCAAGTTAATGCGTCGGTTAATATACAAAACATTCCTACATCAGATGCAATGCGGTCAAGTCTTGAGTTTAAACATCAATTACCGTTTATTCTTAATTACGGTGATGATTACGAACTATTGTTTACTGTACCCGATAGTAATAAAAGTATGCTAGAAATGAAGCTACGCCAATATGGTGTAGACGCAACATGCATTGGGCAAATTAAAAGTGGCGATGGCCAAATAGAGCTTTTACATAATGGTGAAAAGTTTGATTTTGAGCAACAAGGCTTTGAGCATTTTGCCAAGGAGCCAGTTTGACTTCCAAAAGACAGTTTAATTTAAAGCGCCCACATCAATTATTTGGTTTGGGTTTTGGTACAGGCCTTGCGCCAGTTGCACCTGGTACATTTGGTACTTTTGCAGCATTACCATTTATTTTTACAACCATGTACTTCCCGCTATGGCTACAAATTGTATTTGCAGTAGTAATTAGTATTTTTGGTATATGGGCATGTGGAAAAACCGCTGATGATTTAGGTGTACACGACCACCCTGCAATAGTGTGGGATGAAGTTGCAGGCTATTACATCACTATGATTGGGGCCGCGTTAAGCTGGCAAACATTATTAGTTGGTTTTTTATTGTTTCGCTTTTTTGATATAGCCAAACCGGGCCCAATTCGTATGCTAGACAAACGCGTTCACGGTGGTGTTGGTATTATGGCTGATGATATATTAGCGGGTATATTTTCGCTGGTATGTTTGCAAGCATTAATAAAAGCAGGTTTACTACCCTTTTAATTTTTATCTTCAATTTGTTTAACTAGGTGGCAGCAATATGATGCGATTTTTACTGGTTTGTGTACTGATGTTGTGCGCTATGCCAAGTTGGGCCTCAATTACTGATTATGTAGTTAAGCAATGGAATATAAAAGATGGGTTGCCCTCGCAATCACTAAAAAGTGTAGTGCAAGATCAACAAGGCTATATGTGGCTAGGCACTCAGTTTGGTTTAAGTCGATTTGATGGCACTACATTTACAAACTACAACACGCAAAATAGTCCTTTTTTACCTAGCAATGGTATTAATAAGCTTTTAGTCGATTCGAATGGTTTATTGTGGATTGGCACAAAAAGTGGTTTGGTTGTTATTAACCCGGCTACATTTGCAGCACAAGAATTTAATATTAAAGGCCCTGTAAGAGACATACTTGAAGACTCTAAAGGCAGCATATGGATAGCCGCCAATGGCTTGTATTATGTTGATAGAGGGCAAGTTGATTTACGTACTCAAGTAAATGGGCCTTTGCCTATTGTTAATGCAACCGTAATTACTCAAATAGTTGGCTCTGTAAGCAAAATGGCGCTTTCTCCTGAAGGTATTTGGCTGGTTAATGATCGCCACTTATTACGCCTAACTAAAAGCTCCTCTGATTTTTCTAAACTACGCTTAGAACTTACTGCGAAAATATCGCTACCAGAGCGGTTAGCACAAACGATTGTTCACGACCTTTCTTTTTTAAATGGAAATTTATACTTAGCTTCTGAGCTAGGGGCTTACTTTTTAGATTTAGATGACGAGTTACGACCATTTCCATTACCTAATACGAATAACTCTGCCGTTTATAAATTTATGAGTGATACCGATGGTGGCTTATGGATTTCGACTTATGGGCGCTTATTATTTAGAGACAAAACGGGTGAGTGGCAATGGGTAGAGCCAAGTCAGCTTGATCAAAGTATATGGTTTGCAGACATATTTAGAGATGACAAAAATAACGTGTGGCTTGCAAGCTTTAGTGAAGGTTTATGGCTTGCTCATGAAGGGCGTGTAGAAAGGCATTCTGCGGTATCGCAAATGACCGAATCGGTTATGGCTATAAGCCAAGCACCAGATGGAAAACTATGGGTGGCTAATAAAAGTGGCATTGGTTATTTTGATTTAGATAAAAGTTTTATTAATTTATTACCAAGTAGTAAGTACGGGCGCGCTTCCGTTCATGACTTACAATTTGATGGAGACCGTTTATACATAGCGACAGGGCGTGGGTTATTTGTTTTTGAAAACAATACTCTTTATACCGTACCTGGGCGTGCGCTTCGTGATAATCCGGTGTTTGCAATTAGTCGCTCGAGTAAGGGCGGATTTTGGATAGGCACAGGGCGTGGTTTGTATCGCTTAAATTATGCTGGCTTAACTCCTTTTGCTTATAACGCATTCTTAGGTAGTAAGTTTATTACCTATGTATTAGATAAAACAAATTTTGGTGTAATTGGTACAAGTAAAGGGGCATATTACTTTACTGACCGCGGTATCGAAAAAATAGGCGACCAAACCACACTCGAAAGCGCATACGTAACCAGCGTGCTGCATATTGATGGCGTAGGTATTTTAATTGGCTCGCTAAACGATGGCCTTTTTTATAGAAGTACGCAGGGCCAATGGCGACAACTTGATGCTGCCAATGGTTTACCGTATGGGTCTATATTTAGTTTAGAGTACGACGAAACCCTAAAGCATGTTTGGGTTAGTACAATGAAGGGCGTTTATAGAATGCCTGTCGATCAATTTAAAACAGATATTAAAAGTTTAAAAGTTGAAGAGGTTATTTCATCTTTTGATCGCCAATTAGATGGCAAGGCTAATCAGTGTTGTAGTGGACTTGGTCACGATGCGGTGGCCGATACAGGAAGCTCTATTTGGTATCCTAGCTTGCAAGGTGTAGTAGAAATACCTAAAAATGTAGAGCTTTTTGGCCTGCTTGCAATAAAACCCAAAATAGAAACTATCACAACGCCGCTTCGTAATTTAACTACGGCTGCGCTTGGTAAAAAGCCATCACTTGAAACAGATGAACGCGATATAACCCTTACTTATACCGCCATTGATTACTATGCTCCTAATAGTATTGAATTTAGATATAAGCTAACAGGCTTAGACAGTGATTGGCGTTATGCAAATACGCGCCGAGAAGCTATCTATACAAACTTACCGGCTGGCTCGTTTTTGTTTCAGTTAGAAGCTAAACGCCAAGGTGAGGATTGGACTAAAGCACAAGAAGCTGAATATGGCTTTACAGTGCCAGAGCGCTTTGATGAAACCATTTACTTTAGGCTGTTAATTACCAGTGGCTTTGTTTTATTAATTTACTTAGTATTTTGGGTGTTTAGAGCGCAAGAGCGCAGAAAGCAAGAAGTTCTCGAGGGGCTCATTACAGAGCGTACATTGGAGCTTCGTCAAGCTAACGATAAACTTGGGCAAGTAAACTCACAGCTCAAACTAGTTAGTCACTCAGATGAGCTTACAGGGCTTCGTAGTCGTCGCTTTTTGTTCGATCAGCTCCCTAAAGATATAGAGCACTTTCAGCGCAACTCGCAATCGCTACAAGCTCAGGGGAAATCGCTGGTGTTAGTGATTATTAACTTTGATAACTTTAGCCGTATAAACGATGCTTATGGTCCCATTGCGGGAGACAGTTGTTTACAGCAAATGGCGGCATTGTTAAACGCCCGTACTCAGGGCTCTGATTATGTAGCGCGTTGGAGTGGTGATGAGTTTTTATTATTACTACGTGATTTTAAGTGTAATAAAATAGACAGTTACGCATCTGACTTATGTAAATTTATAGCCAGTAATTCGTTTCAATTACCTAATGGTAAAACAACGAGCATTACGGCGTCGATTGGTTGGTCATTTTATCCATTACCGTTATTAGGCGGGCAGGTAATTAGCTGGGAAACCTCTATTAACTTGGCAGATATAGCGCTTCATCAAGTTAAAAAACGCGGTGGTGATGGCGTGGCTAATATTACTTTTGATGAGCAACTAGATGCATTTGAATTTGAACAAAACTCTAATGTTGATCAGCAATTAGGTATTTTACAAAGTAATGGCTTGGCAGATATAAAAGTGTGGATGCGATAATGCCCGGCCAAGGTTATTGGTCAGGCATGGTAAGGTTAACTCTATTTGTTAAGCCAAGCTGGTAATATTGCAACCGACTCTGGGGCTGTAAATGCCGTACTGGTATCGGCGCTTATATCACCGCCTGAACTGCTTAAAATATTATTAAATCGCATAACCACGTTATTTGACTTCTCAGCTACGTATAAATCTGTTCCGGTATACATAATATCAACAGGGTTACCCAGTAGGGTATTTGGACCGCTAATAGTGGTACTTATGTTTACCAAGCCCGATGCCGTTGCTACGTTATTCAATACGTATATTTTGCCATCGTCAGCAACTGCTGCGCTACCAACATCAGAGAGTATTAGCGAGCTACTTAGCGAGTCGTAGTCGATGCCGTGTATGTTGCTTGGTGCTGCTAGTGCTGTGCCTGCATTTGCTGGCGTTATAAGCCTATCCTCAACTGCAATATTAGTACTACCAGCCATTAGTTTGCTTTTAACTTCGTCAAATACAGCAACGGTTCCATTTGTTAGTGCTACAAAAACTCGATCAGTGTTTACATCGTAATCAACATCCCAAGGGCGAGCATCATTTGCAAACGTAAGCGTCATTAATGGGCTTGCATCCCCTGTGGTGCAAGTTGAAAATATTGAAATACTTGGAGTATCTGCATTATTTTCTGCAACTAAAATCATACCGCTATCAGAAGCCACATCAAGACCTTTAGGAGATATAAGGCCTGTATTCGAACCAGTAATAATGCTGTCTTGGTTCGTATTATAAGTTTGCCCATCTCTGTTTATTGCCACTTTATTTGAAATAACAATACCGCCAATTGAGGTTGTACTGTTATCGAACGTTGTATAACTATTACCCGCTTTATCAAAAGTTACACTCTCGATAGTTTGACTCGCATTATAGTTGCCAATTTCTGTGTTAAGTTGTGAGCTTAATCGACTAATTTGCCCAGTTGTTTCACCTGCAGTGCCCGGATTACTACTTACAGCAACACCTAGCAGCGCCATATTAGCGGTATCACTATCTGAAATGTCAGCCATCTCATTTTGTATACCCAGTTTAGTAATTGACTCAGGTTTAATTGTTGAGGTAACTAAATCAGGAGTGATATCGCCGCTTTCACCTGAAAATATATTGCTGAACACAAGAACAGCATCATTTGATTTTTCAGCTACACGTAAGTCACTACCTTCAAGGCTAATATCAACTGGGTTACCAAGCATTGTTGCTGGACCGGCAATACTTCGTGCAACGCTTACTAAGCCATCAGCAGTTGAAGCATTATTAATTACAAATAACGAACCATCGGTTGCGTCTGAGGCACTCCCTACATCAGACAAAACAAGTTTATTAGTATTTGAGTCATAAACAATGCCATGAATATTTACAGAAATTTGCGTGCCATCATTATTACTAGGGGTAATTGTGCGGCTTGGCATTGCGGCAAATTCACCACCAACAAAATTATCGTAAACGGCTACATCACCATTTGTTAGTGCTACATAAAGGCGGTCGTTAGATTCATCATAATCAACATCCCACGGTGCCGCTTCTGTAATGGTTGTGCCTAAAGGCGCTGTATCGCCCGCGGCTGTAGCGCCAAAAGTCGTTACTTGCATAGCGCCAAAGTCAGCAATAAAAACAAGCCCACTCTTTTGTGCTACAGCTATTCCTTTAGGATTTACCAATGTTGTGTTAGTACCTGTTATTTCGCGATCTGTATTAGCTGTATAGGTTGCGCCGTCACTACGGTTTGCAAGCTGACATATAGTTTTAATACTGCCATTTTCGCTGTCGCTTGCTTGCAATAAATTACCTAAGCTATCAAATGCAACGCCTTCGTTAGCTGTTGTATTAAAGGTTTTTAGTTTAGAGGCGCTTTGGTTAATTAAATCGATAGTGCCTGTATTGCTCTCGCCATTGTTTGCCAAAATAAATGTGGCTGATGCAAAGCCAGGGTTGCCATTTGTACCGTCGGACCCGTTTTGTCCATCGGTGCCTGCAATACCATCTACACCGTTTTCACCATCGTCTGAGCTACAGCCTGTAATGCCGATTAATACTGCAAGTGTTAAAGCTGAAAAACTAAGCGTGTGTTTAAGTGTATTTTTTTGTGCTGAATGAGTTGTTAAATTAGCTTTATTCATCATTTCTACCTTTTAAATATTCCATCAAATGTAGGTAAATAACGCGCTTGCTCATAAGGCATAGACTAAGCGGCACCGATTATTTACATGTTAACCTCATATCAATAACGGCTATAAAATGAAACTGGATGCAAAAAAGTTAAAATTAAAAACAAAAAAAGGAGCCTTGAAGCTCCTTTTTAATAAACTAAGTAAATAGCTTAAGCAATAAACGACTTAATTGAACTAAAAATACCTTGCTCACCTAAGCCCATTTCGTCATGCATTTGCGCTTGTGTACCGTGCTTAATAAATTCATCAGGAATACCTAAATTAAGTACGTGAATGCGGGCTTTAATACTTGCCAAGTATTCATTAACTGCGGAGCCTGCACCACCACAAATAGCATTATCCTCTAGGGTAACTATTACATCGTGGCTTTGAGCAAGCTCATTTAAAAGCGTTGTATCAAGCGGTTTAATAAAACGCATGTTAACAAGCGTTGCGTTTAATTCATTCGCTGCAAGTTGTGCGTTATCAAGCAGTGTGCCAAATGACAAAATAGCAATTTTAGCACCTTGCTTAATTGTGTCTGCTTTACCTATTTCGATAAGCTGCATATCGCTTTGAATATCTGCAGTACCGGCACTTCCGCGAGGGTAGCGTACAGCTACAGGGCAATTTGCTTTATAACCGGTGTACAACATTTGGCGGCATTCGTTAGTATCGCTAGGGGCCATAATAACCATATTAGGTATACAGCGCATAAAGCTTAAGTCGTAAGCACCTTGGTGGGTTTCACCGTCAGCACCAACGATGCCTGCACGGTCAATTGCAAATAGCACCGGTAAGTTTTGTAGGGCTACATCGTGAATGAGCTGATCGTATGCACGCTGTAAAAAACTTGAGTAAATAGCAACAACAGGCTTTAAACCTTCACAGGCTAAGCCGGCGGCAAGTGTTACTGCGTGTTGCTCGGCTATAGCTACGTCAAAGTATTGCTCTGGGTGCTCTTTTGAAAAGCGCACCATGCCCGAGCCTTCGCGCATAGCAGGTGTTATTGCCATCAGCTTACTGTCTTGCTCTGCCATATCGCACAGCCAATCACCAAACACCTTTGAAAAGGTTGCTGCGCCAGGTTTAGATTTAGGTAAACATGATGTGCTTGGGTCGAACTTTGGTACGCCATGATAGCCAATAGGATCCGCTTCTGCTGGCTTATAACCTTTACCTTTTTGTGTTTTTATATGCAGTAATTGCGGGCCTTTTAAATTACGCATATTACGAAGCGTATCTACGAGCATGTTTACATCGTGTCCATCAATTGGGCCAATGTAATTAAGGCCTAATTCTTCAAAAAAAGTACCAGGTATAACCATACCTTTAAGGTGCTCTTCCATTCTGCTGGCAAGCTCTTTGACTGGCGGTACACCAGAGAGTAACTTTTTACTACCTTCACGAATATTAGTATAAAAGCTACCTGATAAAATACGCGCAAAGTGATTAGTAAGTGCACCTACGTTTTCAGAAATCGACATTTCGTTATCATTTAAAATAATAAGCATGTCTGACTTTACGTCACCTAAGTGGTTCATAGCTTCAAAGGCCATGCCCGCAGTAATAGCACCATCGCCAATAACTGCAACGGTTTTACGTCCTGCGCCTTCTTTTTTAGCTGCAATAGACATACCTAATGCCGCTGAAATAGATGTGCTTGAATGGCCCACACTAAAAGTATCGTATTCGCTTTCATCTCTAAACGGGAAAGGGTGCAGGCCATCTTTTTGACGAATGGTGTGCATTAAATCACGACGACCAGTTAATATTTTATGTGGGTAAGCTTGATGTCCTACATCCCATACAACGCGATCTTCTGGTGTGTTATAAACATAATGTAGTGCAACAGTTAGCTCAACTGTTCCTAAACCAGACGCTAAATGACCGCTACTTTGCGATACTGAGTTGAGTAAGTAATCGCGCAGCTCGTTGCTAAAAGCAGGAAGTTTATCTTGCGCTAAATCACGCAGCTGTGCTGGTTCGTCAACCAAATTAAGTAATGGATACTTGCTACTATCAAGTGTCATGGTTTTATATATATCCTTCGCTAACATTAATTAACACAAAGCGCTTATAAGTAATTAATGTTGAGTAATAATGTCAGTGCTAATTGCAATACGCTAAAGCGGTTATTAGTGGTCACGCTCAATAAGGTAATTTGCTAGCGACGCAAGATGTGTTGTGTCGGCATCTATTTTTGCAAGCGCTTCATGTGCTTGTTGTATTAAGTTTTGCGCCTTTTCTTTAGCGCCTAGCATACCTAATAACGCCGGATATGTCGCTTTATTAGCGGCGATATCTGACCCTTGTGGCTTACCTAAAATAATAGTATCGCCTTCAACATCTAAAATATCGTCGTGTACTTGAAATGCCAGCCCTATAGCATACCCAAAAATGCTTAAGTTTTCTAAAGTTTGTTTGTCTGCATTTTCGCTACACAATGCACCAAGTGTAATAGCACAATTAATGAGCGCACCCGTTTTTAGTTTATGTATACGTTCAAGCTCTTGAACGGTAACTGCTTTATCTGTTGCTGCAATATCTAAAGATTGTCCGCCCACCATGCCCTCAAGGCCAGATGCTTTAGCTAGTTGAGCAATCATTTTTACCTGTGTTTGCGAAGAGCATGTAAATTCATGGCTTGCTATTAACTCAAAGGCGAGGGTTTGCAGTGCATCACCAGCTAAAATTGCGTGCGCTTCGCCAAACTCAATATGGCAGGTAGGGCGACCACGACGTAAATCGTCATCATCCATCGCAGGTAAATCATCATGAACAAGTGAGTAGCTGTGAATACATTCAATAGCGCCTGCCAATATGTCCAAATCTTGCTTTTTAGCACCTAGCATTTCGCCTGTGGCGTATACTAAAAATGGGCGTAGTCTTTTGCCACCATTAAATAACCCATACTCAGTGGCACTTTTTATTGTTTGCTCTGTATCGAGAGGTTGGTCAAAATGTTGTTGTAAAGTAGCTACTACATCTTTTTGAGCACATTCAATATAATCTTTAATGCTCACAACTATTCCATATCGTTATCAAAGTTTGTAAGTGCTGACTTTTCGCCGTTACCCATCAAAATTGATACTTTTTGCTCTGCTTGCTGTAATTTTCCTGATGAAGCACTCGCTAATGCAATTCCACGTTCAAATTGTTTCAGCGATTGCTCAAGCGACAAATCACCTTGTTCCATATCACTAACAATTGTCGATAATTCTTCTAGTGCTTGTTCGAAACTTAAGTTTTCAGGTTTTTTAGTCGCCATCTTTATTTCAGCTTACATAATAAATTTAGGGGTCAATTTTAGGGGGAATGCTAAACTAGGTCAAAGGATGATATTGGTTTTTTACCTTTATGGCGTTAAATTATATTTAATTGCATTAATAAAGGCTTAATAGCACTCTTAATGGTTAATAAATTAGGTTGCACATATAACTTGATCTAAAATAGTGCTAAAGGCTGCTTTTTATGTTTATTTATAAAAATGGCTTAAGCAATTCAGTATGTTGCCGATAATCAGATAATAATAAAAGTTTATAATAAGGCACTGAACATGAAACCTCTGGAGGAAATGTGGATTTAGCAACCATAATCGGGATCCTAGGCGCAATTGGCTTAATTGTCATGTCTATGTTTATGAGTAGTAGCGGTGAAATGGCTATGTTTGCCGATGCTCCTTCAAGTGTCATTGTTTTTGGCGGCTCACTGTTTATTGTTTTATCAAACTTCACCATGTCACAATTTTTAGGCATAGGTAAAGTAGTTGGTAAGGCATTCATGTTTAAAATAGAATCCCCTGAAGAGCTAATAGAAAAAGCAGTAGAACTTGCTGATTCAGCACGTAAAGGTGGTTTTTTAGCCCTTGAAGAAGCCGAAATTCCCAATCCATTTATGCGCAAAGGCGTAGATATGCTTGTTGATGGGCATGATGCTGACGTTGTGCGTGCAACACTTCAAAAAGATATTTCTTTAACCACTACCCGTCATGAAATGGGCGCGGGTTTATTTAAGTCACTTGCTGATATAGCACCTGCTATGGGCATGATTGGTACACTCATTGGCTTGGTTGCAATGTTATCTAACATGGACGACCCTAAAGCAATTGGACCCGCAATGGCTGTAGCACTATTAACTACTTTATATGGTGCGTTTTTAGCAAACGTTGTAGCAATTCCAATTCAGGTAAAACTCGAACTACGTAAAGACGAAGAAGCAATGAACCAACGTTTAATTTTGGATGCAATTTTAGGTATCCAAGATGGTCAAAACCCAAAAGTAATTGAAGGTATTTTGAAAAACTACTTAGCTGAATCTAAACGTAAAGTAGATACCGAGGAGTAACCATGTCTGATCAAGAGTGCAAATGCCCACCACCAGGTTTACCTGCTTGGATGGGAACTTTTGCCGATTTAATGTCATTATTAATGTGCTTCTTTGTACTCTTGCTTGCGTTTTCAGAAATGGATGTACTTAAATTTAAACAAATAGCAGGCTCGATGAAGTTTGCATTTGGTGTGCAAAATAAAATAGAAGTAAAAGATATCCCCAAAGGCACGTCTGTTATTGCCATGGAATTTACCCCAGGTAAACCAGAGCCAACCCCTATAGAAACCATTCAACAACAAACTGTAGAAATGACCCAGCAAATGCTTGAGTTTCAAGCAGGTGATGAAAGCTCAGCCGGTGGTAGGCAAGAGCAGCGAGGAGATAAACGCGGAGGGGAGTCGCGTAGCACTTCGCAAGAACAATCGTCAGAGCAAGCAACTTCAGCGGCCGATCAAGAGCAAACAAATGAGTTAGTTAAAAAAATAGCGCAACAACTCGAAAAGCAAATTATAGATGGTGCAATAGAGCTTGAATCTTTAGGGCAGCAAATTATTATTCGTATTCGTGAAAATGGCTCATTTCCCTCAGGGAGTGCATTTTTACAGCCTAAGTTTAAACCTATCATTCAAGATATTGGTGTGCTGTTAAAAGATGTACCTGGCGAAATTACTGTTTCGGGACATACCGACGATTTTCAGGTTTCAAATGAGTTATATATTAATAATTGGGACTTATCGTCAAAGCGTGCTGTAGCAGTTGCAAGCGAGCTGCAAACAGTGCAAGGGTTTGATAAAAACCGGATGATGGTAGTAGGGCGTGCCGATACTCGCCCACTTGTTCCAAACGATTCAAATGAAGATCGCCGAAGAAACCGTCGAGTAGAAATATCAATCTTGCAAGGTAAGGCTAAAGAGTCTGATCCTATTGATGTGCGATAAGTTATTGCTTTGTGTTATATCTCATTATGTTTGTTTTAATTTAAGGTACTTAATTGCCTAAGTATCTTGGCAATTTCATCATTTTAGCTTACAGTACATTTCCTTAACATATGTAATGGAGTGCCTGTGAAAATAATCAATAAATATTGCGACATGCCGGGTAATGGTGATGGTACTGATGACGATACAAAAACAAAATAGGGCAGAGTATTTTGCCTGAATGGTTTTTGTATATTGTCAGTATTTTAAGTAAAAGCTGGGTTTTAATGCTAAGCCCGGCTGTTTTTATATTTTTTGTATTTAAAGATCGACTAGCCTTTCGATTTGTACTACTTACCGCAGCTTTTTTCCTCTTTGGTAACCTAACTGCTTCAAGCCTAAGAGCGTTTGATGACATTTATATTTATCGTTATTTAGTTTGGGCGCTCACAGATATTATTTGGATGGCACTTATAGCCTACTGGGGTATAAAGGATAAAGTTTATTTATGGCAATGTGTTATTGGACAACTAGTTGTTATTGGCGCACCTATATTACAACTATTCCGATTAGTTGATCGCCACTTGTGGGATTTAGCTTACAGTACCGTTATTTATCAGACCCTAATGCCATTTATCAATATTGCCACGGTGGTTGTATGCTATTTACCTTTAATTATCCTTTTCACTAAGCAAGGCAGTGTAAGGTCAAAAAGAGAAAACTCCTCACCTTAAAATAGTTGTGCTAAAATACTGTTTATATAAACAGTGAGTGAGCGACTCCCATGAAACTCTACATTGCAGAAAAACCATCACTAGGCAGAGCAATTGCTGATGCCTTACCAAAACCACATAAAAAACACGATGGGTATATAGAAGTAGCTAATGGTGATTGTGTCTCGTGGTGTATAGGGCACTTACTTGAGCAAGCAGAGCCCGATGACTACGATGAGCGCTTCAAAAAGTGGCAATTTGAACACCTTCCTATTGTGCCTGAGCAGTGGCAGCTAAAGGCTAAAACGAAAACTCGCAAGCAATTAACTATTTTAAAAAAGTTAATTAAACAAGCATCAGTGTTAGTTCATGCTGGTGATCCCGACCGCGAGGGTCAACTTTTGGTCGATGAGGTAATAGAGCAAGCCAAAATAAGCAAAACTAAAAAGCAAAGTATTCAGCGTTTACTAATAAGCGATTTAAACTTAGCAGCTGTTAAAAAAGCACTTAGTAGTATGCGCTCTAATCGCGAATTTATCCCACTTAGTGTATCAGCGCTTGCACGTTCACGAGCGGATTGGCTTTTTGGTATGAACCTTACTCGGGCCTATACTTTAGCAGGGCAAAAAGCTGGTTTTGGTAATGTGCTATCAGTTGGGCGCGTTCAAACTCCTATTTTAGGTTTAGTGGTTAACCGCGATAACGAAATAGCTAATTTTGTATCAAAACCATTTTATGAAGTGTTGGCGCATTTAGTTACTCCAAAGCAGCAGTTATTTACAGCTAAGTGGGTGCCGAGTAAAGCTTGCGAGCCTCATCAAAATGAAGAAGGGCGGGTATTAAATAAAGCACTCGCCGAAAATGTAGCTTCGCGTATAACTAATCAAAAAGGAGAGGTAACAGCACTTGAACAAAAACAAAAAAAACAAAGTGCACCTTTACCTTATAATTTATCTTCACTTCAAATAGATGCTGCAAAGGCATTTGGTATGGCTGCTCAGCAGGTGCTTGATATTTGCCAAACACTTTATGAGCGCCATAAATTAATCACCTACCCTCGTTCAGATAATCGTTATTTACCTAAAGAACATCATTTAGATGCGCCTTCCATTTTAAAAGCAATTGCAGCAAATGGCGGTCAAAAAACTGAGTTTGTGAATGGGGCTGATGCTAAAAAATGCAGTAAATGCTTTAATGATTCAAAAGTTGCTGCACACCATGCAATTGTGCCCACAGCAAAGCGATTAAAAACTGCAAACTTAGCCACTAATGAAGCAAAAGTGTATCAGCTCATTTGTAGGCATTATTTGGTTCAGTTCTACCCAGACTACATTTACAACGAAACTAAAACTGAGATAACAATTGCTGGTGGTTTATTTAAAGCCAATGCCAAGCAAGACGTAAATTTGGGTTTTAAGGTACTAATGGGTAAAGGCGAGCTAAAAGATGAAGCAACTTTACCTCATTTAGCTAAAGGGATGGCGCTTAATTGCACTAAAGGTGAGGTTGTTGAAAAGCATACTACACCTCCATTACATTTTACTGATGCAACATTGTTGGCTGCGATGACGGGCATTAGCCGTTACGTTAAAGATCCACAAATTAAAAAAGTATTAAAAGAGACCGATGGTTTAGGTACTGAGGCTACTCGCGCAGGTATTATTGAATTGTTATTTAGACGTCGCTTTTTAAAGCGTGAAGGTAAAGCAATTAAAGCAACCGAAACCGGTTTGGCACTTATTAGTGTTTTACCACAAGGCTTAGCAAGTCCCGATTTAACGGCTAAGTGGGAGTCGAGCTTAGGGGATATAGCGCAACAAGCAATGAGTTATCAGCAGTTTTTACAGCCATTACTGGCAGAGCTTGAAAGCTTTGTACAACAGGCGGCTAATTGCGATAACCATGTATTTTCAAAGCTACCTAAAACATCTCCTAAAAAACGCTTTGCTAAGCAAGGCAAAAAAGCGCCATATAAAAAATCAAATTATAAAAAGAGCTCCGCAACTACTTAATAACTGAGCTCTTTAGTACTGCTTATTAATTATTAAATAAAGCGACTGCAGCGTTACTCATAGCTTTTATACCTGTAGGTAGTGCTACTTTATAATCAGGTGCAAATTTACTTGAGTGTAATGAAGGGAGTGTTTCGTTATTTTTCATCGCTTTTGCATATTGTTGTTGGTTAACTCCGCCTAACCAAAATAAAGTAATAGGGACGTTTTCATCCGTTCTGCCGTATAATCCAAAATCTTCACCCGCCATAACCGCTTTTGTTTCAAGTACATTAGTTGCGCCAATTGCATCAGCAATAGCACTTCTAACTATATTTGTTTGCTCTGGGTTATTGTAAGTGGATGGAATTGACTCATCTTCGTGAACATAAACAACAGGATATAGTGGCTCTTCAAGCCCTGCGCTTTGTGCAATACCTGCTGTTATACGTTTAATTGCTGCTATTTGAGCTGTACGCACGTCAGGATTGTAACTTCTTAAAGTAAGTTGTAGTTTTACTTCATCTGAAATTACATTATGTTTTGAGCCACCATGAATAGAGCCCACAGTTATAACCGAAGGCTCAAGTGGAGAAAGCTCACGACTCGTGATTGTTTGAAGTGCTAATACAGTGCGTGCAGCAATAACAACAGGATCAACAGTGGTATGTGGGTAAGCGCCGTGGCCTCCTTTTCCTTTTATAGCAATATCTACCGAATCAACACTTGCCATAGTATATTCATTTTTCATTGATACCTTACCAGCAGGTACGCTGGCACTTACATGTAATGCAATAACGTGGTCGGGTTTCGCGTATTTACTAAATAAGCCTTCATTTAGCATTGCTTTTGCGCCACCGCCTACTTCTTCTGCAGGTTGAGCAACCATCATTAGCGTGCCCTGCCATTTATTTTTATGTGCAATAAGTTGCTCGGCGGTGCCAATAAATGAGCTCATATGTATATCGTGACCACAGCCATGCATTACACCTACATTAGCACCGTGTTCATCTATAACTTTTACTTTAGACGCATACGCTTTGCCAGTTTGCTCAACAATAGGTAAGCCATCTGTATCAGTGCGGATCATAATGGTAGGTCCGTTACCATTTTTATAAATTCCAACTACACCAAAGCCACCTACGTTATCGGTTACATCAAAACCAAGCTTAGATAACTGAGAAGCTATTTTTTTTCCTGTTTCTTCTTCATGGTAAGAAAGCTCAGGAGATTGATGTAAATCGAGGTAAAACTTTTCTATGGCTGGCATCGTTTTCGTTAAGTTTAAATCAAGTGGTTGTGCGTATAGCAGTGGACTAGCTAATAAAAGTGCTGCACTTAAATAGGTAAATTTCATAGTTTCCCTCGTTGTTTAATATCTATACCAAGTGATTTATAGGTATATGACTTGTAATTATTATGTTCACCACCATATAAAAACCTAAATAAATGAATATGGCAATAAATTCAATGAGCAACATAGTTAGTATCAACGCACAAAACTTACAGCAAGTACTTGGTGAAACATCACAGCAAAAGCTGGTGTTATTAAACTTCTACTCTCCGCAGAGTCCAGAATGCATTAGCCAATTATCAATACTGGATAAATTAGCGGGTGAATATACTGACTATATTGTAGTAGCAAACCTTGATTGTGATGCAGAGCAGGCACTGGCTTCTCAGTTAGCGCAACAAGTAGGGTTACAAACATTACCTACACTTGTGCTATTAAAAGACTCTGCACCGGTTGATTTGTTAGCGGGAGCGCAAACCGAAAACCAAGTAAGAGAATCACTGGGTAAGCATCTACCCGCTCAGCAGGATTTATTATTAGAGCAAGCTAAGCAAGCTTTATTAAAGTCAGATCTAAATGCTGCATTTAATTACGCAAAGCAGGCGTATGAAATTGATAATAAGAATGCACGCATAAAATTGGTGCTTGCTGATATATGTATTCAAATTCATAAATTAGATGATGCCAAAGCATTGATTGATACAATTGATGCACAGGAGCAAGATGCATACTTTCATAACATAAAAGCCAAATGCGAAGCTGCTTTAGAGGCAACCGACTCACCAGAGATTAAAGAAAAGCAATCTCAGGTTGAGAAATACCCCAACGACTTAGAGCTGAAAATAGAATTGAGTAACTTACTTAATGACGCAGGTCGTAAAGAAGAAGCACTCGAAACATTATTTACTGTCCTTAAAAAGGATTTGAACTTTAATGATGCAAAACCAAATTTTTTAGCAATTATAGCTTCTCTTCCTGATGGCGACGCATTAGCAGCTAAATATCGCAGAAAGCTCTATAGTATTTTATATTAATACCTAAGTGGCGCAGGAAATTATAAAGCACCTATATAGGTGCTTTATACGTTTTAAGGGCATTTATAAATATTAATGTTAGCTGTAGCCATGTTTTTAGTATGTTTATCGTACTATTTCGGGGGTTCTTGATTGCATATTGAGCGAACAGTGTTTTATTTAAAGTTTTATCAATAAAACGCTTGCGTAAAAATCTGTTCTCCCTATAATGCGACCCCACTGAGACGGCAGAGCAGGCAACGCTTAGCGAGGCAAGCAAACCACTTAGTGAGTCGAGTAAAACTTAGTTCTGAAAACTTTCAAGTTTAACAAAATTAAGTGTTGA
>Ga0207878_100172_pt1 | contig 50882 bp, 47 predicted proteins | sample LinPmetageLP41_FD_184053 | JGI IMG/M metagenome (GOLD analysis project Ga0207878, IMG submission 184053) | Marine viral communities from the Pacific Ocean - LP-41 (SPAdes) | ecosystem: Environmental > Aquatic > Marine > Oceanic | place: Pacific Ocean | collected 2010-08-27 | reverse complement strand
GCAACGCGAACGCAGTTCGGAAGACGCGGTGTGCCTCACCCGTCTGTCCCAACTCCATCAGGACGACACCGAGATTATTCATCGCAGGCGCGTTCCGGGGTTCTTCGGCGACCGCTTCTCGCAGAAGACGTTCAGCCTGATTCAACCGGCCCAGTCCTATATTGGCTTGTGCCATGGCAATTTTTATTTCGGTTGTCGGGCCCGCGCGTTGGCCTGCCGCCCGAATGTAGCTATTCAAGGCGAGTTCAGGTTCCCCCGCCGCCAACAGTCGGTCCCCGACGATCAGAGGATCGACGCCCCCCGGGCCGCGCATGAAACCTGGCGCTGTCAACGGATCATCTGCGACCGCCCCGCGTTCGGTGACACCGGCCTGGCAGGCGGACAGGGCCGCGACGGTCAGGAAAAGGAGCCAGCTGCGGCGCATCAGAATGCCTTCGTACCGCTCAACGCCTCGGCAATGCCGAACAGCGAAGGGCCGATAAGGATGATCAGAAGGGGAGGGACGCAGAACATCATCGTGCCAACGGTCAGCTTGGTCGGCAGGACGTTGGCTTTTTCTTCGGCCCGCATCACACGTTTGTCCCGCATCTCGCCCGCATAAACGCGCAGGGCATCGGCGATCGAGGTGCCGAAGCTCGCGGACTGGATCAGCACTGTGACGAAGCTGGTGATATCGTTGATATCACAGCGATCGGCCATTGCGCGCAGAACATCGGGCTTGTCCTTGCCGGCTTTCATTTCCTGGGCGACCATAAGGAACTCACCGGCAAGTGCTGGATACGAAGGTTCGATCTCGGTGGCCATGCGGATAATCGACTGGTCCAGCGACTGACCGGCTTCAACGCAGACCAACAGAAGGTCGAGCGCGTCGGGAAACCCGTCCTGGATTTCGCCCTGACGTTTGGCGACGCGCTTGTTCACCCAGTATTTCGGCGCATAGTACCCGACCACGCCGGGAATCATCGTATAGGCCATTTTGTTGACCATCGACATATCTGCGGCCAGAACCAGCGAATAGATCGCCCCAAGAACCAGCAACCCCAGACCCAGAAGCATCTGGGCGGCAGTCAACGTACGGACGGCGTCCTTGTGCGGGTAGCCCGCCCGGATCAGCATCGTTCGGGTCTTCGACATCTCTTCCTCGTCCTGCGGATCGAGGTATTGTGCGTATTTTGCCAGGTGTTCGTTGCGCGTGCCGTGACGCGACAGACGATTATCGCTGTCATCCTCCAGGATGATCCCCTTCCGCTCGCGGGCGATGCGGTCCATCGGCTCCTTCTTGCGGGTCAGGATCAGGGGCAGCATCATCAGTACAAGGACCAGCCCGGCTGCGCCCGCGACATATATCCAGGCGTCCGCGCCCAGAGCATCGGTCAGCATCGTGTTGATTGTTTCGAACATCGGTGTGCCTCAGACCTTGATATTGACCATCATGCGCATGAAGATCACGTTCACGATAAGGAACACGATCACCACGGCTGCGGCCGGGATGAAATAGGGGGTTCCGGAGACCTCGGAATAATAGTCGGGCTTCATGACATTGATGCCGACGGCGGCCAGAACCGGGAACGCCGACAGGAAGACGCCGGACCAACGCGCCTCGGCGGTGATTGCCTTGACCTTGCGGAATAGCTTGAACCGCGCGCGGACCACTTTCGACAGACCTTCGAGGATTTCCGCCAGGTTGCCGCCCGATTTCTGCTGAATGGCGACGGCCACGGCGAGGAAGCGTAGGTCCTGCAACTCGACCCGTTCCGCCAGCGCGCGCAAAGCGTCGGGCACATCGCGTCCATATGCGGCTTCGTCCGCGATGAAGCCCATTTCAGAGCCCAACGGGTCGGCGACTTCCTTGGCGACGATCCCGATGGCGGAGTTCAGCGGATGACCGACACGCAACGACCGGACGATCAGTTCGATCGCATCGGGCAGTTGCTCTTCCATCAGGGCGAGACGTTTCTTGGCCTTGCCGTTAACCCAGAAATATACGCCGCCGATACCAATGAAAAGCGACAGCGGGATACGGATCGCGAGTGCCGCGCCTGTCAGGAAGGTCATCAGAAAGAACGACATGAATACCATCAGAACCATGACGCCGATCAGCATGCCCGGCGTGAAGGCGAGGTTCGCCTTCTGCGCCTTTTCGGCCAGCAGAGAATACAGCGGAATGGATTTCGCCCCATCATGCTGCGACATTTCCTTGCGGAGCTGGGCCATCACCTCGTCGCGGGTCTGACCCTGCTCCAACAGGGCCAGGCGGCGATTGACGCGATTGTTCAGCTTGATCGACTTGCCGAAGATCAGCATGTAGATGCCGCCGATTGACAGGAAGACGGCACCGAAAATAGCCAGATAAATCAGTGGCTCAATAGACAGTTCCATATCAGCGGCTCCCTGCCGGTTCATAGATGGATGTGGGCAGGTCATAGCCCCAGGCCTTGAAGCGATCCGAATAGTGGCTGCGAATGCCGGTGGCTGTGAAGCGACCGATGATCTTGCCATCCTGCTCCAGGCCAAGACGCTCGTAACGGAACACTTCCTGAAGGGTGATGACCTCACCTTCCATGCCCGTCACCTCGGTGATCGAGACCATGCGGCGCGAACCGTCCTGCAGGCGCGAGGCTTGTACGATCAGGTTCACGGCCGATGAAATCTGGGCACGCACGGCTTTCAGGGGCATTTCGATACCGGCCATCGCGACCATGTTTTCAAGACGCGAAATACCGTCGCGCGCGTTATTGGCGTGGATTGTCGTCATCGAACCGTCGTGGCCGGTGTTCATCGCCTGTAGCATGTCGATGACCTCCTCGCCCCGCGTCTCACCCACGATGATACGGTCGGGACGCATCCGCAGCGCATTGCGGAGACAGTCACGCTGGGTGACGGCCCCTTTGCCTTCGACGTTGGGCGGTCGGCTTTCCATCCGACCGACGTGATCCTGCTGCAACTGAAGTTCGGCCGTATCCTCGATCGTCAGAACACGCTCGGCGTTTCCGATGAAGGACGACAGCGCGTTCAGCGTTGTCGTCTTGCCCGAACCGGTTCCGCCCGACACGATCACGTTCAGGCGGCAAGCGACCGCAGCCTGTAGGTAGGTGGCCATTTCCTCGGTGAAGGCTCCGAACTTGACCAGGTCGTCAATCGCCAGCTTTTCCTTCTTGAACTTACGGATCGAGACCAGCGATCCGTCGACAGCGACCGGCGGGACCATCGCGTTGAAACGCGACCCGTCCTTGAGGCGGGCGTCGACATAAGGATTGGATTCGTCGACACGACGGCCCACGGCGGACACGATCTTGTCGATGATCCGCATCAGGTGCTTTTCATCTTTGAAACGAATTTCGGATTTCTGCAGTTTTCCGTCGCGTTCGATGAAGATGCTGTGCGGACCATTGACCAGAATATCGTTGACAGTTTCGTCCTTGAGCAGCGGCTCGAGCGGGCCAAGACCCATGACTTCGTCGAACAATTCCGAGTTCAGGATATCGCGGTCTTCACGGCCCAGTACGATACCCAACTCGTTGAGCTCTTCATTGGTGATCGAAACGATCTCGCCGCGCAGAGCGGTCGGATCGGCCTTTTCGATCGCACCAAGGTTCAGGTTGTCGAGCAACCTGTGGTGCATTTCGGTCTTCAACTCCTCGATACGTTCGCGGCGTTTCATATCCCTGTCGGCGGGCGCGGGTGCGGCGGCCTTCGGCTTCGGGGCCGGTGCTGCCTTCGGCGCAGCGGTCGGCCTGGCCTCAGAAACAGAAATGGCGTCCGAGGGAGCGGCTTTGGGGCCGTCGGCAGGGCCTCCAATGGGCTTGGCCCCTTCGATCTGCGGTTTCTTGTAACGTGAGAACATCTGTCGCTTCCTTGCGTATTCAGCCGAACTTCAAGCCGAAAATCGCTTTTTTGGCAGGTTTCTGAGCACCTTGCGGGACCCCGGACTGGATGGCCTTCCGCGCTTCCAAGAGGCTCCCGGCCAGCTTGCCGAGTTCCTTGGCAAGCGGATTGCGGGCGGCAAGGGTAGAGATCGGCGCGGCCTGATCGTTGACTTCGGTCACCTGCTTGCCGCCATCGGGCAGCACGGCGTGAAATTTGACGCCAAGGCTGTCGGCCATCTTGTCGACGCGTCCGCGACCGGACATGTCCATTTTTCCCGGAGCCCGATTCAGCAGATAGGTCAGTTTTTCGATCGGCAGCCCTTCGGCTTGCAGAAGCTTGTGAAACCGCATGGCATTCTGGGCCGATCGTACTTCCAGGCTACAGACCAGGAAATAGATATCCGACAGGCTGAAAACTGTGTCCGTCCAACCGGTTACAGTAATTGGCATGTCGATGATGACGATGTCGAAACAGGTCCGTGCAAGGGTAAGCAGGCCGGTCACATCTTCCGGGCCGATCAGATCCAAAGGCAGGATCTCGGCAGGGGCCGTAAACACACTGACCTTGTCCTTGTAGTGACCAAGGGCCTGCCTGAAGGCCTGTTCGTCCATTGCCGAGATATCGGACAGGACTTCGTAGATCATCGCCTTGCGCGGAAGGTCGAGATATGTGGCGACCGACCCGAACTGCAGTCCCAGGTCGATCACGCAGATCGTCGGGCCGCCGTCCTTGACGACATTCGCCAGTTCCCAGGCGAGATTCACGGCAACGGTCGTCGCGCCGTCGCCGCCAGATGCGGACTGGACTGCGAAGATCGCGCCCTCCGACTTCACGCCACCGCCAGTGGTGGCGGGCAGGTTCATACTGGGGGTCGGCAGTTGCGGTTGCGCGTCGACCATGTCGGCGCCTGCGCGTTTGAGCATTTCGGTGTTGTCCGCGCCGCCCTGGATGCGGATGCGCGAAACCGCATCGGACAAGGCAGCTTCTGGCAGAGGGTAGGGCGCGAAATCGTCGGCGCCGGCGCGCAGCAGTTCGTGCAGGGCCATCGGCCCCAGACCGTCTGCCACCAGAATAACCTTCAGTCCGCTGCGCTTGCCCTGACGGATCACATCCGCAATCTGGGGCAGACGCGCCTCGTCATCCTTGTCGACCGCGAGTACGATGAATTCCAGTTTGCGGGCATCGTCCTGTCGCAGAAACGCTGCCGCTTCGGCAAAATCGAGGTCGCCCCAGGCTTCGCCCAGTTCGGTTTCCATATCTTCGATAAGTAGATCGAATTCCTGCACGTCACGGGACACGGTGACCGCGCGAAGCGGCTCGGGTTCGGGTAGCAGGGCAAGATTGCTCGCCATCGGACATCACCACACTGTTATCGGCGCCCCTTTGGGGCAGATCTTGAGCGGGGACAGCCGAAAATCTGTCGACCCGCACGCGGAGGTTGCCTCCGTGAGCCCTGAATGACGGGCAATTCAGGCAACAATTGGACCGAAAATATGAAATTATCGGAAAGACGGGCACCAAACTGTGATTTATCCGACGCCATTTCGAACGAAACTTGACGGAAAAAGGCCCCACGTTTCCGCAGGGCCCTGTTGATACGTTCGTGGTCTGGATTTGGGAATCAGCCACCGGCGCCGGAATTGCCGGCACTCTGCCCAGCTCCGGCCGGTGCTGCCGCACTCGTGGCGACCGAAGATGCCGATGCCTGTCCTGCGGCCCCTCCGACATAACGACGATAAACGATCTGACCGTATTTTCCGTCAAGCACCAACGGATGGTCACCCACGAAGCCGGCAACTTCGGTAACGGCACGGCGGTTCGCGCGTTCCCGCGATTGGGTCGGCACAAGCGGACGGGTCTCGCCGAAGCTTACTAAAGCTTCCAGCCTGTTGAGAGAGACACCGCGCGACGCCAGGTAGGCCACGGCGGCCTTCGCGCGAGCGAGGCCCAGTCGCTTGTTATAGCCGTTCGAACCGACCTTGTCGGTATGGCCGTAGACGCTGAACCTGACCTCGGGGAAAGTGCGGATGAACGCTGCCTGCTGGTCCAGGACGGCTCGTGCCGTTGCGTCCAGCGCCGAGGAGTTGAAGGCAAAATTTATCGTCGTCGGGACTTCGGCTGCGAACCGCGTGCCCAGATGGCTGAGCGCGGGCGCTTCGCCATTCATGACAAGCATGTTCTGCATCGTGGAATCGCCGAAGGCACCTTCGTCGATTTCGGATCCTGCGGGACGGTTGTACTGTGTGCCGGTGCAGGCCGAAAGCGCTGTAAGGCCGAGGCCTCCGATCACGAAGCGGCGGGAGAGGGACAGTCTGTTCATCATCTCACTCCAACACATAACCGTAATTGCCCGAAAAGTCCTGCGCTGCGGCCCCGTTTCCACGGCTGGACGCATTCGTGTTCGTCTGGCTGCCGGTCACCCGACCATAAAGGAACAGCTCATTTTCGGTCGGGGGACGGATGCGGTCGGTCGGTACGGCCAGGGCTACACCCGACGTCGGCTGCACCAGATGAGCGGTAACGATGATGACCAGTTCCGTCTGTTTGCGCTGGTATTCAGCGGACCGAAAAAGGGAGCCTAGAATTGGCAGGCTGCCAAGAAGGGGTACCTGGCGAATACTGTCTTGGAAATCATCCTGCAGGATGCCAGCAATTGCAAAGCTTTGCCCGTCGCGGAGTTCTACCGTCGTTGAGGCACGACGTGAGCTGAGGGCCGGGACAGTTCCGCCGGTGCCAATCGCAACACCGTTTGCGAAATCAATCGATGAGACTTCGCTGGCCAACACCAGATTAATGATGTCACCGTCCACAACCGTGGGAGTGAAATCCAGCGTCACGCCGAATGACTTGAAGTCCACACCGACGTTGCCTTCTTCGTCGATGGATGGGATCGGAAACTCGCCACCTGCTAGAAAACTGGCGCTCTGGCCTGAAAGGGCTGTCAGGTTCGGCTCGGACAGAGTTCTCACGGCACCTTGTTCTTCAAGCGCTTGGATCATCAGGTCAAACTGAACCGAACCCGCGCCGAAACTAATGCCAAGCGTACCAGCCGGGGTGTCCAATCCAGCTGAGGTGGAATCTAAGTTGGTGTCTGTTGAAGTCGCACTGAAGGAAGCACCCAGTTGCTTGGATAAACTACGCGACATCTCGGCAAAGCGGACCTTCAACTGCACCTGCTGAGTGCCGCCCACATTCATAAGGTTCAATGTCCGTCCCGGGGCATAGCGTTCGGCAATCTCCATCGCCTGGTCTACCTTCTGCACCGAGGAAACAGTCCCGGACAGGACGATCCCATCATTTGCGGTGCGGACTTCGATGCGTTCACGCGGCAGCAGCTCTCGCAGCCGTTCCTTGAATTCGGCGATATCGGGGGTGACCTGCACCTCGACGTTGGTGATCAGACGTCCGTCCGCCCCCAGAAGGGTCAGCGTCGTCCGGCCAGGCAGTTTGCCAAGCACATAAACCGTGCGTTCAGACAGCGTTGCAATATCTGCGATCAGCGGGTTGGCGACGGAGAGTTCCGCAAAGGGAACATCCGACTCCAGCACGATGGCGCGGTTCAGCGGAACCCGGAGTGCGGTTTGCGTCCGGCCCTGACTGATCTGTAAAGTCTGTGCATAGGCATCTGCGACGGGGGAACCGGAAATAAGCACCCCGAGCATCGCTGCCCGAAGAATCGTACGAAAATTCATTGTGACCTGCCTCTCTGATCACTCTGCTCAAACGGATCTTGCGTCCGCATCCCGACAACGATGTCAGATGGGCGGAATTTTGCAACGGATCTGGGGGAATGCGGTGCCAAGACGGACCTTTTGGACACAGTTCGTCTCTTTTGCGACACATTCCAGCATGTTATGCAGGCGTTTTCGTGCAGGAAACCCCGCGCGGAGGGTGATCTCCACGCGGGGCACTGTTTCGTCATCCTGGCGAAGCCGGTTCGTTTCCGGTCAGCCCTCTCTGGGACAGGGGATCGGGATCAGCACCATTTCGGCGCCTTTGCGGGTGCGGACGGTGCAGGTGCGCTGCCGCTCGACCACGGCCTCTTCTTCCTTTGGACCCAGGATTTCCGCAAGCGTTGCCTCGACAGTCTGCGACTCGGTTTCGTCGCGCACGCCGACCAGGGCCAGCGTCAATCGCCCGGTGGCCTGCGCCTGGGCCAGCTTGGCGACGGCGGCGGGAGTGACCTCGACCGTGATGTTGCGCGCGATAGTGGGGCTGTTGCGTTCCTCGTCCGTCTGCTGGTCGATGGCGATAAGCGGCAGGTTCGCATGGATCAGACGGGTTACGCCGCCCTGTTTGCCGCCACCCGTCCAATAGACGTCGACCCGGTCGCCGGGGCGCAGAAAGCCCGAAACGCCGCTGTTCACGTCGACCTGAAGGGTGAAGGCGCGCATGCCCGGTGTCAGCGCGGCGGCAAGTCCCGCATCTTCGCCCGGCTGCGTGACCTTGACCAGAAGAACCGGTTCGTCACGTTCCATGACGCGAAGAATGGTGCGGGAACCGCTTTCGCCCGGCGGGAATATGGCTTCCATCGTCTCAAACGTGCCGGCGGGGATGGCATCCGCAGGCCAGGACACGGCGCGAACATCGTCGGGCTTCAGGATATCGCCATAGCGCAACTGGCGCTTGACGACATAGACATCCTTGACCGGAATGATGGCCTGCTGGGTCTGGGCAAGGGCATTCTTGTATTGGCTGAACCGCCCCTTGGCGGTGTTGACTGCAAACCCGGCCAGGCCGAGGCCCACCAGAAGCAGAAGTCCGAAGATGACGCGCATCGATCTTTTCCTTGTATAACATCCGCCACTTGCGTCGGCCGGGCGATCGTTTCCGTTCTGGCGTCGGAATACGGCAATACGATGGACGCGATTGGGTCATCGCATGGCTGGCCTAAGGAATTGTGAACGACGAAAAACGCCCCGGACGTGATGTCCGGGGCGCTTTGGTCAGATTTGCTTGTATGTTATCAGGCTGGGGGGGTGCCGGAAATTCCGTCGCTGTTGTTCGTGAAGGGGTTGGTGAGCGGATCGGTGTCGGTCAGGGCCGAGTTGATGTCGGTCGACAGATCCTCGATACCGCCGGAGACGACGCCCATGACGGCGAGGCCCAGGCCAACCAGGGCGGCGGTCAGCACAACCCAGTCAACCGTCACGGCACCGGATTCGTCGTTCTTGAAGGTGTTGATGGCATTCAGCATTGGTTCGTTCCTTGTAAGGTTCTTCTGGTTTCACATCGTCGGGCCGTCTCGCCCTTTCGATGAATCGGTTCTGCATGTGAAACGGGGCGGGAATGAGACACCTTCGGGTCAAGTCAGGGGAAATGTGCGGGTCAAACAATGGTGGTGTTTTTGTAACCGATTGATTTATATAGATATGACGGATTGTGCAAAGTTGATCTTGCATTTAACATATTGCCGGAAAACCAATGACTTGGGATTGGACTCAAGGATTTATACGAGTTTGACGTGAATCTTCCTTACGGCAGATTCTGCCTTGGAGTGCCCGCCTTCACGGACGTGGCCAGGCACATTGGTCCTATCGCGGTGAAGGGACCGCATGCTCCAGTCACGCCCTGCAAACCGATCCGCGGATCTCATGAGATCGGAAAAGAGTAGGGGCCGCGCCTGCCAGCACGACCCCCTGTCCCTCGGCTCTTGGTACCGATGGAATGTCGTGGCGTTTCCCTCATTGTCCGGTCCGCCTGCCAACGGATCGGTGGGGACTTGCTCGATTGCCACGGTCCTTGCCCGGATGTTCCGGTGCTTGTTATTGATCCATGCCGGGGCGGTCTGCCGTCGCCCGCGTCATAAGATGTGATCGGTATGTCGGGCAATTGAGGCGAGATCGTGTCGCATTTCGTTCAAAGTGGGGACAATGGCGTATTTACGCTCTTTTTAGCGATGCCAGGCGACAACAGCAGGGCCGGGGCGTGTTATTCCGGTGTTGCTGGACGTCCAGCGATGACCTGCGCGCGGCAATTGTCACAGGGCGGGCACGATTTCATGCAGGCGCAATGACAGGCGGGGCACAAAAATGGCAGGATGCCCGCAATAACAACGACACAACGGTCGGGCAGTCCAGACATGAAGCCGATTATCTCCCTCGCTCTTGCGGGTGCTCTCTTTCTTGCGCTGCCGGCGACGCAGGCGAACGCCCAGTTCACGTTCAAACGCGTGCGTCCGCCCGAGGCTGGGACTACGAACCGCATCAATATCCAGATCGAGCAGGAGACGTTCGACGCCCAGTCTGCCCCGCGCCCCGACAGGCCGCAGGACCCGGACGTAGCGGTTGCGCGTACGCCCCCGTCAAATCCGCAAGTCGGGCGCGGCGACCCGCAGACCTGGTTCTGGTCTGCCATATCGCCCACCATCGCGCCGACGCCGGGCCGCTTTCTCAAGGCCGCGCAGGTTGCTGCCCGCCCCCCGGACGGCAGTGGCATCCTTGCCCCGTCGCTCGCGCAGCTTCAGGCTATCGCCAAGCTGCATGGTCCCGAAATCCTGGCACGCTCGGTCGGAACACGGGTGTCGCCCGCGCTGGTGCTGGCGCTGATCTCGGTTGAATCGGGTGGTCGGGTCACCGCGGTATCCAACAAGGGCGCGACCGGGCTGATGCAATTGATACCCGCTACCGCTGAACGGTTCGGCATTACCGATGCCAGGGATCCGGCTCAGAACATCCGCGCGGGTGTCGCCTATCTGGATTGGCTGATGGAGGAGTTCGGGAACGATCCGGTCCTCGCGCTGGCCGGTTACAATGCCGGCGAGGGGGCCGTGCGCCGCCACGAAGGCGTGCCGCCCTTTAACGAAACCCGCGCCTATGTACCCAAGGTGCTGGCTGCCTGGAACGTCGCGCGCATGATGTGCAGCACGCCGCCCGAATTGCCCGGTGACGGGTGCGTTTTCAATCCGACACTCACCGGATCCTGATCCGTATCGCATCGTTGGGGGCACACATCCTATTCGATGACGTCGGCCCAGTCCGGATGCCGCTGTGCCTGCGCCTTGACGAAGGGGCAGAGCGCAATCACCCGCATCCCCTCGCTGCGCATGTCGGCAACCATCCGTTCGGCCAGCGCCAGCCCGACACCCTGTCCGCGAAACGCATCCGGCACCCCGGTGTGGTCGACGATGATCTTCGACGTGCCCAGCCGCGAATAGGTCATCTCGGCCCCGGCACCGTCCGCGCGATAGACCCAGCGCCCGCCGCTTTCGCCGTCTTCGCGGGTGATCTCGCCCGATAGTCGCGCCATCCGCTCAGACCAGCGTTGCGTCTGTCAGGGAACGCAGTTCAGCCTCGCTTACGCCATCGGCCAGTTCCACGATGCGCAAGCCACCGTCGACGACATCCAGAACGCCCAGGTTGGTGATGATCCGGTCGACCACCGCCTTGCCGGTCAGCGGCAGTGTGCATTCGCGCAGCACCTTCGACTGTCCGTGCTTGTTGGCATGGTCCATCACCACCACCACGCGGCCGACGCCTGCCACCAGATCCATCGCGCCACCCATCCCCTTGACCAGCTTGCCGGGGATCATCCAGTTCGCCAGATCGCCGTTCTCGGCCACCTCCATCGCGCCCAGGATCGCCATCGCGATCTTGCCGCCCCGGATCATCCCGAAGCTTTGCGCGCTGTCGAAATACGCAGTCTGCGGCAGTTCGGTGATGGTCTGCTTGCCCGCGTTGATCAGATCGGCGTCCTCTTCGCCATCGATCGGGAACGGACCCATGCCCAGCATGCCGTTTTCCGATTGCAGCGTCACCTCGATCCCGTCGGGGATGTAATTCGATACCAGTGTCGGAATCCCGATACCGAGATTGACGTACCAACCGTCCTGCAGTTCCTGCGCCGCCCGTGCGGCCATCTGGTTGCGGTCCCAACCCTTGATCGCGTCGGCCATCAGACAGGCTCCTTCTTGGCGCGCACGGTGCGCTGTTCGATCCGTTTCTCGTGCTCGCCCTGCACGATCCGATGCACATAGATGCCCGGCAGGTGGATGCCGTCGGGGTCCAGCGATCCGGTCGGCACGATCTCCTCGACTTCCGCTACGCAGACCTTGCCGCACATCGCGGCGGGCGGGTTGAAGTTGCGCGCGGTCTTGCGGAACACCAGATTGCCCGTCGCATCCGCCTTCCAGGCCTTGACAATGGACAGGTCGGCAACGATCCCGCGCTCCAGAATATATGTCTCGCCGTCGAAATCCTTGTGGTCCTTGCCGTCCGCGATGACCGTGCCAACGCCGGTCTTGGTATAAAAGCCGGGTATGCCGCAGCCGCCCGACCGCATCCGTTCGGCCAGGGTGCCTTGCGGGTTGAACTCCAGCTCCAGCTCGCCGGACAGGTATTGGCGCATGAACTCGGCGTTCTCTCCGACATAGGAGGAGATCATCTTCTTCACCTGCCGCGTCTGCAACAGGATGCCGATGCCGAAGTCGTCGACGCCCGCATTGTTGGATGCGAACGTCAGGTCCCTGGTCCCGGCCTCCTTGATCGCCTGCAACAGCAATTCCGGGATGCCGCACAACCCGAAGCCGCCGGCAGCAATGAACATCCCGTCCTGCAAAAGCCCGTCGAGTGCCTCGGCCGCCGATCCGAATACTTTCTTCATTGTCCCACCCTGCATGAAGCTGTCCTTGCAGAAGGGTTATCCGGTCGTCCCGAGGCTTTCAATCGCCGCGCGGCGCTTGTGTCGGGCAGGACAATACCGCGCTGCCCGATTGCGCAGCACGGTATTCCGAGATCAAGTGTAAGTCGCGTCTTACAGGCCCGGATAGATCGGGAACCGGTCGCACAGCGCCTGCACCTTGGTGCGAACCGCTTCTTCGACCTCCGCATTCCTATCCGGTCCATTCGCGGCCAATCCATCGACCACCTCGACGATCAGGTCGCCGATTTCGCGGAACTCATCAACGCCGAACCCGCGCGTGGTCCCCGCAGGTGACCCCAGACGAATGCCACTGGTAACGGTCGGCTTTTCATCGTCGAACGGAATGCCGTTCTTGTTACAGGTGATATGCGCGCGTCCCAGCGCGGCCTCGGTCGCATTGCCCTTGACGCCTTTGGGGCGCAGATCGACCAGCATCAGATGCGTGTCGGTGCCGCCGGTAACGATGTCGAGGCCACATTTCATCAGCTGATCGGCCAAGGCCTGCGCGTTCTCGATCACCTGGAGCTGATAGTCCTTAAAGCCCGGACGCAGCGCTTCACCGAAGGCCACGGCCTTGCCCGCGATGACATGCATCAGCGGGCCGCCCTGAATTCCGGGGAAGATCGCGGAATTGACCTTTTTCGCGATGGTCTCGTCGTCGGTCAGGATCATGCCGCCGCGCGGGCCGCGCAGGGTCTTGTGTGTCGTGGTGGTCGCGACATGGGCGTGCGGGAAGGGGCTGGGGTAGTGACCCGAGGCCACCAGACCCGCGAAATGCGCCATGTCCACCAGTAGGATGGCACCGACGCTGTCTGCAATCTCGCGCATCCGGGCAAAGTCGATGATGCGCGGAATGGCCGAGCCGCCTGCGATGATCATCTTCGGCTGATGCTCGGTCGCCAACTCCTGCACCTGATCGTAGTCCAGGGTCAGGTCCTGCTTGCGGACACCATATTGCACCGCGTTGAACCACTTGCCAGACTGGTTCGGCTTGGCGCCGTGGGTCAGGTGACCACCCGCATCAAGCGACATGCCCAGAATGGTGTCGCCGGGTTTCAACAAGGCGGTGAACACGCCCTGATTGGCCTGCGATCCTGAATTCGGCTGGACGTTGACGAAGTTGCAACCGAACAATTCCTTGGCTCGGTCGATGGCGAGATTTTCCGCGATATCCACATATTGGCAGCCGCCGTAGTAGCGGCGACCCGGATAGCCCTCGGCGTATTTGTTCGTCATGACGCTGCCCTGTGCTTCCATCACGGCGCGGCTGACGATGTTCTCGGATGCGATCAGTTCGATCTCGTCGCGTTGACGTCCGAGCTCCTGGCGAATGGCCTCGGCGATCTCCGGGTCGGTGTCGGCCAGAGTGGCGGTAAAGAAGGTCGGGTCGCGGTGGGGGGCGTTCATGGCACGGCTCCTTTGGGCAGGTTGCAGGCGTCATACGCCGCCTCGCGTCTGGTTTGAAGCCGCCAATGCGGCGCTTCGGGGGTTCCCCGCGACGCCGATGCGCGCCTTGCCTTTCCGATCCGCTCACGACAACCCTGTGCCGGAACCATCGGGGGCCTTAATGCCGCGCGCCAAGAATATCGCCTTTGTCGCTTCGGACACGTCCGAGGCGCAGTTCGCTTTGAAGCGGCTGACGGACCGCTATGGCCAGACGGATATAGCGGATGCTCAGGTCATCGTGGCGTTGGGGGGCGACGGGTTCATGCTGGAGACGTTGCATGCAACGATGGCAGTCGAAGCGCCCGTATATGGCATGAACCGGGGGACAGTCGGGTTCCTGATGAACGACTACCGCGAGACCGGCCTGACGGGTCGCCTGGCGCGGGCCGAGGAGGCGGTCATCAACCCGCTTCGGATGCAAGCCACTCGTTCCGATGGGGAAATTGTCGAGGCTTTGGCAATAAACGAGGTTTCGTTGCTGCGCGCAGGGCCGCAGGCAGCACGGCTCAGGATCACGGTCGACGACCGGGTGCGGATGGAAGAACTGGTCTGCGATGGCGCACTGGTCTCCACGCCGGCGGGATCGACGGCCTACAACTACTCCGCGCACGGTCCGATCCTGCCGATCGGGTCCGGCGTTCTGGCGCTGACGGCGATGTCGGCGTTCCGGCCAAGGCGTTGGCGCGGAGCGCTTTTACCACAGGAAGCCAGGGTCCGGTTCGACGTACTGACCCCCGATAAACGGCCGATGATGGCCGAGGCGGACGGGCATTCGGTGCGCGATGTCGTATCCGTCGAAGTCGCCAGCGAACCGGCGATCTGTCATCGCCTGCTGTTCGATCCGGGACACGGGCTGGAGGAACGGCTGCTGCGGGAACAGTTCACCTGACGCCGTTTGCCGGTCTGAATCCGACATATTACGACGGTGCATACGAAGGTATTACCACGGTATGGCGGGCCTGGCGCCACGCTCCCGGCTTGCGAGGCCCATGTCGCGCGCCTAGAAGCCTTTCGACCTATCGAGAGAACCACATGCAGCGCACGCTCATCACTTCGGCCATTCCGTACATCAATGGCATCAAGCACCTCGGCAACCTGATCGGCTCGCAATTGCCCGCCGATCTGTATGCCCGCTATGCCCGCGCGCGGGGGCACGAGGTGATGTTCATCTGCGCCACCGACGAACATGGCACCCCGGCGGAGCTGGCGGCCAAGAAAGCAGGCAAGCCGGTTGCGGAATACTGCGCGGAGATGTGGCAGGTGCAGAAGGATCTGGCCGACGGTTTCCGCCTGTCGTTCGATCACTTCGGACGATCCAGCAGCCCGCAGAACCATAAGCTGACGCAGCATTTCGCGGGCAAGCTGGACGAGGCCGGTCTGATCGAGGAGCGCTCGTCGAAGCAGGTCTATTCCAATGCGGACGGACGGTTTCTGCCGGACCGTTATGTCGAAGGGACCTGCCCGAATTGCGGATACGAGCGGGCGCGGGGCGACCAGTGCGAGAATTGCACCAAGCAGCTGGAACCGACCGACCTGATCGACCCGCGTTCGGCGATTTCGGGCAGCACCGATCTGGAGGTGCGGTCGACCAAGCACCTGTTCCTGAAGCAGTCGCAGTTGAAGGACGAGCTTCGCCAATGGATAATGACTAAAACCAAGCCGACCACGCTTACAGTTGAGGGTGCAAAGATTGAGCCTGACCCGAAAAATTACTGGCCAGTCCTCACAACCTCGATCGCGCTTAAATGGCTGACCGACGGCGACGGGTTGCAGGATCGCGGCATCACCCGCGATCTGGACTGGGGTATTCCGGTGATGCGCGGCGATGAGCCCTGGCCCGGTATGGAGGGCAAGGTCTTCTATGTCTGGTTCGACGCGCCCATCGAATACATCGCCGGAACCGCCGAATGGGCGGATGCGAACGGCGGCGACTGGGAACGCTGGTGGCGCACCGACAAAGGGGCCGAGGACGTCCGCTATGTTCAGTTCATGGGCAAGGACAATGTGCCGTTCCACACGCTGGGCTTTCCGGCGACGTTGCTGGGGTCGGGCGAGCCCTGGAAGACGGTCGATTATCTGAAAGCGTTCAACTATCTGAATTACGATGGCGGACAGTTCAGTACGTCGCAGGGGCGCGGTGTCTTCATGGATCAGGCGCTGGAGATCCTGCCGTCGGATTACTGGCGCTGGTGGCTGCTGAGCCATGCGCCGGAAAATCAGGATACCGAATTCACCTGGGAGGCATTCCAGACCGACGTGAACAAGGACCTGGCCGACGTGCTGGGCAATTTCGTCAGCCGGGTCACCAAGTTCTGCCGCTCGAAGTTCGGCGAGGCGGTGCCGGGGGGTGGCGACTGGGGCGCGGCGGAGACGGCATTGATCGACACGCTGACGACGCGCATCCGCGCCTATGAGAGGCATATGGACGCCATCGAAATCCGCAAGGCGGCGGCGGAGTTGCGGGCGATCTGGGTCGCGGGGAACGAATACCTGCAGGAGGCCGCACCCTGGGCCACGTTCAAGACCGATCCTGAACAGGCGGCGGCCCAGATCCGATTGGCGCTGAACCTGATCCGGCTCTACGCCGTTTTGTCGCGCCCGTTCATTCCGGATGCGGCTGCGGCAATGCTGGCGGGTATGCAGACCGAGGACGATGCCTGGCCCGACGACGTGGATGCAGCGGTGCGCGTGCTGGCCCCCGGTCATGCGTTCACGGTGCCGGAAGTCCTGTTTGCCAAGATCGACGATGCGACCCGCCAAGGCTGGGCCGAGCGGTTTGCGGGGGGGCGACGCGAATGAAGCTGGGCGCCTTCGCTTATCTCGTGCCCGACTATGACAAGGGCCTGGCCTTCTTTGTCGACGGGCTTGGATTCAAACTGGTCGAGGATATCGATCAGGGACGTAAGCGCTGGGTTACGGTGCGCTGCGGTCCGATAAGCCTGGTCCTGGCACGCGCCGACACGGATGCGCAGGTCGCAGCCATCGGGCAGCAGTTCGGGGGCCGGGTCGGCCTGTTCCTGAAGACTACGAACTTTGCCCGCGATGCCAGGAAGATCGAGAAGGCAGGTGGCGTGTTCGAGGAAGCGGTGCGCAGCGAAAGCTATGGCAAGGTGGCCGTCTGGCGCGACCCGTTCGGCACGCGCTGGGACCTGATCGAGCCGACCTGAGATCGGGAAGGGAACCGGGGCCGCAACAAGAACGTTAAGGGAACTTCAACCAGAAGAGGTTCCCATGACCAGGACGACCGATACCCCGAAAACCGACGCCCCAGGCAACGCCGAGAAAGATCCGGACGACTGGACCACGGGTGACGAGGAGATGACCGGAGCACAGGCCAGCTATCTCAAGACGCTGTGCGAAGAGGCGGGCGAGACGTTTGACCCGGATATGACCAAGGCCGAGGCGTCGAAGCGGATCGATACCTTGCAGCAGAAAACGGGCAGGGGCACCTGATCGGCTTTGGGCGTCAGGATTTTCAGCGGCCCCCCCTTGAAGCGATTACGTCCGATCCCCAGATTTTTCTGTGTCGGATGCCTGAACAGGGTCCGGCATCAGCAGACCCGGTCCCTGTCCATCCCGGAGGGGACCGTCCCGTATCGCTTGAAGCAAGGATGCATGACATGCGAACCCTAGATTTGACCCCCCTTTATCGCGCCACCGTCGGTTTCGACCGCATGGCCAATCAGCTGGACCGCGCGATGACCGCCGACACGGCGACGACCTATCCGCCCTACAACATCGAAAAGCTGGGCGAGAACGATTACCGGATTTCGATTGCCGTGGCCGGATTCGCCGAAGACGAGCTGTCGATCGAAGCGCGTGAAAACCAGCTTATCGTGACTGCCCGCAAGGCCGAGAGCGAGACCAAGCCGACCTATCTGCATCGTGGCATCGCCACCCGCGCCTTCGAGAAGTCGTTCCAGCTTGCCGATCACGTGTCCGTCACGGGTGCCAGCCATGCCGATGGCATGCTGCATATAGATCTGGAGCGTCAGGTCCCCGAGGCCCTGAAGCCCCGCCGGATCGAGATCGCGTCGGGCGCGCCGAAGCGGCCCGCACTGGAAGGAACCTCCGAGACTGTCGAGGTCTGAACGTCCCCAAGACTGACCCTCGCAGATGAGGAGTGGCGCGCGTCCCCGGAGATGGGGGCGCGCGTTTTTGTCTGGCGGCCGTTTGCCCGGCCGGAAAGGGCGAACCGGGCAAGGGACGGGCAGGGTGGCCTGCGAGGTCTGGTCAAGGTCGGGACGCCATGGGTGCCGGAGCGTGCCGTCAGAACCACTGCCCCGGTTCCATCAGGCCCAGGTCGATCAACTGTTGTGCCTGCCAGTCGAAGCGTATCGAGCCATCCCAGCGGAATGCCTTGATTGCCGCGCGCGAACCGGGATTGGTGGCAAGCGCCTTGGCGGCGCGGAAGGACGCGACGCAGCCGGTCAGCGAATGATGCCAAGGACAGGCGTAGGTATTCATTTCCTCGTCCGACAGGCGGTGGTCGGGCAGCAAGCGCAGGCCCTTCCTGGCGCGGAACAGCGACACACGGTCGATGCGGCGACGTTCCCACGGGATATGTTCCTCGAACCGCCAGCGCAGGCCGCCGAAGAAGTCGAGCTGCCGGTCGGCGGGGCCGTCCTCGCTCCAGCGGGCCAGTGCGAAATAGCCTGCCTCGTCCATCCAGGCATCGTTCGGATCGACACCGTTCTGACCCCGCTGCAGCGTACCGGAATAGAGATCGACCACGAAGGTCAGCACGGCATCGCGGCGTTCTTCGGCGCAGAAGGCGAGGGCTTCGCCGATGCGGCGCGTTTCGGCAAACGGATGGTAGATGTATTCCGCGTTATGGACGTATCCGGTCCAGGCCCCGGCGGGTCGACCGGCGATCAGGGCGTTCACGCAGGTCGTGGCCATGTCGTCGGGGCGTCGGTCCAGGGTCAGGCGATGCACACCTTCGGGCAGGGCCGGGGGCACGGTGATGCCGGGGGGCACGGCCAGCACGATCTGCCGGAACCCGGCATCGGAATGATGCCGGACTGTGCTGGCGATTTCGCAGTCGTCCTCGCAGATCAGCATCAGGGCAGGACCCGTGCCGAGAGCACCGGCGCGGGCCGTCAGATCCTCGGTCGAGGTAAAGTCCATCCAGTGCGCCCGCCTGCCCGTTCGTCGCGCACCTTCCCGCAAAGTTACCGAGGCCGCAACGGGGCCGCGTTGCGGTAGCTGCGGGCCTGCGGTATTGGCGCAACTCGTACCCCCGCGGAGACCCCTGCCATGAGCGCGCCGAAGAAGCTGCACATCAAGACCTATGGCTGTCAGATGAACGTCTATGACAGCGAGCGCATGGCCGAAGCGATGGGGCCGGAAGGATATGAGGTGACGGACCGGCCCGAGGAGGCCGATCTGATCCTGTTGAATACCTGCCATATCCGCGAGAAGGCCGCCGAGAAGGTCTATTCCGACCTTGGCCGCTTGCGACCGCTGCGGGAGGCCAATCCGAACCTCAAGATCGGGGTCGCGGGATGTGTTGCGCAGGCCGAGGGCGCGGAGATCATGGCCCGCCAACCGCTGGTCGATCTGATCGTCGGTCCGCAGACCTATCACCGGCTGCCGGCGATGATGCGCAAGGTCGATGCGGGTGAGAAGGCGCTGGATACGGAGATGCCGGAGGAGGACAAGTTCGACCTTCTGCCGAAACTGCGCAGTGCCGCGCGGCCGACCGCGTTTCTGACTGTGCAGGAAGGCTGCGACAAGTTCTGCGCGTTTTGCGTCGTGCCCTATACACGCGGTGCCGAGGTCAGCCGCCCGGTCGAGCGTCTGTTGGGCGAGGCGCGCGATCTGGTGGCGCGCGGTGTGCGGGAAATCACCCTGCTGGGGCAGAACGTGAATGGCTATCACGGGGTCGGGCCGGATGGCCGAACCTGGTCGCTGGCCGATCTGATCTGGGCGCTGGACGGGATCGAAGGGTTGGCGCGTATTCGGTTCACGACGTCGCATCCCAACGACATGAGCGATGATCTGATCGCGGCGCACGGGCGTTGCGCCAAGCTGATGCCTTATCTGCACCTGCCGGTGCAGTCGGGGAGCGACCGGATTCTGAAGGCGATGAACCGCAAGCATACGGCGGCGGAATACCTGGCGATCCTTGAGCGGCTGCGGGCGGTGCGGCCCGATCTGGCGATGTCGGGCGATTTCATCGTCGGCTTTCCGGGCGAGACCGAGGCGGATTTCGAGGCGACGATGGATCTGGTGCGGCAGGTGCATTATGCAGCGGCCTATTCCTTCCGGTATTCGGCGCGCCCCGGCACGCCCGCCGCCGAGAGGAAAGACGTTCCGCAGGACATCGCGGTCGAACGTCTGCATCGTCTGCAGACGCTGATCACGCAGCAGCAACACGAGACGCAGAACGCGATGGTCGGGCGCGAAACGGAGGTCCTGTTCGAGAAGGCAGGGCGCAATCCCGGTCAGTTGATCGGCAAATCCGAGTATTTACAGGCGGTTCACGCCGATGCGCCCGATACCTTGCTGGGGCAGGTCGCGCGGGTCCGCATCGTCGAGGCCAAGACCAATTCGCTGGCCGGTATCCTGATCTGACGGGTGCGGGCCGTTGACGGACCCGCACCCGAATGCACAAACCCGATTCAGCGACGGGGCGGATTGGAGACGAGGATTTCGCGCATCTTGTCGCCCAGTCCTTCGGGGTTATCGACCAGACGTTCATCGCGGCAGACCGACGTGGCGATCGACTGCGCGTCGGACGGGTTGTAGCCCGCAGCCCGCAGATCATCGACGAAGACACCATTGGGCCGGTCCCAGATGACTTCATCGCTGAAGAAGCGCTGGCAGCTGACGCGCACCTTAAGGGGCTGCACTTGCTGGGTCGCGTGACGGACTTTGTAGCCGTGGCCCTGATGCGCGAAGGCAGCCGATGCCGGTAGCATCACGGCAACGGTAAGCGCGGCAGTTAGAATTTTCATGACGTTATCCTGTGAAGGTTATGGCAAACACATGCATCGGCCCGAACCCCCCGGTTCACGAGTCATCCCGCGCGAAAGACCGCCGCATATCGGTCAGAGTAGCGCTCTCGAAGGGGTTTGACATCTATTATGGCGCATTTTGCTCGCTCCGGAGACGAAAGGCCGGGATAGCCGAAATTGTCCCGAGAAAAGCGGATATGGGGACAAAAAAATTGGGGTTCGGCCCTAATAAACCGCAATATGTAGTAATGGGGCTTTGCAGGCGCGCCGCATTTGATAGTCTGCGAGCCAGCGGCTGCCACCGTCCGTTCTGTCTTTCGCAATCGTGACGTCGGATTCGTGGGGGTGAGTCGCGCGATATTCTGACGGAACGATATGGGAGGCTCAGTGTGGCTCGGGACGGATCGAAGACATTCAGGATGGCGATGGCCTTTCTGAGTATGGCTGCGCTGCAGGTCGCAGCAGCCCCCGCGATGGCGCAGAATATCGGTGATGTCGGCGCGGATTCGCGTGGCAACATCTATACTTTCGTACGCGACCGGACCGGGCGCGGCGTCTGGATGAAGGGGCGCACGATTCCCGAGCCGACGACCGAGCGGCGCATTCAGGCCGAACGCTACACGCCCACGATCTGGACTGACCCAGACGGATGCGAACATTGGGTCATGGACGACGGTGTCGAAGGCTTCATGACGCCGCATGTGACAGAGCTTGGTGTTCCCGTATGCAATCAACCGCCAAAGACGCACCGGGGGAAACACTGACATGAGCATTCTTCGTATCGCCGCCGCAGGTGCGGTGTTCGTCACGCTGTCCGCATGCGAATCGGACAACACCGGCGACAAGACCATCGACCGCGGGTTGATCGGTCGTTCGTCCCTGCAGGACCTTTCGCCGGGTATCTGGGTCGACCCGCGCGGCTGTGAACATTGGCTGATAGACGACGGCGTGGAAGGATATCTTTCGGCCCGTTACGACCCGCGCACCGGACGACAGGTCTGTGGCCGCAACACGGCTCCGCCGGAATATGTGACCGGTCCGTTCCGTGGCGGACAGGACGTCAGCGACGGAATTTGACTGTTGTTTTCGGGTGCCAATGATGGGGTCGCTGCGGAAACGTCGCGGCCCTGTTACATTCGGGGTTGAAATCGCGCTCATGCCACCGACGTTCCCTTGCGGCTCCATCGTGTTCGGGGCACCCTTTTGCGATCGCCGCTGTTGATACTCCCTAGAAGGATGCGTGCTTGGCCACTCTGCTTGCCCCCGAAGACAAAATCGCCGTCCAGCTGGACTTCCCCGACAATCGCCTGATGATCGACCTGGTTGGTCCCGGCGGTGCCCATCTCTCTCAGATCGAACAATTAATGGGCGTGCAAATCGTCCATCGCGGCAATGCGCTTGCCGTGCACGGTGAAGCTGCCCCCGAGGCGGAACGGGTGCTCAATGCGCTCTATTCCCGGCTCGAATCGGGCAAACAGGTCGATATGGGCGCGATCGACGGTCTGATCCGTCTGCGCGCCGAGGAAGAGAACGATGGCGCGCGTCAGGGCGATCAGACCGAGATGTTCGCCGGTCCCAAACTGGAAATCCGCACCCGCAAGAAGACGATGGAGCCGCGGACCGAGGCGCAGAAAGCCTATACTCGCAACCTTCTGGAGAACGAACTGACCTTCGGGATCGGCCCGGCGGGAACGGGCAAGACCTATATCGCGGTCGCGGTCGCGGTGTCGAAATTCATCACCGGCGAAGTCGACCGGATCATCCTGACACGGCCCGCCGTCGAGGCGGGCGAAAAGCTGGGCTTCCTGCCCGGCACACAGGACGAGAAGGTCGATCCCTACATGCAGCCGCTGTATGATGCGCTGAATGATTTTCTGCCCGGCAAGCAGTTGCAGAAACTGCGCGAGGACAAGCGGGTCGAAATCGCGCCGCTGGCCTTCATGCGGGGGCGCACGCTGTCGAATGCCTTCGTCATTCTGGACGAGGCGCAGAACGCGACGACCATGCAGATGAAGATGTTCCTGACGCGTCTGGGGCAGGGGTCGCGCATGGCGATCACCGGCGACCGGTCGCAGGTCGATCTGCCACGCGGTGTTCAGTCGGGTCTGCGCGATGCGGAGGCTATTCTGGAAGGGGTGGAGGGGATCAGTTTCAATTACTTCACCGCCACCGATGTCGTGCGTCACCAGTTGGTCGCCAAGATCATCACCGCCTACGAGGCTGATGATGCGCGCCGCGAAGCCGAGCGCGCCGCGCCGCGTGATTACGCGCGATGAGCTTTGATTATGCCGCGCAGAAAGCCGCGACGGAGGCGCTCTGGGCGGAGATGTCGGCGCAGCACGACCTGCCGCATCAGGGCCAGTTGGACCTGCATTTCCGGGCTGGTGACGGTGCGGATGCGACAGAATTCATGGGCTGGCTGGAAGACGCGGGATACGATGTCGAACATTACGAGGCCGACCCCGAGGATGAAGATGACCCGGAAGAGGCAATCGAAGTGCAGACCGGTGTCATGCCACTGACGCCCGAGACGATCCATGCCGAGGAGCGTCGCTGCACCGAGGCGGCGCTGCGTTTCGGGTTCACACCCGATGGCTGGGGATTTATCGGGGCATGATCGCCGACGTGATCGTCGAAGACGCGCGCTGGATCGATCTGGAGCGTCTGGCGCAGATTGCCATTCCCGCGGCACTGCGCGGATCGGACCTGACCGGCGATTTCGAGGTCGCGGTCATGGGCTGCGACGATACGCGCATCGCCGCGTTGAACGCGGACTTTCGCGGCAAGCCCGTGCCGACCAACGTGCTGAGCTGGCCGTCCGGGGACCGCATGCCCGGCAAGGTGCCGGATGATACGGAGTTGGGCGATATCGCAATCGCCTTCGATACTTGCAGGCAAGAAGCTGCCGAGCAGGACAAGCCATTCGAAGCCCATGTCATTCATCTGCTGATCCATGCCACGCTGCATCTTCTGGGGCACGATCACCAGACCGATGCGGAGGCGGCGCGCATGGAAGCGCTCGAAGTTAAAATCCTTGCCGGATTGGGTTTCCCCGATCCCTATGCGTCTGGTAGGGAATGATACGACATGCGCGAAGCGATGTTTCGCATCAACAGGAAGGGGCCACCGGGTCCGATGGACAACGACGGATCGTCTAGCGCCGCGCCGGGCGCGCAGGACGAAAATACAGCAAGCGACGGGCATATCGGTGCACGTCCGGGATTCATGGCGCGTGTTTTCGGCGGTTTGATGCCCGATCCACAGTTGCGAACCGATAACGTGGCGACAGCGCGTCCGATGCCTGGCCTTTTGAACCTTCGGCTGAAGCGGCTGGACGATGTGCTGATCCCGCGCGCCGAGGTGGTGGCCGTGCAGGTCGATATCTCGCTGCCGGATCTGGTTGCCAAATTCCGCCAGTCCGGGATGACGCGCCTGCCGGTGTTCGAGAATACGCTCGACGAGCCGCTGGGCATGATCCATTTGAAAGATCTGGCGCTGAACCATGGATTCAACGGTGATCGCGACAAGACGTTCGACATGCGCCCCCTGCTGCGCAAGCTGATCTATGCGCCGCCGTCGATGCCCATTGGCGTGCTGCTGACCAAGATGCAGACGCAGCGCATCCATATGGCGCTGGTGATCGACGAATATGGTGGCGTCGACGGTCTGGTGACGCTGGAGGACCTGATCGAACAGGTCATCGGCGAGATCGAGGACGAGCACGATCAGGAGGAAGGCAAGTTCTGGCGGCAGGAGAAGACCGGCTGCTATCTGGCGCTGGCCCGCACGCCCATCGATGATTTTCAGGACGAGATCGGTTTTCGGCTGGTTGACTCCGAGGATGAAGAAGAGGTCGATACGCTGGGCGGGCTGGTGTTCATGCTGGCCGGGCGTGTGCCCGAACGCGGCGAGGTCATTCCCCATCCGTCGGGCGCCGAGATCGAGGTAGTCGACGCCGACCCCCGCCGGATCAAGCGTCTGCGCCTTCGTATGCCGCAAGCCGCCTGAGAATGCGCCACCTTCACCACCTTCTTCCCGTTCTCGCGGGACTTGCCGCCGCGTTGGGTCAGGCCCCGTGGGAGTTGTGGTGGCTGGCGCTGCCGGCCTATGTCGTCGGGATCTATTCCATCACGGTGGCGCGCTGGCCCTTCCTGGCCGGTCTGCTGTTCGGCATGGCCCATTTCGCGCTGGCCCTGAACTGGATCATAGAACCTTTCCTGGTGGACGCGGCCCTGACCGGATGGCTCGCACCTTTCGCCCTGCTTGGCTTCTCATTGGGTTTCGGGCTGTTCTGGGCGGTTGCAGGCTGGCTGGGGATGCGCCTGTCGGGCGGGCCTATCGGGGTCGGCGTGGCGCTGGCGGGGGCCGAGCTTTTGCGGTCCTACGTGCTGACCGGGTTTCCCTGGGGCCTGCCGGGGCATATCCTGATCGGATCGCCTGCCCTTACGGCATCGGCCTATGTCGGTGCGCATGGGTTGGGTTTGATGGTGCTTCTGGGAGCTGCCCTGATCGCGGCGCGGACCCCGGTGCGGATGGCATCGGGGGTCGCGATATGGCTGCTGCCATTCGGTCTGGCACTGACCCTGCCGGATGCACCCGCCGTGCCCGACGATGCGCCGGTCATCCGGCTGGTGCAGCCGAATGCGCCGCAAAGTCAGAAATGGGACCCGGATTTCATTTACGTATTCTTCCAGCGGGGGCTTGCCGAAACCGCGGCCGCTCCGCTTGGCCGAGCGCCGGATGCCGTCGTCTGGCCCGAAACATCTCTGCCACAGCTTTTGCGATACTCCGACGATCTGCGGCCTGTCATCGCCACGGCGGCGGGTGGCAAACCGGTCGTCATCGGAGCGCAGCGATACGGCGAGGACGGCAGGCCGCGGAATTCGGTCGTGATGCTGACGGGTGAGGGGGGCGACGTCGCCCAGGTACAGGACAAGTTCCGACTGGTTCCGTTCGGAGAATACCTGCCCCTGAAGGGCTTTTTTGAAATGTTCGGATTAGGCCCCCTCGCGGCGCAGCTGGCGGGTGGCTTCGTGCCGGGCGACGGACCTGTTCTGATGGACCTGCCGGGAATCGGAACGGTGTTGCCCCTGATTTGTTACGAAACCATCTTTCCCCAGATATTGCGGCAGGTAGATCGCCCGAAGGCGATTCTGAACCTGACCAACGACGCCTGGTTCGGAGCCAATGCGGGGCCGCAGCAGCATCTGGCTCTGGCGCGGTTACGATCAGCCGAATCCGGTCTGCCGCTGCTGCGCGCCGCGAATACCGGGGTATCGGCGGTCATCGACGCGCGGGGCAACATTCTCGGGTCGCTGCCACTGGGAGAGGCCGGGCACCTCGACGCAGCCTTGCCGCCCGCACTGCCCCCGACGCTTTATATCATGACTGGAGACTGGGCGGCTCTCATGGTGTTGCTGCTCCTGACTGCATTTCTGCTGTGGCACAGGGTTCGAAATCCGGTTGCCCTCGTTCGCAATCCCACCTAGCGAAGACACCAACCGTCCCAACGGCTTCCTGACGGGGCGCGGTTCATAATCGGAGCACTTCATGAGCAGTCGCAAGAATTATTCCTTCACCTCGGAATCCGTGTCCGAAGGGCACCCAGACAAGGTCTGTGACCGGATTTCGGACGCCGTCCTCGATGCCTTTCTGGCCGAGGAACCGGAGGCCCGCGTCGCCTGCGAAACCTTCGCGACGACGAACCGCGTGGTGATCGGTGGCGAGGTGGGGCTGTCCGACAAGGCGGCGCTGGACGACTACTTGGGTCGTATCGAGCAGATCGCCCGCGATTGCATCCGCGATATAGGTTACGAACAGGACAAGTTTCATCACGCCACGGTCGAGGTGACGAATCTTCTGCATGGCCAGTCGGCACATATTGCCAAGGGTGTGGACGCGACCAACCAGAAGGAAGAGGGCGCGGGCGATCAGGGGATCATGTTCGGCTATGCCTGTTCCGAGACACCCGATCTGATGCCCGCGCCCATCCACTACGCCCACGCGATGCTGCGCCGTCTTGCCGAAGTGCGTAAGGACGGGACCGAACCGACGCTGCTGCCGGACGCCAAGTCGCAGCTGACGTTGCGTTATGAAGACGGCGTGCCGGTGGCGGTCGACTCCATCGTCCTGTCGACACAGCACGCGCATGAGACGCAAACGCAGGCAGACATTCGCGCCATCGTTGAGCCGTATATCCGCGAAGTTCTGCCCGACGGATGGATTCACGACGATACGGTCTGGCACGTGAACCCGACCGGCATCTTCGTGATCGGCGGGCCGGACGGCGACGCGGGCCTTACCGGGCGCAAGATCATCGTCGATACCTATGGGGGCGCGGCCCCGCATGGCGGCGGTGCATTCTCGGGTAAGGATCCGACCAAGGTGGATCGTTCCGCCGCTTATGCCGCGCGGTATCTGGCGAAGAACGTGGTCGCCGCCGGACTGGCGACACGCTGCACACTTCAACTGTCGTATGCGATCGGTGTGGCGAAGCCGCTGTCGATCTATGTCGATACGCATGGCACCGGGCAGGTCGAAGAGCCTGCGATCGAACACGCGCTGGATCGGGTGATGGATCTGACGCCGCGCGGCATCCGCATACATCTGGGCCTGAACAAGCCGATTTATCAGCGCACGGCTGCCTATGGTCACTTTGGTCGCGCGCCCGAGGCGGACGGTGGTTTTTCGTGGGAGCGGACGGATCTGGCCGAAAAGATCGCCACCGAAGTCTGAGCGGATGGTCTAACCGGCGGTCCAGCGGTGCAGGATGTCGGGGCCCAGCGTTCGAACCTCCGACAGGCGCAGTCGCGGCGCATCGGACAGGACGCTGAGCCCCATCGCCCCAAGTGCGGGCGTGCCCTCGGCCCCCAAGGCCAGTCCAGCGGTATAGCAATCCAGCCGGTCGACCAGGTTTCCGGACAGCAATGCCGCGGCCAACGTGCCGCCGCCCTCGCAATATAGCCGCGTCAGTCCGCGCCGGGCCAGTTCAGACAGCGCGGCTGTCAGGTCGATATGCCCGCCCGGCCCGGCGGGGCAGGCAATCAGGCTGACACCCCTGGCTGCGAAGGCGGCGCGGCGATCTTCTGGCGCTTTGCTGCCGTGCACCATCCAGACCGGGGCTGTGCCACGGGTCATTGCACTGTCGGCAGGCAGGTCCAGACGCCGGGACAGGACAATGCGGACGGGCTGCGGCACCTCGCCCATTCCGCGCACTGTCAGTTGCGGATCGTCGTTGCGTGCGGTTCCGGCACCGACCATCACGGCGTCGTGGCAAGCCCGCTGCGCATGGACATGAGCCCGTGCTTCCGGTCCGGTGATCCACTGACTGTCGCCGCTTGCCGTCGCGATACGACCATCGATACTGGTGGCGAGTTTCAACGTAACAAACGGGCGACCCTGCGCGAGGCGTGTCAGAAACCCTTGCTGCAGCGACCTTGCCTCGCTGTCCAGAACGCCTTCAATCACTTCTATCCCGGCGGCCCTCAGCATCGCGATCCCGCCCCCATCGACGCGGGGGTCCGGGTCGCGAGCGGCGATAACGACCCGCGCGATACCCGAATCGATCAGGGCCTGCGCGCATGGCGGGGTCGCGCCATGGTGCGCGCAAGGCTCCAGCGTGACATAGGCCGTCGCCCCGCGCGCCGCCCCACCGGCCTGAGCCAAGGCGCGTGTTTCGGCATGAGGCCTGCCCCCGTCGGCGGTCCGCGCGCGGCCCAGGATCACGCCATGCCGTTCGATCACACAGCCGACGGCCGGGTTTGGCCAGACCCGGCCCAGACCGCGCCGTGCCAGACCCAGGGCGTGGGCCATGAAGCGGGGGTCGATCACGGGTCGGCGGGGGGGCGCAGTTCGTGAACGAAGTCTTCGAAGTCGTCCGCGGCCTGGAAGTTCTTGTAGACGCTGGCAAAACGAACGTAGGCGACGGTGTCTATCCGGGCGAGGCTTTCCATCACGATCTCGCCGATCGTGGTTGACTTGATGTCGGTATCGCCCATCGATTCCAACCGCCGCACGATGCCGGAAATCATCTGATCGATCCGTTCAGGATCGACGGGCCGCTTCTGCATCGAGATGCGGATCGAGCGCTCCAGCTTGGCACGGTCGAATTCCTCGCGTTTGCCGCTGGATTTAATAACCACCAAATCGCGTAGTTGCACCCGTTCATAGGTCGTGAACCGGCCCCCGCAGGACGGACAGAACCGACGTCTGCGGATGGCGACGTGATCTTCGGCCGGTCGGGAATCCTTCACCTGGGTGTCGACATTTCCGCAGAAGGGGCAACGCATGATAGATCTCCGGGTCTTCGGTCCAGCGACATCTGGCGCAAGGGACCAATCCTAGGTGCGCGGGTAGTGTGCCGTTCTAATGGTGGTGTGGCAAGTGCGATGCGGCATCTTCCAATGTGCCTCCGCATCTAGCCGGACCCCGTGCGGGCAGCGGACGTCCGCGCAAACTCGGGTTGCGGCATGTTTCCTTGACCTGACGACAGCCGAGCCCGCAACCTGTTCCGACACAGTTGAAAGGGATCAGAACATGAGTATCGCCCGCGTAACAGAAATTTCCGCTACCTCGAAGAAGAGCTTCGATGACGCCGTGGCCCTAGGTGTCGAACGCGCCAACGACACATTGCGCAATGTCCAGAGCGCCTGGGTCAAGGAGCAGTATGTCCGCGTCGAGGACGGAAAGGTGGACCACTATCAGGTCAACATGATGGTGACGTTCATCCTCGAAGACGGGAAGAAGTAGTCCGGAAGGTACTAGATACCGCGTTGCCATGCGGCAGCGGGAGCGCTCCTCCCGCTGTCGTGTAAGCCGTGAAAGCTCCAGGGAATTCTATCGGGCGTCGGATCGGGCGTCGGAAAGGTCTGTCGAATACCGGAGACGCGCAAAATCACGGGTGTATACCCGTGCCACGATTGCAGCGCTTTCAGCCGTGTAATACTCGGCCATCCGATCCGAGGCATTGGTCGTGACTGGCCCACCGGTCAACGTCCGCGATACGACTATGGCACCAGAGACCTGGCCGCTCAGGTAATAGGATGACCTGAGCGGCACGCGGCTCATTTTTCACTTACTGATCGAGGAACGAACGCAGTTTGCGCGAGCGCGACGGATGCTTCAGCTTGCGCAGCGCCTTCGCCTCGATCTGACGGATGCGTTCGCGGGTCACCGAGAACTGCTGGCCGACCTCTTCCAGCGTGTGATCGGTATTCATACCGATGCCGAACCGCATCCGCAGGACGCGTTCCTCGCGCGGGGTCAGCGATGCCAAGACACGCGTCGTCGTCTCTTTCAGGTTTTCCTGAATGGCACTGTCCAGCGGCAGAACGGCGTTCTTGTCCTCGATGAAATCTCCAAGCTGGCTGTCCTCCTCGTCGCCGATCGGCGTTTCGAGCGAGATCGGCTCCTTGGCGATCTTCATCACCTTGCGAACCTTTTCCAGCGGCATCTGCAGCTTGGCGGCCAGTTCTTCGGGTGTCGGTTCGCGGCCGATCTCGTGCAGCATCTGGCGGCCGGTGCGGACCAGCTTGTTGATCGTCTCGATCATGTGGACCGGGATACGGATCGTGCGGGCCTGATCGGCGATGCTGCGCGTGATCGCCTGACGAATCCACCACGTCGCATAAGTCGAGAACTTGTACCCGCGACGATACTCGAACTTGTCGACGGCCTTCATCAGGCCGATGTTGCCTTCCTGAATAAGGTCGAGGAATTGCAGGCCGCGATTGGTGTATTTCTTGGCGATGGAAATCACCAGGCGCAGGTTGGCTTCGACCATTTCCTTCTTGGCCTGACGGGCTTCTTTTTCACCCTTCTGGACCTGGTTCACGATGCGGCGGAACTCGTTGATGTCGACGCCGACGTATTGACCAACCTGTGCCATGTCGCCGCGCAATTCATCAACCTTGTCGCGCGACCGCTCGAACAGGGCCTGCCAGCCGCGCCCGGTCTTCTCGGTCATGCGATCGACCCAGCCCGGGTCCAGTTCATGGCCGCGATATTCCTCGATGAATTCGCGACGGTTGATGCGCGCCTGATCCGCCAGCTTCACCATGCCCGAGTCGATGGACATGATCCGACGATTGATCCCGTAGAGCTGGTCGATCAGGGCTTCGATCCGGTTGTTGTGCAAATGCAGCGCATTGACCAGTTCGACGATCTCGGAGCGCAGCTTTTGATACTCGTCCTCGGCCTTGTTCGAGAACGTATCGTCCTCGTTCAGCGTGGCGCTGATCCGGAGGTCCTGCATCTCGGCCAGCTTGATGTAGTCGTTTGCGATCACGTCGAGCGTTTCCAGGACACGCGGCTTCAAAGCCGCCTCCATCGCGGCCAGCGACATATTCGCGCCTTCGTCTTCGTCGTCTTCGTCATCCGCGTCCGTAATCGGATTGCCGTCGGCATCGAGTTCAGGCTTGGCGCCTGCGTCCGGAGCTGCCCCAGATACGGGAGCGGTGCCAACCACAGCAGTCTCGCTCTCCTCCTCCATCTGGTCGCCAAATGTGGTTTCCAGATCGATCACGTCGCGCAGCAGAATATCCTCGGACAGCAATTCGTCCCGCCAGATCGTGATCGCTTGAAAGGTCAGCGGGCTTTCACACAAACCCAGGATCATAGTATTGCGACCGGCCTCGATCCGCTTGGCGATGGCGATTTCGCCTTCGCGCGACAGCAATTCGACAGACCCCATTTCGCGCAGGTACATCCGCACGGGATCATCGGTCCGGTCCAGCTTTTCGGCACCGCCCTCGGTCGTGGCAACGTCGCCACCCTTTTTCGACGCATCGACTACGGCAGTGGACCCGCCAGACTGATCGTCATCCTCGTCCTCGTCCTCGGTTTCCTCGGCCTCGACGATGTTGATGCCCATCTCGGACAGCATCGACATCACATCCTCGATCTGCTCGGACGATACCTGTTCGGGCGGCAGAACCTGGTTGAGTTGATCGTAGGTGATGTAGCCCCGCGTGCGGGCCTCGGCGATCATCTTTTTGACAGCCGCCTGGCTCATATCGAGCGAGTGATCGCCATCCGGATCCTGTTGCTTTTCGTCGTCCGTATCTTTGGCCATCGCCGCGCTCCGATCAGAGGAGTGATTCTTCATGGTTCGTCTGGCGAATCACTAGCGCGAATCGCACGGAGCCGCACCCCGAATCACTTTTTCTTAGCTTTTTCCCAAACCTTCGTGTCCAGAAGGTCCTGCAAGTAGGTGGACAGGCCGACTTCATCCGCCCCGTCCAAGTCATCACTCCGTGCCATCCGCTGGCTGTTGTCACGAAGACGCCCGGCCTGCGCCAGCCGCCAGGTCATTGCCTCATCGGCTCCGTCCTCGAAATCCTCGATCGCCTCCCGGCGTTCCCGGTCGGCCCCCCGCCGCGCATCAAGTCGCGCCAGCGCATCCCGAATGCACATCCGCGCCCCGTCCACATCGGTACGGGTCAGAGGCGAGATGCGGACATGGCGCTGCGCCAGAAGTATTTCAAGGGCTTCGTGGCCAAGACGCTCGTCAATGGTGATCCGTGCCGCCTCCGCGCCGATTTGCGGCTCCAGTGCAATCAATACCTGAGCCAGCCAAAGATGCTCGTCCCGCGTCCAGTGGCCCGCCTCGAGCAGATCGGAAAACTCCCCGATCAGCGACGGATGCAGGGCCAATCCGGCAAGGATGACCTGTTCCAGCAATGTGTCGGGGCTGGTCTTGCCCACCGCCAGATCCGAGGTGCGCGCCGTTGTCGTGGCCTGCGCAGGTGGCTGCCAGCGTTTGCCGGGCGTGAAGGGGCGGTTTTGCGCATGGGATTTAGTCGAGACGAATTCGCGGTTGCCCCGCAGCCCGCCACCGTCGCCGCGGGGCACGACGGGTCCGAACAATTCGGCGCGCAGGCGGGCGATTTCCTCGCCGTAATGTCGTCGCAGGCTGGGGTCCTTGATCCGGCGCACGACGGCCCGAAGGTCGCGGTCCAGCATCGCACGACGCTCGGGGCTGTCGAAGGACTTGCCGACCACTTCGCGGTGCCATAGCAGCGACAGCATGGGCCGGGCCTCGTCCAGCACGGCCTGCATCGCCTTCGGCCCGCCGTCGCGGATCAGATCGTCCGGGTCCTTGCCCTCAGGCAGGATGGCAAAGCGCAGGGATTGACCCGCTTCGATCAGAGGTAGCGAAAGATCCACCACACGCAGCCCCGCACGCTGTCCCGCCACGTCGCCGTCCAGCGCGATCAGCGGTTCGGGCGTGACGCGCCACAGCATCTGCAGCTGACGTTCGGTGACGGCGGTGCCCAACGGTGCGACGGATGCCTCGAACCCGGCTTGCGACAGGGCGATGACGTCCATGTAACCCTCTGCCACGACAAGGGATTGACCCTTGCCCGCCGCAGTGCGCGCGGGTCCGAGATTATAGAGATTGGCCCCCTTGTCGAACAGCACGGTTTCGGGCGAGTTCAGGTATTTCGCCTTGGCATTCGGGTTCATCGCCCGACCGCCGAACCCGATGCAGCGTCCTCTTGGGTCGCGGATCGGAAAGATGATCCGGTGGATGAAACGGTCGCGGGCCGCGTTGCCATCTTCGGCAGGAACGGCCAGGCCGGCCCCTTCTATAAGGTCGAATGGAATGCCCTTGTCGGTCAGCGCATTCATCAGCAGGTCGGAGGCATCGGGCGCGAACCCGATCTCGAAGCGGTCGAGGGTGGTGCGGTTCAGGCCCCGGCGTTCCAGATAGGCGCGTGCATCCGTGGCGGCCTGCGTCGCAAGCTGCAGGCGAAACCATTTCACGGCCTCTTCGGTAACCTCGGCCAGACGGGTGCGAAGATCGGCCTTCTGGGCGGCCTTCGGGTCTTTCGCGGGCATCGGCATCCCGGCCTCGCCTGCAAGAATTTCGACAGCTTCCATGAAGCCGACGTTCTCGGTCTCCTGCACGAAGCCGAAGACGTTGCCTTTCGCCTGACAGCCGAAGCAGTAGTAGAATCCCTTCTGGTCGTCGACGTGGAAGCTGGCGGATTTTTCCTGATGAAACGGGCAGGGGGCCCACCAGTCGCCCTTGGCCTGGTTCGTCTTCTTCATGTCCCACGTCACCTTGCGCCCGACGACATGAGACAGGCTCAGCCGGTTGCGAAGATCGTCGAGGAAGCTGTCGGGCAGGCGCATTGCCGCAATATCGGCCTGCGACCTGCCAGAGTCGAGAGGGCGCAGCACGATCATGGACCTGTGGGCGACCGTCGGCGGCGATTGTCGCCCGAGCGTGTGCGGAACACGAAACCCACCGGTACGCCAGACGCCGCCCGATCCCGAATGGAGGGCGGCGTTTCGCCATTCGAGACACTGCACGCGTGGCGCAGACCTCAGCCTGCGGTACAGTTTCCAAGACCGATGAGCGGGACACCGTCGATCAGCACTACTTCCGTGCCGCAGTCGAGGTTGTTGTTGTTGACGCTGGTGTTGCCTTCCTGGTTCTCGCCGGGCGCAAAGGCCAGACGGGCCGAGTACCTCTGGCTGATTGGTACGAAGTTCGGGATGATCCGATCTTCTAGGCCGACGGAAAAGAACGGAGAATCATAAGTATAGGCTTCGACGAGAGTGAGGCGCTCGTTCTTGTCGAGGCGCGGAATCTTGTCGAGGAAGCTTTGCAGGCGGGTTGTCGTCAAGGCGGGCTGCCCATCGGTCGCATAGGACCAGACGACTTCCAGCCCATCGTCGGTGCGCCGCACCTCCGTGAAGCGCATATAGCTGGCATCTTCCGAGAAGGTCAGCGTTTCGTAGACGCTTTCCAGACCATCCAGATCCTGCGGGCTCAGCAGGCTAAGCCGACGCGACAGCATATCCGCAACAGCATAGCTGGCCTTGAACATCTGCGATTCACGGCGGTAACCGTCGAAATACTGGTAGCCGGCAACATAGAGTGCGGCGATGACCGGAAGGATGATCGCGGCTTCGATCGAAAGCGAGGCGCGGTCTTCGAGTGCAAAGTGGCGCGTGGCGGTCCGGAGGCGCGAAAGAATGGTCTTCATCTGCGTCATCCTCAATTCGATTCGACGACAAAAGCGTTCGACGTCACCATGCGGAACGATCCGTCTTCGTCATTCACCAGATGCGATCCCAAGGTGCGGTTCCCTGCCATCACAGAAAGCGGCAATGTCGGAAGCACAGAATAACAGGCCCGCAGCAGGATCATCCGACCGGTCCGGTTGGCGGCAAAGCGCGACGGCGGCACGATCGAAGTCAGTTGGTTCACGCAAGGAGCATCTGTATCGGGCGTCGAATAGGTAATCTGGTCGATTTCGGTCATTTCGATCACCAGGTTCTCGCTGCAGTCGGGCAGAATTTTCGCCCGGTTGCAGACTTTGGCGCGAACCTGTCCCTGGGTGACCGTACTGCCGGTGTCCAGTCGGATGTCGCGCACGACGATATCCACCGCGCGCTCCAGCATGACCTGACGTGTCAGCATGATCGACGCCTCGAAGGATGAGATGAAGACCATCAGGAATGCGGGCAGAAGAAGGACGAATTCGACCGAGGCGGCACCCCGTTCCGCATCGCATTGGCTGGGGCAGGCCGCATTGTCGAAGCGTCCGACGACTGCACGGGACAGGTTACCCCAGGCGCGGGCCAATTGCCCGACAAGGGGGAGGGCGCGCCGTGTCATTGATCCAACCGCAGGCGCGAGACAGAGGCCAGCACGTCATCGAAGGCGGATTCGATATCGAGGTTCTCGACCTCGAAATAGCGGGCCCGGAAGTTATCGCCCATCGAGACGTCACCGTCGCCGGCGCAATCGCGCATCGCGGCCTTGCCGTCGGACGGCGCCTGGAAGGCGATTGTATAGATGACCACACCCTGATCCCTGATCTGCTTGCAGATATTCGACAGGTTGGTGTCGGCCTCTCTCTGCCCATGGGTCGTTTCCCATGAATAGAAGTAGTCGACGCGGGTGTTGAAGGTCATGCCACGCATGATGTCATTTGCAATATAGCTCATGGTCAGCGACCCGAAGACTTCGGCCCAGTCCAGACGCCGCGCGGCGGTGCCTCCATAAACCGATGTTCTGTAGCGGTTCTGATGGTCGATCCAGTATTCGTTTTCCGCGGGGTCGTAGACCGAGAAGCGCACGGCGTAGGTGTCGTCCTGATCGTCATCGTAATAGGCTTGGCAAAGGGCTTCGTTCAGATCTCCGACCGTGCCGCAGCCGCTGCCGTTCAAACCGAACAGGTTCAGGCTGACCGTTTGACCCAGCAAGCTGAGATTGAATGGAGTGTTGTCCGCCGGGTCGGGGCGACCGGCATCGACCCAGCCTTCGCACAGGGCCACATCCTCGGGCCAGATGCCGTCGGATCGGCTGCCGTTACTGTAGACCGTCGCATTGGCACGGTAATTCTCGCAGACAACGGACAGCGGCTCGCGATAGACATAGATGCCCGAAGCGCCGGTTTTGCGGGAGGGTTTCAGATCCCACTGCTGAGTGTTGACGCCATCGGTCATCACCACCAGCACCTTATGCGTGCCATCGGTATTATAGTCGACCGGACGTCCGACGAAGTTGGCGTTCACCCGCTCTGCGTCGGAGACGTCCGGGTCAATGCTCAGGGTAGCAAGTTCATCGCGCGACGAAGGGTCGAGAAGCAGGCTGCCCCATTTCACACCCAGATCCATTGCGGTCCAGCTGCCGGCTTGCAGGGCCGAAATACGGTTCTGAAGCTCGGTCACGTTGTTGGACCAAGGCAGGATCGCACCATATTCATCCGTGCGGCAGTTCGGGTTTTCGACCAGACCGGGCGAGTTCCCCGAGCGGTAGCTCGTCCGGAAGTCGAAATGGCCCATCCGCTGCAACGGAAAGCCATTGGGCTGATCCAGGCGACGATATTCCGCATCCGAAAAAACGACGCAGTTCGAGAACGGATGCTCTTCGGTCAGGTCGAAGACACCACCGACCAGCGACCCGGCATTCACCCGGTCATTGTAGGGCACGAGGGAAATTGACGTCAGATCGGTGCGACCGCGCAGAAGTTCGGCCACGAAGTCCGACGCGGCAGTGCGCAGGGTTTCGATCTTGGCGCCCCCCATCGAACCGGAGATATCCACGACCAGTGACAGTTCCAGTTCGGTCCGCCGCTCGAGGGCAACCGATCGCACCGGCTGACGAAGGGTTTCCACGCCCAGAAGGTCCATGAAGAGGCTATTCACGTCCGCCGAGCCGGTGACCTCCACCGTGCGGGCATCGGATTGGACTGTGGACGTCACCTCGACGCTTTCTTCGTCAATGCCTGCCGCCCGGATGTAGTCTTTCACGATGGCTTCCGCATCACGGTTCTGGTCAAGGCCAGCCGAAGCGAGCGCTGCGCGGTCGACCGCATATTGCAGCTCGGTCCGTTTCAACTCCGAGCGCATGATGTCGAGGGCGATCCCGCCGCCGACCATCATCAACATGAAAACCATCAATCCGAAGATCGTCAAACTGCCGTCCTCGCGCTTTCCGAAGGCGAGGGCAGCCTTGGCAGCGGCTGGTCGGGGCGGGTTTTCATAATCGCGGATCACGGCAGATACCACTCAAATTAATACGGTTAACGAGATGCGACAAAACTGAGTCGCGCCGCTTTTTATTGACCCCGATCAGGGTGTCTGCCGGGCGTGAATGAGGAAAAAGCAAGGCATTGTTCATAGGATTTATATGATCTTGCCCTAATGGAGGTGTCGTTTCCCGATCCAGCCTCTATCGTGGGTCATGGAACTTTGCGCACACGCACCGCAGCTTCGGAGGATACGACACAATGGTTACCCAACAAGGGGGCTTCAGCGCCTCTGTTAACGCGATGTACGACCGGGCTGTCGGTATGATGGACCTTGGTCCCGGGCTGGTCGAGAAGATCAGGGTCTGCAACGCGACCTATACCGTTCGCTTTGGGGTGCGCCTGCGGGGGGCGATCCACACCTTTACCGGATATCGCTCCGTCCACTCCGAACATATGGAACCCGTGAAGGGCGGCATCCGCTATTCGCTGGCCGTCCACCAGGATGAGGTCGAGGCCCTTGCCGCGCTGATGACCTACAAGTGCGCGCTGGTCGAAACGCCATTCGGCGGGTCCAAAGGGGGGTTGTGCATCGACCCGACCCAATGGGAACCGCATGAGCTGGAGCAGATCACCCGACGGTTCGCCTATGAGCTGATCAAGCGCGACCTCATCAACCCCAGTCAGAACGTCCCCGCCCCCGACATGGGAACCGGCGAGCGCGAGATGGCCTGGATCGCCGATCAGTACAAACGCATGAAGACCACGGACATCAACGGAAATGCCTGCGTTACCGGCAAACCGCTGAATGCGGGCGGCATCGCCGGTCGGACCGAAGCGACGGGCCGGGGTGTGCAATATGCGCTGCGGGAATTTTTCCGTCACCCCGATGACATGAAGATCGCGGGCCTGACCGGCACGCTCGACGGCAAGCGAGTCGTGGTTCAGGGTCTGGGCAACGTGGGCTTCCATGCCGCCAGCTTCCTGTCGCGGGAGGATGGGGCCAAGATCATCGCCATCATCGAGCGCGACGGCGCGATTCATGATGAAGCCGGCCTCGATGTCGACATGGTGCATCTGCACATTCGTGAAAACGGCGGCGTGAAAGGCTTCCCCGGCGCTACTTATGAGCCCGATGGTGCCAAGTTGCTGGAAATCGACTGCGACATCCTGATCCCGGCGGCGCTGGAAGGAGTGATCGACGAAGGGAACGCCGACCGCATCAAGGCGCCGCTGATCATCGAGGCGGCGAACGGTCCGGTCACAGCCGGGGCGAACGACATATTGCAGAAACGCGGCTGCGTCATCATCCCCGATCTTTACGCCAATGCTGGCGGTGTCACGGTCAGCTATTTCGAGTGGGTCAAGAACCTGAGCCATATCCGCTTCGGTCGAATGCAGCGCCGCGCGGAGGAAGCCCGACATCATGTGCTGGTGAATGAGCTGGAGCGGCTGTCGAAAAACAAGGAGGTGGCCTGGACGCTCTCGGACGACTTCAAGAAGAACTACCTGCGGGGCGCGGGTGAACTGGAACTCGTTCGATCCGGTCTCGACGATACGATGCGCGCGGCCTACGGCGCGATGCGCGAAGTCTGGCATTCCCGCGATGCGGTTCCCGACCTCCGGACAGCGGGTTTTATCGTCTCGATCGGCCGGATTGCGGCAAGCTATCAGGCCAAGGGCCTCTGATCTGAGCGCGCGTCCGGAACCCCGGCGAAGGACGCGCGTTCAGGACCATGCAGATTTTTCGTATATTGTCCCGATTTCTGTCCCGAATGGGGCTGGACTACGATAATGCAACGCTTCGCGATGCGGCCCGCCTGTCAATCCAGAGCGCGATTGCCGCCATGGTTTCTTATATCGTTATCCGGGCAATCGGTTCGGACGAGGCCTTTGTGGCAATACTTTCGGCCGTTCTGATCCTGCAACCCAGTGTCGGGGGTACGATAGATGCCGCACGCACGCGGATCGCGGCATCGGTCATCGGGTCGCTGATCGGATTGGTCAGCCTGATCGTCTTGCCCACGGGCTTCGGCACGGCATTCGCGCTTCTTTTCACGATGCTGATCATAAACGCCTTTGCCCAGCTCAAACCGGAGTGGTCATATGGAGTCGTCGCCGCGGTCGCCCTGTCTATCGCCGATACAGAAGACCTGACCACGGCGTCCATCACGCGCCTTGTTGCTATCGCGCTGGGCGTGGCTACAGGTCTGATAGTGTCGGCGACGATCTGGCCGGATACCGCAACCGCCCGGTTCGAACGTCATCTGTCGGCGGCCCTGCGCCATATGGCAGACGCCATGCGCAACGTTTCGGAAAAGGCCCCGCAGGAGAAACCGGATACAGACATCAAGGGGCACCAAGCCGCCCGCGACAGTCTGCGCTCCGCCCGCGAAGTAAACGAGGCCGCCAAGATGGCTGATCACTGTGCCATGACGCAACGCCTGCAGGCTGCTGATGCGGCGTCCGATGCGATCTGGCTGCTCAATTCGATCATGCAGCGTACGGAGGACCTGAGGCAAACGCCTTTAGAGGAACCGCTCGCTCCTATTTCGAAACTCGGCGGAGACGTTCTGGATGCCTTGGCCGACGGCGAATTGATACATGACCAGATCAGCAACCTGTCAAAAGCCATCGACCGTGTCGTAACAACGTGCCGGGACGCCACCATGACGGACGCGAGGGGTGGCGATCAGGCTGAAGTCATTGCGTTCGCGTTCGGAACGCTACTTGCTCAGATGCGGGGGGTGGCCGATTCACAACCCGATCCAACTCATCAAACGCCGACCTGGGCCGAAAGGGTCAGGTTGCGTCGCCGTTCCCTGTAAGAGCATCGGCTGTAGCCGGGTCTTCGCCGAAACGAGTCAACAGGGCGCTTTCCAGATCCTTGTTATAGGCGCGGGCCTGTTCGGTATACTCGGGGTTATCCTTGATCGACACACCTGGTTTCCAGACCTTTGCAAGGTTCAGCATCGCCTCGCGGTCATGACGGAAAAAAGTTTCGCGCGCTTCATGGGCCTCGGTTTCCGACCAGCCCATCTGTTCGAGAACATATCGCCCGACCCGCAGGGAGCTGTCGAACATCTCGCGAACGATCTGATCGGCACCAGCTCGATACAACTCGTAGACATGCACCCTGTCATAGGCGCGTGCGACGATATGTATTTCGGGGTTAGCCTTTTTCGCCAGTTTGACCAGCTTGACCGCGTCTGCCCGGCTGTCGACTGCTACAACCAGAATCTTCGCGGTTTTCAGTCCAGCAGCTTCCAGCAATTCTGGTCTGGTCGGGTCGCCCATATAAGTCTTGATTCCGAACTGGCGAAGCAACTGGATCGTTTCGATATCCCGGTCCAGAACCACCGTGCGGAGCCCCGCGCCCTGAAGCATGCGATGAACGACCTGACCGAACCGCCCGACTCCGGCGATGATAACTTCGGCCCGTTCGTCGATTTTATCGTCAGGAACGTCCTCGCCTGCGGGTTGTCGTGCGGCAAGTTTTTCATAGACGATGAACAGAAACGGAGTCAGCAGCATCGACAGGGCTACTGCCAGCAGCAGGATGGATGACACTCTGTCCGTGAAGACGCCATCCTGGACCCCGACCGACACCAGAACGAACCCGAATTCCCCCGCCTGCGCAAGGCTGAGTGTAAAGAGGATGCGGTCTCGCCCCTTCACGCGGAAAACGAGAGCCAGAACATACAGGATCGCGCCTTTGACCAACATTACGCCCAGAACGATCCCCAGGACGATCAGAGGGGCCGAAGCGAAGGTTTCAAAGCTGATGCCTGCCCCTACGGTTATAAAGAACAATCCAAGCAGAAGCCCTTTGAACGGCTCGATATCCGCCTCCAGCTCGTGGCGAAATTCGGAATTGGCCAGCACAACACCAGCGAGAAATGTACCGAGCGCGGGAGAAAGCCTGATCAGCGACATCATGACTGCGACACCGATCACGAACAGAAGCGTCACGACGGTGTGCATTTCGCGCAGGCGCGCGCGCCCGGCGAAGTTGAAAACCGGCCGCGTCAGGAATGTGCCGCCCAGAATAATGACCGCGACCGCGCCTATCGTCAGCAGGCCGACCCCCCAACCGGGCAGGGCGTCGACCCAGGATGTGACATCGGCGACCATCGTGGCACTTTCGCCGTCACCAACCGCCGCCGACTCACCTTCAGTTTCCGCTTTGCCTGTGGCCGCCGATCCATAATCGATCGCCAACAGGGGCATGATGGCCAACATCGGGATGACAACGATGTCTTGCGTCAACAGGACGGAAAAGGTCGAGCGTCCGCCTCGGGTTGAGGTCAGGGCCTTTTCATCGAGAGTCTGCATGACGATTGCCGTGGACGACAGTGCAAACACCATGCCGATCGCGATTGCGACGGGAAGCTGCAGGCCGAACCATGCCGCTGTCACCGTCACGAGGCCGGTCGTCAGCAAGACCTGACCCAGACCCAGCCCGAGCAATCGGACCCGCATCTCCCAGAGGGCGCGGGGCTCAAGTTCCAGCCCGATTACGAAAAGCATCATGACGACGCCGAATTCCGCGAAATGCTGCAATGTCACGGTCTCGGACCCGACGAGGCCGGTGACCGGGCCGATCAGGATGCCTGCGACCAGATAGCCAAGAACGGAGCCCAGCCCGAATCGTACGGCAAGCGGCACGCAGAGCGTTGCCGCACCCAGATATATCGCCGCCTGAAAGAGAAAGGATTCCATGTCATGGGTCTAGGCCACACTGCCCTGTCGGGCAACGCAGTGTTGGCGTCAGACGGGCAGAGGACCATCCCGTTTGGGTTGATCCATGACGATCTGGCTTTGAACGCGGGCCACGGCATCATGCGGCAGCAGGACACGGTGGATGAGATCGTTCAGCGCCGTCAGGTCGTGGCACCAGACGCGCAGCAGATAATCCGCCTCGCCCGTCATCGTCCAGACCGACACGACGCGCGGTTCTGTCTCCAGCAAACGCAGAAACGCACGGGCGCGGTCCGGGGCGTGGCTCGCCATCTGGACCTGAACGAAGGCCTGCACATTCAGATCCAGTTTGAATGGGTCGAGCCGGGCGACCGTGGCCCGGATCAGACCGTCCGTTTCCAGTCGGGCGCGCCGCCGTCCCGCCTGACTGGGCGACAGGTTCAGGGCGCGACCAAGCGCGTCTGCCGTAAGTGTTGCATCGCGCTGAACAAGACGAAGAAGATGGCGGTCGGTTTCATCAAGCACGGCTAGCCTCAAGGGTGCGCGTTTATCGCGTCCCCAAAAGTTAAGATGCGCGAAGAATGCGCGCAACTGCAATGATAGCCCTGATAATGCGCACAAGGATCAGAGCCGAGCCAGTATCGTACAGGCAAATTCGAAGGAGATCACTTATGGGTCCGTTCCCGCATCACGCCCCCTATGCCGAAATCAGTGCCGATAATCCGGCCGGAACCGACGGTTTCGCCTTTGTCGCTTTCGCGCATGAAGATCCACAGATGCTGCGCGACGTTTTCACCCGGCAGGGCTATTCTCATGTCGCAACGCACAAGACCGACGCCGTCGAGATTTGGCAGCAAGGCGATATTACCTATCTGATCGACGCCCAGCCCGGCAGCCACGCAATGCGCTTCGTCGACGAACATGGGCCTTGCGCCCCGGCGATGGGTTGGCGCGTCGCAGATGCCCGGCATGCCTTCGATCATGCCGTGGGCCGGGGTGCCATACCGTTCGACGGTCCGGGAAAGTTGATGGATGTGCCCGCAATCATCGGGATCGGCGGCAGCCTGATCTATTTCATAGATCAGTACCGTGACGCCTCGCCCTTCAATGCCGAGTTCGATTGGGTCGGCAAGGCGCACCCGGAGGGCGTGGGCTTCCACTACCTCGATCACCTGACCCATAACGTCCACAAGGGGAACATGGACAAGTGGTTCCGCTTCTACGGCGATCTGTTCAATTTCCGCGAAATCCGCTTTTTCGACATTCAGGGTAAACACTCCGGCCTGCTTAGCCGGGCACTGACGTCACCCTGTGGTCGTATCCGCATCCCGATCAACGAAGACCGCGGCGAGACCGGGCAGATCGTCGAATATCTCAAGCGTTACAACGGCGAAGGCATTCAGCACATCGCGGTAGGGGCCAGGGACATCTATTCGGCCGTCGACCGCATTGCCGACAATGGTGTCACCTTCATGCCGAAGCCGCCGCAATCTTATTACGATATGAGCCGGGAACGGGTGACCGACCACACGGAGCCGCTGGACCGGATGGAGAAGCACGGTATTCTGATCGACGGTGAAGGCGTCGTCGGTGGGGGCGAGACCCGGATTCTGCTGCAGATTTTCTCAAAGACCTGCATCGGGCCGATCTTTTTCGAGTTCATCCAGCGCAAGGGCGATGACGGCTTTGGTGAAGGCAACTTCAAGGCCCTGTTCGAGAGCATCGAGGCTGATCAGATCGCGCGGGGTGTCCTGGCGGTGGACTGACCTTACAATAGGGGCATTTCGTGCGCGCGTTTGTGGAAGATGACATCTGTATCCGCGTGGGACGCAGCGAGAAAGCGGCGTCCAAGGTCGCGAAATCAGATACCGTGCAGGTTCCGTCGGAACCTGGCGACATGTTTCTGTAACACGAGCGATTGGGCGGAACTATACGCCGCGGCTGCCGTTGATTTATCGAACCGCACAAAATGTCTACGCCACAACCGTTGGCATATCTCCCCTTTATGGGCTCCGGTCGTCTTCCGGTGGTTGTGCGGTGCGGGAGGCGATCGTCAGAGCGGCGCCCCGGTTCTTTCATTAGGACTGGGGCGTTCGTATTTTTCACGGTCGGCACGCGATTGTCGTGCGACCTGAATACGGCGAGCCGTGAAGGCCGCCAAAAACAACCCCGTCAAAACCAGCACGATGGTTGGCGCAGGTGCACTGTCCAACCAGAAACTCGCATATATGCCCGTCAGCATCGAACCGGTGCAGACGACGACAGAAACGACCAGCATACGTCCGAAACTTCGTGTGACCAGAAACGCTATGGCCCCCGGCGTCACCAGCAGAGCGACAGCCAAAATCAGGCCGACGGAGGCAAGCACTGCCACGACCACTAATGACAGGATCGTCAGCAGGCCATAATGCAGCAACCGCGTATTCAGTCCCGCCGCCTGTGCCTGCGCAGGATCGAAGGCATGCAGCAGAAAGTCCCGCCATTTCAGGCTCAGGACTGCGACCACCGGCCCCGAGATGGCCAGCCCGGTCCACAGGTCCGCAGGGCCGACGCCCAGCATATTCCCGAACAGGATCTGATCCAGATGGGCATCCGAAGGAAATGCAACGAACAGGATCAATCCGACTGCGAACATGCCGGAAAATACCACACCCATGACGGTGTCGCGTTTGACGCGCGAATTTTCGGCCAGATACCCGGTCAGCAGCGAACATCCCATGCCAGCGGTAAATGCCCCAACGATCAACGGAATGCCCAGCAGATATGCCAACACGACGCCGGGCAGGATTGCATGGCTGACGGCATCGCCCATCAACGCCCAACCCTTGAGGACGAGGAAACACGACAGAAGCGCAGCCGCTGGCGAGACGATCAGCGAAATCAGAAAGCCGTTCTGCATGAACGGAAACTGAAAGGGCAGGAGCAGTGTCTCGATCATGCTACCTTCCGGGCTTTCCGTGCCTTGCGACGGGTCGCCAGAACGCCATGCACGGGTGCGAAAACAAAGGCGATTCCGAAGATCAGGGTTTGCAGCGCCACGATGATGCCGCCGGTCGCCCCATCGAGAAAGAAGCTAAGGTAAGCGCCAACGAACGATGTGCCGGCCCCGATGCTTATCGACCAAGCCAGCAGACGTGGAAACCGGTCGGCCAGCAAATAGGCGGTCGCACCGGGGGTCACCACCAGGGCGATCACCAGAAACGCGCCGACCGTTTGCATTGCTGCGACAACGGAAGCGGACAGCAGGATGAAAAACAGGACTTTCAGCAACTCGGGCCGCAATCCAATGGATCGGGCGTGGCTTTCGTCGAAGAAGGTGACCAGCAGGTCTTTCCACTTCAGCGCCAGTACCACCGCCGACACCGTTCCGATGATGACAAGCTGCAGCGTATCCTCGGGCGTGATGGCCAGGATATTGCCCATCGTGATGGTCTGAACCGACACAGATATCGGATTCACCGACACCATGAACAGGCCCAGCCCGAAGAACGATGTGAAGATGATGCCGATGATGACATCGGCTTTCAGCCCTGACCGATCGGTCAGAAAAAGCATCGCCGCCGCCGCCAATCCGCCCGACAGGAATGCGCCGAAGGCGAAAGGCAGGCCCAGCATATAGGCCCCCGCCACTCCGGGCACGACCGAATGGGACAGGGCATCCCCGATCAGCGACCAGCCCTTGAGCATCAGGTAACACGACAAGAAGGCACATACGCCGCCGACCAGCGCGCTGACCCACATCGCGTTGACCATGTAGGAATAGGCGAAGGGCTCAAGCATTGCCGTCATCTGTGTCGGCCTTGACCGTCATGCGCGCAATCGATTTCTTCCGCTTCTCGCCATACATCACAAACGGTCGTTCATCGTCAGTGATGATACGCACTTCGCGGGTGTCTTCGTCGTCGTGGTGCAACTCGGTCCCGCCCAGCGTGAAATGCCGCAGGACGCCTCCGAAGGCAGCCTCCAGATTATCGCGGGTGTAGACTTCGTCGGTCTTGCCGTAGGCGGTGACTGTCCCTTTGACGAGGACAACACGATCGCAGAATTCCGGCACGGACCCGAGGTTGTGCGTCGACACCAGCATCACCCGGCCTTCCTCGCGCATTTCGCGCAGCAGGGCGACAATCTGCTCCTCGGTCTTGACGTCGACGCCGGTAAATGGCTCGTCCAGCAGGATGACCTGACCGTCCTGCGCCAGGGCGCGAGCCAGAAAGACGCGCTTGCGTTGACCTCCTGAAAGCTCACCGATCTGACGCTGCCGATAATCGGACATGCCGACGCGGGCCAGTGCCTGATCGACGGCGGCATGATCCGCCGGACGGGCGCGGCGCAGGAACCCCATGTGGCCGTAACGACCCATCATCACGACGTCTTCGACCAGTACGGGGAAGGCCCAGTCGACCTCCTCCGCCTGCGGGACATAGGCGACGATATTGGACTTCAGGGCCTCGCGTACGGTTCGTCCCAACAGTCTGATTTCACCCTGGGATGCAGGCACAAAGCCCATTATGGCCTTGAACAGCGTGGATTTGCCCGCCCCGTTCACCCCGACCAGCGCGGTCACGCTGCCCTTGGGAATGTGAAAGGTCGCGTCGCGCAGCGCCGTGAGACCGTTACGATAGGTCACGGTTACACCGGTCGCGTCGATGCCGCCGCCATCTGCCACACTGTTTATCATCGGTTTGCCAAAATGCCGTCGGCCACCGTTTCCGACGTTACCCGCAGCAGATCCAGATATGTCGGGACCGGCCCGTCGGCTTCCGACAGACTGTCGACATACAACTCGCCTCCGTAGGCCGCGCCGGTTTCGCGGGCGACCTGTCTGGCGGGGTCCGTATTGACGGTGCTTTCGCAGAATACGACGGGAATGTTATGGTCGCGCACCCCGTCGATTACCTTGCGCACCTGCTGCGGGGTGCCCACGGCATCGGCGTTGATGGGCCACAGATACAATTCCTTCAACCCGAAATCGCGCGCCAGATAGCTGAAGGCCCCTTCGCAGGTGACCAGCCAGCGGCCATCTTCGGGGATGGTCGCCAGACGTTCGCGCGCCGGGGCGAGGGTGGCAGTGATTTGCGTCTTGTAGGCATCGGCGTTGGCAGCGTACGTCGACGCATTCGCAGGGTCGGCTTCCGACAACGCATCGCGGATATTGTCGACATAGATCAGTGCGGCATCCGGGCCGATCCAGGCGTGGGGGTTTGCCAGCCCTTCATAGCCGCCTTCGGTGATGGAAATCGGTTCGATCCCATCGCTGACGGTGACGGATGGGATATCGCCCAGATTTGACAGGAATTGCTCGTACCACAGCTCCAGATTCAGGCCGTTCCACAGCAGCAGATCCGCATCCGACGCACGCACCAGGTCTCGCGGTGTGGGGGAGTAGCCGTGGATTTCCGCCCCCGGTTTGGTGACCGACACGACATCGGCGGCATCGCCTGCGACATTGCGGGCCATATCGGCAATGACGGTGAAGGTAGTCACGACCTTCAATCTGCCCTCCTGCGCCGTGGCGGGTGTGGCGAGGAGAAGTATGGCGAGGATGATGCGAAACATGAATACCTGAGATTGAGAACTATTCGCAAAAGTGGCTCTTACGCTCGGAATGTCAAGGGCCGCCCCGAAAGGCAGCCCATGCAATTCACTGTTCTTTTCGATGGTCCACCAAATGCCGGAGCTTTGTATCTGCTGACTGTATGCCTGCCTGGCCAAGGTGTTCGGAATATATGGCCAAACTATCTGTTTCGATGCTGCTTAACTGTGCGGTCTATATTTTCTCTCATAAAGAGGAACGCGGCAGTGCGGAATTTGGTGTAACCATCTTGAGCAATCTCAAAGCTTCAATGGATCAGTCGATCTTCGGCAGCAGCAAATCCAGCGAAGCCTTCGCATCGCCGTAGAACATGCGCGTGTTCTCTTTGTAGAACAGCGGGTTCTCGATGCCGGAATATCCGGTGCCTTGGCCTCGTTTGGACACGAACACCTGCTTCGCCTTCCAGACCTCCAGCACCGGCATCCCGGCGATGGGGCTGTTGGGGTCGTCCTGCGCGGCGGGATTCACGATATCGTTTGACCCGATGACGATGACGACATCTGTGTCGGGCATGTCGTCGTTGATCTCGTCCATTTCCAGCACGATGTCATAGGGCACCTTCGCCTCGGCCAGCAGCACGTTCATGTGGCCGGGCAAACGGCCCGCGACGGGGTGAATGGCGAAGCGGACGTTCTTGCCCTTGGCACGCAACTTGCGGGTCAGTTCGGCCACATTCTGCTGTGCCTGCGCGACCGCCATGCCATAGCCCGGCACGATGACGACACTGTCCGCCTCGTTGAGCGCATTCGCTACGCCGTCGGCATCAATGGCGACCTGTTCGCCCTCGACCGCCATCTGCTCGCCCGCCGGGCCACCGAAGCCGCCCAGAATAACCGACACGAAGCTGCGATTCATCGCCTTGCACATGATATACGACAGGATTGCGCCCGACGATCCGACCAACGCGCCGACCACGATCAGCAGGTCATTGCCAAGGCTGAAACCGATCGCCGCCGCTGCCCAGCCCGAGTAACTGTTGAGCATCGAGACGACGACGGGCATGTCTGCGCCGCCGATGCCCGTGATCAGGTGATACCCGATGAAAAGCGCGGCCAGCGTCATGATGAACAGTGGAAAGAACCCGCCAGTGTTGAAGTACCAGATCAGCGCCAGCAGAGAGATACCCGCCGCCGCCGCATTCAACAGATGACCGCCCGGTAGCTTTTTAGCAGCCGAGTCGACCTTTCCCGCAAGCTTGCCATAGGCGATGACCGAACCGGTGAATGTCACGGCTCCGATGAAGACGCCCAGGAACAACTCGACCCGCAGGATATTCAGCTCGACAGTGGTCTTCTTGGCGATCAGCGTGGCGAAGGTGCCCAGTGTCGTCAGATCGGCGCCCTCTGCTTTGAGCCCCGCGACGCGCGCCATTTCGAAATGCGCGATGAAGCCGACGAACACGGCAGCCAGACCGACCAGAGAATGCATGGCCGCAACCAGTTCCGGCATCTGCGTCATCTGCACTTTGGTTGCCAGTTGGTAACCGATGACGCCACCCAGTGCGATCAGGATCAGCGACAGCAACCAAAGGCCCGCACCAGGGCCGATCAGGGTTGCGAAAATCGCCAGAGCCATGCCCGCGATACCGTACCAGACGGCGCGCTTGGCCGATTCCTGACCTGACAATCCGCCCAGAGACAGGATGAAGAGAACGGCTGCGACAACATAGGCCGCAGTGGTGAATCCGAATTCCATGACCGGTCCCCCTTATGATTTCTGGAACATGGCGAGCATGCGCCGTGTCACGAGGAAGCCGCCGAAAATGTTTATCCCGGCCATGAAGACGGACAACGCCGCCAGAAGGATCACCAGCCATGAGCCCGAGCCGATCTGCACCAGGGCGCCCAGAATGATGATCGAAGAGATCGCGTTCGTCACTGCCATCAGTGGTGTGTGCAGGCTGTGCGACACGTTCCAGATGACCTGAAACCCGACGAAAACCGACAGGACGAATACGATGAAGTGCTGCATGAAACTGGCAGGCGCGAAAAAGCCTACGAAAAGCAGAAGCGCGGCACCGATGACCAGCAGCCCGACCTGATTGCGGGTCTGTGCCTTGAAGGCGGCGACTTCGGTCGCGCGTTTTTCCTCGGCTGTCGGGACGATGACTTTCTGCTTCGGCTTCGTTGCGATGGCCGCGATTTTGGGCGGCGGGGGCGGCCATGTGATCGACCCTTCGTGCGTGACGGTCGCGCCCCGGATTACATCGTCTTCCATGTCGTGGACCACGACACCGTCCTTTTCGGGCGTCAGGTCGGCCATCATATGACGGATGTTGTTGCCATAAAGCGTCGACGACTGCGCCGCCATTCGACTGGGGAAATCAGTATAGCCGATGATCGTGACGCCGTTATCGGTGACGATCTTTTCGTCCGGCACGGTCAGTTCGCAGTTACCGCCGCGTTCGGCCGCCAGATCCACGATTACCGATCCGGGCTTCATGGACTTGACCATATCGGCCGTCCACAACACCGGCGCGGGCCGGTTCGGGATCAGCGCGGTCGAGATGACGATGTCGATATCCGGAGCGATCTCACGGAACTTGGCCAGTTGCTTTGCCTGGAATTCGGGGCTGGAAGGCGGGGCATAGCCGCCCGTCTCCGCGCCGTCGGGCAATTCGCTGTCGTCGAACTCCAGATAGACGAACTCCGCCCCCATCGACTCGATCTGCTCGGCCACTTCGGGACGCACGTCAAAGGCATAGGTGATGGCGCCCAGTGATGTAGACGTGCCGATCGCGGCCAGACCGGCGACACCCGCACCGATCACCAGAACCTTGGCCGGTGGCACCTTGCCTGCAGCCGTTACCTGTCCGGTGAAGAAACGCCCGAAGTTATTGCCCGCCTCGATCACCGCGCGATACCCGGCGATATTCGCCATCGACGACAGCGCATCCATCTTCTGGGCGCGGGAAATCCGGGGAACCATGTCCATCGCAATGGCAGTCGCGCCCTTGGATTTCAGCGTTTCCATCAGCGCCTCGTTCGACGACGGATAGAAGAACGAGATCAGCGTCTGGCCCTTGGTCAGTCGCTTGGCTTCAGTTTCCGTCGGCGGGCGCACCTTGGCCACGACGTCGATCATCTTGAACAGGGACGGCGCTGTCTTGACGACTTCCACACCTGCATCACGATACGCATCATCCGTGAACCCGGCGAGGGTACCGGCACCGGCCTCGACAAA
>Ga0207878_100171_pt1 | contig 51456 bp, 50 predicted proteins | sample LinPmetageLP41_FD_184053 | JGI IMG/M metagenome (GOLD analysis project Ga0207878, IMG submission 184053) | Marine viral communities from the Pacific Ocean - LP-41 (SPAdes) | ecosystem: Environmental > Aquatic > Marine > Oceanic | place: Pacific Ocean | collected 2010-08-27 | reverse complement strand
GCGTCGCGGCTTCCAGGGTGCTCACCGGCCCCAAGGAAACGCCGCTTCAGGGCGACAAGCAGGCATTCATCGAGAAGGTGCGCAAGGCGCTGTTCTTCAGCAAGATCGCCTCCTACGCTCAGGGCTTTGCCCAGATGCGCGCCGCTTCCGAGCACTACGACTGGAACCTGAACTACGGCGAGGTCGCCAAGCTGTTCCGCGCTGGCTGCATCATCCGCGCCCGCTTCCTGCAGAAGATCACCGATGCCTATCAGGAAAATCCCGAGCTCAAGAACCTGCTGATGGCGCCGTACTTCGGCGAGATCGCCGGCAGCTATCAATCGGCGCTTCGGGACGTGATCACTCATGCAGTCCAGAACGGCATTCCGGTACCCACGTTCTCCTCGGCGATCGCCTACTACGACAGCTATCGTAGTGAAACGCTGCCGGCCAACCTGATCCAGGCTCAGCGCGACTTCTTCGGCGCCCACACCTACAAGCGCGTCGATCGGGAAGGGACTTTCCACACTGAATGGCTGCAGGACTGACGGAGACGAATCGATGGCGGAACTGGAACGGGATCGGGTTCGCGAGCACCTGGCGGGTAACACGTCGCCGACGCTCGACGAGAGTGCAAAAGCGCATTATCGGGAGCGGATCGCGGCGCAGCTGAAGGCCCGCAATGCGGTATTGGTCGCGCACTATTACACCGATCCCGAGATCCAGGCGCTGGCGGAAGCGACCGGCGGTTGCGTCGCAGACTCGCTGGAAATGGCGCGTTTCGGCAAGGAGCATTCGGCGACGACGCTGATCGTGGCCGGCGTGCGTTTCATGGGCGAGACCGCCAAGATCCTGAGCCCCGAGAAGCGCGTGTTCATGCCGACGCTGGAAGCGACCTGCTCGCTGGATATCGGCTGCCCGGCCGATGCCTTCTCCGCCTTCTGCGACCAGCACCCGGACCGCACGGTGGTGGTTTACGCCAACACCTCGGCGGCGGTGAAGGCACGCGCCGACTGGGTCGTGACCTCATCGATCGCGGTCGAACTGATCGATCATCTCGATCGGCAGGGCGAAAAGATCCTGTGGGCGCCGGATCGTCATCTGGGCAACTATGTCCGCGAGCGAACCGGCGCCGACGTGCTGTGCTGGGACGGCGAGTGCATCGTCCATGACGAGTTCAAGGCCAGGGGCATTATCGATCTCAAGGCGCTGCACCCGGAAGCGGCGGTGCTCGTCCACCCGGAATCCCCCGCCTCGGTGGTGGAGATCGCCGATGTGGTCGGTTCCACCTCGCAGTTGATCTCACGGGCCCAGCAGCTCGACAACCCCAGCTTCATCGTCGCCACGGACCGCGGCATCTTCTACAAGATGCAGCAGCTGATGCCGGGCAAGACCTTCATGGCCGCGCCCACGGCGGGTAACGGTGCGACGTGTCGCAGCTGCGCCAGCTGTCCGTGGATGGCGATGAATGGCCTCGAGAACACCCTGGCGGTGCTGGAGGACGCCAACGGTTGCGGTCAGGAAATCCACGTCGATTCAGCGATCGCTGCACAGGCGCTCGTTCCGCTCGACCGGATGCTCGAATTCGGGGCCGAACTCAAGCGCCGTTAGAGTCGTGCCGACGAGAAACGACAACGCCCGCCTCGGCTGACACCGAGGCGGGCGTTTTTTTATCGCGAAGAAAATTAGAAGTGGTAGTTAATGAAGGCACCGGCCCGCCACTGGGTCGCATCGCCGATATCATCGACGATCGGGCTGTCCTCGGCATCGCCGGTCAGCCGCGAAACGCCGACCAGGCCGGTGATCGACCACTCCCGCGTGAGGTAGTAGCTGAGCGAGGCGTCGCCGCCGACCGCGAAATAACCCTCATCCGGATCGTAGGCGTTGATACCGGAACGCGCGCTCTCGCGATTCGAGACGCCGAAGATGTCGTCGGTCCAGCCCGCGCTGGTGTAGCCAAAGCGTGGCCCGATGGTAAAGGCCGCTCGCTCGCCGAGTTTGGTGACGTGAGTCGCCTTGAATTTGACGCGGTAGCCGTCGATATCGCCGGTGAACGGCGTCTCCGCGGCGGCGCTGTAGCGCCAGGCGTCATCGAGATAGCTGACGCGCAGGCCGGCAGTGGCGCCGCCGTCGACCTGATCCAGGTCGTCGATATCACCGGTATCGTCACGGCCGAAGGTGTAGCCGATGAACGGCGCCACCCGCCACTTGTCCTGCTTGATCACGTTCCAGCCGATGCCGTCGGTCACGCTGACGAAGAACGTGTCGCCGTAAGTGGCATCCAGTGAGGGCCAGGCGTTCCATTCGTAGTCGTCGCTGCCCAGATAGTCCGGGCTGTAGATCGCCCCGGCACCGACCGTGCCTTCCCATTCAGGCTGGGCGGCGAACGCGCCCGCGCTGACAGCGGCACAGCCTGCGGCGAGCGCGAACTGCGAAGCCAGTTTCCGTGAATCGATCATATGAGTCCTCCTCGAGCGTCCCTCGGATAATGGCGCAAACATACAATAGTGTAGGTAAAAAGACCATTCCGTCGGATCCGACTAAGCTTCTGGAACCGACTATGGCTTATTACCCGACTATGGTTTATGACCCCGAACAGGAAGCCTTCTCGATCCAGTTCGATCACTTCTGGGGTTCTCGGATGGTCTGTGCCTTTAGCATTTGACGCTCTTCACGCCTTCTGGTGAAACTCGGGCATCTCCGCGACCAGCTGACGCGCGAAATCGGTCAACATTTGTCTGACTTCCGCATGATTCTCGGGTGCCCAGCGTGCGACGAGCTCTGTCAGACGTGCCTGCAACCGTGCGGTCAATTGGTTGATCAGCTCATCACCGGCCGGTGTGGGAACCAGGGTATCGTTCTTATCCTGCACGATCAGTCCACGCGCTATCAGCCGCTCTAGAACCGGCGCAAGAGTGGCGTCCCGGGTATCCGGTTCGAGCCGATCTCTGCGAGATACTCCTGGATCACTCCCGAGGATCTGCACGGTCTTTAATGAGGCCTCCATCGATGATCTGGAAGTCGCCGACGGCGGTTTTGTTCGTTCCTACTCCTACTCCTGCAACGTCGCTTTCACCAGTTTCTGCATTACCTGCTGCAGCGGCTTGACGGCGGGGCAGTCGGCGGCACCATGACGTTCGGCGATCCATGCCGGATCGTTGTAGCCAAGCCAGGTCTGGCCATCGTCGTCCTGCCACACCAACGCTTTCATCGGCATGTCGATGCCGGCGGTCGACGCACACTGGATCAGCGGGGTGGCACTTTTGGGATCACCGAAGATAATCACTTCGTTGGGCAGCAGCGCCATGCTGCGGGACATCGCGCCCTGACGATGATCGACGCGAGCGAACACGGTCATGCCGCTGGTGCGTGCCTGTTCGGCGAATCGGGAAGCCGTATCGTTGACGCTGGCGTCGCTTTTGGCAGCGATGAGCCCGGGTACCGAGGTGGCCGGTTCCTGCGCCTGCGTGGGCCCGGCGAGGCTCAGGAAAGCGACGGCGAGCAGGGCGAACCGTGTCGTATGGGTAAGCAAACGGGACATTGGGATCTCCGGGGCTGTGATGTTGGTCGATGGTGTCGATCGATGGTGTCGATCGATAGTCTCGGGCGATGGTCTCGGTCGATGACGTCGGTCAGTGATGCGCGGCGCTCTGGTCGCCGGTCAGCGCGGCTTCGGCCAGGTCGACCTCGCGGACCAGCTTGCGCAAAACACTGTCGTTGATGTGGTCACGCTGGCGCAGTCTGTAATACTGACGGCGCTCGGCGCGCAGGGCTTCGAGGCGAGTCTCTCGCTCCAGCTGGCGCGACGCAGCGAGCTGGGGCGTTGCGATATCGGCCGAGTGCAGCGTCAGGCGCTCGCGATAGTAGTTCATCAGCTGCGAGCTGATGTCGTTGAAGGCGATGATCGTCTCGTCGTTGGTCTTGTTGCGCGCGAATTCGCCGGTGCGGTCATGATGATAGCGCTCGATATGGTAGATCGCGGCCTCGGCACCGGCGATGCGTGCCTTGCGCTCTTCCTCGAACTCGTGGGTATCGGCGGGAATCTTGAGATTGCGCAGCACCAGCGGCAACCCGACGCTGCCGGTGACCAGCGTGAACAGAATGACCCCGGTGGCGAGAAAGATCAGCAACTCCCGGCCGGGGAACGGGGTGCCGTCGGCCATGATCTGTGGCAGAGACATGGCGGCGGCGAGCGTGATGGTGCCGCGAATCCCGGCGAGCGTTGCCGCCAGCATCAGCTTGAACGGCACGCGGCCGTTGTTATCCGGCGAAGGCAGGCGAGGCTGCCCGCGCAGAAAGCCGCTCAACCGGGTCGCACCACGACCGACTTCCCTGGCCAACCAGATCCAGGCGAAGCGCGACGCGAGCAGGGCGATCGAGATCGCCGCGACGTAGCCCAACAGGCGCAGGAATTCGAAATCGCCGATGTCGTGGAGAGAATGATCCAGTGCGCCGCTGATGATCGCCGGCAGCTGGAAACCCAGCAGCAGGAAGACCAGCGCGTTGAGTATGAACTCGACCATCTCCCACACGCTCTGGGTCTGCATACGCGCATGCAGCTGGCCGACACGTTTGCTGTCCGCGCGGTTCATCACCATGCCGGCGGCGACCGCCGAGAGGATGCCGGACATGCCCAGGTGCTCGGCCAGCAGGTAGGCCGCGAAAGGCAGCAACAGCACCAGCAGAATGACCTGCACGGTGGTGGCTTCGCCCAGATGCCGCTCGATCAGCTGCGTGCGCAGAAAATTGAAGCCGAAAGCCAGCAGGCCGCCCACCACCAGCCCTCCCACCGAGATGATGACGAAGCTCAACGAGGCGTTGGTTAGCGAGAACGTCCCGGTGACCGCGGCGGCGACGGCGAACTTGAATGCGACCAGACCCGAGGCGTCGTTCATCAGCGACTCGCCCTCGAGAATCCGCATCAGCCGGGGCGGTACCGGCAGGCGCCCCGAAATCGATGACACCGCCACCGCATCGGTGGGCGAAAGAATCGCCGCCAGCGCGAAGCAGATCGCCAGCGGCAACGCCGGCAGCAGCACATGAATGAAGTATCCGACCCCGACCACCGTGAACAGTACCAGACCCAGTGCCAGGGTCAGGATCGGCCCGCGCAGGATCATGAATTCGCGCTGGGGGAAGCGTCTGGCATCGGCGAACAGCAGCGGCGCGATGAACAGCAGCAGGAAGATTTCCGGCTCGAGCTCGACGTGTAGCCCCGAAGCGGGCCATGCCAGCAGCGCGCCGAGGAATATCTGTATCAGCGGTGTCGGAAGTGTGGGGACAAAGCGTGTGATGACCCCGGTCGCGGAGGCGACCAGCAGCAGAATCAGAACCAGAAGCAGCGTATTCATCGACCCGATCAACCGGTTGGGAACCATTGGCCGACGAGCTTAGCGGAAGTCGAACGCGTTGGGGGCAGGTGCGACAAAATTTCTTGGGCTCTCGCCGGGCGCGATCGAGGCTGGGTGTCTATGCTGTTGTTGATAGACAGATTGATAGAAAGCTCGATAGATGGCTTTGACGTCCTGGCAACGCCAGCCGTTTCGTAATTCCGTGACGAAAAACTCTTATCCGATCGCACGTTCACCGCACCCGATGAAACGAACCGTGGCATGGCGCAGTGACGCGCCGTACCGCTGCGGTTTTCCAACCTAGATGAGGAGCCGGCATGATGGATGATTCCGCGCATTCCCGCAGTGGTTCTCAGAGCGATTCCCCCGGGCAGAGCCACACCCAGACCCTTACCCTGACCATCAATGGTGAGAAACACTCTCTCGAGGTCGAACCCAACGTGGTGCTGCTCGATGCGCTGCGGGAGCGCCTCGATCTGACCGGCAGCAAGAAGGGTTGCGACCACGGCCAGTGCGGCGCCTGTACGGTGTTGATCGACGGCCGTTCGGCCAACTCCTGCCTGACCCTGGCCATCATGCATGATGGCAGCGAGATCACCACGGTCGAGGGGCTTGCCAGCAATGGTGCGCTCCATCCGGTCCAGGAGGCTTTTCTCGAGCACGATGCCTACCAGTGCGGTTACTGCACGTCGGGGCAGATGATGTCTACGGTATCGATACTCAACGACAAGCGTATCGGCAGCGACGACGTTTCGGTCAAGGAAGCGATGAGCGGCAATATCTGCCGTTGTGGCGCCTACAAGAACATCCTGAGCGCGGTTCAGACCGCACGCCAGAAAGTCTGAGGAGACGAAGCATGCGTAACTTTGACTACCAGCGTGCCGGAGACGTCCATCAGGCTTTCACCCTGCATGGAGACGATCATCGCGCCGACTTCATCGCAGGCGGTACCAATCTGATCGATATGGTCAAGCTCGATATCATGCGCCCCGAGCGTCTGGTCGATGTCAATCGACTGCCGCTGGCCGAACTCGAAGCACTCGATGATGGCCGCCTGAAAATCGGTGCCTTGGTCACCAATACCGACCTGGCCTACGACGAGCGCGTCGTCGAGCGTTATGCGGTGCTGTCCGAGGCGCTGCTGGCCGGCGCTTCGACCCAATTGCGCAATGTCGCGACCACCGCCGGCAACGTCATGCAGCGCACCCGTTGTCCGTACTTTCGCAATTCTGCGCGGCCCTGCAACAAGCGCGAGCCGGGCTCCGGCTGCAGCGCGCTGGAGGGCATCAGCCGTAACCACGCCGTGCTCGGTGGCAGCGACCAGTGCATCGCCGTGCATCCTTCCGATATGTGCGTGGGGATGCAGGCGCTGGGTGCGACCCTCACGGTCGAAGGCCCCGCCGGCACGCGCGAGATTCCTTTCGAGGAGTATCACCTGCTACCGGGCGACACGCCCGAGCGTGAACACGATCTCGAGGACGGCGAGCTGATCACCCACGTCACTCTGGATGCGCCGATTCAGGGCGGCAAGGGGCACTATCTCAAGCTGCGCGATCGCGCCTCCTACGAGTTCGCGCTGGCCTCCTGCGCTGCCGTGGTGGCGTTGGACGGCGATACTATCCGCGAAGCGAGAATCGCACTCGGTGGTGTCGGCACCAAGCCGTGGCGCTCCCATGAGGCCGAAGCCGAACTCAATGGACAGCCCGCTACCGAGGCCACGTTCGAGCGTGCCGCCGAGGCCGCGCTGGCCGGTGCCAAGGCGAGCAATGACAACGCGTTCAAGATTCCCCTGGCGAAGCAGGCGATTGTCCGCTCGCTCACTGTCGTGACGACGAACTGAGCGGTGACAACGAACTGAGCGGTGACCGCAAGCTAAACGGTGACCGCAAACTAAGGATTCGAAGTCGCCGAGAGCAGGCGCTTCAAGCAGGAGGCTTTCATCATGACGGACACAGTCATTGGCCACCGTACGACGCGGATCGACGGTGAGCTAAAGTTGACCGGCAAGGCTGACTACACCGCCGATCACAATCTTACCGGCCAGGCATACGGCTACCCGGTGCCCAGCACGATTGCCTGCGGCACGCTGCTCGGGCTCGATCTCGACGAAGCACGTCAGGCACCCGGTGTGATCGAGATCGTGCATCGCGGCAACTTCCCTTCGCTGCAGCCTTCCGACAACAACCCGGCCTGTGGCCCTTCGGCGCGGCTCTACCGCTCGCCGAGCACGATGGCGGAGCAGAACAAGGTCGGCGAGGTGCGTCTACCGTTCGAGGACGATGGCATCCATTACGAAGGCCAGTACATCGCGCTGGTGGTCGCCGATACCTTCGAGCATGCTCGCGCTGCGGCGCGGCTGGTCAAGGCACACTATGAGGTGAACGAGGCGGTGCCGGGGCTTTTCTCTACCGATGACGAGGGTGAGGAGGACGGCGACGAAGCCGTATCGCGGGGTGATCCTGCGGGGGCGTACGAGTCGGCGCCGGTCAAGTTCGACCACACCTACACCATCGCCATGGAAACCCATGTGGCGATGGAGTTGCACGCCTCCAACGCCTATTGGGACGGCGATCGACTGACCATTTACGAATCCTCCCAGGGGGTGGTCTTCCAGCGCAACGCCATGGCGCAGATCTTCGGTATTCCGCCGGAAAAGATCACCGTCATCGCGCACTACATCGGCTCCGGTTTCGGCAGCAAGCTGTTCATGTGGCCGCATGCGGTGATCACGGCAGTGGCCGCGAAAATGGTCGGTCGTCCGGTCAAGACGGTGCTGTCGCGGCAGCAGAACTTCTGCAACGCCGGCAGCCGCCCGGCCTCGCGGCAGCGCATTCGCATGGCCGCCGATCGTGACGGCAAGCTCAGGTCGATTCGTCACGACAGTCAGAACGAGACCTCGTTCGTCGACGCCTACGTCGATTCAGTCGGCAGCGGTACGCCGAGTGCCTACGCCTGTGACAACGTCTCGGTGTCGCAGCGGCTGGTCGAGGTCAACCACGGCACGCCCACTGCGATGCGTGGCCCGGGCGAGGCATCAGGCAGCGTGGCGCTGGAAATCGCCATGGACGAGATGGCGATTGAACTCGGCATGGACCCGCTCGAGCTGCGCAGGAAAAACTTCACTGATCACGATCCATCCGCCAACCTGCCATGGTCAGGCAATCACCTGCGTGAATGCTGGGATGATGCTTCGCGCCGTTTCGGCTGGGACCAGCGCAATCCCGAGGTCGGTTCGATGCGCGATGGCCACGAGATCATCGGCTGGGGCATGGCGGATGCGACCTGGGAAGCGATGCGTAGCCACTGTCGCGCCCGTGTCGAGCTGCGCGCCGATGGCAAGATCCAGGTCGCCTGCGGCACCCAGGATATCGGCACCGGTACCTATACCATCGTCGCTCAGACGGCCAGCGAACTTACCGGGGTGCCGTTGTCGCGCATCGAGGTCAAGCTTGGCGACTCGACGCTGCCGGCCGGGCCGCTCTCCGGCGGTTCGATGGCCACCGCCACTGTCCTGCCGGCGGTGGCTGCCGCGGTCCGAGACGCGATCGACCAGCTCAAGCAGCTTGCGATCGCCGACGGTGCCCCGTTCGAGGGCAAGCAGGCGGATGCGCTGACGTTCACCGACGGCGCGCTGAGCGATGGTCAGAAAACGCAGTCGTTCGGCGAACTGCTCAACGCCTTGCAACGCGGCATGGCCGATGGCGAAGCCAGTGCGGCGCCGGGTGACGAGCAGGACAAGTTCTCGTTTCGTTCGTTCGGCGCGCACTTCGTCGAGGTCCGCTGGGATCCGGGCATCTCGCGGCTGCACGTGTCGCGCGTGGTCAGCACCATCGATATCGGCCGGGCGATCAATCCATTGACCGCGAAGAACCAGGTCGAGGGGGCCATCGTCATGGGGATGGGGATGGGGATGTTCGAGCAGACCGAATACGACGACAACGGCAACATCTATAACAACAACTACGCCGACTACATCGTACCGGTTCATGCCGACATGCCCGAGATCGACGTCGAGCTGCTCGACAATCCCGATTTCAACTTCAACGAGTTCGGTGCGCGCGGCATCGGTGAAATCGGGATCACCGGGATGGCCGCGGCGATCTCCAACGCCGTCTATCACGCCACCGGCAAGCGCATCCGCGATATGCCGATCTCGATTCCGGATCTGCTGGCGTCATCCTAGCGGCGAGTGTCGCCCGTTCCGTTCAGGAACAGCTCGACGCAGCGCTTGACCCGGCTCTCGATCGCCGCCCGTGAGGGCGGCGATTCCAGCTGCAGAACTCGGATAAGATGCCATTCGCCCAGCAGCATGCCGAGAAAGATCCCCGCGAGTTCGACGCTATCACACGCCGGCAGCCGCCGCCGTTGCACCCGGCGCTCGAGATAGTCTGCCAGCGCGTGTCGGACCCGACCCGGGCCGCCGTCGAAGAATAGTCGCGCCAGCAACGGTTGGCGCGGGCTTTCGGCGACGACCTCGCGGTAGATTCCCAGGGTTTCCTCGTCCATCACCTTGACCAGCAGATCGATTCCGAGACGTTCCAGCGCGACCTGGATCGGCAGCTCGTCGATGCCCTCGGCGGTCAGCGTGTCGTAGATATGATGAGAACGTCGTTCGATCATCGCCTGGAACAGGCCTTCCTTGCTGCCGAAGTGTCGATAGAGCGTGGTCAGCGAGCCCCCGGCCTCGGCGACGATGTCGTTGACGCTGACCTGACCGTAACCGCGTTCGAGAAAGAGCCGTTGCGCCGCGTCGAGCAGCGCGTCGCGGCGCTGGCGGCCGCGCTCGGTCGTCGGTGTCGAATCCTTGGGGGCTTTCGATGACATGGCTTTCCCTGGTGCCAGCACAGCTGGCTTTTTCTGCTGTGAGATGGCGTTTTTTAAAAGATAGTGTAGCCTACACTACACATTGAGTGAGCGTGCGCCACTGGCATGAAAAAAGGCTCTGCATGAAGATCAAGAAGAAAATCTATTCGGCGATGATAGTTCTGGTGGTGCTCGTCGTGGCGGTGGTTCTCGTGTGGCGTTGGTGGCACACGGGGCGCTATTTCGTCGAGACGGATAACGCCTTCGTGCAGACCGACGCCGTTGCGGTGCGTGCCGAAGTCAGCGCGCGAGTGCTGGAAGTGGCGGTGGACGACAACGAGCGCGTCGAGCGCGGCGATCTGCTGGTCCAGCTCGACGATCGCGACACCCGCAGCCAGCTGGCGCAAGCGCAGGCGCAGCTGGCCGTCAGCACTGCCAATGTGACCCAGGCCGAGCGCCAGGTCGATCTCGATCAGGCCAGCATCGACGAAGCCCAGGCCCAGGTGACCGCGGCCCAGTCGGATGTCGCCCAGGCTCGCCAGCATCTCGAGCGCTCGCAGTCGCTGGCGGCGAACAATTACGCCTCGCGCCAGCAGTTGCAGGACGATCAGGCCTCGCTACGGGTGGCTCAGGCGACGCTGGCGGCGCGTCAGGCCAGCGTCGAGTCGTCGAAACGTCGACTGTCCGCGGATCGGGCCTCGATCGATAGCGCCAAGGCCAACCGTGATGCCGCCCAGGCCGATATCGATTACGCCCAGAGTCAGCTGGACAAGACCCGCATCGTGGCCGAGCGCGATGGCGTGATCGGCAATCTGAGTGTCGAGCCGGGCGATCTGGCCCAACCGTCGCTGACCCTGATGCAGCTGGTTCCGGTGCAGACCGCGTATGTGGTCGGTAACTACAAGGAGACCCAGATCGCGCGAATGCGCGTCGGCCAGCCGGTCTCGCTGGAGGTGGATGCCTATCCGGATATCGAGTTCAAGGGCAAGGTCGACAGCGTCGCGCCGGCCACCGGCACTCAGTTCAGCCTGCTGCCCCAGGACAACGCCACCGGCAACTTCAACAAGATCGTCCAGCGCGTGCCGGTCAAGATCCGCGTGACCGACCCCGCCGATCAGCTGTGGCGGCTGCAGTCCGGTCTTTCGGTAGTGCCCTCGGTGGACACCCGGGAGGTAGACGGTCAGGCGATCTATTTCGATCCCGGTCCGCACCTGAACGACGGCCCGCACTCGAACGACGGCCCGCACTCGAACGACGGCTCGAACTTGAGCGACGGTTCGAACCGCGCCGTCAACGATGACTCATGAATCCGCGCCATAAGTTTCGAGCATGGTTTTTCGATCATGAGTTTCGATCATGAGTTTCGATCAAGGGTGTTGAGCATGAGCGTCGAGCATGAGTGAAGTGGCAGCGCCCTCGGGGGGCGGCCCGCAGGAGATGCCCCCATGGCACTACCGCTTCGGTTTCATCGCGGCGGTGTTCGGCATGTTCATGGCGATCCTGGATATCCAGATCGTCGCCAGTTCGCTGAACGAGATCCAGGCCGGCGTCTCGGCCAGCAGCGACGAGATCTCCTGGATCCAGACCTCCTACCTGGTCGCGGAGATCATCATGATCCCGCTCTCCGGCGTGCTGATGCGCTGGCTCTCGACCCGTGTTGCCTTCGTCATTTCCAGCGTCGGGTTTACGTTGGCCAGCCTCGGCTGCGCGTTCGCCACGAGTATCGATCAACTGATCGTGCTGCGTGCGATCCAGGGCTTCATGGGCGGTGCGATGATCCCGATCACCCAGGCGATCAGCTTTACGCTGTTTCCGCGTCGGGCGATGGGCACGGTCCAGGCTGTCATCGGCATGGTGGTCACGCTGGCGCCGTCGATCGGTCCTACCGTCGGCGGTTATCTGACCGAAATCTTCAGTTGGCATTGGCTGTTTCTCATCAACGTCGTCCCTGGCGTGCTGGTGTCGCTGGCAGTTTGGCGCTTTCTCGATATCGACAAGGGCGATGCCCGCGTCGGCCAGACCCTCGATTTCCGGGGCCTGATCCTGATCGCGCTGTTTCTCGGCAGTCTCGAGTTCGTGCTCGAGGAAGGCCCCGGCGACGACTGGTTCTCGAGCGGGCTGATCGTGTGGATGACGCTGCTCTGCGCGTTGTCCTGCATCGGCTTTTTCTGGCGGGTGTTCACCTACGCGCACCCCATCGTCGATCTTCACGCCTTCCGCAATATCAATTTCTCGATCGGCACCGGGCTGGTGTTCGTGGTCGGAATCGCGATGTACGGTCTGGTCTATCTGATGCCGCTGTTCCTGGGCAATGTTCGCGGTTACTCAAGTTTGCAGATCGGCGAGGTGATGTTCGTTACCGGCGTGGCGATGTTCTTCACCGCGCCGGTCGTGGGGCGGCTGACCAACTCGGTCGATCTCCGCGTGCTGCTGTTCTTCGGTTTGCTGCTGATCGGTACCGGCACGGCGATGAACAACAATCTGACCAGCGAATCCGGCTTCTGGCAGTTCTTCTGGCCGCAGATCGTGCGCGGTATTGGGATGATCATGTGCATCATTCCCGCGTCGCGAATCGCCTTGGGCACGCTGCCGCCACAGGAACTGGGCAACGCGGCGGGGCTATTCAGCGTGATGCGTAACCTCGGCGGCGCGGTGGGCCTGGCGATGCTCGACACCGTGCGCGGTTGGCGGGAGGATTATCACTGGAACCAGCTGATACCAGCGCTCGACCAGGGCCGCCTCGTGGTACAGCAGCAGATCGACAACTACCAGTCGATGCTGATCGGCCACGTCGCCGACCCTTACCAAAGCGCGGTGGCGCTGCTCGGCCAGCGCTTCGGCGTCCAGGCCCAGGTACTGGCCTACAACGACATCTTCCTGTGGCTCGGCTGCATCTATCTGCTCTGTGTGCCGCTGGTGTTCCTGCTCAAGAAGATCGAGCATTGAGACGTGCTGCATTCCTGTCAGGCGCCTTGCTGCTGCCGGGGGACGCCGAGGAGTGAGCTGACGGGGCAACGCACGGCGTGCATGCCTGCGGTGTCGATGATTCAATGGTGTCATCTTCCGCTCGACGATCTTCAGGACTTTCACGATGCCTCCGACTCATTCTCCCAAACCCGGCGCCGACGAACCCACCCGCACCATGCTGCGCCTGATCGGCAGCTTTGCCGCACCGGCGGTAATCTATCTGGTGGCATGGGAGCTGGTGGCGCGGCTGATCCTGCCCGGGGTGACGGCCAGCGGGCGCGAGTTCGTGATCAATCTGTTCAACGTGCTGATTCCATTCGTCGGCGTACTGGTCAGCGTCTATCTCGCCGGCATCAAGGCCGGCCGATTGCTGGGTGGCGGCGTGATGGCGGTGTTCTTTCTCTATCTGTACGTCTCCTCCGGCGTCGCGTTCAGCTGGCTGCCGGTGGCATTGACGCTGGGCGGGATCGCACTGGCGGTGATCGTGGCGCGCTACTGCCCGACGATGAAACCCGATCTGGGCGACGCTTTCGGCTAGGTCATTTCCATGTCGACGCCGACTTCTGTTTCAACGCCAACGCCAACGCCAACGCCAACGCCAACGCCGAACGTTGATCCTGAACTCAGCCAGTGGCTGACGAATCGCCGCGATAACCTGTGCCAGCGGCGCTGGCGCGGCGTGCTATGGATTGCCGACGACGCTTCGAATGCGATCCACAAGGCGTTAGCCTGGATCGCCTCGGCCGATTGGCAGTCGCCGCTGTGGATCGGTCCCGCGGCGGCCGAATTGCCGGCCGGCCTGGCGCGACTGAGTACGTCCCGCGCTCGTAGTCAATTGGGCAGCGAGCATGATCTGGTGCTGTTCGACGCGGTTTCGGCAGAGGCGGGGTTCGATCCGGACGCCTTTGGTGCCATCAGCGGCACCGTCCTGGCCGGGGGCTGGCTGGTGCTGCTGACGCCGAAGCACTGGCAGCAGCCCGCCGGCGCCAACTGGCTGCCCGATGCCGATTACCAGCGGCTAGCGCACTGGCCTCATGACGCGAAAACCCTGTCGACGCATTACCTGCAGCGTCTCGCCGGAAGGCTTCGAGACAGCGCCGAACTGGCAGTGTGGCCGGCCGAGGCCGCGTTGCCGCTTTCGCCTTCAGCGATCTTCTCCGACCCGAACTTTGACCCAAACTTCAACCACGAACTCGAACCGGACTCCCACATTGGTGAGCGCGTCAACGACAGCGACTGCCTGACGTTAGATCAGGCAGAGGCGGTGTCGCGGCTGACGCGAATGCGACGGCGCCGCCCGGTGGTGCTGATCGCCGATCGCGGCCGTGGCAAGAGCGCCGCGCTGGGAATCGCGGCGGCGCGGCGCTTGATGCAGGGCGAGCGACGGTTGTGGATCACGGCGTCGAGCGTCGTTGCGGTCGAGGCGGTGTTCGAGCGTCTCGCGCAGCTGTTGCCAGACGGTTGCCGCGAATCGAATCGTTTCGAGATCCGCGTGAATGGCCGCGACTGCTGGGTGGAGTGGTTGGCACCGGAGCAGGTGGTCGCCGCGCTGGCGGCGGCCGATATCGACGCACGATCCCCGCCGACGCTGTTCGTCGACGAGGCGGCGGCGATCCCCGCGGGGCGATTGATGAGCTGGCTGCAGAACTTCCCGCGAATCGCCTTTGCCACCACCGTGCACGGCTACGAGGGGACCGGACGCGGGTTCGAGGTGCGACTTCGCGATGCCTTGGATCGGCTGACGCCGGAGTGGAAGCGGCTGACGCTGCAGACGCCGATCCGCTGGGGTGCCGGTGATCCGTTGGAAACGCTGACCCGAAATCTGCTGTGTCTGGATGCCGAGATCGCCCCGGACGCGTCCGTCTCGGACGCCATGCGCGAGGCACCGGTCAGCTACGCATGGCTGGACGGGTCATGGCTGGACAGGGAATCGCTGGCTCGGGACGAGGCCTTGCTGAATCCCGTGTTCGGACTGCTGGTGCAGGCCCATTACCGCACCTCGCCCAGCGATCTGCGTCAGTTGCTGGATGGGCCCGATGTTCAGTTGCTGGCCGCCTTTGCCGGCGAGGCGGGGGAAAAGCGTGTGGTTGGGCTCTGCGTGGTGCAGCAGGAGGGCGGTTTCGACGCCGAACTGGCCAACGCCATCTATCATGGGCAGCGGCGCCCGCGCGGTCATCTGCTGGCGCAGTCGCTGGCCACCCACGGCGGTTTTGAGGCGGCCGCACTCGCACGCTGGTGGCGCATCATGCGTATTGCCGTGCATCCCGCAGTTCGTCGCCGGGGGCTGGGCGCCGCGATGATCGAGCAGGTCGCGACCGCGGCCCGGGTTCGTGGCCTCGACCGCCTGGGCGTGAGCTTCGGTGCCGAGCCCGCGCTGATCCACTTCTGGCGCCAGCAAGGTTTCAGAACGTTGCGAGTCGGATTGACGCGGGAGGCGTCCAGCGGCGAACCGGCGCAGATGATGGGCCGCGGGCTGACGTTGGATGCCGAACAGGCCATGGCTCGCATGAATGCGGATCATATCTGCCAGTTGCCGGATCTGCTGGCCGAGGAGCTGCACGATATCGAACCCCTCGTCGTAGCGGCCTGGCTGCATGAGGGGAGGGCGCCGGCCATGCCGGCCGATTTGTCCGAACGACTCGGCTGGTTTGCCGCGGGCGGCGGCGAACTGGCGCTGGTGCGGCCCTGGCTGCGAAAAGCCTGGCTCGGCTGGTGGCGGCAACAGCCACTATCGAGCGTTCCGCAGGCGCTGGAAATTGATCGCGCGGGCGGCTTCTCGGGCGTCTTCTTGGGTGATGGGGGGGAGAATCCGGACCTGACGCAGGCGTCTCACATGGCCGCAGCGGTGGCGGCGCTGTTCCAGTATCGGGACACTGCGCTGTCGCCGCGCGGGCGGCGCGAGCGGCTGGCTTCGGCGCGCCGGTTGGCGGCAATCTTGCTGGAATGGATCGTGGAGCAGACCGGCGAGAAGGTCGGCGATAGCGCCAGCCCTATGCATATAGTCAAGCCGCAGATAGACGAGTAAGGTATTGGCATCTCACAACGAGCAGCGGTTCGCCCGCCGACTCAGATTTCACTCATCACTCTTTCGACACCCGTTGCGGCGTAACGCCCGCCGCGCGACGAGGCTGGAATCGACCATGAACGATCATCTGCTGCAACTCTCTCCCGAGCCCGTGTGGCGCCACTTTCGTACGCTCTGCAATACGCCGCGCTCCTCAGGTCACGAAGCGAAACTGGTCGAGATTCTGGAACGCTGGGCCGACGACAACGGCCTGACCCACGACCGTGACAGCTACGGTAACCTGCGCCTTTGCAAAGCGGCGAGCCCCGGTTGCGAGTCGGTGCCCGGCGTGATCCTGCAAGGTCATCTCGACATGGTCACCCAGGCCAACAGCGACCATCCTCACGATTTCCTTAACGATCCGCTCGACACCTACGTCGAAGATGGCTGGCTGCACGCCCGCGGTACCACGCTCGGTGCCGACAACGGTCTCGGCGTGGCAGCGGCGCTGGCGATTCTGGAAGCGGATGATATCGACCACGGCCCGATCGAGGCGCTGTTCACGCTGGAAGAGGAGACCTCGCTGCAGGGCGCGCTATCGCTGGACGAAGGCTGGCTGGAAGGGCGCTATCTACTCAATCTTGATTCCGAGGATCGGGGCGAGGTCTATATCGGCTGCGCCGGCGGTGCCGACGTGGTCGTCGATGCCGACCTGCCGATGCGCGGGTGCGACGAAGAAGAGGTGATGCGCAAGATCTCCCTGACCGGGCTGGTCGGTGGGCACTCGGGTGCGGATATCCACAAGGAGCGCGGCAACGCCAACCAGCTGCTGGTTCGAGCGCTGCGTGGGCTGGGCGAGTTCGAGATTCGGTTGGTGGACTATCACGGCGGTACGCTGCGCAACGCCCTGCCTCGCGAGGCGTTCACCACCATCGTGGTCGACGAGCATCATTTGCCGGCCGTGGAAGAGACGCTGACCCGGCTGCAGGCGCTCTACCGTGAAGAGCTGGCGGGCGTGGACGACGGCGTGACGCTGAATTTGTCGCCGGCAGCGACCTCCTGCGAAGAGGTCGAAGCGCTGACCGACACGGCCACCCAGCTGTTGGTGGCCGCCTTGCATGCCGCGCCCTACGGGGTCGAGCGCATGAGCGTCGAAGTGCCGGGCGTGGTCGAGACGTCCAACAATCTCGGCGTGGTCTCGCTGGAGAACGGGCGTTTCCATCTCTGCGCGCTGGTACGCTCGCTACGCGATAGCGCGACACTCAATCTGGCCGACCGGTTTACCGCGCTGTTCGGCCTGATCGGCGCCCAGACCCGAATCGAGAACGTCTATCCGGGCTGGACGCCGAGCGCCGACAGCACGCTGCTGACGCGTTTCCGACGCCTGCATCAAGAGGAACTGGGTGAGGATCCTGAGGTCAAGGTGATCCATGCCGGGCTCGAGTGCGGCATCATCGGCGGCAAGTATCCGCAGCTGGAAATGATCTCGTTCGGTCCGGTGATTCGCGGCGCGCATTCCCCGACCGAGCGTACCGAGCTGGCCTCGGTCGAGGAGTTCTGGCGGGTGCTCAAGGCTTTGGTGGCCGACATCGCTTCCGGCAAGGCCGCCTGAAACGACCCTGCCGGATGTCACATATTACGCCGGCATGTCGTTGGCTTTGGCATCGCGTGACCAAACGCGATGCTGCCCCATGGCCTGGACGAAGGGTGTGAATACGTCATCCACACCCGCACCGAGGACGATGCCGTCTTCCTGTGTAGGCACGTTGGCAGCGGCCAGCAGCTGCTTGCCCTCGCCAACGGCGGCGATCGCCTTGAGATGCTTGTAGGCTTCCTGAACGTAATGGCGCCCCTGCCCGGATTGCGATAGCGCCCGGGCGCTTTCCGCTCCCCCAGCGACGATCACTGAATCCAGGGTCACTGAGGGCTGGCCGTTGAGCATCGCGTCGGGGGTTACCATTTGGCCATTCGTGGCCTTCACCGGGGCCATGCTGGGGGCGATCACCATGCCTTCGGCACCTTCCGCCTTGAGCTTGGCCTTGATGGCTTCCACCTGATCGCCATCGACACCGTCGGCAACCAGAATGGCTACCTTGCGATACTTGATATTGCCCGGCAGGCGCGCCATCAGGCTCAGCGCCGGCGACGCCTGCTGCGAGCTCTGGCCGAGTTCGTCAGCCGGCGCCGGTTTGCTGGAAGGCGCTTCAATGCCGTGGTTCTCGCCGACCCGACGCGCGAGTTCCAGATCGATATTGGGCAGGATCTCCTGGATCACGCGTTCACGGATCCATGGCCGCTTCACCTTGGAGAGCTCGAACGTATAGGCGGCGATGATATGTTCTTTCTCGACATCGGTCTGGCTGTTCCAGAATAGTGTCGCCTGGGAATAATGATCGCCGAACGACGCGCTACGGGCGCGGACCTTGTGGGCATCGACACGCTCGTAATAGCTTTCGAAACCGCCATCCTCGGCCGCGGGTGGGGTCTCGCTGGGCCAACCGCCATCGATCGAGTTGGGCTCGTAGGAAGCCTGACCCTTGTTGATCGTCTGGCGGTGCATGGAATCGCGCTGGTTGTTGTGGAATGGGCATACCGGCTGATTGATCGGGATCTCGTGGAAGTTGGGCCCGCCCAGGCGCAACATCTGGGTATCGAGATAGGAGAACAGCCGACCCTGCAGCAGGGGATCGTTGGAAAAGTCGATGCCCGGCACGATATTGGTCGGATTGAAGGCTACCTGCTCGGTTTCGGCGAAGTAGTTGTCCGGATTGCGGTTGAGCACCATCTTGCCAATGGGAGTGACCGGTACCTGCTCTTCGGGAATGAGCTTGGTCGGGTCGAGCAGGTCGAAGTCGAACTTGTGCTCGTCTTCTTCCTCGACGACCTGTATCCCGAATTCGAACTCCAGGAAATCGCCGTTTTCGATATCGTCCCACATGTTGCGGCGGTTGAAGTCCGGGTCGCGGCCCCACAGCATTTGCGCCTCGTCCCAGATCAACGAGCAGGTGCCGGCCAGCGGCTTCCAGTGGAACTTGACGAAGCGCGACTTGCCCTGCTTATCGATCAGCCGGAAGGTGTGCACCCCGAAGCCTTCCATGTTGCGGTAATGGCGCGGAAACGCACGATCCGACATCGTCCACAGCACCATATGGGCGCTTTCCGGCATCAGCGAGACGAAATCCCAGAAAGTGTCATGGGCCGACTGCCCCTGGGGAATCTCGTTGTGCGGTTCGGGTTTCACGGCATGCACGAAATCGGGAAACTTGATCGCATCCTGAATGAAGAACACCGGCATGTCGTTGCCGACCAGATCCCAGTTGCCTTCGTCGGTGTAGAACTTGGTGGCGAAGCCGCGTACGTCGCGCACGGTATCGTTGGAGCCACGCGGCCCCTGCACCGTAGAGAAGCGCACGAACACTGGTGTTTTCCTGTCGGGATCCTGAAACAAGCCAGCCTTGGAATATTTCGCAGCTTCCGCGTAAGGCTGGAAATAGCCGTGCGCCGCCGCGCCGCGCGCATGCACGATGCGCTCCGGAATACGTTCGTTATCGAAATGATTGAGCTTCTCGCGGAAGGCGAAGTCTTCCATCAAGGTCGGGCCGCGCTCGCCCGCCTTCAGCGAGTTGTGGTTATCGGCAATCCGGGTGCCGTGGTTAGTGCGCAGATCATGCCCCTCGGCATCGCTGCGGTACTTTTCCAGATTTTCCGACTTGCTCTGCTCTGTGGTCTTGAAGTCCGTATCGTTGGGGCCGCCACGATTGGAGGTCGTATGAGGATTTTTGGCCATCCGTATCTCCTGGTTCGAGCTAACAATGAACACTTCCCGGATGTCGTCATCCTTGAACGACAGCCAGCTGGAGCCTTTATTTGGGTAAATTGAGGCATCTCTTACAACTAGATGCCCGCTCCGGTAATGGCAAGAGGTGATCTCGCTACCGTTAACCTGCGTCAATTCATTGCTAGGGATCAGGATTCCCGAGAGTTTTCGGCCAGCACATTCTCGAAGCCACCCAAAGCAACATCCTGCAGGTGCCCGGCGTCGACGGAAATGATCCAACCCTCACCTCATGCTCTCAAAGGCATTGCTCTCGATGTGACGGCTGGTTACGGTACAGCTAAGGCGACACAATCAGACCAGTGACCAAGCAGCACGCAGAGACGATCGCATGGATGACAGCCGATCATCGCAGCATGCCCGGGTAGTGGCGGTAGCGTGCCTGCAAGCGGGCGAATTTTGTATAACGCGCCTAATTATTCTGAGTGTGATTAAAAATCAATGGGTTAGATGTGAAATGATGAGCTGGATAAGATTATTGGACGCGCGTGCTCGTTCAAGTGGGAAAATGACGGTGCTAGCTAATACCTGTTAGGGGATCATCAATTATGAAACGAGACTTTGATGTGATGCGTTCTCTACTCTTTCAAATAGAAGAAACTAAGGAGCCTGCGCCTGGTGAAAACCCATGGAAAATTTTGAGCATACCTAGATCTTCAGGTAGGGAAGTGATTTATCATAGCAAGCTACTCTTGGAGAAAGGGTATTTATATCCCGGCTCGGTCAAGCTTGACGCGAAAGATGAAGCTGGTGCTCCAGCAGCGAAGTATACGTACGATGCTTTAACTAATGAAGGGCATGAGTTTTTGGAAAGCATACGTGACCCAGATGTATGGGAAAAAACGAAATAATGTGCTGGCAAAGTGGGTAGTTTTGGTTTTGATTTAATTAAGGATCTTGCAAAGGGGTTTATTAAATCAGAAGTCAAAAAAAGAACGGGTATTGATATTTAAAGAATGCAGCTTCCCTAACAAATGCAGGCAAGGGACGCTCCTGACGTCGCGCCCTGCTGCAAGCGTTATGCAGACTCGGAAGTCGAGGAGTACAAGGATGATCAGATAATGGGAAGATATTCAAAAATAAGGCAGAAGATTCTGTCGGGCAGCTCCGATACGAATGTTGAGTTCACAGTGCTTTGTCAGCTCTTGGTCAGGCTTGGTTTCGATGAACATATCAGAGGTAGCCACCATATATTTACCCGTGAAGGCATGGCGGAAATAATCAATCTGCAGCCCAAAGGGAGCAAGGCCAAGCCGTATCAGATCAAACAGGTTAGGAGTATTCTGGTCAAGTACCGATTGGGAGAGACTGATGTCGATTAAGTATGAGTTGATCATCTACTGGAGCGATGAGGACCAGTCCTTTATCGTGGAAATCCCGGAGCTGCCGGGCTGCATGGCCGACGGAGAAACCTACGAGCAGGTTGTGGCGAACGCTCAGCGGGTCATTGAGGAGTGGATTGAGACAGCCCAGGAGCTTGGTCGTCCGATCCCAGAGCCGCGAGGGCGATTGTTGTATGCATGACAACAGCTTCAACCCGACCGGCTTCTTCGCTACTGCTCCGAAGCCGGAGGGTTAAGCTGGACGTTATGTGTGAGGAGTAAGGATGAGTCCCACAGTATTCCGAGAAAAAGGATATCGCTTCTTTTTCTTCTCGCGAGAGGAGTCTCGCATGCATGTTCATGTAGTATCAGGTGATGGCGAGGCGAAATTCTGGCTTGAACCAGATCTTGAGCTGGCCAAAAATTACGGATACAACCGGCAGCAATTGAAAGAAATCGAATCATTGGTGGAGGATCACCGAGATGAGCTTGTCAGCGGTTGGAAACAGTACTTCGGCAGTTGAGGTGACGAACATCTCTACGCATGGCTTGTGGCTTCTGGCGCATGACCGGGAGTTTTTCATGCCTTATAACAGTTTCCCCTGGTTTAAGGAGCAGCCGGTTAGCGCGATTGTGAATGTTGAGGAACAATCCCCAGGCCACTTTTATTGGCCTGAGCTTGATGTCGACCTGACGGAGGAAATTATAGAGCATCCCGAGAGGTTCCCGAACGTCGCTCAAAGCACATAACCATCGCAGGCACGGCGATGTCTCTTCCATTGCGGCTTCGCCTCCATTCCAATGCCGCGCATGCTGCGGGCGTTAGAGCTGATCGTAGTGACCACCAATAGCGAAGATATAAATGGAATTGTCGTCGAACCGATATATCAAACGATCTTTCTGTGATATGCGCTTAGACCAAAGGCCAGAGAGGTTGTGCTTTAGTGGTTCAGGCTTTCCCAGGCCGGAAGAAGGGTCTTCCGATCGCAGCATTTCCTTGAGCAATTTGCACAAGGCCTTGTGCAATCGTTTGTCCTTTCCGCGCATAGTCTCATACGCTTCCCAAGTGGTGCCCTCAAATACCAGTGATCTCATCCATCTGCTCGGCAGTCGGTTTATAGCCTTTTCCACGGGTGTGGGTTTCAAGAGAGTCGGTAATCTGCTGCATGAGATTCTTGCTTTGGAGAACGTGGAGGGTTTCCTGTTCCTGCTCCCAGTCATCGGCGCTCATCACAACGAAAGCCTCTCTGGCTCGTCGTGTTACCTTGAGCGGCTCATGCCTGCTAACTACTTGCTCTACAACGCTTTTCAAGTTGTCTCTGAATTTGTTTACGCTGATGGTATCCATAACGGCACCTTTATGTACGGATTTTCCGTACGAGTTTAGGTCAAGAGCCCTTACCAGGCCAAGCACAACGGCGGATTTTTCGCTGCGGCTTCGCTTCCATTACGAAGTCGGGCTCAGCTCAGCGTTATGTGCGTTGATACCCGATACGTTGCAGGGTACGATTGAGGAATGATACGAAGCTTTAAACACAAGGGCTTGGCCAAATTCTTCGAGTCCGGTAGTACCGCAGGGATTCAGGCCGCCCATGCAAAGAGGCTTCGGCTTATTCTCGGTAGGCTCAACGCGGCGGCAGGCGCCCAAGATATGGAGTTGCCGGGCCTTCGACTCCATGAGCTTTCTGGTAGCCGGACTGGAGTTTGGTTGGTGACGGTAAGCGGCAACTGGCGCGTGACGTTCCGATTTGAAGATGGAGACGCCGAGATAGTGAACTATGAAGATTATCATTGAGGGACTTCTATGTTGATGCACAACCCGCCCCACCCGGGTGAAGTTATACGAGAGCTTTGTCTGGAACCCCTTGGCCTATCTGTAACGGCAGCGGCGGAAGCGCTGGGCGTAAGCCGGAAAACGTTGAGTACTGTTCTGAATGGCAAGGCTGGCATCAGTCCGGAAATGGCCATTAGGCTTTCTATTGCTTTTAATACCTCATCAGAGAGCTGGCTAATCCAGCAGTCTCAATATGAGCTTTGGCATGCCGAGCAACACCGTAAAGATCTTAGAGTCAAGAGGCTTGTTGCTGCATAAAAAAGCAAAGGGCGATAACAACAGCTTATTGACACTGCTGCTGGTGCGTATCTTCACGTACCGCCGCGCAACCTTCCTCCGAAATATACCCTTTCGCCAGCGCATGCTCTGCCATGCTGACGCTGTCTTTGGCCAGCACCAGCTCGCAGCCGGCCTCGCGAACCTCATGGGCCAGCGCCTCGATAGCGGCGTCCCGTTCGGCGTCGTTGTCCACCTTGCGGATATAGATGGCGCGCACGCGGTCCGGGTGTTCCTTGACTATCTCGGTGTAGACCTCGGGGTCCCGCTGGCCGCTGTCGCCGATCAGAATGAACGGTAGCGTGTCGTAGAGCGACAGCATTTTGCGGATCACATCGGACTTGTGGTCCTCGGCCTTGCGTGGCCAGGGGCGCTTCAGCGTCATGCCCCATTCGCGCAGGAACAGGATCGGCCCGACAGGAATATGGTTCATGTTGAAGAACATCTCGAGCACTTCGTAGATGGCCCAGGGACCCCGCGAGACGTAGAGCAAGGGTCGCTGGCGATTACCCTCCGCGCCACCATAGAGCGCACGATACAGCGCGGCGACCCCGGGAAAGGCCGTGCGCCGATCCGCCTTTTCCATGAACAGCCGGTAGAGCATCTTCAGCTTATTGGCGACCCCGGTGTACATCACGGTGTCATCGATATCGCTGATCACGATCAGGTCGGTGCTCGCCGGCGGAATGTAGATTTCGGTTTCGGTGCTGATGGCATCGTCTTCCGAGACGACCTGCAGCTTGACCGAGTGCCAGATCGCCTCGGCAGGGAGAGTGTGCGTGATATCGATATGAGCGTGGAAGTAGCCGTCGCGATCGGTGGTGACGGTGGCTTGGGTCGCGCCCATGCGGATATCCACCCGGGCGTCTCTGACTCCGTGCCTCACCACGCGGCGGGCGACATCGACCAGGTCGCTGGCGACGCCGCCTTGTTTCCAGCCCATCAGCCGGCCGGGTTGTCGAAACACGCGTCCCATGATGAAGGCTTCCGAGTGCGAGCCGTAGCCGCGATACGGATGCACGATGACCCCGCCTTCACCCTTGTCTCCCCGCAGGGGGCGGATGAAAATTCGAACCAGTTTCTTGGCAAAATGCATGAGTTTGGCGACGAATGGCCGGGGTAGCGAACCCGAGGTAACGGTGTCGGAAGAGTGGGCCACGGTGACAGGCAATCCTAGGTTTAGTTAACCATGAGTATGGGAACTCGGACGCCATCGTGCAAAGTCTGACAGAGAATCGGGCAAAATCGGGAGCCGGATGCAAGAACGCCCACCGAATCGATGGGCGTCCGTTCGACCGTCATCGATGACGATCAGGCGTGCTGCTTGCTGTGACGGCCTTCGGCCAGCTCTTCCAGCAGCTTGGCATTGAAATCGTCGAGATCCTTCGGCGTACGGCTGGTGACCAGGCCGCTGTCGACCACGACGGATTCGTCGACCCAGGCTGCACCGGCGTTCTTCAGATCCTGCGCGACTGACGGGAACGAGGTCATCTTGCGACCCTTGACGACGCTAGCGTTGATCAGAATCCACGGTGCGTGGCAGATCGCGGCGACCGGCTTGCCGGCTTCAAAGAAGGCCTTGACGAAGCTGAGCGCGGTGTCGTTCAGGCGCAGGGTGTCCGGGTTGAACAGGCCACCGGGCAGTACCAACGCATGATAGTCGTTAGCGCTGACGTCGCTGAGACTCTTGTCGGCTTCGTAGGTATCGCCCCAATCCGTTTCGGCCCAGGCGCGGATGCCCTTGCCGTCCGGGGTGATGACGTGGGTTTCGACGCCCTGACCTTGCAGTGCGGCGCGCGGTGCGGCGAGTTCGGCTTCTTCAAAGCCGTCGGCGGCGAGAATTGCGACACGTTTACCATTGAGTTGCTGAGCCATCTTGACCTCCTGGTCTTGATAAATCGGCTTGATAAATCGGCTTGATGTTTCGATAAATGACAAGCCCATGGGCCATCCCGGTCCATGTCTCGGCTTACCCCTTGAAGTTTGGGATAGTCTGGGCAGAGTTCAAGGAAAAACCGTTCCGGAAAAGTCGGGGCGTTCGATGGGGCTTTCGAGGCCATTGCTTGCGCTGGGGCAATAACTTGCGGATGGTGACGCCGCGATGGCGTCGAAGTCAGAGGAAGGCAAAGCGATGGGTGGAACGGGGGAGTGGCAGTCGGGTGGCGGTGTTGTCATGGTTTCGCTGCTCGGGTTGGTGGCGCTGGTGTTCGGTGTCGGTCTGCTGTGGCAGCGACAGCGTTACGCGAGCGAGAGGGAAACGCTCCAATCCCGATTGCAGGCCAGCGAGGCACAGTGCCTGCGGCTGGAACATGAGCTGGCCCAGAGCGACGGCCAGCAGGACGATCTCCGCGAACGTCAGGCTCAACTTCAGCAGAAGTTGGTTGCCCGCGAACAGCAACTCGAAGCGCTCAATGAACGTCTGGCCACGCTGCGCGAGCAGTACGGACGGCTCGAGACCCGCCACGAGCAGCAGCAGAATCAGCATGCGGAACAGCTCCAGCTGCTGGAGCAGGCGAAAACGCGGATGGGGCACGAGTTCGAGTCCCTCGCCGGGCGCATTTTCGACGAGCGCCAGCGCGCTTATAGCGCACAGAGCCGGGACAGTCTGGAGGCGTTGTTGAAGCCGTTTCGCGAACAGGTCAGTGGCTTTCGCCAGCGTCTCGAGGAAATTCACGGTCAGGAGGTGCGCGAACGCACCACGCTCAAGGTGCAGATCGATCAACTCGCTTCGCTCAACCGCCAGATCACCGAAGAGGCCGCCAATCTCACCCGTGCGCTGAAGGGCGACAAGAAGATGCAGGGCAACTGGGGCGAGATGATGCTGGAGTCGGTGCTGGAGCGCTCCGGTCTGCGTCGGGATATCGAATACCGGCGCGAGGTCTCGATCGACGGCGAGCATGGGCGTCAGCGGCCGGATGCGATCATCTATCTGCCGGACGACAAGCATCTGATCGTCGATGCCAAGGTCTCGCTCAACGCCTATGTGCGCTACGTCAACGCCGAAGACGAGGTCGAGCGCGAGCAGGCGCTGCGGGCTCACGCCCAGGCGGTGAGAAGCCATATCGAGGCGCTTTCCGGCCGCGACTACCCGCAGCTACCAGGATTACGCTCGCCGGACTTCGTGTTTCTGTTCATGCCGGTGGAGCCGGCCTTTGCGGTCGCCTTCCAGCATGACGAAAGCCTGTTTCAGGACGCGTTTTCCCGCGACATCATCGTGGTCACGCCGACCACGCTGCTGGCCAGCCTGCGGACCGTGGCGAGTCTGTGGAATCTCGAGCGCCAGAACGAGAACGCGCGGCATATCGCCGAGCGCGCCGGCAAGCTGCTCGACAAGTTTCACGGGTTTGTTTCGAGCCTCGAGGATGTCGGCCGACATCTAGGGCGAGCGCAGGGCAGCTACGATCAGGCGATGGGACGGCTGTCGACCGGGCAGGGCAGTCTGGTCGGCCAGGCGCTGGCGCTCAACAAGCTGGGCGTGCGGATGAAGCGCGACCTGCCGGCGCACCTGACCCGCGAGGCGGACGAGCAAGTCGAACCAGAAGGTGGCGTCGATGACCCGGAGTCATAACGCAGACCGCCGCCCGGTCGGGCGGCGGTGATCAGCCGCGATCGGCGGCTTTCAAGACCGATCAGCCCAGGTAGGCGCTGAGCATCCAGACGGTCTTTTCCTGTTCGCGAATATAATCGCTGGCCATTGAAGCGGTCCCTTCATCGTCGGCATCGCTGGCCTGGGACAGTAGTTCGCGCTGGAGTTCGATCAGAACCTGGAAACCCGTCACCAGACCCCGTACGCACTGCTTGCCGTCGGCAACCTGCTTGTCTTCCTGAATCTGGGAAATCTTGGCGTAGTCGCTGTAAGCGTGCAGGGGCTGATAACCCAGCGTCAGGATACGCTCGGCCACTTCGTCGACCTTGGTCAGCAGGTCGGTATAGACCTCCTCGAACTTGGCGTGAAGCTCGAAGAAGTGCTCGCCCTTGACGTTCCAGTGATAGCCTCGGGCGTTCATGTAGAACACCTGATAATTAGCAAGCAGCGCGTTGAGTCTTTCCGCGAGTTGCTGGGTGCTGGATGCGTGAAGACCAATGGCATTGGTGTTGGTGTTGGAATCGGACATGAAGTCTCTCCTGAAAGATGATGGTGACAGTATAACCGGGCGCTCCCCAGAGACCCATCCAAGTGTCGATATGGTGCGGATAGCCTCGTTCTATCAGGCCGTTAAGCGCGTTCCCTACCAATGTATGTCAGGGCTAGATGACCACAAAACAAGCCTCGCGTAAGTTCGTCCGACGGCGCGTCATCCGTTGGCGCCAACTCGCCAGAGTCTGGCCAGTGTGCGGGCGCGGTCGCTCAGTAGTTCACCGCAGCGGGTCAGTGCCTCGTCCAGCGTGATGGGGCCGTCCGCCAGAGCGAACGCGGCGGTGATGCCGTGTTCGAACGCCTCTTGCCACTGATCGCCGAGGCGTCCGACCAGAGCGACGGTGGGGACGCCGAAGCGCTCGGCACGTCGGGCGATGCCGATGGGCGTCTTGCCCGAAAGACTCTGTCCATCCAACTGACCTTCGCCGGTGATTACCCAATCGGCATCGGCGAGCAGGACGTCGAAATTCACCTGCTCCATTACCAGCTCGATGCCGGGGCGAAGGGTGGCACCCAGGAACGCACGAGCGGCAAAGCCCATACCGCCGGCGGCGCCGGCGCCCGGCAGTTCGCGAAAATCCTCGTCCAGCGCGGTGGCGGCCAGGTCGGCGAAATGCGCCAGTGCCCGGTCGAGCCGTGCGACATCGGCCTCGGTGGCCCCCTTCTGCGGGCCGAAGATGGCGCTGGCACCGCGTGGTCCGAGCAGCGGATTGTCGACGTCGACCGCGGTCTGCACCGTCAACGCGGCCAGGCGCGGATCGAGTCCGGCGAGCTCGAGCGTGGCCAGATCGGCCAGTGCGGCACCGCCGGGCGGAAGCGGCCGGCCTTCGCTGTCGAGCAGGCGTGCGCCGAGGGCCATCAGCATCCCGGCACCGGCGTCGTTGGTGGCGCTTCCGCCCAGCGTCAGCACCAGCGATTGGGCACCGGCATCCAGCGCGGCCAGAATCAGTTGGCCGACCCCAAAGGTGGTGCTGTGGAGCGCGGTGCGCTCGTCACGCGTGAGCTGCTGCAGGCCGCTGGCCTCGGCCAGTTCGACGAAGGCCGTACGCGACGCTTCGTGCCAGCCCCAGGCCGCCGTGGCTTCCCGCCCCAACGCGTCCTGAACGGTCGCCATGCGACGTTCGGCCTGCGTCGCCGCCAGCAGCGCATCCAGCGTACCCTCGCCGCCATCGCCCATCGGGCACTGGTGGAGCGTGGCGTCGGGTAGTTCCTGCCTCAGGCCGATGGCTATGGCGGCGGCAGCTTCGCGAGCGGAGAGCGCATCCTTGAAGCTATCGGGGGCGATGACGATGTTCATGGAATCCTCTATGGCCAGGCAAATAGCAAATAACGTTTTTCGCTTTCGACAGCCAGAAAGGCGTCGTTAAACGAGGATAACCGAATCAGAGAATGAAAACGCTCTGGTGAATCTCACAAAAAACTTGGCGACAGCTGTCGATTGACATGAGGAGGTAGCCATAACGCGTAAGGTTGCATTCGGCAAAGCTGAGTCATCGCTGGCCGGTTGAGGCGTGAGCGACTAGCGTTGGTAGGGTTGTGGCTGCTGTTGGTCGTCAGTTGTCTTTTCAACCCGTGCCACGCTAAAGGACATCCCGTGCCACGCTAAAGGAATAGCCGTGCTCCTCGACTTCATCACCCTGTCTTTACCGCTGGCGATAGGGATCTTCATCGCCTGTGCACTGATCATCGGTACTGCCGGCACCTATCTGGCCGGCGTAGCCGACCGTCTGGCTGACCGCACCGGCCTCGGCGAAGCGATCGCCGGGGCGATCCTGCTGGGCGCGACGACGTCGCTGCCCGGTATCGTCGTGTCGGTCTCCTCCGCCTGGCAGGGCCAGCCGGAACTGGCAATGAGCAATGCACTGGGCGGTATCGCGGTGCAGACCGCGTTTCTGGCCTTGGCCGACCTGACCTATCGCCGCGCCAATCTCGAACACGCCGCGCCCTCGATCGGCAACCTGATGCAGAGCGGCTTGCTGATCTGTCTGCTGGCCCTGCTGCTGGTCGGCGCCTATACCCCGCCGGTGACCGTCTTCGGCGTGCATCCGGTTACGCCTTTGCTGTTCGCCGGTTATCTTTACGGACTGCGCAAGGTGCGCGGTGCCCAGCAACATCCGATGTGGTCACCGACCCAGACGAAGGAGACCTTTGCCGATGAGCCAGCAGCGTCTTCCTCGCAGGAGTCGCTGGCCGGCTTGTGGCTGTGTTTCTTGCTGTTGGCGGCCGTGCTGGCCGTGACCGGGCTGGTGCTCGAGCGTACGGCGACTATGATCGGTAACGAGACGGGACTTTCGGCCACGGCGGTCGGGGCGTTGCTGACCGCCGTGGTGACTTCGCTGCCCGAACTGGTGACCTCGATTGCGGCAGTGCGGCGTGGCGCGCTGACTCTGGCGGTCAGCGGGATCATCGGCGGCAATGCCTTCGATACGCTGTTTGCCGCGGCGTCGGATATCGCTTACCGCGACGGCTCGATCTACCACGTCGTTTCCAATCAAGTACTGCTATGGATCGCGATTACCATTGTGATGACCGGTGTGATGATGCTGGGCCTGATTCGCCGTGAGGAACAGAACTGGGGCGGGATCGGCTTCGAGAGTGCCCTTATCCTGGCGCTCTATGGGCTGGGAGCGGTGCTGGTGATGGTTTGAGCATGGTAACGTTCATTGCTAAGTGGCATGCTGAACACTGTTCGAAATCCTCTGCGAGGATCCTGTCATGAACGATCGACGATATCGATTTGGGCGCTGGTTGGCCGTATGTATTGGGCTCGGTGTGCTGAGCGGTTGCCAGTCACTCGCGGCACCGGCGCCTACCTCGTCGGCGGGCGGCAACGTGCTGCCGAGCGCCTGCCGCTGGCCTGCCGACGGCGACCCGCTCGAGCGCCTGCGGGCGACCCGCGACGCCCTCGAAAGCCAGGGCTACGAAATTCTCGACACCGACGCCACGCTGGGTCTGGTCAGCGCCGAGCGCAAGACGAGCCAGCCCGGCCTCGGCGCGGTGAACAGCCCGTTCGGACGGACCGGATTCTGGGGCGGTTTCGGCCTCGGCGGCCGACATGGCTACTCGCTGGGGATGTTCCAGAATTTCGGCGGTGGCTACAACACCGACCCGGTGCAGATCGAGCGTGTCTCGGTGGTGACGCTGGATGCGACCACCCGGGTCGACCGTGATTCGGTGGTGGTCGATTACAACGGTTATCTGATCGATGCGCGCAGCTATAATCAGCCTTCGTTCTGCCAGCAGTTGCATCAGGACATCGAATCTGGCCTGAACCAGTCCAACGCAGGAGCTGCCCCATGAGCCATCGTGAATTGACGACGCAACGTGACGTCATCAATCGGCAATTCGGCGTTCGACGGATCGCCTGGCTGGGTCTGCTGATCGGGGTTCTATCGTTGACCGGCTGCGCGGTAACGCCCCAGGCCCAGCCAAGAAGCATCGCGGTGCAGGCGACGGCCGATGACACGCTCAAGGCCACGCTGGCGATGCTGGCGGAGCGCGGGTTCGTGATTCGTCATGGTGACGGCGATCTGGGCCAGATCGATGCCGTGCTGGCGTCCCGCTCCGGGTACGAGATGCATGCCCAGGTCACCAGCGGTGGCGAGCGCCCGCCGGGGCTGGTTCTGCAGAACGGCGATACCTATCTCACCTTGAGCGGTCGGCGCGGCGGGCATCCACTGGAAGCCGTCGAGCTCGATCCCCTGTTCATCGATGTTCAGACCCGGCTGGGATTACTGCCTTGAAGAAACGAGTGTCCTTTTTCTATCGCTTGAGCCGGTCATGCTGCTTACGCTGGCTGTAACTAAGATCGGGAATCGTTTTCGTTCACCAAATTGGCTTCGTTCGCCAACTGGGCGATCTCCGCACGACGCTGCTCGAGCGCTTCGTCGGTATAGGCTGCGGCGCTGCCCTGGCCCCAGACCGGGCCGGGCCAGGCGGCGTCGCCCTGGAAGCGCACGATCACGTGGAGGTGACACTGCGCCACCACATTGCCAAGCGTGGCAATGTTCAGTTTGTCGCCGCTGTAGAAGTCCATCATCGCCCGTCCCAGCCGGGTGGCTTGCTCCCACAGCTGTGCCTGCTCGTCGGGCTCCAGGTCATAGATCTCGACGATGTCCGCACGCTGGGGAACCAGAATGACCCAGGGATAGCGTGCATCCCGGCTCAACCGAATCTGGTTCAACGGTAGATCGATGACAGGGACGCTGTCCTGCTGCAGGCGTGAATCGAGCGTGAAGTCGGGCATGACGTCTCCGGTTTTCAAAAGTCTGAGGGTCGGGCTGTCGATCGAGAGACCGGGCTGATGTCGAGGACTGACGATCGAAAGCCAAGGCGCCACTCTAAGGCCGTCGACATGGGGCGGTCGAGAGGGTACGTCGAGAGGGAGCATCGAGTGACTCCGCACAACAGAGACGATGGTAATATTCCGGTGTTGCCGCCCGAACCAGAGGAAGCGTTATCGGGTTCGGCGGCTTTGTGACGAGGAAGATACGATGAAAGCTTATTGGTGGGGGTGGCTGGTCATTGGCGGCCTGGTGCTGACGCTGAGCGCCTGTAACACGATGCATGGACTGGGCAAGGACATCGAGCGTGGTGGAGAGAAGATCCAGAACGCGTCGCGCTAGCCAGAATGCTTTGCCCTAGTGAGGGGCGGTTTGGATTCAAAATCCAGTAGTTAGACAAGATGTCGTGGGTGTTTTAATAATCTCTCTGCTATTTTAGTGGCAGGCCGACCACAGAACGGCCCGGATGAACGACCCATTCATCCGCCTAAAACGTTAAGGAGGACGACACCATGAAACGCCTGATTGCTTTCTCTCTGTTCGCACTGTTCAGTGCCGGTATCCTGGCGGGATGCAACACCATCGATGGCGCCGGTAAAGACGTCGAAAAGGGTGGCGAAGCCGTGCAGGACGCCGCCAGCTGATATGGCAACGCCCGATCCTCGGATCGGGCGTTTCTAATGTTGTTTTGCTAGACAATCCGTTTCGCCAGACAATCGTTTTGCCCAGCAATCGTCTCGCAGGCAATCGTCTCGTCAGATGATTCCCCGCCTTGAAAGACGTACACGTGATATCGCCATTCTTCTCCCCGACACCCGTCGACCGAACGGAGTCGTGCATGACATCGTCTTCCCATACTGAACGGCATCCGCATGATCCCGAGCGCAATCTGGAGTCATTGACGACTTTCGATGACGCCAGCGTCTTTTCTCTCGATACGCTGCCTGGACCGCAGGAATCTCCCGTCTCCATCGTTTTCAACGACACTGCCTATGCCACCGTCCTGGCAACGCCGGATCAGCTCGAGCCATTGGCAGTCGGTTTCGCGTTCAGCGAAGGAGTGATCGATCGCTACAGCAATGTCGATGCCATCGACATCGAAACCAGCCGACATGGTTTTCGGGTCCGCTTGCGGGTCGCCGAGCGCATTGCCCGGCGCGCCGGTAGTCAGGCCAGAGCGACGCTATCGACCAGCGGTTGCGGCGCCTGTGGGGTGCAGGAAGAGTCGCAGCTACTGTTTGGCTTGACCCGTCTTCCCGTCACGACCTTGCCGACTGTCGAGGCCCTCTCGGCGGGCCTTGGAGTCCTGCAGGCAGAGTCCGCCGCCGGCGTGCACCTGGCCCTGGGCATTTCCGAGGCCGGCGAGATCATGACGGTGGGCCGCGACATCGGTCGCCACAACGCCCTGGACAAGGTGATCGGTGCCAGCCTGATTGCCGGTGGCATGCCAGCCCTGATGATGACCTCCAGTCGCTGCAGTCTGGAACTGGTGCAGAAGAGCGTCCGCGCACGGGTCGCAGCACTGGCGACACTTTCCTATCCCTCCCGGCTCGCGGTCGAAGTCGCGCGCAGCTGCAATCTGACGCTGATCAACTGCCATCGCGGCAAGCGCCTCGAACTGCTGAGTCGAAGTGACGGCTGACTCTCCAGGTCCAGCGAAACCGATGACGGTCGACCGATATCATGAGCATGCGTATAATTGCACGATGTGCTAGGCTTCGGCGCGAAGACATATTGTTACGCAAGACTTCACTTAAAATCCGCCATTTTCCGAGGCTTACATGTCGTTCAACTCTCCCCAGGAGATCGCCCTCCAGGCGGTTTCTGCCGGCTACAAGAAGACCCAGACTCCGCTGATTGCTTTGCTTGTGCTGGGTTTCATGGCTGGTGCCTTCATCGCCATCGGTTTTCTGCTCGATATCCGTATTACCGGTACCATGCCGGCCGAATGGGGCGGTCTGCGAACCTTGATTGGCGCTTCCGTCTTTCCCATTGGACTGGTGCTGACCCTGATCGCTGGCGGCGAGCTTCTGACCGGCAACATGATGACATTGCCGATGGCCTTGTTCTCACGCCAGATCGGTGTTGCGGCGCTGGTTCGCAACTGGGTACTGATCACGATCTCGAATTTCGTCGGCAGTATCGCGGTGGCCTACTTTTTCGGCCACTTCCTGGGTCTGACGGAGGGTGACTTTCTCGCCAGCACGGTTTCGATTGCCCAGAACAAGGTTGACGCTGACTTCTGGCATGCTTTCGTTTCCGGCGTGGGTTGCAACTGGCTGGTTTGCCTGGCCGTGTGGCTCGGCTATGCCAGCAAGGATGTGGTTGGCAAGATCTTCGGCATCTGGTTTCCGGTCATGGCCTTTGTGGCAATCGGCTTCCAGCACGTCGTTGCCAACATGTTCGTGATACCGGCGGCGATCTTTGCCGGTGAGATCACCTGGGCTGAATATCTGCCCAACTTCATCTCTGTATTCCTGGGCAACGCAGTAGGCGGTGCGCTGTTCGTGGGTCTGGCCTACTACCTCGCCTATAAGCCGACATCGTCAGCCCAGGCCGTATCCAATGCGAATGCTGCCCAAGGTGAAGCCAGCGTTGCCGCCAGCCGCAAGGCACGAACGGCCGAACCCGAGCACGCTTGATCCAGAGGCCTTTTTAATCGAATTTGTGACCATGGACGACGAGCAGGTGCCATTCGTGCTCATGCCTTGAGCCTGCACGCATCGAGGATCGTCGATCCGATCGTTTTCCGGGAGGAAAAGCATGTCCCAGTCCCCGCAAGAATTCAGCCCAGACACGTCCAGCGCTGATGCCCTTCAGCATGATGCGAAGGTCTTCAAGTATCACAACCCGGCTGGTGGCTGGGGCGCGCTGAAGTCCGTGGGCAAGCATCTGTTGCACAGTCGCTCGCCGGCACTCAATGCGCGTTCGCTGTTCAAGCTCAACCAGCCGGACGGATTCGACTGTCCGGGCTGTGCGTGGGGCGATCCCGAACATGGCTCGTCGTTCGAATTCTGCGAGAACGGCGTCAAGGCCGTGACCTGGGAAGCGACCGCCAAGCGTGTCACGCGGCAGTTTTTCGCCAAGCACAGCGTCAGCGAACTGAAGACATGGGATGACTATCGACTCGAGGATCAGGGGCGGTTGGCGGAGCCGATGCGCTACAACGCCGAGACTGATCACTACGAGCCGGTGACATGGGACGATGCCCTCGACCTGATCGCAGCCGAACTCAAGGCATTGCCGACGCCGAACGACGGTATCTTCTATACCTCTGGCAAGGCGTGCAACGAGTCCGCCTACGTGTTCCAGCTGCTGGCGCGATTTTTCGGCACCAACAACCTGCCGGACTGCTCCAACATGTGCCACGAGGCCAGTGGCTCGGCGATGAACGCGGCGCTGGGTACCGGTAAAGGCAGCGTGCTGCTGGAAGATTTCGAGAAGGCTGAGGCGATCTTCGTCTTCGGCCAGAACCCCGGCACCAATCACCCGCGTATGCTGGGCGTGCTTCGGGAAGCGGCGGAACGTGGCGCGACTATCGTCACCTTCAACACGTTGAAGGAGCGCGGACTCGAGAAATTCGCCGACCCGCAGAAGCCGTTCGAAATGCTGCACAATGGCAGCCACCGCATCAGCTCCCACTATTTCCGGCCCAAGCTCGGCGGTGACATGGCGGTAGTGCGTGGTATGGCCAAGGCACTGTTCGCTCGCGATGCTGCGGGTGAAGCGGTGCTCGACCACGAGTTCTTGACCAGGCACACCGCGCACATGGAGGCCTATCGCGCTCGTGTCGAATCCACCGACTGGGCGACGCTGGAAGCTCAATCCGGTATGACGCGCGACGAGATGGAACAGGCTGCCGAACTCTATGCGCGCTCCAACGCCACCATCGCCTGCTGGGCAATGGGGATCACCCAGCACGAGCACTCCGTGGCGACCGTGCGCGAGATCGTCAACCTGCTGATGCTGCGTGGCAACATGGGCAAGCCGGGCGCCGGCCCGTCACCGATTCGTGGGCACTCCAACGTGCAGGGCGATCGCACCATGGGGATCTTCGAGAAACCCTCGAAGGCCCTGCTGGACGCTCTTGAAGCGCGTTATGCCCGACCCATGCCGCAGGAGTTCGGCGTGGACTCGGTGGCCGCGGTCAAGATGATGCGCGACCAGCCGGGCAAGGTATTCATTGGTCTGGGAGGCAACTTCACCCGCGCCATTTCCGATAGCGTCGTCACCGAGAAGGCCATGGCCAACTGTCGGCTGACTGCATTCATCAGCACCAAGCTCAACCGCAGTCATCTGGTGACCGGCGAGCAGGCGCTGATTCTGCCGTGCATCGGGCGTACCGAGATCGACGCCAACAGTGCGGGCAAGTCGCAACTGATCACGGTGGAAGACTCGATGAGCATGGTGCACGGTTCCGCCGGGATCAATAAACCGGCAGACAAGTCGCTGCGCTCCGAGATCGCGATTCTCACCGGTATCGCCGAACGCTTGTTTGCAAACGAAGAGCACGGTAACGAGGGCGTCGACTGGGCCTCGCTGCGCGAGGATTACGACGTCATTCGCGAGCATATCGCCGACGTCATTCCCGGCTTCGTGGACTTCAACCAGCGGGTTCGGCAGCCGCGCGGGTTCTGGCTCGCCAATCCGGTCGCCAGTCTCAAATTCGGTACCGCGACCGGCAAGGCCGAGTTTTCCGACGACGAGCTGCCGGCCGCGGTGATGCATCAGCGTCTTGCTTCGCGCGAGGGCTGGCTGACGCTGCAGACGATGCGCTCGCATGACCAGTACAACACCACCATCTACGGTTACGACGATCGTTATCGCGGCATCGAAGGCGGCCGTCAGGTGATCTTCCTCAACCGTGACGATATCGTGCGTCTCGGTTTTGAGGCAGGCCAGTGGGTCGATCTGATCGGCGAGTCGGAAGATGGCGTGATACGTCGCGTCGACGGTTTCAAGATCGTCGCCTACGACACGCCCCAAGGCTGTGCCGCCGCGTATTACCCGGAAACCAATCCGCTGCTGCCGTTGGATCACAAGGGCGTAAAGAGTCAGACGCCGGCGTCGAAATCCATCGCCGTGCGCCTCGAAGCCAGCACGCGACTTGCCTGATCTCCCTGCCTCGTCCGACCTGCAGCGCCGATGGGAGGCGCTGCAGATCGAGCATCCAGAACTGGATCCGCTCGCGGCACTAGTTTTACTGGCGTTGAGGGAATCCGATCTACCGCGAGGAAGAGGTGTGTCCACGGCGCTGTTGTCTCGCCGTCTGGGATTCGAGCACGCCTTGATCCGCCGTGCGGCGGCCGAGCTCGAGGCTCATGGCTGGGTTCTCATCGAACCGGCCGGTGGTACTAGCCCCGCTCTGCGGTTGATTTTATCGTCCAATTGCTGACTCAATGCCGTTAATCGAGGATTTCTCGATCATCGGCGAGAGGATGGGCGTGTCATGTCAGACGATCATTTAACAGGGAAAGTCGCTGGTGCCGCTTTCGTTTCCGGCACCAGCGTCAATATCAACGGCGCCCAGTACTTTGGCTAAGGGCTAAGGGCTAAGGGCTAAGGGCTAAGGGCTAAGGGCTAAGGGCTTTGACTAAGTGCTGTGGCTAAGGGCTGTGACTAAGTTCAGCCGCCGAACGAGTAACGCCGCTCCAGCCGTTCGAACAGCAGGTCGGTGACGATCGCCAGCAGGCCGACCAGCAGCGCGCCCTGGATCACGTAGGCGAGGTTGTTGCCGACCAGGCCGGCGATCAGCGGCGTGCCCAGGCTCTTGGCGCCCACGGTGGAGCCGATGGTGGCGGTACCGATGTTGATGATCACCGAGACGCGGATACCGGCGATGATCACCCGCATCGCCAACGGCAGTTCGACCCGATGCAGAATCTGCCAGCGGCTCATGCCGTTACCGCGTGCGGCTTCGAGCGTGGTCTGCGGCACCGTGCCCAGCCCGGCGATGGTGTTCTGGATCACCGGCAGCAGACCGTAGAGCGAAAGGGCGATGATCGTCGGGGCGAAGCCGAACCCGGCCAGCGGGACGGCGATGGCGAGCACCGCGGCGGGCGGGAAGGTCTGGCCGATCGCGGCCAGCGATGACACCATCGGCTCGAACTCGCGCCCGACCGGACGAGTCACGAACAGCCCGGCGGCGACGCCTACGGTCACTGAGATCAGCGACGAGATCAGCACCAGTCCGATATGCGCGAGCATCAGGTCGAGAAAGCTGGCACGCGAGTAGAGCGGGTTGCTCAGATCGGGGAACAGCGCCCGAAACAGCGGCTCGAGCTGGCCCATGCCCAGCGTCAGGCCGATCAGCAGCACGATCAGCACGCCCAATACCCCGTTGCCGGCGAAGGCAGCGCGAAATCGGCTCAGGCTCTGATTTGTGCCGTTCATGAGCCCTGCGTCCCGTCTTCGGCCTGGATCCCCATGACCCCCTGCATGCCGATCTCGGCGATCAGCTTGCCGGCCTCATCGACCACCGGCAGCACCATCACGCGATACCACACCATGCGCGAAAGCGCCTCCTTCATGCTCATCTCCGGGGTGGCGGTCCATTCCGGTTTGACCTCGGTGCGCTGGTGATCGTCGTCGAGACGAGCGCCTTCAAGGGCAACGGGGCGGCCGGCGTCGTCGAGTATCCAGCGGTGATCGAGACCGGGGAAGGTGGCCTGATGCTCGAGGCTCGGCTCACGTTGATACTGCTGCACCCAGCGCCGCGAGAGCAGCTTGAGGCCCAGATCGGCCTGACCGATGAATTCGCGGACGAAGTCGTTGTCCGGCTTCACCATCAGTTCGATGGGTCGGTCGTACTGTACCAGTTTGCCGCCGTTGAGCAGGGCGATGCGGGTCGCGAGCTGGAGCGCTTCGTCCATGTCGTGGGTCACAAAGACGATGGTCTTGCCGGTCTGCTGATGCACGCGCCGCATTTCGGCCTGGAGCACTTCGCGGGTGATCGGATCGACGGCGCCGAACGGTTCGTCCATCAGCAGCACTTCGGGGTCGGCGGCCAGCGCTCGGGCCACGCCGACACGCTGCGCCTGCCCGCCGGAGAGCTGGTGCGGATACTTGTGACGAAATTCGGTTGCGTCGAGGTGAAACAGCGCCATCAGCTCATCGACACGATCGTCGATGCGCGACTTCGACCACTTGAGCAGCTGTGGCACGGTGGCGATGTTCTGGGCCACGCTCCAGTGGGGGAACAGGCCAGTCGATTGAATGGCGTAGCCGATCCGCCGTCGGAGCTGTTCCACCGGCAGCTCGGTGACGTCGTCGCCGTTGAGAATGATGCGCCCGCTGCTCAGCGGCACCAGACGATTGATCATCTTCAGCGTGGTCGACTTGCCGCAGCCGGAGGGGCCGATCAGCACCCCGAATTCACCGGTATCGAGCGTCAGCGAGACATCGTCGACGACGTTCTGGCCGGCGTAGGTCTTGGTCAGTCCTTTCAACTCGATCATGCGGATCTTCCCTGATTAGAATCCCGGAATACGCTCAGCGCGTGCCCGGCGGCCGGCTGAGCGTGACCAGAATCTGCAGTGCGAAGTCGGCGATCACCGCCAGCACGATGGTTGGAATGGCGCCCAGCAGCACCAGATCGATGGCGTACTGCCCCAGGCCCTGAAAGATGAAGGCACCGAAGCCGCCGGCCCCGATCAACGCGGCGACCACCACCAGACCGATCGCCTGTACGGTGACAATACGCAGCCCCGACAGAATCACCGGCAGCGCCAGCGGAATCTCCACCTGCCACAGGATCTGGCGTGACGTCATACCCATGCCACGCGCCGCCTCGAGCGTGCCAGGGGAAACGCCGGCAAGACCGGAGTAGGTGTTGCGAACGATCGGCAGCAGCGAGTAGAGCACCAGTGCGATGATCGCCGGGGCCACGCCGATGCCGCTGACCCCGAGGTCTCCCAGCCACGGCACGGCACGGCCGAGCGCGGAGAGCGGGGCGATGAGCAGGCCGAAGACAGCGATCGACGGTAGCGTCTGGAACACGTTGAGCACGCTGAACAGTCCATTGCGCAGGCTGTCGCGGCGGTTGGCCAGCAGCCCCAGCGGCAGGCCGATCACTAGGGCAGGAATCAGAGCGCCCGCCACCAGCAGCAAATGACGGATCAGCTGATCGACGAAATTCTCTTTCTGGTTGGCGAATTCGCGCATGATCGACAGCGGCGAGAGCAGATCGCCGGAGAAGCAGGCGCCGATCACGACCAGTGCCGCTGCCCCGAACAACGCGCGTTTGACCAGCCCGAGATGCAGCCGCTGCAATGCATCGATGGCGATCAGTGCGCTCACTAAAAGCAGGATCCAGAAGGTCGCGCCCTGGGAAACGCGAGCTGCCGCTGACGCATCGACCAGCGCGCGGTGGGCATAGCCACCGAGCGCGAGGAAGTCCAGTCCCAGCAGCACCAGTGTCGCGATCAGCGAGAGCCACAGCGCACGACGCCGCGGCAAGGGCCTTGCCAGTGCCGCGACCAGCAGCGCCAGCCCGATCAGCGCGAGCGCCGCGAGCTGCCACTCTGCCAAGGCCTGCCACAGCATCACCGGCTGCCCCGAGGTCAGCCGGTTGGCAGACAGGCTAGCAAACGGTAACAGCGTGCTGCTGGCGACCGCCGCGACCAGCAGCGTCAGCAGCACCCGGTTGCCGACCAGTCGATGGTCTGCCGATCGTGCCAGCGTCATGATCGAATCAGTCCAGCAGATCTTGTTCGATGAGATAGTCGTGGGCGACCTTGTCCGCCGCCAGGCCGTCAACCTGAATCTTGCCGTTGAGCGTCTGCAGGGTTTCACGATCGAGTGATTCGAACACCGGCTTCAGCAGCTCCTCGATCTGGGGATAGGTATCGAGTACTGATTGACGCACCACCGGGGCGGGCTCGTAAACCATCTGCACGCCTTTCGGATCGTCCATCACTTTGAGGCCGGCAGCGGAAATGGCACCGTCGGTGCCGTAGACCATGGCGGCATTGGTCCCGCTGGTGCCTTCCGCGGCGGCGCGGATGGTAGCAGCGGTATTGCCACCCGAGAGAACCAGCAATTGATCTCCACTGAGCGTGAAATCGTAGGCGCGCTGGAAGCTCGGCAGCGCCGCGTCGCTTTCGACGAATTCTGCCGAGGCGGCCAGCTGCACTTCACCGCCGTCGCTGACCCAGCGGCCGAAATCGGCCATGGTCGAAAGATCGTTGTCGTCGGCCACGTCTTGCCGCACGGCGATCGCCCAGGTGTTGTTGGCTGGCGCTGGCGTCAGCCAGACCAGTTGATGGGCCTTGCTGTCGGCGGCCTTGATCTTGTCGTAGCCCGCCTGCTCGTTTTTCCACGCCGGATCGTCGGTGGTATCGGTAAAGAAGGCGCCGTTGCCGGTATATTCGGGATAGAGATCGATGTCGCCGGAAATCAGCGCCTGACGCACGATGTTGGTCGGGCCGAGCTCCAGCCGACTGTCGACTGGCAGATCGGCGTTCTCCAGCACATCAATAATCATGTTGCCGAGGAGCGATCCTTCGGTATCGATCTTGGAGGCCACCCGAATCGGTTGCTGGTCATCCTGGGCCATGGCCTGACCGATGCCGAAACTGGCGGTAATCGCCGCGGCGGCGATGGAAGTGATGATGTGGGTCGTGAGCGACTGGCGCATGGCGGCATTCCTTTGCGATCGATGAACTCGAGACTCGATGAGATGTGGGCGGCCATCGAGAATGGCGACTCTTTATGGCCCGTTAACCAGACTGGCCAAGCTGACTGGTCTAGCTGACTGGTCTAGCTGACTGGTCTAGCTGACTGGTCTAGCTGACTGGTCTAGATAGATGTTTGAGTTTAGCGGGCATGCGCCCGGTCGACCAGCCGGTGCCGAGCGTGTCGCAAGCTGCTAGGCTTGGGCACTGACGCGTTACCCCATGATCTAACGCTTCATCCGGCGAAACGTTGTATTCGGCGAGACGAGGCATTCAACAAGGAGCAGACGATGAAGATTTTCGGCGCGGCATGGATCTTGAGCGGGGTGTTGTTGGCGGGGTGCAGTACCGCGCCCAAACCCGACGAGGCACCGCCACCACCCGATGTGAAGTCGGTTCCTACGGACGCTTGCGGTGCACAGGCCGTGGGCAGTCTGATCGGTACGATCCTGACGGATGACGTGCGGGCCCAAATTGGGGATCGTTCGCGTGCCGCAGACATCCGCGTCATCGAGCCCGACAAGAGCTACACCATGGATCGTCGTTCCGAACGTCTCAATATCAAGCTCGACCAGCAGCGCAAGATCACCGATATTGCCTGCGGTTGAGGGTAAGGACTGAGGAGCCACCATGCTACGTACCGAAATCATCACCGAAGGCACGCTGACCTGCTTTCCTCCAGGACTGACCTATGAAGATGGCTCGCTAGTCAACGTCGAGGTGTCGGCGGTCGTCTTCGACGGCCAGCGCCTGATTCTGGCCAGCGACAAGCCGATTCCCGGCGACGAGCGTTCGGCGGCTTTTGCCTTCGATCTGGTCGATGGTCTGCCGGACCCGGACAGCCTTCAGTTTCTGACCGCCGAGGCCATCCGGCGCGCGGTCAAGTACGAGGATTTCGCGCTGACCGTGGACGGTCGTTATATCCTGGCGACCACCGGTTTCGATCGTATCGACGACGAGAGCCACGATCTCAATGCCTACAATCATCTGCTGATCTGGCCGGCGGGCGAGCCGGATCGGGTGCAGGTCGTCGATCCGGACCCGCGCGATGGCGTCGAGGGCTCGTTGGAGCTGAGACGTAAACTCGACGACGCGATCGGCGTGCCCTATTACAAGATCGAAGGGCTGGCGGCAGTCCCGGCGCGGCCCGATATTGGCGAAGAGAGCGATGGCCTGCTGCTGTTCGGGGTGCGCGAGCAAGGTCAGGCCCATGACGACTTCGAGTACGTCGCTCGGGTGGTGGGCGCGCACTACCGAATGACGGCCGATGGCAATCTCGAGTTCGTCGATGAATTGTGCGAGCGCTATCGCTTCGATCCCTCGGAATATACCGGTGTTCACCACATCTGCGGGCTCTCGAGTCTCGAGTATGACCCCTACAACGATCGTTTTTATCTGATGGCCAGTTTCGAGATCGAGAACGAAGAGGGCGAACAGACCGGCGGCTATCTTTGGTCGATGCCGCTGGCCGATTTGAACCGTGGCGCCAGCCCGTCGATCGTCGAGGACACTCACGGCGAGGTGCTGGAGTTCGAACACAAGGCGGAAGGGTTGGCGGTGCTCGATACCGAGCGGCTGTTCGTGGCCTACGACAACGACCGCGACATGACATTGGGTCGGATCGATGAGCGCGACGAACGCGAAGCCTGCGAGGCGCCTTACACCGTGCTCCGTATCCTTGACTGACGCTCCGAATCTTTGGCTGACGCGTCTGTGGCATCGAGTCGTTGCCGGCGCGTTCCGAATTAACGAAAGTCGGCTTTACCACTGCGGGGTTCAGAGAGGCAAGATCACGTCTGCATGGCGATGGAAGTGAGAATCCCGGTTGTGCATTCGGCTCAGCCTTTCGAGACCTTGCCGGGGCGGGCATCGTGGCGCGTTCTAGGCTCGCTGAGTTCGCTTTTCCAACGCTTCACGGCGATCTGCTCCTTGAGCAGCTCCAGCATGTCGATCAGTACCTGCTGGGTAACCCGATCGGTCTCGTCGTCGACCTGTAGCCAGGCATCGACACCGCTGCCGACCAGGTCGGTCATCAGCGAGTGAAAATGCGGTGAGCGCAGCCCGTCGATCGCTTCGTGAACCACGCGGCTGGCAATGTCGCTCAGACTGCGTTCGATTCCTTGTGCCACGGCATCGCCCATGGGAAGGCTGCGCAGGCGGCGTAATTCGCTGTTCTCTTCCATCGTTCTGGCCACCAGCGCGGCGACGTAGCGATGGATCTGCTGGTGGTTCTCGGCGTACCCCTTGCTGATCGTGCGTTCCAGCCGCGCCGCGACCTCATCGACCAACTCCGCTTTTCGCGGCTGAATCACTTCGGTCGAAATACGCTGGGTCAGATGCTGGCTGTCCCGAACCTCGTTCTGCATGTCCTCCAGCAGGTTGATCGCCACGCGGTCGGATATCTCCTCCATCAACACGCCGTAGTAGGTGCGATAGAAGCGGTAGAGACGCCAGTGGGTGATGTCGATCACGCCGAGCCGTTGCAGTCGGACCAGTAGCGATATCACGCGCAGCACGCGCAGTAGCCGGAAGCCGGCCAGCGGAATGCAGCCAAGCACGTCATACCAGTGGACAAAAGGATAGAAGAACCACCGCGTGTAGCGTTTCTGGGCGATCGCGATGGCCCACCCCAGCAGCACGTCGAAGATGAAGATGGCGACGAAGCAGAGGTCGATCTCGACGAAATTGGCGCGGATCGCGTTGTCGTAGGCATCGTGAAGGCCCGGCGCGACCGCATCGAAAGCGGCGTTGAGCGGCGGGATTAGATAGAGGCTATCGAAAAGCAGCAGCGCCAGATTGATCGCCACCAGCGCGATGACAGCAAAATCCCAGACCAGCAGCAATCGCTCGCTGAGCGGACTGAACCGCCTTGTGGCGCGTGGGTGGCGAGGTTCGGCTTCAGGCATCGAACGTCCTTGTCCGTAAGGGCAACGTGATCGGTGGGTATGTCGCGGAGATCGGGCGTCTCATTGACCGCCCGGGTAGGCCTTGAGATGCGCGGCCATGGCGTTACGTTCCGCCTCGGCTTCTTGTTTGCGCAATTTCTTGCGTAGCGCGGCCTTCTCGAAGCGTAGCTTCTGAAGCGGAGTCTTCAATTCCAGTGCCGGCACCAGAACCGGATTGCCCTCGCTATCGACGGCGACCATGGTCAGGTAGCAGCTGTTGGTATGACGTATCACCCTCTCCTGGATCGACTCTGCCAGCACCTTGACTCCCACTTCCATCGACGAGCGGCCGACGTGGTTGATCGTCGCCAGGAAGGTCACCAGCTCGCCGACGTGTATTGGCTGCTTGAACAGCACCTGGTCGACCGAGAGCGTCACCACGTAACTGCCGGCGTAGCGACTGGCGCAGGCGTAGGCTACTTCGTCGAGCTTCTTGAGAATCGCCCCGCCATGGACCTTGCCACTGAAGTTGGCCATGTCAGGGGTCATGAGTACGGTCATCGACAGTTCATGCTGTCGAGGCAGTTCATCGGGCGTCATGATGTCCTCGGGAGCGGGCAGGCCTTATTGTGCGCCACATGTAAGCACGTTTCATCTCGACTGCCCATTCGACCGTCCATCCGACCGTCCATCCCACCGCCTCCCAATGCTCCCGCCAGTCGATTCGATAGCCCGATTGACCGCCGGCTTCCGGCGGTCGAGCACGGACCGTTGTCGACCCGATCTATAGCAGGGTCAGCCCCAGACCGATCACGACGCCGGTGACCACCAGTTGGATCAGACAGAACCCCATGATGTCCTTGGCGTTGAGGCCGGCGATGGCGAGAACGGGAAGCGCCCAGAAAGGCTGCAGCAGATTGGTCCAGGCATCGCCCCAGGCCACGCCCATGGCCACGCGGGAGACATCGGCACCCAGCGCCGCGGCAGCGGGCAGCATCACCGGCGCTTGAACCGCCCACTGGCCGCCACCGGAGGGGATGAACAGGTTGACCACACCGGCGCTGATGAACGACCAGAACGGTAGCGTATCGGCGTTGGCGATAGCGACGAACATCTCTGAGAGGGACTGCGCCAGACCTGACTGCATCATGATGCCCATGATCCCGGCATAGAACGGGAACTGGATCACGATGCCGGCACCACCCTTGATCGCCTCGTTGAGGCTTGCGAGCAGACTTCTAGGCGTGCGGTGCAGCACGATGGCCAGCATCAGAAACAGAAAATTGACGCTGTTGAGGTTGAGTCCGCCACCGGCGAAAACGAAGTAATGAACCAGATAGAGCAGTCCCGGCACGCCCACCAGCATCGAGAGCAGGGTGCTGTTCTCGAGTCGGTCAGCCGGACGTGCGACGGCATTGGCATCAGAGGCTTCCGGTTCGGCGAGCTGTTCGCGGCTGACGAAGACGCTTTCGTCTTCCGGCGGCAGCATCCAGCGATTGATCAGCGGCATGATCACGAACAGTGCGGCGACGATGATCAGGTTGTAGCCGGCGAAGATGGTCTGTGAGGTAGGAATGATACCGATCTGGTCCTCGCTGAAGTGCCCCGGCGTGGCGATGGTCAACGGAATCGAGCCGGCGAGGCCGCCGTGCCAGACGACGAAGCCTGAATAGGCGCTGGCGATCAGCAGGCGGTAGTCGACCCTGACCTGACGTGCCAGCGCCTTGGCGAACAGCGCCCCGATCACCAGGCCGAAGCCCCAATTGATCCAGCTCGCGGCCAGCGATACCAGAGTGACCAGAATGATGGCACGGGCCGGCGTTCTGGCGGTGGCGGCGAGCTTGTCAAGCAGCCGCTTGAGCGGCGGCGAGTTGGCGAGCATGAAACCGGTGACCAGCACCAGCAACATCTGCATCGAGAACGAAAGCAGTCCCCAGAACCCGTCGCCCCAATACTGCATTACCGCCAGCGGGGTCTGCTGTTCGAACAGCATCGCGGCCAGCGCGGAGATGATCGTCAACAGCAGCACGAAGATATAGGGGTCAGGCAGATAGCGCTCGACCAGCTTGACCGCGGGGCGGGAGAGGCGCTGCAACATGGCGTGAAGTCTCGTCGAGGAAATGTTAACGCGAGCCTACCGCATAGTTCGTTCAGCGATCAGTCAACCTTGGTCTAGTGACTTGATTTGGGAACGATTTCGGCGCCATAGCACCAGCGAGTTCGGCGATATCGGAAATAGCAGACGCCCAGCGAGGCGGAGCGCACCAGGGTAAAGAACAGAAACGAGAACCATAGGCCGTGGTTGCCGTAATCCTGGGTCAGCCACCAAACCGGCAGATAGCAGGCGATCGCCAGCCAGATGGTATCGCGCATGGCCCGGCTTTCGGTGGCGCCGATGAAAACGCCGTCGAGTAGATAGCTCCAGACTGCCAGCGCCGGCATGGCGATCATCCATGGCAGATAGCCGGCGGCGGTGGCGCGCACTTCAGGCAGATCGGTCAACAGCGATATCAGGCCGTCACCTGCTACTGCGAACAGCAGCATCGACGCGCCCGCGACCAGCAGGGACAGCTTGCCGGCGGCGCGCACGACATCGCCGAAGTCGTTCCAGTCGCGCCGACCTACCGAGCGCCCGGTGAGGGCTTCGGCGGCGTTGGCAAAGCCATCCAGCGCGAACGAAGTGAGCATGATGAACTGCAGCAGCACGGCGTTGGCGGCGAGCACGGTGTCACCGAAATTGGCGCCCTGGGCGACGAAGAACGCCTGGGCGAACAGCAGTCCCAGCGTGCGCACGAAGAGGTGCTGGTTGACGCGGATCAGCGCCGAGTAGCGCTCCCATACCCACAGCGCCGGGCGTGACAGCGACCCGCCGAGATCGCGACAGTGAACGGCGACCCGCCACAGGCCGAAAGCCAGGGCGCTGTAGTCCGCGATCAGCGATGCCCAGGCCACGCCATCGCTGGCCAGACCGAAGCCGACCACGAACAGCAGGTCGAGCACGATATTGACGCCGTTGGTGAGCAGCAATATCGCCAACGTGATGCGGGTTTTCTGCTGGCCGATGAACCAGCCCAGGATGGCGTAGTTGGCGAGGACCGCCGGTGCCGAAAAGATCCGAATGTGAGCGTAGCTGGCGGCGAGCGACATCGCCGCCTCGCTGCCATCGAGCAGCCACAGGCCGAGATCGATCAACGGTTTCGACAGTACGACCAGCGCCAGCCCGATCACTGCGGCCATGACCAGCGACTGAGCCAGCAATAGTCGCACGCCACTGTCGTCCTCGCGGCCGGCAGCTTGGGAGGTCAGGCCGGTAGTGCCCATCCGAAGAAAGCCGAAACCCCAGTAGAGAAAACTGAACAGCGTCGCCCCGAGTGTTACCGCCGCCAAATAACGCGAGTCAGGGAGATGACCGACGACAGCCGTATCCACCAGGCCGAGCAATGGCACGGTGATATTGGAGAGGATGATCGGCCACGCCAGCTTCCAGATGTGACCGGTGGTGTAGCGTCGTACGTGGTCATGGCCCGGTTCTGTCGGGGAGATGTCGGTGCGGCCCACGGGGTTTCTTGCCTCCGTTCATCGTTTTCGGGCCTAGGCCGTCAGGGGGGATGCCATCCAACAGGGCGGCGCATGCAGAAGCGCCGCCGAGAACGGCGGCGCTTCTGTATCACGACATGCCGAAGCGAAAGTCAGGCAGCGGTGATGATCTGGTACTTCTCCATCAACTGCTCCTTGCTCTCCTCGTGCTCCGGGTCGAGCGGAATGCAGTCGACCGGACAGACCTGCTGGCACTGCGGTTCGTCGAAGTGGCCCACGCACTCGGTGCAATGGTTTGGGTCGATGACGTAGATCTCTTCGCCCGGCGAAATCGCATCGTTGGGGCATTCCGGCTCGCAGACATCACAGTTGATACATTCATCAGTAATCATCAGGGCCATATCAATGTCCTCCTGACGGTTTGTCGCCGTCTGCCGCAAATCGCCGTCGCAAAGCGTCGACCACGCACGGCGATACATGTTGGGAAATGTCCCCGCCCAACCGCGCGATCTCGCGCACCAGGGTCGAGGAGATGTAGGAATTCTCGATCTCAGGGGTCAGGAACAGCGTCTCGATGTCCGGCGCCTGGGCGCGATTCATGTTGGCCAGCTGCATTTCGTATTCGAAGTCCGACACCGCCCGTAGCCCGCGCAGAATGATGCGCGCCGGCTGCTGTTTCAGCAGTTCGGTCAGCAGGCCGTTGAAACCAATCACCTCGACGTTGGGCCAGTCGGCAACGACCTCGCGCGCCAAGGCCTCACGCTCGTCGAGCGAGAGCGCCGGCTGCTTGCGCGGGCTCTCCGCGACCGCGATCACGACCTTGTCGAAGATCCGCGCGGCCCGCTGAATCAGATCGCGATGACCGTTGGTAATCGGGTCGAAAGTACCTGGATAGACCACGGTATTCTGCATTCAAGGGGCCTCAGTCGAGTGTACCGAAAGGATTGTCGACCTTCAGCGACACCGGGTTGGTGTAACCGGGAATGCGGATCGCATCGCGACCGACTTCCAGCTCCGGGCCCTCTAGCACGCCTTCGCCGAAGCGGTAGATGACCTCGAAACGCCCGGCGTTGGCGGCGGTCTCGTAACGTGCTGCAGCGGCGAGTGTCTGTTCGCGGCGATGGCGCCAGTCGTCGACGGCGCGCTGGCCGTGGCGCTTGACCAGCAAACGCTCGGTCACCTGTGGCGACAGCAGCAGGCCGGTGGCGTTATTGCCGCCGAACCCCTTGGCGTTGATGAAACTGCAGTCGGCATCGAATGCCAGCGGCTCGCGGAAAAGACGCAACCGCTCGGCGTAGACATCCTCGGCCACGGCGTCGAGCGTCGGAATTCCCGGCACCCAGCCGTGAGCGAAAGTCCCCAGCGCGCTGGCAGTCTGATCACCGGCGGCGCTGCCCTGGGAGTGACCGATAAACGCCTTGATCGCTGCGACCGGCCAGTTCTCGATGCCGTTGGCACGGGCCACCTGATCGAAAATATGCGATTCGGTGGTGCGATTCTTCGGTGTGCTGGTGCCGTGAGCATGGATATAGCTGCGCTGGCGCACGCTCTGCTCGCCGAGGATCGACGTGGCCAGGGCGACCGACTTGCCCAGGGTGAGGTAGTTGCCGATGCCGGGCGCGGAGATCGAACGCTTCCAGCCGTCGGCATTGACGTTGACCTCCGGCACGGCGCCGAGAATCTGTGCGCCGGTCTCGAGTACCAGCGAGTCGTCCATCAGCAGCACGAACTGAGAGGCTTCGGCGATGGTGAACCCGCAGTTTTGCGCGAACGGTCGGCAGGCCCGCTGATAATCCTCGTCAGTCAGCAGTTCCAGCGCATCCAGCGCCATCAGGCTCTGATCGTCGGCCAGCGCGCTCATGGCGCGGAACCCTTCGATGATTTCCGGCGTCACCGGTGCATCGCTGGTGCCGACCATCACGATGCGTCGGCGGCCCTGGCGAATATCGTCGATGCCCAGGCGCAGGTTGTAGAGGAACGTGGCGCAAGCGCCCTGGATCGCGCCGGTAGCGCCCACGCTGCCCAGCACGTAAGCATTGAGAAAGTCCGCGGGCATCTGGCCGTAACCCAGCGGCATCTGCTTGGAAGTGGTGCGGCTTCCGGTCACGAAACTCTTGAGCATGCCGCCCCAGCCGGCATCATCGAGCTGGCCGATGGAGTTGCCGGCGTAGACCGCAATGGCGTCGGGATCGACCCGATCGCGCAGCGATTCCCAATCGAGTCCGCTCTGGCCGAGACAGTCGCTGACACCGAAGATCGCCATCGACAGGCCACGCGGATGATGGACGCTGTGATAGAAGGTATCCGGCGCGAAACCGGTGGGCAGACAACCCGCGGCGCGTACCAGCGCCTGGCGCCGTTCGGGCAGCAACGCGTTCAGCGTGCCGGCGGGAATGCTGACTTCGACTGTCTGCTTGTCGAGCTCGCGGACTTTCCAGGCCTCGGGCAGTGGCCGCGGCAGCTGTCGCCGTGAGGTCGTGAAACGCATCGGTTCCTGCAGCGTCAGTTGCATTTCGCGGTTGCCGGGGATTCCGGCTTCCCGAAAGGCGTCATCCTCGATGCGCCGTATCAGCGTGTGCTTGAGGATGGACTCACGATAGCGGGCGATGACCTCCTGTTCGCTCAGGGTTTCACCATCGGCGCTGAGCCACTGGCCCTTCTCTTGCGGCGTGATCAACTGCATCAAGCAGGCCAGGGCAATAAGCGTTTGGGTTCGTTCGGCTGCTGGCAGAACGTCGAGAATCGTGCGGCGGTAGGCCTGGTGCCCGGAGGTTCTACCCGCGGCGTTGACGCCGCCCATACCGACGATCACCGGTAAATGTGACAAGCCACGTCCCTCGTGAATATTGGGGCAATCGGTAAAGCATGGCATGGGGATGACGCGACTGCGATGAAAGGCGTCTCTCCCCTGAAAACACACCGCCGGCTTTCAGTCGGTGGACGACACCCGGCGCTGGCAATGGAGAACTCTCGAAAGAGAGCCCAAGCCAGCGCCGGGCAGTGATCGCGCATGCCATCGAACGCCGTATTGCCAGAATTGGCTGAATGTGGGCAGGGATGATACACCTGCGCGCGCGTGGCGTCATGCCGCGCAGGGTAAGCGATCGTGCGATCTCGGCCGCGAGCGTCGGCGCTGCGTGAGTGTCGTTGTCGGGGTCGTGTGAATGTCGTTGTCGGGGCTGTGTGAATGCCGGTGTCAGGACTGCGCGAATGCTGATGGCGAGGCTGATAGAATGCGCGATCTGTCATTCGCCCGTAACCCTTAAACGGTATTCGCCATGCAAGCCTCTTCGCGCGCCATTACGTCCAGCCAGTTGGGGCCGCATCAGGATCTAATACGCCGCGTTCAGCGGGCTCGCGATGGCGAATGGCAACGCCCGCCGGCGGCCCACACGCGCGATGCGTTCGAGGCGGCAGGCGAGTGGCTCGAGCGCCAGTGCCGGCCGCTGATTCTCGATGCCGGCTGCGGCGTGGGTCTGTCCACGCGGCGGTTGGCGCAGCGTCATCCTGATCATGCGGTGATCGGAGTGGACCGCAGCGAACAGCGGTTGGCGCGCGACCACGGCAC
>Ga0207878_100170_pt1 | contig 51567 bp, 52 predicted proteins | sample LinPmetageLP41_FD_184053 | JGI IMG/M metagenome (GOLD analysis project Ga0207878, IMG submission 184053) | Marine viral communities from the Pacific Ocean - LP-41 (SPAdes) | ecosystem: Environmental > Aquatic > Marine > Oceanic | place: Pacific Ocean | collected 2010-08-27 | reverse complement strand
ATAACGGGGAGTTTTTAGACTAAAACAAGCCTTTTTGTAAGTTCTTGCACATCAGTCGGTCTGTGCAAACTGCATTCTGGAGTGGCGTTGCGGATAATCGGTGCTTCGTCTTTTGATCAGCGTTTCCCTAAGGGGACGGGCGCAACTACCTTTGATAGGCGACTGATGCCATATCGCGCTAATGCCGGTTCGAGTGGTGCCGGTCCGAGGACCGGCACCATCCAACAACTAAAAAACAGAACCATCAGGACGAACAGGAGAGACAGACGGGAGGCGCGCTGGGTGCTGGCGCCTCGCTCCAGACTTCCATGCCCGGTCGATGGAGAAAAGGCGACGACAGCAGCTCGCGGAATGTCTGGAGCGGGCGGGTATCGCCTTCCTGCGCGGCCTCGATCACCTGCTGAGCCAGATGCGTACGCAGGATGTAGAGCGGATTGACCCGACGCATCGCCGCCAGGCGTTCCGTCTCCCCCCGAGATTCATGAGATAGCCGCTGGCGATAACGCTCGAGCCAGTCGTCGAGCTTGTTATCCGGGCCGAAGCTTTCGATTTCCGCTGTCAGAGAAAGGCCTCCGACGACGTCCTGATCACTCAGTGCGCGGAAACTCCGGTGAAAGTCGGCCTGTGAACTCTCGAGCAGCGACAACCAATCCTGCATCAACTCACCGTCGCTCTCCTGCTCGGTTTCGAGACCCAGACGTCCCCGCATCAAGATGGCATACGCCGCCTGCAGCGTCGGCTCATAGCTATCCAGTATCTCACGCAGCCGTTCCACCTCGATCAGTGGCGTCAACGACTGCCCCAATACGGTCAGATTCCATAACCCCACGCCGGGCTGCTGGTCGTAGGCGTAGCGGCCCGAGGTATCGGTATGGTTCGGCGTCAGATGGGATTCGAACCGGTCCATAAAGGCATAGGGGCCGTAATCCAGCGTCAATCCTAGAATCGACATGTTGTCGGTATTCATCACCGCATGCACGAAACCATAGGCTTGCCAGCGGGCAATCAATTCCGCGGTCCGGGTGACGACATCCTGGAACAGCGCCTCGAGCGGTGAGGCTTCCTGGGCGAGGTCGGACCGATGACGATCGATGACGTGACGCATCAAGCGCTCCAGATCCTCGACGCGTTGCTGCTGGTAGAGCCACTCGAAGTGGCCGAACCGCACGTGACTTTCCGCTAACCGCAGCAACGTCGCACCAGGCTCGACTCGCTCGCGCATGACTTTTTCGCCGTTGACGGCAACGGCCAACGCCGTTGTCGTCGGGATCTTGAGCCCGGCCATCGCCTCACCGGCCAGATACTCACGAATCGAGGAGCGCAGCACCGCACGACCGTCGCCGAAACGTGAATACGGTGTCTGCCCGGCACCCTTGAGATGCAAGTCGATCGGCCCCTGCGACGTCATCGCTTCGCCGAGCAACAGACCACGCCCATCGCCGAGCGCGGGATTGTAGGTACCGAACTGATGTCCGGTGTACTTCTGAGCCAGCGGATCCATGCCGTCCAAGAGTCGCGCCCCGCTCATTAACGCGGTCAGACGATCAAGATCGATGTCCTCCGGCTCCAGCCCCAGACGCGCTGCACCCAGCGGGCTGATATCGAGCACGCGGGTATCGCGCCATGGGGTCGGCGTAACGCGAGTAAAAAAATCGTCAGGGAAGCGGGACCAGACATTATCGAAGGTCAGTGCTTCGAGGGATGTTTCGCTGCCCATGGCGGCCTCCTCGGGTCGGCGGGAAGTGGCTGTAGTCTAGCGCAACTGGCCGAACACACACGCTCGGCCAGTATTCAGATAATCTGCGGATACTCTGGTGAAGAGCTAGCCGATAGAAAAACTGGCCGGTAGAAAATTGCCGGTGGAAAATTGGCAAGCAGTTAGCATCAAAGAAGAATCAGGCTGGACTACCACTCACGAACGCATTGTCGGCGCCGTGGATACGGATCAATTCACCGTTGGTGCGCAACAGCGACAGCAGTTGCTGCTGATAGTCGGGCGAAGTCGAATAATTGTGCAGCGTACCGATCAGCTTCTCGGCGGAGATCGATTTTCCCTTGGCCGCCAGCGCCGCCCGTTGCCCGCGAAGTTGCGCATAGGCGCGATGGGTATTCAGATTGTGAAGATAGGCACCGACGCCATCGCGCACGCTATCAAACACTTGGAAACGCCGTGAAGTGCCGTGTTGAGCAATGCCGCAACCTGCACTGAAGCATCGCATTCCGAACAGGTTGTTGCTGTCGCGTGCAAGCCTCGACGTGCCCCAGCCGGACTCTTCCACCGCCTGAATCACCACCATCTCCAGCGGTACGGTGTTGACTCGCGCCAGCAGGTCCTGGCTGACTTTGCCCGGCTGATCGCATTCAACTCCGTAATCATCGCACAGTCGTGCCAGTCGCCGCTTTTCGTCGTCCGTCATCGGATTGATGCGGCTATTCACACCGACCAGCCAGTTGCGATCACTCTGGATACGGGCATTTTCCGCCTGAACCAATGGCACCAGCATGCCCAGGAAAGCGGCCTTGCGCTTGGGACCGGCCTTGATGTCCCGCAGGTTGGGCAGTTCGCTGATCGGATCCAGCGCCGGGCGTTGAACGCTCGAGTCGAGGGTCGGTGCGGTTTCGGAGAGCGCCCGAGAGGTTTTTGAAAGCGGTTCGGCCTGAGCCGCTATCGAAAACGTTGCAGCGCCAAGGGTTATCGCCAAACTCATGGCAGCTACTGCAGCACGACGGGAGAGCGTCGATCCGATGCCGTGCTGACGACTTTTCGACGACGGCGACCCGGAAAAATCAGATAAAAAGGAACGTGACATACTCGCTCCTCCATTGAGAAGAAGGCGGCAGATTAACAGCAATTATCGCCAATCTTGAGGAAAAAAAGTGCAATTAGCTCGTTTTCAGTAAACAAATGACCGGCCACGAGGGCCGGTCATAAGACGCTTGAATGCGCAATGATCGAAGACGATCAAGCACTTAGTAACGTGTTGAGGCGCTTGACGTAGGCGGCCGGATCATCGAGGTGGCCGCCTTCGGCGATGACTGCCTGATCCAGCAGAATACGCGCCAGATCGTCGAAGTTGCCGCCATCGGTGCTTTCGAGACGTGAAACGAGCGCGTGCTCGGGGTTGAGCTCGAGAATCGGCTTCACTTCCGGCATCGGTTGACCTGCGGCTTCCATCATCCGCCGCATCTGGAAGCCCATCTCATGCTCCGGCAACACCACACAGGCCGGGGAATCGGTCAAACGATGGGTGACACGCACTTCCTGCACATCTTCACCCAGCGCCTCCTTGACGCGCTTGACCAGATCTTCCTTGGCCTTGGCGGTCTCTTCCTGCGCCTGCTTCTCGGCTTCATCGGCCATGTCATCGAGTTCCAGGTCACCCTTGGCGACATCGGCGAAAGACTTGCCGTCGAACTCGGTGAGATGGCTCATCAGCCACTCGTCGACACGATCATGCAGCAGCAGCACTTCGATGCCTTTCTTACGGAAGATCTCCAGATGCGGGCTATGGCTCGCGGCCTTGAATCCGTCCGCGACGATGTAATAGATCTTCTGCTGACCGTCTTTCATACGTCCGACGTAATCCGAAAGCGACTGATCCTGCGTCGTGCTGTCGGTATGCGTGGTCGAGAAGCGCAGCAGACCGGAGATCTTGTCGCGGTTGGCGTAATCTTCCGCCGGCCCTTCCTTCAGTACGTCACCGAAGGTGTTCCAGAAGGTCTGATACGCTTCCTTATCCTTCGACAACTTCTTGAGCATATCCAGCGCACGCTTGGTCAACGCCGACTTCATGGAGTCGACCTGCGGCGACTTCTGCAGCAGCTCACGCGACACGTTCAGCGGCAGATCGCGGGAATCCAGCACGCCCTTGATGAAGCGCAGATAGAGCGGCAGGAACGCTTCGGCGTCGTCCATGATGAACACGCGCTGGACATAGAGCTTGAGCCCGCGCACGCCATCGCGCTGGTAGAGATCGAACGGGGCGCGCTCCGGCACGTAAAGCAGGCTGGTGTACTCGAGCTTGCCCTCGACCTTGTTGTGGCTCCAGATCAGCGGATCGCTGAAATCATGCGCGATATGCTTGTAGAACGCCTTGTACTCGTCATCATCGATCTCGCCCTTGGGGCGCACCCACAAAGCGGTCGCTTCGTTGACGGTTTCCCAACTGACGGTCTCGCTGCCGTCGATTTCATTGCCCTCTTCGTCGCGCACCTTCTCGACCTTGGGCATGCGCACCGGCACATCGATGTGATCGGAATACTTGCGAACCAGGTTCTTGAGGCGGAATTCGTCGGCGAACTCTTTGGCATCTTCTTTCAGGTGCAGCACGATTTCGGTGCCGCGCTGAGGGTAGTCGACATCGGCGATAGTAAACTCGCCCTCGCCCTTGGAGCGCCATTCGATGCCCTGATCGCTGTCGGCACGCCGCGTGCGCACCACCATCTCGTCGGCAACGATAAAGCCGGAGTAGAAGCCGACGCCGAACTGGCCGATGAGCTTGGCATCTTTCTGCTTTTCGCCGGAAAGCTGCTTGAGGAAGTCGGCGGTGCCGCTCTTGGCGATCGTCCCCAAGTTCTGGATCACCTCATCACGATTCATGCCAATACCGGTGTCGCGCACGGTGACGGTTCCGGCGTCGGCATCGTGTTCGATCTCGATGCGCAGTTCAGCATCGCCTGCATAGAGCCCATCGTTCTCCAGCGCCTCGTAGCGCAGCTTGTCGCAGGCATCGGCCGAGTTGGAGATCAACTCACGCAGGAAAATCTCCCGGTTGGAATATAGGGAGTGAATCATCAAGTGGAGAAGCTGCTTGACTTCGGTCTGGAAGCCGAGCGTTTCTTCTTGAGTCGCAGTGGTCATTGATGGGTCTCTCAAGGCTGTTACGAATAAAGATGAAAGAAATCACGGTGCTCAGCGATATGGGGTTAGCTTGTCCCATTTCAAGCCAAGCTCTTTTCAAGAAGCATTCAATCAGCGACACCTTCCTCGTCGTCGATGCCCTTCCAGCGCCGATAATCTCCCATCGCGCGGTCGACCCGAGTCAGCAACCAACCCACGATGAAGACGTCATCGACAAGCCCGATGATCATCAGGAAATCGGGAATCAGATCCAGCGGCGATACCAGATAGACGAGAGCCAACGCCATCCAGCCAAAGGCTGCCCAAGGAATTGGCCGATAACGCCCGCGGAAAACGTCCAGACACATGGGACCGAAAACCCGAAACGCGCGACCGATGCGGGTCAGAGCGCCGCCGCGCTGCTTGAGACGGGACAGCTGGGTCAGGAAACGCCAAGGATTCATGGTTGAGTCTCCGGTGGTGACGTTGGGCGCGAATAAGGCTCAATCGACGCCGACTGAGAGGTTAGATGGTCACGATCCGTCCAGGATTCAATGTCGCCGTTACCGCACGAGGCTATTCGTTGCTAGGCAGGACTCGCTAGACAGGACTACAGGACTCGCTAGACAGGACTATGCAGTTGCTAAACAGCACTATCCAAGTCGGCCGCCATCGGCGACGATGGATGCCACGAGTCGCCATGGTTTGAATGGGCGTCTTGCCGAACACGTAGCTCTGCCCGGGGCAATCCGCCAGGATAGCCTCGCGTGACGCGATCTAGACAAGAGTGCGCTTTAAACAACAGCGCTCCCAGAAAGAGAGAGACCCAATGCCCGCATTGCCCACCCGCAGACGTTGGTTAAGCTGGTGCTTGGCCGGCGCCATGGGATTGAGCGCGACCGCTCAGGCCGCCGTGATGACATCGAGCGCCACGACTCGTGCTGACCAGGTCATGAAACAGGCGCTGGATGCCGCCCGTGATCGTCGCTGGGACGATGTCGATCAAGCCGCCATCAAAGATCACGTGCTGGCTGGCTATGTGGAATACCATCGCCTTCGCGCCCGACTCTCCACGGCTTCAGCGGCGGAGGTGAATGACTTCATCGTCCGTCATGGCGACTCCCCTCTGGCCGACTGGATGCGCGGCGTCGCACAGACCCGCTTCGGCGAACTGGGGCGCTTCAATGACCTACTGATCATCAGTGACGGCGAGCCATCCAGCACCATCCGCCAGTGCTACTACTACACCGCTCTGCTCGATCGCGAGCCGGCCAAGGCCGCGGCGGGCGGCGACGCGTTATGGCACGTCGGCACGTCGCAGCCCGAGGCCTGCAACCCGCTTTTCTCGACGCTCGAAGAGCGTGGCGTGTTGACCGACGAGGACAGCTGGGAACGCATGATGCTGGCCTGGGAGAATGGTCAGAGCGGTCTGGTCACCTATCTCGAGCGGGACCTTGACGATTCCTGGCAACGCGCCATCGACAGCTTCGATAGCGTCCGTGGCAATTACGCCGCCGTTACCCGGATTCCGCTGGATCTTGGTCCCGACGGCCAGGCCAGTGGCGCACTGATTGCCGCTACCATGCACGGTCTGACCCGCGCGGATACCGAGGCGTCACTGGAAGCCTGGCGCAAGATCTCTCCCCATGTATCGATTGACGAAGGCCTGCGCCATCAAATCGAGCATGATCTGGCGTTCTATTCCATGGTGCGCGATGTCGACAATAACCAGGAATGGGTCGATACGACGCTACCGCGTCTCGCGGATGCCGACCTGATCGAGCTGCGCATCCGCAATGCGGTCACCGAGGGTAATTGGGCCAACGTTGCGCGCTGGAGTGAAGCCCTGCCACCTGATGTGCGCGCCGAAGCCCACTGGCAGTACTGGCTCGGCCGCGCCAGTGAAGCCATGGGCGACGACACCAAGGCGCGCCAGGCTTACCGGTTGGCGGCGCAGGATCGCAGCTTCTTCGGCTTTGCTGCCGCCGATCGTCTAGGGCAGCCCTATCAACTTCAGATGGCCAACACTGACGTCAATACGCTTCAGCGAGAACTGACCGGCATGCTGCCCGTGGTACAGCGTACCGAAGCGTTGATGCGGATCGGCGAAGATGGACTGGCCCGCAGCGAGTGGTATACCGCCGCCGCACGCGACACGCCGGGTCAAGCCGCGGCACTGGCCGACTATGCCATTCGCCAGGGCTGGTACGGCATGGCGATTCAGACCACCATTGCCGCCAAACAGTGGGACGCGTTGCCCTGGCGGTTCCCGGCAGCGTACCGCGATTCATTCCTGAAATGGGGGGAATTCAACCAAGTCGATCCCTACCTGTTGATGGGCATCGCCCGGCGTGAAAGCGCCTTCAACCCCCATGCCATGTCACCTGTCGGCGCTCGCGGACTGATGCAGCTGATGCCGGGCACCGCCGATCATGTCGCCCAGGGGTTAGGAATCATTGCACCCAACACCGCCGATCTATTCGAGCCACAGGTGAACATTCGTCTTGGCAGCACCTATATTCGTTCAATGCTGGAGCGCTACCGCGGCAACCGGATTGCAGCGACAGCGGCCTATAACGCCGGCCCTCACCGAGTGGATCGCTGGCTCTCTACCGCTCCGCAAGAGTTCGATCGATTCGTCGAAAGCATTCCCTTCCGTGAAACCCGTGACTACGTACAGGCTGTCCTGGCCTATCGAGTCATCTTCGAAAGTCTGGCCAAGCAAGGTGATACGCAAGGCGTCGCCATGCTGTCCCAGGCCGAGCGCCAGGGAGACTACGACCCTACTCTGATCGCACGGAACTGATTCGACCTTAGCCGCCAGACCCAAGCGCCCCGGATGTCAATTCAGGACAGCCGGGGCGCTTTCATGTGAATAGAACCTCATGTGAATAGAACCCGTAGCGAGTCGATCAGAGTAGCCAGATCCCGAGTCCGATACCGCCGCCCAGTGTGATTCCGAGACCGATCAACATCATCAAACCGTCTCCGGCCGTCAGTCCCAGTGCCATAATGACTATCGCCAGCGCCGGTATGGCGGCAGCAAAAGGCAGCAATTCCAGAGGCATCATCCCGAGTCCGAGCACGACCATCAACAATGCCAGCAAACGCTGGACGAGATTGCCCGTCAGCCAGCCTAATCGAGGCTCGAGAAGCCGATCGATCCTCAGAGTCCAAGGCTTGGCACGCTGAGTAATCTGATGCCATCGCTCATGGCTGACGCCGCGTTCACCCAACTTTTTGGGTAGCCACGGACTCTGGCGCCCGAATACCAGCTGTATCGCCAACAAGGCAATGAAGATGCCGCAGGCGCTGGGCACCCCCGGGACACCACCGGTCGGCAACAGTGCGATCAATGCTGGCAACAACACCACCGGCCCGAAGCCTCGAGCATTGAAGGTATCGACGATGTCCTGCAGCGTGATCGTGTCATCCTCGACCTGACGGTCGAGCGTTTCAAGGATATCAGTCAGCTTGAGCCGCTCAGACATGCGTCACCTCCCTGTGACGTCGAAAATGTTGACCAGCGCCGAATTCCAGGCGCTGGCGCGAGAGCAATCGAGCAATTTACAGGCCGCGACGCGCGTGCTTCAAAGAAATCTGATCATTGAGGGTCCAGAAATCATAGAGCACGCCGACCAGGAACAGGCCGCCCGTAACGAGATAGATCAAACCGGTGATCCATTTCCCCATGTACATTCGATGGATACCGAACACACCCAGAAACGTCAGCAGGATCCAGGCCAGCGTATAACTGGTTGGCCCGGCCCGAAAACGTAGATCAGCTTGGCGATCCATGCTCGGAATCAGAAAAAGATCGATCAACCATCCGATCCCGAACAGTCCCAAGGTCAGAAACCACAGCGTCCCGGTGACAGGCTTGCCGTAGTAAAAACGGTGCGCTCCGGTAAATCCAAAAATCCATAACAGATAACCGATGACCTTGCTGTGAGTATCGTTGAAACTCAATTCATGGTGTGCCACGCATATTGCTCCTGACTCGAATGATGATTGAACGCTAACTAGAGGCATGATTTGGCCAGCCCCGGTGACCCGAAAGGCGAGCGACAGCTTATCCGAGGTCCTTATCTCGATACATGGTCCTCATACAAGACCGCGATATAGGCTGCGTTGTCGACTTGAGGCAAAAGCGCTCTCTGCCAACGATGCCAAGCTCAGAATATCCTTCGGCGATCGTCATCTTACCGATAATGAATATGACAGTGTCATATCAATCTTCTTAAAAAGCGTTAATAAAACCATACTGCATGACGCGATCAGCTCGAAAAAAGGCCATGGCAGGATATAGACTCGCACTAAATTTCCATCTATGGTTCGTAAGCGGGGCATGGGAAACGGTTCTACCCATCAAGCCACTGGCGCTTGATCCGGTACACCCACCGATGCAACATCCGTTGCGTAGGTTTGCAGGTAGAATGTCGTCAGTTGTTAGTCGATCTCGTCGAACTCCTAGTGCGCATTCCCCCCTAGTCTGACCACGCATCTCGGGCATCCCCGGGAAGCCCGGCTACATCACTATGCAAGTTAAGGATATAGACAATGGCAACTGGCACTGTCAAATGGTTCAACGATACTAAAGGCTATGGATTCATCTCTCCCGATGACGGCGGCGATGATCTATTCGCACACTTCTCCGAAATTCAGGCAGACGGCTTCAAAACTCTGCAAGACGGCCAGAAGGTTACCTTCGACGTCACGCAGGGCAAAAAAGGCCTTCAGGCCGCCAACATCAAGGTATCTGGTTAATCCCAGTCAAGGGTTCCAGACCTGGGGATCCCGATCCGAGGGTCTTACCGCCTTGAGCAAAGCCCACCCGATGGTGGGCTTTTTTGGTGTCCGGCATCCGACCCGTCAGCCAAATCAGTGGTGAGGACGATCGAGAGAGCCCCTCAGGGTTCGCCGATATCTTCGTTCCAGACATCCGGGTAAGCCGCGATAAACAGTGTCATCAATTCGCGGCAGACGGGATCGTCGAGAACTTCGACGTCGACACCCCGCTCGCGCAGCAACGCCTCTTCGCCGAGGAAGGTGCGATTCTCACCGACGATGACCTTGGGTATGCCGTAGAGCAGGATCGCCCCGCTGCACATCGAACACGGCGACAGCGTAGTGTAGAGCACCGAATCCCGGTAAATCGAAGCGGGGAGACGCCCGGCGTCTTCCAGCGCATCCATCTCCCCGTGCAGAATCGCGCTCCCCTTCTGCTGGCGCTGATTATGTCCCCGGCCGATGATCTCTCCTCGATGAACCAGGACGGAGCCGATCGGGACACCGCCGTTGTCGAGACTGCGTCTCGCCTGTTCGATGGCGGCCTGCATGAAGTGATCCATCTTGACCTACTCCTCTAACCCGTTGATCGCTGCGTTCCGATGCCGATGATCAAATGGATTTATCCGAATGCCTTAGCAACGGGCAGTTTTCCGGCACCACCAGCGGCAAGGCTTCACGATCCAACGATGCCCGGAAATGACCATAACGGCGCGGTTCACCGTCGAGATTCAAGGGGAAAGCGCCGTCGCTGTCGAACTCGACCCAGGGCACGCGCAGATAGCGCACGAATTCTCCATCCTGCGGCAGATTTTCGAGCTCATCGATGATTCGCTTCAACTCGCCCAACGAATTGAAGTGACGCACGAACAGCAGTTCGAGGAGCCCGTCATCCAGCTTGGCAGACGGAGCCAGCCGCTGACCGCCGCCGGCCTGGCAGCCATTCCCGATCGCCAACATGAAGAGCGGAACGCGTGCCTCCCCGTCCGGCCAACGCATGTGCCCTTCGAAGGGTTGGTAGTTCCATGCTTTCAACATGCCCATCAATGAGTAGGCACCGCCGCCCAACAGACGCTTCAACCCTACCGGCGTCGAGGTGGTGATCTCGGCACCAAAACCGCCGGAGGCCACATTGATGAACGCCTCGTCGTCGAGTTTACCGACATCCACCTGGCGAATGGCACCGGTCAGGGCCAGCTCCAGGGCCTCGCGCGGCGTCATCGGCAGATTCAAGCCATGGGCGAAGTCATTGGCGCTTCCCAGTGGCAGGATGCCCAGGGCCGGACGCCGCTCGGGCGGCTGGCGCATCAGTCCGGCGACGATCTCATTGATCGAGCCGTCTCCGCCACCAGCGATAATTCGCGAGGCACCGCCAGCCACCGCGCTATGCACCATCCAGACCCCGTCACCGCCTTCCCAGGTCACTCGGACCTGGAGATCGTGCCCTTGGCGGCGCAGCTGCCCGACCGCCTCCCGAATTTCCGGTATCTGGGCCGACTTACCGTTGAGAATCAACCATGTGCTTTCCTTGCCATGACTGGCCATACCTATTGCTTCCTTTCCTGGGACCGACTCATTACCGTCGTATGCCGAAATCTTTCGCGATATCGCTGCCATGATCGCTTCATTCTAGCCTGTTCATTCCATCGCGACGTCGAGTACGTTGAGCCTCACTCCAACGCAGCGCTAAGCGACTCGACACAACGACGGACGACCCACAGCCGCGGGGATGGATGGCACACGCCGTGGCTATGACAACAGTCATGCACAATCTCTCCGTCGACCGCATCAACCGTTGGAATCGACGTCAGCCGCCGTCCGCCTTGCCAGTCCCCACAGAACCATCCCGCCGCCACAGCAGATCAATGCCAACGACGACTGCGGCGACAGCGGTGTCGTCAACAACAGCGTTGCCAACGTCGCGCCGCCACCCAGCTGGATCGCGCCCAGCAATGCCGCGGCTGTCCCCGCACGGTCCGGAAACGGCTCCAGCGCCAGACTTGCTGCGGCGCCCAACACCATCGAAAAGCCTACCGACAGTATCGCCACGGGGCCCATGAAAGTGACCACGGAAACCGGCACGCTCCAGTACAGACAGGCGATCAAGGCGCCTCCGCCAATGACGATGACCAACCCCCGTTGCACGGTCGATTTCCGCCCCCACCGAGCCATCAGCTTGGGTACGATGAAGAATGCCACTGTGCTGACCAGAGCGTTACCGCCGAACCATAAGCTGAAAACCCACTCCGGCTGGCGTAAGCGGTCCATCATGACCACCGGCGCTGCCGAGACATAGACGAGGATAGCCGCCATCATCGTGCTGACGAGAATGGCGTAGTAGAGAAATCGCCGGTTGAACAATACCGGCCGATAACGCGACCAACGGTAAAGGCGCCTTTCAACCGGGGAACCAATTGGCCGAGTCTCACCGAAACGCCACCAGGCACTCAGCCACAGCAGCCCCGCGAACCCGGTCATGAAGGCGAAGTTACTCCGCCATCCCAGTACCACGGTCAGCGCGCCGCCCAATACCGGAGCCAGCGATGGCACCAACGTCAAAGAACCGTTGAGATAGCTATAAAGCTTGGCGCCCTGGGTCGGTGTATAGCTGTCACGAACGGCCGCGAAAGCCACCGTCACGGATGCACAAGCACCAAATCCTTGAAGGATGCGCGAGAGGTAGAGCATTTCTATGGAGATGGCGGACATGCCGATCACCGCTGCCACCATGTAAATGGCGACGCCGCCCAAAAGGACCGGCCGACGGCCGAAACGATCGGTCAATGGTCCCACCAATAGTTGACCGACGCCGACACTCATCAGAAAGAGTGTGATGGTCAACTGCAGCGCGGCGTAAGGACGCTCGAACTCATCGGCCATGGCAGTCAATGCCGGCAAATAGATGTCGATCGCCAATGGCGACAACATTACCGCGCCCATCAATAACCAGAAAGCTGGACGTCCTTTACGTGCCTGCATCGCTGCCTCGCCACCATTCAAGAGCGCCCACTCTATCGGCTGGCAAGGGAATGACAACCATTCTCGACATCAATCTCCCGTCGGTGAGAGTTGAAACTCCAGAAGGCGATCATGATCGCGTAGATCGGCGGCCAAGGGGGGAATGTATTTTCGATCGTGAGTCCGCAGCATCATGCGGTATTCGAACTGGCGGCCATCGTCACGGGTGCGATAGCTCAAACTCTCGATCTTGAACCGGTGCGAAGCCATCAGTTCATGAACCTGCGCCTCGACCATCACGGTCTGGCTGTCGAAACGCAGGATACATCGGGCAAAGATCCGGCTTGGCATACGCGCTTCTACCATCCGGAACAGAGAGAGGGTCAATAAGGTCACTACCGTTGCCACTACCGCCGGGAACAGAAACCCGATGCCATACAGGATGCCCAGTGTCGAGGTCACCCAAATCGAAGCGGCCGTGGTCAGTCCTCGAACCGTCAGACCCTCCTTGAAAATCACGCCGGCACCTAGAAAACCGATACCGGTCATGATGCCCTGCGCCATTCGCGTGGGGTCAGTACGGATCGTTGCTTCAGGTACCTCAGTGCCCAGCCATTGCCACTGATACATCGTGACCATCATCAACAGCGCCGACGATATGCAGACCAGCGCATGCGTGCGAAATCCCGCCGGACGCCCGTGAAAAGTCCGCTCCAGTCCAATCAAACTCCCGGCTAGCCAGGCCATCCCCAAATGCATCAGCATCGTCCACGATTCCGGCGACATACTTGGCTATCTCCTTGTCTCGTTTACGACTATCGTTTCAGCATAGCGCTTGCCGTCGGCCATCGCAGGGAAACCTGCGGCAACCACGGCTCGTCAGCACCCGTTTAGCGACCAAGGAATGCAAGCTTGAGCAATCATACCAATCTCACCCCGCCCAGCCGCGTGGCGAAAGACGATGAGGAACATGATCTGCAGCTCAACGGTGACGAGCTACCCTCGCGCGCCGCTGCCGTACATGAATCCATCCGCGAGGAAGGTGAGAAGGAGTTGAGCCGTACGGTGTCGGCGTTGCTCTGGTCTGCCATCGCTGCGGGCCTTTCAATGAGCTTCTCGATGCTGGCGAAAGGCCTGCTGCGTGCGCACCTACCGGATACCGATATCGGGTTCCTGGTCGAGTCGCTGGGTTATACGGTGGGTTTTCTGGTCGTGATCATGGCTCGACAACAGCTCTTCACCGAAAACACCGTGACGGCAGTACTGCCGGTGATGAGCCAGCCTCGTATCGGCCGTTTCATATGCCTGCTTCGCCTCTGGGGCGTGGTGCTGGTCGGCAATCTGATCGGGGTGGCCGTCTCCGCCTGGGCGATTCTGGCGCTACCGATCTTCTCGGCACCCACCCATGAAGCATTTCTCACCTTGGGAGAACACATTCTTCAGAACACACCGATGCAGATGTTTTCGAAGGGCATCGTCGCCGGGTGGATGATCGCGACCATGGTCTGGCTGTTGCCAAGTGCCGGCAGTGCCAAGATCTGGGTCATTCTGATCGTGACTTATCTCGTCGCGATCGGCGAGTTCACCCATATCATCGTCGGCTCGACCGAAGTGATGTACCTGGTCTTCTCCGGCCATGCGAGCTGGGCGGAATACCTATTCCGTTTCGGCCTGCCCACCCTGCTCGGCAACGTCGTCGGCGGCACGTTCATTTTCGCGCTGATCAGTCATGCTCAGATCCGCAGCGACAGCGATCGCTGATTCTCTCGAGATCGACGAGGTGCCGACCCGAAGAGAACCGGTGGAATCAGAAAACGTGAAGGGGCGCTCTGGGGCGCCCCTTTCTTTATTTCACACATCCCGTCTATTTCACACATCCCGTCGGCGCGGATTTATGAGATCCGCTCTGTCTCGCGAGCCTCGTTCGGCTTGGCCGTCGTTCCAGCCAGATTGATACCGGCGATCAGCGCCTTGAGCGAGGCGCTGACGGTGTCACTATCTTCGGCCACGGCACACACGCGCTGCCCGTCGACGTTGAGCTGGACGAAGGCGATGGCATTCGCCTCGCTGTCGCCACCCAGGGAATGCTCCGCGTAATCGACGATGCCAACGCTGACATCGGAGTGCTTCTGCCACGCATCGGTAAACGAGGACATGGCTCCGTTACCCTTGCCCGAGAGCCGCAGCGTCTCGGCGCCCTGCCACAGTGTCACTTCGATCCCTTCGTCCTGGCCCTTCGACAGACGGTAATCGGCCAGCGACAACGGTGATTCGCAGGTGAAGCGATCGAACATGACCTGGCGGATGATCTCGCTGGAGAGTTCGCTGGCCCGCTTCTCGCTTTCCTGCTGCACGTAAGGCGCCAGCGCCAGCATCATCCAGCGCGGCAGGCTGATCCCGTAATCGCGCTCGAGCAGGAACGCCATCCCCCCCTTGCCGGACTGACTGTTGACCCGAATGACCGCCTGGTAATCGCGGCCGATATCATGCGGGTCGATCGGCAGATAGGCGACCTGCCAGGGTTCGTCCGGCTGCTGATGCTTGAGCGACTTGCGAATGGCATCCTGATGGCTGCCCGAAAAGGCGGTGTAGACCATTTCACCGACCCACGGATGGCGCGGATGGATGGGAATATTGGTGCACTCGTTGACCACCTCGATGATCTCGTCCGGCCGCGACAGATCCAGCCCGGGATCGATGCCCTGGCTGTAGAGATTCATCGCCAGGATGACGATATCCATGTTGCCGGTGCGCTCGCCGTTGCCCAGCAGCGTGCCCTCGACGCGCTCCGCCCCGGCCAGCAGGGCCAGCTCCGCGGACGCCACCGCACCGCCGCGATCGTTATGGGTATGCACCGAGATGATTACACTGTCGCGGCGGCTGATGTGTTGGCAGAAATACTCGATCTGGTCGGCGTGGTGATGCGGCCCGGCCACTTCGACGGTGGTCGGCAGGTTGAGAATGCATTTGTTCGCTGGGGTCGGCTGCCACACGTCCATGACCGCTTCGCAGATCCGCAGCGAGAAATCGATTTCGGTGCTGGAGAAGCTCTCGGGGGTATATTCGAAGCGCCACTCCACCTCCGGGTAGCGCTCGGAATAGGTCTTGACCCAGGTCGCGCCCTGCACCGCGATATCGACGATGCCATCGCGGTCCATCTCGAACACCCGCTCGCGCTGTACGGTCGAGGTGGAGTTATACAGATGGACGATGGCGCGTTTGGCGCCGACGAGCGCTTCGAAGGTCTTCTCGATCAGGTGTTCGCGACACTGCACCAGCACAGCAATGGTCACATCGTCGGGGATCTGACCATCCTCGATCAGCCAGCGCACGAAGTCATAGTCGGGCTGACTCGCCGACGGGAACCCGACCATCACCTCCTTGATGCCTACCTTGACGATCTGGTGCCAGAAGCGCTTTTTCTGCTCCACGCTCATCGGCTCCAGTAGCGCCTGGTTGCCGTCGCGCAGGTCCTCGCTGACCCAGATCGGCGCGTGATCGAGATCACGATCCGGCCATTGGCGATCGAAGGCAGGCACGCGGGGCGCCGGACGGTATTTTCTATGATCAAAGGCGCGATGATCGAAAGCAGACATGGTGAAATTCCTGAAGGTGAAGAATTCGGCGCGTTCCGACCGTTGGTGGCGGTCCCGTCATCGTGCCGCACGGCGGGATATCCCCTGCGGGCGGTTCCGCTGCTCGTGGCGGCGGGTTTTGACGACAGCAACAGTGTAGAACGTTTCTCGCGACAGTTTCTTGCGAACAAAGGCAGCAATCGAAGTATATTGGCATGAAATTGCCGAAAATAGTCCATCCGAGGTGGAAATCACCCATGACCCAACCAGCACCGTTAGCACTGGATCGATATGATCGACGCATACTCGAACTTCTCCAGCAGGAAGGGCGTATCAGCAACCAGGAACTTGCCGACCGTATCGGTCTCTCGCCCTCCCCTTGCCTGCGGCGCGTCAGAGCGCTGGAAGAGAGTGGATTGATCGTGCGATACCGCGCCGATATCGATTCGCGCCCTCTGGGCTATCAGCTGATGGCGCTATTGCATATTTCGATGGATCTTCACACGCCGGAGCGCTTCGATAACTTCGAGCGTCACATCCGCGAGGTGCCCAATGTGATCGAGTGTCTGATCATTACCGGCCAGGCGGCGGACTTCCAGCTCAAGATTCTGGTGCGCGACATGGACGACTATCAACATCTGCTACTCCACGTCATCAACCGAATCGAAGGCGTCACCGGCGCACATACCAGTTTCGTGCTGCGGCGCGTGTTCGAGAATCGGCCGGTTCCTACCGACCTCGTCGCCACGCCGTGAGGTGTTCGCCCCGCTCCCATTAGACGATTGCGCAATTGTCGAGACAGTGACGCCGGGTTAAGACTTTGCATGCAAAGTTCATCTTAGAAAAACAAACACGCCTAGCGAGGTCATCATGAAACGATCAAGCGCGCCCCGTCACCTCAGCCTGTTGTTGTCCGCCGCCGTACTGGCCTCGCCACTGGCATGGGCAGATTATCCCGAAAAACCGATCACGCTGATCGTGCCCTGGGCAGCCGGTGGCGGCACCGATGCGACCGCGCGCATCATCGCCTCCTCGCTCGAGGAACAGCTCGGACAGACGATCAACGTCCAGAACCGAACCGGGGGCAGTGGCGTCGTCGGCCATACCGCGATTGCCAACGCCAAACCCGACGGTTACACCTTGGGCCTGGCGACCGTCGAAGTCGCGATGATGCACTGGCAAGGGCTGACCGACCTGACCTATCAGGATTTCACGCCGATCGCTCAGATCAACTTCGACTCCGCCAGTTTCTCGGTCGCTGACGACTCCCCGTTCAAAGATCTCGAAGACTTCGTGGCTCAGGTCAAAGACAACCCTCAAGGCACCTATACGGCGTCCGGCACCGGCCTGGGCGGCATCTGGCATGTCGCACTCAACGGGTTTCTGATGGATCAGGACATTCCTGCCGGAAAGATTACCTGGATTCCCAGCCAGGGTTCGGCACCGGCCATGACCGAGCTGGCGTCCAACAGCATCGACCTGGTGGCCTCCTCCGTCCCCGAAGCAAGATCGATGATCGATGCCGGGGAGCTTCACAGTCTTGGCGTCATGACCCCCGAGAGACTCGAAAGCTTTCCCGATATTCCCACGTTCAAAGAGCAGATCGGGAGTGATTTCACGCTAGGCGCCTGGCGGGGCATCGTCGGGCCCAAAGGAATGGATGAAGACGTGGTGGCAACGCTGGAAGACGCCCTCAAGAAAGCCTACGAGAGCGAGGCCTACCAGAACTTCATGACCAAGCAGGGTTACGGCGTGGTGTGGCGAGACGCCGATGACTTCGCGCAGTTGATGGCTGAAGACGATGAGAAGTTTGGCAAGATCATGGGCGAGATGGGCCTGGCGAACTAGTCGTTACCGCTACATGAGCGAAATCGATAACCATAGGATAATGTTTATTCTGAACGGGCCGGCGCAGTAACTGCCCCGGTCCGTCTTGTTTCTTTTCCCAGCCACTACAGGAAGCCGTAGCCATGCAACTGCCAAAGAATCCATTCAAACGCTCACTCGATGGCAATACATGCTATGGCTGCTGGGCCGGCTTCGGTACCGGCTACGCGACCGAGATTCTTGCCACTACCGGCTTCGACTGGCTGCTGATCGATGGCGAACATGCACCCAATACGGTGCCCTCCGTGCTGGCGCAGCTGCAGGCCATCGCGCCTTATGCCAGTGCCCCCGTCGTACGCACTGTCAATCATGACCCGGCCCTCATCAAGCAGTTGCTCGATATCGGCGCCCAGACGCTGATGATCCCCATGGTCGATACCCCCGAACAGGCGGCGAAACTGGTGGCAGCGACCCGCTACCCGCCCCACGGTTTCCGGGGCGTCGGCGGCGGCCTGACCCGGGCAACTCGCTGGGATAGTGTCGAGGATTACCTGGCCCGAGCCCATGAAGAGCTCTGCCTGGTGGTGCAAGTGGAGTCCCAGACCGGCGTCGATAACGCCGCAGCGATTGCGACCACCGAAGGGGTCGATGCCGTCTTCGTTGGCCCGGTGGATCTATCCACCGGCGTCGGCCATGTCGGCAATCCCAATCATCCGGAGGTACAAAAGATGATTCGTCACACGCTAGAGGTGACCAAGGCCGCAGGCAAGGCTGCCGGGATTCTCGCTCCCGCCGAGGCGGATGCCAAACGTTATGCCGAGTGGGGATTCGATTTCATCGCCGTCGGCATCGATATCAGCCTGCTGCGCCAAGCGGCGGTCGAAACGATTTCCCGCTACAAGCCGGACACGCCTAAGTCCAAGTCGAGCCTCGGTTATTGAAACCCCGGAACGCTCGGTAATCGCCAAGCATTCCAAATAGCCTTGGCGAGATGCTTTGGGGTTTCATGATCACGGGTGTTATCAACCACTAAAAACGCGCTCCGTAGAGCGCGTTCGTTATCAGACTTCGCACGAGCTAGCCTTTACGCATAGGTGTTGATTTGCGTTCCTACCGTGCCGGAAGCCGCCAACGTCGGTGAAGGCGCCACGGAAGACATCAGCTGCTCGATATGCGAGGCCTGTCCATCCAGAGACTTCTTCAACAGACTGTTCTGCGCATCCTGGTTCTGATTGAAGTTCTGTAGCGCCAACGCAGTGCCGACGGCGGCATTGACTGCGGTATCCATCGCAAACTCCTTGATCTGAAGGAAAGTCGTACGTCTATCGGTCCTACGGTTTTTCGATCTTTCGGTCCATCCATCGGGCTATCGGCCGATCCGCTCATCAACTTTAGCCATCGTTGATAGAATCGATCTGAATCAGGAGACAATCGCTATCGCCTCGGAAAAGCGCTCGGCTATCGCCTACGCTAGATCGTTCGGTGCCCAGCCGGACGTTGCCCGGTCAGCCAGTTGCCGTTCACCAAGGAAAACCAATGTCCAAAATCTCGATGACGAGCGCGCTCGCGCTGTCGACTCTGGCCGCCTTGAGCGGCTGTCAGCAGCGCGATTCTTCGCCAGTGGACGCCAGCGCTCACAGAACCACATTCCACGCAGCAGATCACCCGCTGAGCGTGAAGTATGAAGCCTCTTTGACTCGCGTCGATGGCGAGCTTTCCAGCTATTTCGACAACGGTGGCTGGCAACTGGCGGACGCCGCGCCCGGCGAGCGATTGATCTTGTTGAAGTTGCTCGAGTCCGACGAGGTCACCACGGCGCTATGGCGCCTCGGGGCGAGCCATGACGCGACCGCCATCGACCACTGCCTGAACCTGCCGGCCAACGCGCAAGCGATGTCATCGACAGTGACCATTGCCGGGGAAGCCTTTACCGGATTCACCCTCGGCGACGCGGGCATGAGCCACTTCCAGAACGCCGAGGGCTATCGCGCCGTGGTCGATGGCAGCTGCTACGCCATCGATCTCATCGTTCAGGGCACCAACGGTGAAGTTTACGACCCGCCGCGTCAGGCACCGTTTTCCCCGGAAGATGCCATGAGTCGATTGCGCTCGGTCAATGACGGCGTGTCGTTCGACCGCGAGTGATGCTCATGTGGAATTGAATATCGCCAGTCGCCGGCCGCCACTGCACGGTGGGACATTGCAAGGTGCGGGAGAGTATCCGCCCTATTCCGTATCGCATACTTGAGCATGCGCTGCCCCGATCGGCCGTCCGATTGAGAGTCGCGCTATGCGGCCGCGGGACACCGCCATGGCGCGGCTGCTAGACTGCGACGGCTCGTCTCAGCGATTGGATCATCATATGAAATACATCGGAGCCCACGTCAGTGCCGCTGGCGGTGTCGATCAGGCCGTTAGCCGCGCTACCGAAATCGGCGCCAATGCCTTTGCGTTGTTCACCAAGAATCAGCGCCAATGGAAAGCCAAACCGTTGGAGGAAACCACGGTCGAGGCCTTCAAGACGGCCTGCCGCGAGCAGGGGTTCGGCCCAGCCCAGATTCTTCCCCATGATAGTTACCTGATCAATCTCGGCCATCCCGAAGCGGAAGGCTTGGTCAAGTCTCGTGAAGCTTTCCTCGATGAGTGCCAGCGCTGCGAACAGCTGGGGCTGACACTGCTCAACTTCCACCCCGGCAGTCATCTCAAGAAGATCAGCGAACGCGACTGCCTGGCGCGAATCGCGGAGTCGATCAACGAGACCCACGCCGCCACGCAGTCCGTCGTCGCCGTGATCGAGAATACTGCCGGGCAAGGCTCCAACCTCGGCTTTCGCTTCGAGCAGTTGGCCGAAATCATCGAACAGGTGGACGACAAGGATCGCGTCGGTGCCTGCATCGATACCTGCCACGCGTTCGCCGCCGGCTATGATCTGCGCACCGAGGCGGACGCCGTCGCCATGCTCGACGATTTCGAGCGTATCGTCGGCATCCGATATCTGCGCGGCATGCACCTCAACGACGCCAAGAGCGAATTCGGCAGTCGTGTCGATCGTCACCACAGCCTGGGAAAGGGCAATATCGGTCTTCCCGGATTCACCGCATTGATGCGCGACAACCGTACCGATGGCATTCCGCTGATTCTGGAAACCGTCGAGCCGGCCATCTGGCCCGAAGAGATCCAGTGGCTGCGCGATCAGCAGCACGCTGGCTGATCTTCAAAACCCGAGGCCCGAACCGGGATCTCACCACTACGCCCCAAGGAACTTGCTCGACATGGATGGATTCTTCAACTGGCTCGGCGAAGCGATCGGCAACGTCATTCGCGCCGTGATCAATGGCTTGCACGCCATCTTCGGCAACTTGTGGCAGGCAGCGGATGGCTTTGTCGACGGATTGACCGGCTCGCTCGGCATCAGCGACTCGGTCTTCAGTATCGCCGTACTGGTGATCGGCGTGTTGTTGCTGATCAGCGGCATCCGCTCGCTGGTTCGAGGCGGAGTCGTCGGCGGTATCGTCTGGTTGTTGCTGGGGCTGCTGATACTGAGCTGGTTGATTCGCTGACGCGGCAAGCCTTTCGGCTTCCGACGTTCGCCTCTCCCCTCGGCTTACCCTGCCGCCTCTGCCGACTGTTATGTGATCGGCAATTCGAGCTCTCCCTGGCGCTATTTTCCACCTTGCGGGTTCGAGGCCACATTGTTCAGTGATCTATCGCCAACGGTGAATGCCTGACGACCTATCGCCGACCCAACGATGGCAGCACGTGGTCGCGATAACGGCCTACGATGAGCACACCGGTGACGAGCATGACCAGCGCCACGGCCAGGAGTATCGAGCCCGTCGCCAGAAACCCAGCCGTCGCACTGACAATCAGCCCACCTAGTGGTTGGGAGAGATTGTTGAGCATCACTACCAGTCCGGTCGTCTTGCCGAAGTCTTTCGGCGGGATGACCCGACGGCGCAGGCTGCGAATCGACACGCTGAACATCTTGTCGAAGCCGACCACCAGCAAAAACCCCAGCGCGTAGAGCCATGACATGGCGGTCATGCTCACCATCAGCCCGCCCAGCGCCATGACCGCATAGGCTACCAGCCCTAGCCGATCCGCCGGTATCAGCGACCTTGCCGTGAACAGCAGCACCCAGACAGTGGCCAGCGCACCGACGGCCTGCAACACGCCATAGTAGATTTCGCCATGGCCCTGAAGACCGGTGACCACGGCAGGCGCCGTTGCCAACAGCGTTCCCAACAGTAGATTCACGGCCATCGCCAACCCGATCGATGCCGGCAATGCCGGATTTGCCCGAAGATGGCGGCCAGCGATCAACAGCGCCCGATAGCCGTTGGCCGAATTCGATTGCGGCACCGGAAGCTTGGGCCGAACCCGACGCTGCCAGCACCACACGGCAACGTCGCTCAGCGCGAATCCGAGCGCGATCACTACCACCACCGCTTCCCACTCGAGTTGCGCCAGTAGTGTCGCCGCGATCACCGGGCCTAGCACCGTGCCCACTTGATCGAACAGTTGAGCATGCGAGACGAGCCGCTCGTAACGCGCCGAGCCGAAGGCCTGCACCAGCAGCATTTCACGCGCCATCACGCCCTGGGTCGATAGCACGCCGACCACCGCCGACAGACCGATCAACCACGCGACATGGGGCAACGCCAGGTATCCCAGGATGGCGACCCCGCACGTTGCCATGCGCCAGCGCTGACTCAGCCTGAGCAATCGATCGTTGCGATGACGGTCGCAAAGCTGACCGCACAGCGGAAAAGCCAGAAACCGTGGCAGCGTCTCGAAGAAGAACGCCAGCCCGGACCACGCCACGCTGCCGGTGAGCTGATAGATCACCAGCGGCACCAGAAACAGCAGCATCTGATCCGATAGCCGTGACAACAGCAGTGACACGAAGAAACGGCGGTTGGGCGATCTCATGCGGCCAGCCCCAATGTTCGAACCGAGATACCGGTGATGCCGGTTATCGGTAGCGAGGCAAAGCCGGCGGCAACGCAAAGCCGCTCACGAGGAGCGGCTTCGGGCTTATCAAGAGCGGCTTCGGGCTCACGACGCAGCAGCTTCGGGCTCACGACGCAGCAGCTTCGGGCTCACGATGAAGAGACTTTGATTCACACCGTGGCGCGAGATACCGTCATCAGGCATCCGCCAGCGCGCGCTCGACCATTTCGAACACATTGGGCGACAGTTTCTCGGCGCGGATACGCTCGAGTTCGGCTTTCATCAACGCCTGACGCGTCTCGTCGAAACGATGCCAGCGGGTCAGCGGCGTGATGATGCGTGCGGCGATCTCCGGATTGAGGCGATTGAGCTCGATCACCACGTCTGCCAGCAGTTTGTAACCCTCGCCATCGAGGCGATGGAAATTGATCCGGTTCTGGGCAAAGGCACCGACCAGCGCGCGCACCTTGTTGGGATTCTTCATCGAAAACAGCGGATGTCCCATCAGGAAGCGCACGCGCTCCAGCACGTCGGCCTGCGGGCGAGTGACCTGGATCGTGAACCACTGATCCATGACCAGCGGATCGTGAGCCCACTTCTCGCCGAACGCCTTGAGTGCCGGTTCTGCCAGATCGGTGCGATCGCTGTGGGCCAGCAGCGTCAGCGCCGCGCGCACATCGGTCATGTTGGCGCTCTGCTCCAGCTGTTGCTGCGTCAGGCTGACGGCCTCGTCGTTCTCGATGCTCATCAGATAGGCGAGTGCGACGTTCTTGAGACGCCGCTGAGCTATCTGCTCCGGTGTCGGCGCGTAAGGCTCGTCGCTCAGATTCTCACGATAGACGGCGAGAAAATCGTCGCGCAGCTGCCAGGCCAGCGACTGACGCACGAATTCCCGCGCCGCGTGGATCGCATCGACATCGACCACCGGCTGCTGTTCCGCGATATACGCCTCCGACGGCAGCGTCAGCATCTCCGCCAGCACCGCCTTGTCGTCGCCGGGCTCGTTGAGCAGGCTGCGATAGGCTTCGATCAGGCGGCTATCCATCACCTTTTCGACGCCGTTGCGATGCGCGGCAATCAGATCGTCCAGCGCCAGCAAGGTGAGACGCTGGCCGGCGTCCCAGCGGTTGAAGCCATCGGAATCATGCGTCAGCAGAAACGCCAGTTCCTCGCGCGAATAGGGGTAGCGCAATTTCACCGGTGCCGAGAACCCGCGCAGCAGCGAGGGCACCGGCGCTTCTTCGACGTCAGTGAAAACGAAGGTCTGCTCTGCCTGACGCAAATGCAGCACGCCATCCTTGCCCAGCTTTTCCGGGCCGTTATCGCCGTTCAGCGTGAGCGTCAGATCGTGACCGGACTTGGTTCCGACCAGACCCAGGCGGACCGGAATGTGCAGTGGCAGCTTCTCGGTCTGGCCCGGAGTTGCCGGGGTGCGCTGCGACAGGCGCAGGTGATAGTTACCCGTGGCGTAATCGTACTCGCCATGGGCGTCGATCTCCGGCGTCCCCGCCTGCGAGTACCAGCGCATGAACTGATCGAGATCCAGCCCGGAGACCTCCGCCATGCAGGTAACGAAATCCTCGATCGTCACCGCCTGACCGTCGAAGCGCTCGAAGTAGAGATCGCTGCCGCGGCGAAAATCTTCCCAACCCAGCAGATGACGCAGCATTCGCACCACTTCGGCACCCTTCTCGTAAATGGTCAGGGTGTAGAAGTTGGATATCTCGATGTAATGATCGGGACGAATCGGGTGCGCGGTCGGGCCAGCGTCTTCGGCGAACTGCGCGGTGCGGAAGAATGCCACATCTTCGATCCGCTTGACCGGCGCCGAATTGACGTCGGCGGAGAAAGTCTGGTCGCGGAAGACGGTGAAGCCTTCCTTCAGCGAGAGTTGGAACCAGTCACGGCAGGTGACGCGATTGCCCGACCAGTTATGAAAGTATTCATGAGCGACGATACTTTCGACCCGCTGGAAGGTCGCATCATTGGCGGTCTGCGGATGGGTCAGCACGGCCGCGGAGTTGAAGATGTTGAGCCCTTTGTTCTCCATCGCGCCCATGTTGAAGTCGTTGACGGCGACGATCATGAAGCGATCGAGATCGTACTCGCGGCCGTAGGTCTCCTCATCCCACTGCATCGAACGCTTGAGCGAGGCCATTGCGTGCTCGGTCTTGTCGAGATTCTCCGCCTCGACCCAGATCTGCAACAGAATTTCACGGCCGCTCGTGGTGGTGTGGTGATCTTCGACTTTCTCGAGGCTACCGGCGACCAGCGCGAACAGATAGCTCGGTTTGGGGTGCGGGTCTTCCCAGGTCACGAAGTGGCGGCCGTTGGGCAGTTCGCCTTTTTCCACCGGATTGCCGTTGGAGAGCAGCACCGGCAGCGACTCGCGGTCACCGATCAGCGTCGTCGAGAACGTTGCCATCACGTCCGGACGATCGGGATAAAAGGTAATTCGGCGAAAACCTTCCGGCTCGCACTGGGTGCAGAACATGCCGTTGGAACGATAGAGGCCCTCCAACGCGGTATTGGCGTCGGGGTCGATCTCGACTTCGGTATCGAGCAAGAAGCGTTCCGGCACCGTGGAGACGATCAACCTGTCATCGCCCACTTCGAACTCTCCCGCCTCCAGCGTCTGGCCGTCGATCGCGATGCTGATCAGCTTGAGCTGCTCACCGGCGAGTTCCAGCGGCAGGCTTGTCTCTTTCTCATCGAGCTCACGGTCGGGATGGCGTTCCATGTGCAAGCGCGCCTTGACCCGGGTTGCGGACGGCGCGAGATCGAAGGTGAGCTCGGTATGCGTGACGCGGTACGCCGGCGGCAGATAATCCTTGAGATAGGTCGCTTGCATCTCAGACATGGCAACGCTCCTTGAAGAAAAAAGGTAGGTCGAATCGGCAAAACGAATCGGAAAACCGGATCCGTCGATACGCGTGCCGGTCGACGATCGGACACCATTCTACCCATGTGACCGGAGCGATATCGAATCGATGTCGTGGCTCGGAATATCAGGGAATGCCATGCACGGGAACAGCGATGGCCATCGAGGGATCAACGACGCTCGGAGGCTTCTTCCGACCAGACGCCGCGCACCGGGCACTGCAGGCTGGGTAGCGGTCGCGTCACGATCCAGATCGCCAGCCCCGAAAGGCCGAGGATCAGGCCGATCTTGAGCGGCCAGTGGGAAACGGTGAAGGCGATGATCAGACACGAAACACTGAGCATGATCACGGCCATGATCTTGGCGTGCTTGGGGATGGCGCGCTCGCGCTCCCAGGATTGAATTGGTGGGCCGAAACGCGGGTGATTACGAATCCAGTTGGCAAACCGGGGGGAGCCTCGGGAAGCGAGCCAAACTGCCGCCAACATGAAACACGTGGTCGGCATCACCGGCAGGAACAGACCGATCACGCCCAGCGCGAAGCTGATGGCGGCCAAGGTGACATAAATGGCATTACGCATGCCGGACATCCCCACTACGATGTGTCGATAGCGCCACTCGAGGAGGACGCTGGAACGGATAGTGTAAACCAGCCCTGGTCATCCGCTCCAATGTCCGGCCATGGAAAACACCAATGTTGACGATAGGGAAATCGACCATTCGCACGACGATGGCTAGCGCAGGGAGTCGATCGGCGTAGGCTTGCGATATCGCCAACGCCATCCCATTACAGGAGCGCCGCCCATGACCACACGCCAAGTACTCTATCTGTCTCACGGCTCTCCCGATCTCAGCCTGGTCGATCATCCTGCTCGCACTTTTCTGCGGGAATTCGGCGAGCGACTGCCGAAGCCTCGCGGTGCGCTGGTCATCTCGGCACACTTCGAGACGCCGGGGTTGGTCGTTGGGGGAGCCAGTCACCCTCGCACTTGGCACGACTTTCACGGCTTTCCCGATGCCCTCTATCGAATGCATTATCCGGCTCGCGGCTTGCCCGAGATGGCCAAATCGTTAGTGAACGAGCTCAATGACGACGGGATCGATACGCGCCTGGATCCCGAGCGGGTGCTCGACCACGGCATCTGGTCGCCGCTCTCGTTGCTCTGGCCACAAGCCGACGTCCCATTGATACCGATCAGCGTACCGATGCAGGCCGGCGCTGCCGCCCAATTGAAGATCGCCGCTTCGCTAGGCCGCTGGACGGAGCAAAACGCGTTCATGCTGATCGGCTCCGGCGCCGCCACCCATAATCTCGGGGATCGCCACTTCATCCACGATGCGCCGGATGCCTGGGCCAGGCGATTTCACGACTGGATCATCGATGTCGCCGCACGCGGCGATCTCGACGCAATGAAAGATTGGCAGCAGGCGCCGAACGCACGTTACGCGCACCCCACGCCCGAGCATTTTCTGCCGTTACTGATGTGCGTGGGTGCGATGGAGGGCCAGCCGCTTCGGACACTTCACGAGAGCTTCATGTTCGGCAATTTGAGCATGCTGGCGTTGGGTAGCGAAGACTTGACGCGACCGCGCGACATCGCGGTCGCCTAAGCTATCCGAGAAGATTTAATCCCGAAAGTTATCGTACTGCAGCGCAAGATCCGGACCTTGCTCTCCCTTCAACAGCGCAATCGCCTGTTGCAGGTCGTCGCGCTTCTTGCCGGTCACGCGGACCTTGTCGCCCTGGATCGCGGACTGCACCTTGAGCTTCGAATCCTTGAGCAGCTTGACGATCGCCTTGGCATCCGGCTGCTCGAGACCCTGCTTGAGCTTGACCTGTTGTCGTGCCTTGACGCCGGACGTCTGGGCATCCTCGATTTCCATGCAGCGCGGGTCGATGCCGCGCGCGATCAGCTTGTTGCGCAGCACGTCGACCATCTGTTGCAGCTGGAATTCGGCGTCCGCCTCGAGCGAGACGGTCTCGCCTTCCAGCGCAAAGCTGGCGTCGACGCCGCGAAAATCGAAACGGGTCTGAATTTCCCGATTCGCCTGATCGACGGCATTGGTCGCTTCGTGGCGATCGAATTCGGAAACGATGTCGAAAGAAGGCATATCAATCCCCTAAGAAAAATGGTCGGCGTGCGGCCGTAATCAGTCGATAGACGAAGTATCCAGTGTCTCGGGTACCTCGAGTCGCTTGTCCATCTGCCAGGCGGCACAGCCGTCGGCATAGTAGTCGTCCAGCCAGCGGCGGGCGATGAATCCCATCCGCCGATAGAGCCCCATCGCCACGCGGTTGTCGGCACGGACTTCCAGTAGTAAACGTTGGCTGCCCCGCGCGCGCGCGGCATCTTCCAGCGCCTGCAGCAGCTCCCTTCCCAGTCCGCTACCGCGAGCCGCCGGATCGACACAGAAGGAGTAGAGCCTGGCCGTCACACTGTTACGTCGGAACAGCAGCGTGCCATAACCGACGACGCGCTGTTCATCGCTGACAGCCAGCAGATTGACGGCGTTGGCTCGGGTCAGCAGGTGCGCGATCTGGCGGCGGCTGAAACGATCATCGTCAAAACAACGTTCTTCCAATTGATACAAGGCGTCGCAGTCGGCGGGCAGGCCGTAGCGAAGAGTGCGGAGCATGCGTGCGCTCTCATCTGGTTATCTGGGATTTCGGTTGTAGCTGAAATTATTTCACGCCGGCAACGGCTTGTCGCCGCCTTCACATCATCGCATGCTATTTTCCCTTGCAGCCCCGGCAGCTTGCCGTATTGACCGCCGACCATCCCCAGAGGGAGATGTCGGAAAAAGGAGTCACCGATTTCATGTCACGTCTGCGTATCGTCGTCGACCGCCTTGTCGACTGGCAACCTTACTACCCTTCTGAAGATCTGATCAGTGCCGATGCATTTCTGGCGCTGGACGGCGCGGCAATGGCGGATGATGCCACCCACGTCATCAATCTGTGTGCCAATCTCGACTATCTGGAAACCGGCTATTACGTTTCGCTGCTGGCCCAGGCTCGCGATCAGCGTGTTCTGCCCAGCGTGGAGACGCTCAATCAGCTGTCGCGCAAGGCACTGGTCGACATGCAGCTGGCGGCCATCGATCCCCTGCTGATGGAGCTGAACAAACGCGGCGTGCTCGCGGGAGACGCCTTCACCCTGCGCGTCTTTTTCGGCGAGTGCCGGGAGCCGGAGCTACAGCGCCTGGCGCGACGCCTGTTCGAACGTCTGCCTCATCCTCTGCTGGAGGCGCGTTTCGAGAAACGTCAGCACGTCTGGCGCCTGGCGCGACTCAAACCCATTGCGCTGACAGCGCTACAACCTGGCGAGGAAGACCTGTTCGCGACGGCGCTGAACCGCCATTCGACCCGGGTCTGGCGCACGCCGCGAGCCAGACGACGTTACCGCTTCGATCTGGCGATTCTGGTCGACCCTCAGGAAAAACTGCCGCCCAGTAACAAGGGCGCGATCAAGCAGTTCATTCGCGCCGGGCGCAAGTTGGGCATCGACGTCAATCTGATCACTCATCGCGACGCCGGTCGTCTGGCCGAATTCGACGCCCTGTTCATCCGCGAAACGACCCGGCTAGATCATCATACCTATCGCATGGCCAAGAAAGCCGAGCATGAGGGGCTGGTAGTGATCGACGACCCGCAGTCGATCCTGCGTTGTACCAACAAGATCTTTCTCCATGAGCTGTTGGGTACTCACAAGATTCCCGCGCCTCGCGGACAACTGCTTCATCGCACCGACATGAGCCGGCTCGACGAAAAGCTTGCGCATCTGGAGTATCCGCTGGTGCTGAAGGTGCCGGACGGCGCGTTTTCCAAGGGTGTGGTCAAGATCCGCTCGCGGGAAGAGCTGGAAGCGGAAGCGCCCAAGCTGTTCGAGTCCTCCGCCCTATTGCTGTTACAGGAGTGGCTGCCTACCGATTTCGACTGGCGCATCGGGATACTCGACGGCCAGATGCTATTTGCCAGCCGCTACTACATGGCGCGCGGCCATTGGCAGATCTACGATCACTCCAGCGGCAAGACCCGCAGTGGTGGATTCACGACGCATGATCTCTCCGACGTGCCGCCACCGGTGATCAAGGCGGCGCTGCGGGCGACCAAGCTGATCGGCAACGGACTCTATGGCGTCGATCTCAAGCAGATCGGCGATCGCGTAGTGGTCATCGAGGTCAACGATAACCCCAACCTGGATGCGGGCGTGGAAGACGTGGTGCTAAAAGACGCGCTCTATGAGCAGGTCATGGCGGTATTTCTCAAACGCATGGAGCGTCGGCTCGAGCACAAACCACGCTGACGGCCGATCGCACGTCAGGCGCCTCCAGCGCTTACCGAGACCTGATAGCCGGCAAATTTGCGCAGGTTGATGACGCCGGTATCGAGGATCAGGTACTGGCCCTTGAGTCCCATCAAGGTGCCTTCGATCAGCGGCGTCTTGTCGAAATTGAGCGAGACGATCTTGCGCGGCCACTCGAGCACCGGGTAGTCGATCGTCAGCGGCGCGACGTCATCGACGATCTGAATGGCGTCATCGCCGAAGCGCTGGCGCAACGTTTTGAGCCCCGGGTCGAGCTCGGCCAGCAGACGATCGCGCGCGGCGATCAGGTCGAGCGTTTCGACCTCACCCTTGAGCATTGCCCGCCAATTGGTGCGATCGGAAACCTGCGCCTTGAACAGCGTCTCGACCATCCCGGACTGCTGTCGCGTATCGACATCGAGAATCGGCAGCGCCTGAATCGCGCCCTGATCCAGCCAGCGCGTCGGCATGTTGGTGCCTCGCGTAATGCCGACCTTGAGTCCGGAAGCGTTGGCCAGGTAGACGGTGTGCGGACGAAAACAGTGACGTTCGCCCCAGGCCGGATCGCGACAGGTGCCCTGGAAATAGTGGCAGGTCTCCGGACGCATCATGCAGAGATCGCAATGCGCCAACGATGAGAAGCAGGAGTAACAGTGGCCCTGACTGAAGCTCTTGCGCGTGGCTCGTCCGCACTCGACGCAGTGAATCTGGCCGGTGGAATGCAAGCGAATGCGCTGCCCCAGCCAGCCATTGATCGCCAGGCGTCGCTCACCGGTACGCAGATGGTAGTCGGCTCGGCCGGTCTCCGACGACAGCCGGATATCGAGCTTGCGAAGCTGACCGCTGGCGGCCTGCCCCTGTTGCTTCGAGCCCGGCCGACCCAGAATCAATTGATCCATTTGACCGCAGCTTCCTCGGCGGACGAGCTGCTGCCGGAAGCACACTCATTGCGCTGCAGGTAGCCGACGCGTTGATCGGCGGGCACGTCGTGGATCATTTCATACTTGATCACCGCTTCCAGGCAGAGCTCGGTCTGTTCGGCGCTTAGACGACGACCATCGGGCCACTTGCGCAGTTGAATGGCCTGCTTGAAGTTCTCGTACATTTCCGGCGTCAACTGCGCGACCATGCGGTCGAAATTCATATCGCTCACTTATTTTCTCCTGAAGAGCTTTCTCCTGAAGCGTCGCGGCCTGCGCCGCCTGACGCGCCACGGCTGGCAAACCAGCCCATGACCAGCCCGATCAACAGTCCACCTAGATGCGCCTCGTTGGCGACATTGCCGAAGCCGAACGCATCTCCCAGACCCGTCATGGTAAAGACCATCCAGACCAGCATGAAGACCATCAGCATCTGTGGCACGAAAAAGCCGCTGCCCGGGCGGCGACGCGACATCAGCCAGACGTAACCCAGCAACGCGTAGTCGACCCCCGACATACCTCCGAACAGCACGGTGCCGGTGACGTATTGCGCGAGGTTGGAAAACAGTGCCGCGATCAGAACGATGACCCCGAGACGACGCCAGCCCTGAACCGACTCGACCTGCCGACCGAAATACCACACCCACAACATGTTGAAGATCAGATGCATCCAGCCGAAGTGCAGAAACGCCGGGGTAAAGAGGCGCCAGATCTGACCACCGGCCACGGTATCGGAGATCAGATCCCCCGGCACGATTCGTTGACCGACCACGTCGAGCGGAACGATGGTAAGAGCACGAACGATGGCATCGCCGGCAAGGAACATGGCGAGGAACACCGCGACGCAGACGGCAATCAGTCCGGCCGCAAACGGCGCCTGCCCGAACGCTTGGCCGGTGACGCTGGGCCGACGCCGTGGCGCCGCGGTCGCCTTGGTGGTTGCCAACTCGCCGCGATGCCAGAGTTCGATCAACCGGGCAGCCGCATCTCGCTGTTCGGGATCGGCCAGCCACAGCACCTGCCGATTCTCCTGCTGAGTGAATCGATGCCCGATGTGATGCGCCCAAAGCGCTTGCCGCAACGGACGCGTGTCCAGATCACCGGCCAGTTCGAGGAGTTTATACATGGAAGACGTCCGACCCGCTTACCGAGAGAATATCGAAGCCCGACATTCTACAAGCCCAACAAAGAAAAATCCGGCGGTAGGCCGCCGGATAAGAGCAAGGGATCATTCAAGGGAACACTGACTTTGAGGGCATCCGGTGGAAGGAGTTCCCAGACGCTGCGAAAAAAATCGAATTTTTTTCATTATCACGCCCAGGGGCGCGCAAACCGGCACCGACCAGACCTCTGAAGCCCATGTAGAAAATGCAAAACTCGCGACCGCTGACGAAGGTATCAATCGCGGATGCCCTCCTGCGACACATCGACCCAGACGAAGCGATTGGCATCGAGCCGACTCTCCCCATCCCAGCGATAGGCCACCAATCGACCGTACTTCACCGCGCTGTAGTCGAGGCAGGCGATATTCGCTCTCGGCAATGCCGGTACGCCTTTGCACCAGTAATGCCCCACGAACAATGGCGGTGCCGATTCGGGATAATAGGTCAGCCGCTCCCGTTCGTCGGCACTCAGCGGACGATCCTCGAGCCCCATCGGCAGATTATCGGGCTGAAAGACGACATCACCGTAGGTACGCGGATTCCGACACCAGAAATGGGTACGAAACGAGCGCCGCGTAAAACCGTCACCCGAGCGAATTTCGACGCCGGGCGGCAACGGCATCTGCGTGCCCCGGGTCAGACGATCCATCACCCGGTGCGCGAAACTACCTGGATAAGTCGACTCGACCAGGAACTCGCGATCGATACGGGCATCGGGGCTGTGTTCCAGAAAAGCCTCGACCAAGGGTTCGTCCCAGCACGCATGCACCACCCGCAGCCCCTCCAGATCGAGACACAGCGGTAACGTCATGAACCAAGAAAGGCAGCTCTCCCACTCCAGCGGGAAGGCGTGAAACTGCTCCAGCGTTCGGCCGATGTTGCGATTGTTGCGCGGGGTGTGGTCTCGCAGCCAGTCTCGCTCACTATCGCTCGGTGCCTCGTGACAGTAGGCCAAGGCGTTGACCTCGTGATTGCCCATCACGATGTGCGCCTCGCCGCCATCGACCATGCGTTTGGCAATGGAAACCGCAAGCCGAATGCTGGGACCACGATCGATCAGATCGCCCAGAAAGATCACCTGGCGGCGCGGATGACGATACACCCCGTCCTCCGCCCGATAGCCAAGCTTTTCGAGCAGCCGAACCAGACTCCGACCGCAACCATGGACGTCGCCGATCAGGTCATAGCCGTCGATGCCGGGGTTTCGAGTCATCTCAGTCTCCCAATCTGCTGCTCCAACCCAGCTTGGAGCGGCAGGCCTCGAAGAAACTGTGTCCGCGCGGGTGAATCAGCGTCAGGCGCTCGGCATGGCGCCGCACGTAGAGCACATCATCAGGCTTGCAGACGACGCGGGTCTGGCCGTCGCAGCTGACATGCGGATAGGCCTGATTGATGTCGCCGATATGCACCCGAATCTCGCTGGCGGCGTCGATCACGATCGGCCGGCTGGAGAGCGTATGCGGGAACATCGGCACCAGGGTGATGGCTTCAAGCCCCGGATGCACGATCGGCCCACCGCCAGAGAGCGCGTAGGCCGTCGAGCCGGTGGGCGTCGCCATGATCAGCCCATCGGAGCGTTGGGAGTAGACGAAACGGTCGTCGACGAAGAGTTCGAACTCGATCATCCGCGCGGCCTTGCCGGGATGCACGACGACATCGTTGAGACTGGTGCCGGAACCGATCAAGCGTTCGCCGCGATAGAGCTCCGCCTCGAGCAGAAAGCGCCGCTCGGTATCGTACTGCCCATCGAGCACCTCGGCGACTCTCTGTTCGACCTCGTCCGGAGAGATATCGGTCAGAAAACCCAGCCGCCCACGATTGATACCGAGTACTGGCGTTGCGCTGTGACACAGCGCCCTCGCCGCACCCAGAAGACTGCCATCGCCCCCCACCACGATCACCAGATCGCACAGCGTGCCCAGCTCTCGACGCTTGGCTTCGCTGTAGCCATGGCCGGCAAGCAGCGCGGCGGTGCGGTCCTCGATGATCAGATCGAGACCGCGGCGCTCGAGGAAGATCACCAGGCGTTTGAGCGTCTCGACCACCTTGTCGCTGCCCAGGCGGCCAATCAGGCCGATGGTGTTGAACGATTCCATACAGCGTGTCTCTCGCAGCGTGATGGCCGGCCATTATGCTGGCAGCTCTCGCTCTCCGGCAAACCCGCCTTCTTACGGCACCACCAAACTGCATCGATACGCTCCCGAGCCGGCACCTCATGTAAACCGCCGCGGCGTTTCATCGTTGCGGCAGAATTCTTCTCACGTACCGCTCTATTAACAAAGCTTGCATTTCCGTCAAAAAAACCCCGATCGTTTCCCTGCTAACTTATAAAATATTCTATACTTTGGTCGGCTTGGCATATGGAATACGAGTACGTACAGCCACTCCATAGAACTGTTTCATCGATGTTTTTGGCCTGATGCAATATCAGAGCAACGCTGAAGCAGCCGCCGGGTGCACCAATCGCTCTCATCAGGAGACAATAACCTCATGTCACAATCGCGATCATTCAGGTCGGGCATCATCGTGCTGCTTCTGGCCTCACTCGCCGGGCTAGCCCTATCGCTCTATGCCTATTTTACCCCGCTGACCGGCGTCGACGGCACGCTCGGTGCCCTCGTCGTCATTCTGTCGACGATCGCCCTGGTCGTCATGACTCTGGTATTGGCGCCGCTTTCGTGCCGCAGCGGACGCGTGGCGCTGCGCGTGTTGATTCTGCTGGCTCTCGTCGGCACGGGCTTTGCTGGACTATTGCTGCATCAGTGGTGGCTGACGGCCGCCATGGTGGTTGGCCTGATCGGCCTGCTGCTGGATATGGCCAGTCCAGCTGCATCCACCACACCAGCCCATTCATGAGGAGCCGATTCATGCCAACGTTCTTATCCCCCTTGCCCCTGTCCACGCTGAAACTCACCGCGCAGCGGCTGGGTTCGGCTACGGCACTGGCGCTACTGCTTGCCCCGGTTCCTCTGTTCGCGCAGGATCAGCCAACCGAATCCGGCCAGACCTCGGCCCAGAGCGCCTCACAGCCCTCGTCGGATGCCGCGACTCCATCCACGGCATCTTCCGATACCACGCCGGCTGACGATACCGATCCACAGAACGCCGGTTCACAAGACGCCGGTTCACAAGACGCCGGTTCACAAGACGTCAGCACGGCCGATGCGAGTGCCCAACAAAATCCTAACCGCCCGCCGATTCCGCTGGTGCCCGAAAAGCCGACCTGGGACAGCTTCCACGGTCAGCTCAATGCCCAGAAATACAGCCCACTCGATCAGATCACGGCAGACAACGTCGGCGATCTCGAGAAGGTCTGGGAATTTCATACCGGCGACATTGCCGACGGCTCCGGTGATACGCCGGCGACCGTGTGGTCGGCGACGCCCGTCTTCGCCAATGACACTATCTACATCGGTACGCCCTTCTATCGCCTGATCGCGCTGGATCCGGGCACCGGCGAAGAGAAATGGAGTTTCGACACCCAGTCTTCGCGCAAGGCGCTGACCCAGCCGGTGCTGAAGAACCGCGGCGTCTCCTATTGGGAGGCGGAAAACCCGGTGGCCGGCGAGCCGTGTCAGAAGATCGTCTACATGGGCACCATGGATGCGCAACTGTTCGCCCTGGACGCCGATACCGGCAAACTCTGCAAGGGCTTCGCCGACAACGGCGTGCTCAACGTCAACCAGTGGAACGACACTCATTCCGTATGGCCGCTCTCCGTGCTGCAGCCACCGACCGTGGTGGGCAATCATCTGATGCTCGGCTGGGCCGGTATGGACTGGGCCTACGAGCAGGCACCGCCAGGAACGATTTTCTCGCTCAACGCCCAGACCGGCGAGCTCGAATGGACGTTCCAGGCGCTCTCCGACGAGATGCGCGAGAAGAGCGGTACCGCCAACGTGTGGACGCACATGTCCGCCGACCGCGAGAACGGCCTGCTCTACCTGCCGGTCTCCTCGCCGTCACCCAACTACTGGGGCGGCAACCGTACGGAGAAGGCGCCATTGGCAACCTCGACCACCGCGCTCGATATCGAAACCGGTAAAGTGGTGTGGTCTCGTCAGTGGGTTCACCACGATATCTGGGACTACGACATCAACTCCGCCCCGACGCTGATGGACATTACCGTCGATGGCAAGCAGATCCCGGCGCTGGTTCAGGCAACCAAGCAGGGCTTTTTGTTCGTGGTCAATCGTCTGACCGGCGAGGACGTCTGGCCGATCGAGGAGCGTCCGGTTCCGCAGGGTGACGGTAGCGTCGAAGGCGAGGTCTATGCGCCGACACAACCGTTCCCGACCAAGCCGGCGCCGCTGCTGGATCAATCCGAGAAGCCCAAGATCTGGAGCCTCGCCGACGCCGTGGGCGGCGGTCAGTGCTCACGTCTGTGGAACGATTTGACCTACGAAGGCATGTACACACCGCCGACCACCAAGGGAGAAGGCGCACTCGCCTACCCGGACAGCTCGGGTGGCGTGCAATGGGGCGGCGTCGCGTTCGATCCCGAAAGCCAGACCGCTATCGTCAATACCTCGCATATCGTGCAGACCATGAAACTGTATAACCGCGAAGATTACGAAGAGGCCGATAGCGGCTCCGGCAACGAAAGTGGCTTCGCGCCGCAGAAAGGCGCGCCGTATGGCATACGTCTGAAAGTAGCGGTGAACTGGCTCGGTATGCCGTGCTGGGAGCCGCCTTTCGGTGAACTGGTGGCGCTCGACATGCATACCGGTGACGTGAAGTGGCGCCGCCCGATCGGTGCATCGCAGCAGTACGGCTTCTTCATGCCGGAACGCTGGGGCTCGCCGACCATCGGTGGCCCGGCCGTCACAGCGGGTGGCGTCGTGTTCATCGGTGCGTCGATGGATGCCAAGCTGCGCGCCTTCTCACTGAAAACCGGTGAAGAGCTGTGGGAAGATCAGGCCCAGGCGCCCGCCGTGGCCAATCCCTCGGTCTACGAGTACAAGGGTCGCGAGTATGTCGCCTTCGTCGCGGGAGGCAACACGATCCTCAAGGATCAGGTTGGTGATCAGGTCGTGGTCTATGCGCTGCCGGAAAAGTGAGTTTCTAGTTCGGCAACGCTAGTCCAATAGCCGTAGCGACCGCGTTGACGGGGTGGGCCTTGGCTCACCCCGTTTCACGTCGTGAACGAATCATTCCGCTTCAGTTATCCAAAAAACAGAACACCTTACGCCTTTCATTCGATCACGCTCTCTCTGGATACTCGGTGGAAAACCTCTCCACCAACAACAAAGAGGTAGCGATCGATGTCCCTCTCTCAACTGCTCAACTGGCGCCTGCATCTGCTGGTCGTCGTGCTGTCGCTGCTCAGCGAATGGGTCGGTATTCTCAAGATTCCGCTCGGACCCGGCACGCTACTGCTGCTACCGCTGTTCTATGCCTTCGTGCTCGGCGTGCTGCTCAATCCGCATCTGTTCTCCGGGACCAAGCGCTTCCTGCCCGAGAGCCTCAGTCAGGCGGCCACCCCGCTGATCCTGATCTCGATCATGCCGTTCATCGCGCGCTTCGGTTCGACCATCGGTCCGGCCATCGACCAGCTCATCAGCGCCGGGCCTGCGCTGATTCTGCAGGAGCTGGGTAATCTCGGCACCATGCTGGTGGCGCTGCCGGTCGCGGTGCTGGTGCTCAAGATGGGACGGGAAGCGATCGGTGCGACCTACTCGATCGCTCGCGAGCCCAACATCGCGATCATCTCCGATAAGTACGGCCTCAAGGGGCCGGAAGGCGTCGGTGTGATGGGCGTGTATGTCGTCGGCACCATGTTCGGCACACTGTGGTTCGCGCTGATGGCCGGCTACCTGGCTTCGCTGGACTGGTTCGATCCACGTGCACTGGCGATGGCCTGTGGCGTGGGTAGCGGCAGTATGGTGGCGGCGTGCTCCGGTGCGCTGGCCGGTGCGGTGCCGGATATTGCCGATGACCTGCTCGCCTTCGCCGGCGCCAGCAACCTGCTGACCTATGCCACGGGGCTTTACGTCTCTCTGTTCATTGCGCTGCCGGTGGCGGAATGGGTCTATCGCCGCCTGGGCGGGCGTAGCCGCGCCGCTAGCATGGCGGGCGTCACGGCGACCGATGGTGGCAGTCAGGGTGAAAACGACGACCTGACCGCCGAAGAGCGCCCCGAAGCAAATCTCGGCAAGACCGCCGCGGTGCTGGCGATGGCCTGCGTCGTCGGCTGGATCGCCAACACCATCAACGGCGCCTCACTGATCGACGCCCTGCCGGGCATGATCATTCTCTACGTCATGACCCTGCTCGGCCTGGCCATCACCCGATTGGCCCCGTTCTATCTGCCCGGCGTCGCCTGGGTATCGCTGGTGAGTATTCTCATGACGCTGCCGTTCTTCCCGGGTAGCGGCTGGATCGTCGATCAGCTCGCCGCAGTCAATTTCTTGGCCATCGTCACGCCGGTGCTGGCTTACGCTGGCCTGGCACTCAGCCGTCGCGAATTCACGATGTTCCGCCAGACCGGCTGGAAGCTGATCATCATCTCGCTGCTGGTATTCACCGGGACCTACGTCGGTTCGGCCCTCGTGGCTCAGGCGCTGCTGTAAATCGAGTACTGCTGTAAACGACTTTTTTCATCGTTGGTGCGCTCGACTTATTCCACCCCATGCCGGGCGCACCTTTCGATGATTCGCATAGAACATGAGCCATTGCCGGAGGAGATCATGAATCAACCCGCTGTCTACCCCGACCCGAGAACGTTGACCGAGTGGCGCCACGATTTCCACCGCCACCCCGAGATCGCGTTCGAGGAGACCCGTACCAGCGAGCGTATCGTTGAAATTCTTCGCGAACACGGCCTCGAGCCGGTCGTCGGGCTTGGCGGAGGGACCGGGGTCGTCGCCACCATCGAGGGTAGCCGCGGCGCCGGACGCAGCATCGGGCTGCGTGCCGATATCGATGCCCTGCCGATCGAGGAGCTCAACGATGTCGACTATCGCTCGACGATACCGGGGCGTATGCACGCCTGCGGCCACGACGGCCATACCACGATGCTGCTGGGTGCGGCCTGCGCGCTGGCGAAAAACCCCGACTTCGCCGGCCGGGTGCACTGCATCTTCCAGCCCGCCGAAGAGAGCGAAGGTGGCGGCCGCGTGATGGTCGAAGAGGGGTTGTTCGAGCGCTTCCCGATGGACGCGGTCTACGGCCTGCACAACTGGCCGGGGCTCGCTGTGGGCGAAGCTGCCGTCCACGACGGCGCGGTAATGGCCGCATTCGACGTGTTCACGCTGAAGCTCACCGGACGCGGCTGTCACGCCGCGATGCCACATCTGGGCACGGATGTCGTTCTCGCCGCCTGTCAACTAGCCAACCAACTGCAGGGGCTGATCAGCCGCGAGACGCCGCCGCATCAGTCCGCCGTGCTCAGCGTTACTCAGTTTCACGCCGGTGACGCCTATAACGTCATTCCCGAGACGGTCGAATTGCGCGGCACCGTGCGCTGCTTCGATGCCGCGCTCAAGGCCAGGCTGGAGCAGCGTTTTCGTGACGCCATCGACGCCACTGCACAGTTCCACGGTATCAAGGCCGAATTCGACTATCAGGCGCGCTATCCGGCGACGATCAACAATCCTGAACACGCAGCACGCTGCGCCGAAGTCCTCGACACGCTCCCCGGTATCGCCAAGGTCCGCCGCGACATGGCGCCCAGCATGGGATCGGAAGATTTCGCCTTCATGCTGAACCAATGCCCCGGCGCTTATATCTGGCTGGGCAACGGCGATAGCGCCGCCCTGCACAACCCGGCCTATGATTTCAACGATGCCATTGCCCCACTCGGCGTTGCCTACTGGCAAGCGCTGGCGAGGGAACTGCTGAACGACTGACAGCGACGTATCGACGTTTTAACGTAAGCCACGAACGGCCCCTGCTGGGGGCCGTTTGCGTTATTCGACTCGGCCGATTGACGCTTCAAACTCGCACGATCGGCAGTGTTTCAATTAAACGAACACTCTCCAGCTTTCTTTGCATCGCCCGCCCTTTCAATACTGGAACGTACCCCGCATCGATTCGTTCCGCATTCATTCAAACCGAACCATTCAGATCGAACCATTCCAACAACAATCCTAGGAGAGCCCCATGAAAATCACTGTCATCGGCCTTGGACAGATGGGTGGCAATATGGCGCTGACGCTCCAGAGCGCCGGCTTCGACGTCACCGGCAGCGATGTCTTCGAGGCGGCTCGCCAGCGCCTCGCCGAACGAGGCCTGGCCACCGTCAGTCCGAACGCGATTCCGGCCAGCGACGTCTACCTCCTGTCACTGCCCACTGCCGATCACGTGCGTGACGTCATCGAAAAATCACCCGGCTTGCTCGAGCTGGCACCCAAAGGCAGCGTCATCGTCGATACTTCCACCAGCGATCCAGTGATTAGCCGCGAACTCGCCGCCAAAGTGGTCGATGCCGGCCTCGAATGGCTAGATGCGCCGGTCAGTGGCGGCCCCAAAGGGGCGGCGAGCGGCAAGCTCGGCATGCTGCTGGGTGGCGATATGGCAACGATCGAGCGTCTCATGCCGATGCTCGAAGCGATGTCCGCCAAGCGTACCCATGTGGGCGGCCCGGGCAGCGGCCATGTCGTCAAACTGGCCAATAACTATCTCTGCGCCACCAACCTGATCGCCACCGCCGAAGCGGTGACGCTGGCCGCCAAGGCCGGGGTCGATCCGGCTGCCTGTCTCACGGGGCTCAATAGCGGTTCGGGCCGCAGCGCCATCAGCGAGGTCAATTTTCCCGAGTGGATTTTGTCCGGGCGCTTCGATTCCGGCTTTACCAGCGGCTTGATGCGCAAGGACCTACGCCTGGCGCGCGCGGCAGCCGATGGCCTCGATCTCGATCTGGCGCTCTTGCAGCAGGTGGTCGCTGGCTGGCACGTTGACGCCGATCATCCGGCCGATGCCGACGATTTCAATCACATCACCTCACCGATTCTGGCCCAGGCCGGTATCGTTTTCGCCCAGCCCACCGCCAGCGACTCTACCACCAGCGACGGGGAGACCTCCGCATGAATGTACTGGATACCCAAGCACAGCAGACGTTAAGCGGTCTCATGATCCAATTCGGCTTGTCGCTGGAAGCGGGCGACACGCCCTGCTCCAACTGGATCAACGGCGATCTGATGGCCGGACAAGGCGATGCTATCAAGCTGATGAATCCAGCCACCGGCGGCGGATTGATCACCTATCGTGATGCCGGAGCCGACCTGCTGGATCAAGCCGTCGAAGCCGCCTCACGCGCTCAGGTCGAATGGATGGCGCTGTCCGCCAGCGAGCGTGGCCGGCGCATGAACGCTGCCGTCCTTCGGCTGGAAGGCCATGAGGAGAATCTCGCCCAGCTCGAGAGCGTGATCGCCGGCAAGCCGATTTGCGACTGCCGCGGCGAAGTCGGCAAGGTCCGCGAGATGTTCGAGTACTACGCCGGCTGGTGCGACAAGCAGCATGGCGAGGTCATTCCGGTGCCCACCTCGCATCTCAACTATGTGCGCCACGTACCTTTCGGCGTGGTCGGCCAGATCACGCCCTGGAATGCGCCGATGTTCACCTGCGCCTGGCAGTTGGCACCAGCGATTGCCGCGGGCAACGGTGTCGTCCTCAAGCCCTCGGAGCTGACGCCGTTTTCCTCGGTAGTGATCGCCCGCCTGCTCGAATCCGGCGGCTTGCCGCAAGGCCTGATCAATATCGTCAACGGTCTCGGCCCGACCACCGGTACCGCACTGACCGGCCATGACGGTATCGGCAAGCTGGTGTTCGTCGGCTCGCCCGACAGCGGCCGTCTGATTGCCGAAGCCGGCGCCCGTCGTCTGGTGCCGAGCGTGCTCGAACTCGGCGGCAAATCCGCCAACATCGTCTTCAACGATGCCAGGCTCGACGATGCCGTGGCCGGCGCCCAAGCAGCGATTTTCGCGGCGGCCGGACAGAGCTGCGTGGCCGGTTCGCGACTATTGATCCAGCGCGACATTTTCGACGCTGTGGTCGAACGCGTCGGCCGTGCCGCCAGCCAGATCGCCGTTGGTCTGCCCGCCGATGAAGCGACCCGCATGGGGCCGCTGCAGAATGCACGCCAGTTCGAGCGCGTCACCGCCATGATCGAGCGCGCCCGTGCTGCCGGCGCTCGCATCGTCAGCGGTGGCGCCCGCCCCGAGGGCTTGCCGGAAGGCGCCGAGGGCTACTATCTCGCGCCCACGGTCATCGCCGATGTCGACGCCTCGATGGAGATCGCCTGCGAGGAAGTATTCGGCCCGGTCGTGGTCGCTATGCCGTTCGATGACGAAGCCGATGCGATTCGACTCGCCAACAGCACACGCTTCGGACTGGCCGGTGCGGTGTGGACGCAGGATCCGGCCAGGGCGCACCGTGTCGCGGGTCAACTGCGCGCCGGCACCGTCTGGATCAACAGCTACAAGACGATCAACGTGATGTCGCCCTTCGGTGGCTTCCGCGATAGCGGCTTCGGACGCTCCAGCGGCCTCGACGGCTTGCGTGAATACACCGTTCCGCAGAGCGTCTGGGTCGAGACAGGACGCGAAGCCAGCGTCGCCATGGGCTACGGCAGCGGTCAGGAATAGCGCGTCAAACAGAACCAGGGCGACTTCGGTCGCCCTTGCCCCACTTCGGTTATCATCGTTGGTAGGCGTCTGGAACCAACGAGGAACCTCCCGTGCAGCCACCCGATCTGTGTTACCTCAACAACGCGTCCGTCGGCCTACAAAGCCCGGCGGTTTCGTCACATCTGCGCGATTGGCTGGAGGCGGAGATGGCGACCTATCCACGCCAGAGAATCGAAAGTGCATTCTGGGATTTGCAGGCGACGAGGGCCCGATTGGCCGAATGGATCGGGGCGCCGGAGGCTCAGGTTGCCTTCGGAGCGAGTACCTCGCAGCTCATGGGTCAGGTGGTCGGGAGTCTGAACCTCGGCGGTCGGCGCCTGCTGGTCGCACCGGGCGAGTGGGCCTCGAATATCGTCATGCTGAGACGCCTGGGTGGAGAGCCGCCACGCAATATCGAGTTGCTGGCAACCGACGCCGATGGCCAGTTCGATATGGCCGCGATTGCGAACCAGATCGACGAGGACGTCGCGGCAATCCTGACGCCGTTGGTGACCAGTATCGAAGGTCGCCGATACGCTGTCGAAGCGCTGGGGAATCTACCTCGCCCATCGCAGTGTCCCCTGATCGTGGACGCGGCACAGGGTTTGGGTCAGACCGAGACCAACGTGCCTCGGCTCGGCTGTGACGTGCTGGTCGCCACCACTCGCAAATGGCTCCGCGGTCCCCGCGGCATGGCGCTGCTCTACGTCAGCCAGCCGGCACTGGCCATGATGCATTCCAATCCGCTACCAGAACTGGCGGGATTACGCCTGGATCGGGAGACCCAGCGTTTTCTCGATCTTCCTCAAGCACGACGTTTCGATGCCTCGGACGTCTCGGTCATGAACCAGATCGCGCTGACAGCGGCGATCAACGAGCTGCAGCAGATCACGCTGGATCATTTGCGCAAGCATCTCAAGACGCTGACCGAGCGGGTCTACGAGCTCGCCCGCGAAACCGGATTCCATCCGCTGTTGCGACACTCCGAGAGCGGCATCGCCACGATCCATCTGCCTGACGCCGCACCTTTACAGACTCGTCAGAAGCTCGACGCGGCCGGCATCATTGCCAAGGTGTGCGACACGGCCGCCGAGCCCATGAACATTCGTCTGCCGACGACCGGCACGCTGTTGAGGATCTCGCCGCACTGGCACAACACGCTGGAGGATATCGAGCGTGCCATGGCGGCGCTGAAGTGAGAAAAAGCGCGCTCGATCCAGTACGCTATCTCCCTCGAATCCCGATATTGGGCAATACTGCAGACAACGATACTACCGGACGGAAAACTCATGAGCTTCGGCATCGATCATCCTTTACTGGCGGTCAGTAATCTCGATCATGCCGTCCAGACAGCCAGGGATCTTGGTTTCACCGTCAACTCGCGCCATCAGCACCCGTGGGGAACGGACAACCGCCTGCTGTTCTTCAGCAACAACTTCATCGAATTGATCGGTATCAGCCGTCCGGAGTGTCTGGATTACCAGGACGACAACGGCTTCCAGTTCGGTCGCCTGGTCGAGGCGCGCCTAATCACGGTGGGTGACGGCATCGCCATGGTGGCGCTGGACAGCGACAGCATTCAACGCGACCACGCCTTGGTCGCGGCGCGGGGATTCGCCGAGGCGTGCCCGATCATCTTCCGCCGCATGGCTCATCTGCCCGGTGACCATGACGAGGAGGTGAGCGTGGCGCTAGATATTCTGCACGACCCCGAGCGTCCCTTTCTGACCCAATTTCTGTGCCAGCAATTGCGACCTGAGCTGTTTCGTGTCGATCCAACCCAGGAGGCGCATGCCAACTCCGCGACATCGATCTCGGACGTGTGGTACGTGAGCGACGACCCGGCCTATGACATCGAGCACTTCCGGCGCATTCACGGCGCCAATTCGGTACGTGGCAGCGATGCGGAGTGGATCATCCATACCCATAAGGGAGATTGTCACCTGCTCGGTAGCCAAACGCTGGCGGCGACCTTTCCCATTCTCGGCGATATCGAACCGGAACCACCGCGAGCCGTGGCCCTGACGCTTACCTGTCGAGACCTGGATGTCGCGATCGCTTACTGGGAGAGCCATGGCATCGACTACCATCGCCACAGCGAAACCCAGGCCGACATCGCGCCCGGGGTACTGGGTACACTGTTGCGATTCGAACAACGCTAGGCTGCGATTCGAAAACGCCAACCTCCCGCCTTCAGGATCGGTCGGAGGAGCACTGGAATGCCTGCATCCAGGCGCCCAGATGGCGCAGCAACTTGAGACTGGCCTGAGGCTGACGCCGACCCACCCGGGTGATCATGTGGGCCTGGGAGTTCTGGAAAAGCGCCGACGCTACCGGCAAGGCGACGACATTTCCGTCGGCCAATTCATGAGCCACGGCAAAGCGCGGCAGTAACGTGATGCCCATTCCCGCCACGACTGAGCGCCGCAGCACGGCCATCGAGTTGGTTTCCACCGCTACCTGTGGACGTAACCCCGCCTGCACGAAAGCTTGATCCACCAGCCGACGCACACCGTGTCCGGGCTTCCACAGCGCCATGGGCGTTTCGCTAAGTCGTTGCAGCGAGATCGGTTGCGTCTCCCGGATGAGCGCATGTTCGGGGGGACAGATCGCCAACAAGGGCTGGTCGCTGGAGGCCCAGAAGCGAATCTGCGGATGTACGCGCTCATGAAACATCAGTCCGATATGCGCCCGGTCTTCGACCACGGACTCGATGATCTCGTCGGTACCGGCCTGTTCGATATCCAAACGAATGCCGCGATAGCGTTCGGCAAAGGCACCAAGCGGCGCATCGATCAGATCATTGATGAAGCCTTCGCCCACGACCAGGGAGATCGTTCCCGTTTCCAGGCGCTGATAGGCTTCCAGACGCGTGATGAAATCGTCGTCCAGATCCCCGCGTCGGCGACAGTAATCGAGTGCCATTTCACCCACCGGCGTGGGCCTGATTCCTCTTGGCGTGCGTTCGAGCAACGGCGCCTCGAAGGCCGCCTCCAGAAGCGCAATCTGCCGACTGACCGCCGAAGGCGCGATATCGAGTCTTGCCGCTGCCTTGCGCAGCGAACCGGATTCGACCGTGACACGAAAGTAGACCAGGCGCTGATGCGGAATATCCATGAACGACGACCGAAAAGCAGGAACTGTTGCCACGATTAGTCCACTAACTCACAGTGGCGTCAACGCCTCGCTCACCGCTGGCCAGCTCTTTCCGGCTCGACTTTTGCCACCGGATGCTGGCAATGTTGCTTGGCCATGCCTGAGAACCAGCGGCGACAGCCTTCGAACGGTTTTCTCGCTGGGCGCCGATCTTCCATCAGGAGTCAATCCATGTTCATCGCCATGAACCGCTTTCGCGTCAATCCTGAACGCACCGAAGAATTCGAAACGCTATGGCTGGAACGCGAAACGCATCTTCAAGGCTTGCCCGGCTTCGTCGAATTCCATATGTTGCGTGGTCCCCAGGAGGAAAATCACGTGCTCTATGCCTCCCATACCCTCTGGCGTTCTCGCGACGATTTCGAAGCCTGGACGCACTCGGAGGCGTTCCGCGCCGCCCACGCCAATGCGGGCCAAACCCGCCGCGAGGGTCTTTATCTCGGGCCGCCCAAGTTCGAAGGTTTCGAGGTCATTCAGACGATCGGCACCGATGACCAGACCAACTGATCGGTGGCATCCGCGCCTGGCGAGCTGCCTGGCGTTGATCTGTCTGCTGTGGGGGTCATCGGCGCTGGCCGAGCCGCCAGCGACGAAAGCCGAGATCGCGCGACAGAAGGCCGAGCAGCTCGAGCAACGCGTCGCCGAGACCGACCAGATCGAACCGGCTCCGGACGAAGTAAGACTAACGCCCGAGGGTACCGAAGCTGTCGATCCGCGCGGCATGGCCCCACTCGACGATGCGATCTCCTGTCTGGCCCGATCCATCTACTGGGAAGCCAAGGGCACCGACCAACGCGAGATGCAGGCGGTTGCCAACGTGATCATGAACCGACTGGGAAACCCCGAGTTCCCCTCGAGCCTGTGTGGCGTCGTTCAACAGGGCTCGGAAAGCGGATTCTGCCAATTTTCCTGGTGGTGTGACGGCCGTCCCGATGAAGCCGATGAACCCGCACAATATGCGACCGCAAGAGAGGTGGCGAGGCGCGCGCTCAACGGCACGCTCCCCGACATCACCCACGGCGCTCTGTTCTTTCATCACCGCAGCATCTCCCCCGGCTGGATGTCGACACTGGTCAGGACGACCCGGACTCGCGAGTTCAGCTTTTATCGTCAGCCCGGATGAGCTCCCTCTTGCTCGATGCCTTCGCCCCATTCAATGAGACGCTGCGACAAGATCTGGCGCCGCTTAGCCAACCGTGGGTTCGCGACATCGCCTGGCTGCTGCATGCCCCCGATATGGCGATACTCGATGCAACGCTCGATGTTTCTGGCCGCCCTACGTTATCCGAGCTTGGACTCGATGGGCCGTCCCAAAGACGCGCTTGGCTGCTCGAGCAAGAACGTCAGGCAGCCAGCTTCGAGGAAAGCCGCTTGGCGCGCCGATCGCAGCGTCTGGGTATCTATCATGAAACGCTGTGGCAATGGATCCTGGATCATGCGCCCCGCACCCGGCTATTGGCGCATAACGTGACGCTGCGCGAGAACAAACAGACCCTTGGTGAGCTCGACCTGATCTACTCCTCTGACTCGGCGATCGATCCGACCACCGGATCGGCGATCGTCTCGCCTCGAGGCTCCCATGAGCCGGACATATTCCATGTCGAGTTGGCAATCAAGTTCTTCCTAGGCTTGCCCGACGGCCCAGGCGACGAGCGAAATGCCGCGCGCTGGATCGGTACCGGCAGCTTCGACTCCCTGGCCATCAAATGCCATCGCCTGCGGTCTCATCAGTTGCCCAAAGGCCAGTCGCCAGCCGCCGAACACCAACGCCAAGCGTTGGGTGTCGAGGGAGTATTACGCCAGCGCATCATCATGCCAGGGTGTCTTTATCATCCCTGGAACCAGCGCTTGTCGTTACCGAGGCTGGCCAATGGTGGAGTGGAACAAGGCCTGTGGTGCCACCAACAGGCATGGTCTACGTTAACCCAGCGACTACCTGAAGGGACCGGCGGGTACCTGCTGACCAAACCCCATTGGCTCGCACCACCAACGACAGCACCCATATCCCTGGCAGTGTTGAGCGCCGGGATCGCCGATCATTTCTCGCTCCACGGCTCACCCAGACATCTGCTTTTGGCCCTGCCAGACGGACGACAGTGCCGAGTTTTCGTGGTCAGGAACGACTGGCCGTCAGCGTTGCCGTTGCCTCCTTGGAGCGCTTCGTCCAGTACACATTGAGCCATAGCGAGCCCGCCAGAATGACGGCACCAATCCCCAATCGGGTCAGGTCGGCGTCCCGGTTCCAGATCAACAGATTGACGATCAATCCGGCGGGGATCAGAGCGTTATTCATGATTGCCAAGGTGCCGGCGTCGACGCGGCATGCCCCTTTGTTCCAGAGGAAATACCCTAACCCCGAGGCGATAAGACCCAGCCACCCCAGAACGCCCCATTGCAGCGGCGTTGCGGGTAATTGTGTCGAGTCTCCCAAAAGCCAGAAAGCCGGTACGGCAATACATAGCGCTCCCAGATAGAACCAGCCGAAAAGATGACGATGCGCCACGTCGTTTGGCAAGCTTCGCGCCAGATGCCGATACCCGACCTGCCCCAGCGCAAAGCTCAGGTTGGCGCCCTGCACGACCAGAAAACCCAGCCAATAATTGCTGGTCACGCCGTCGTAGCGAATGATGGCTGCCCCCACCACCGCTAACGCTGCCACCATTAGATAGCGCGGCGAGAGGCGTCGCCTCAACAGGTCATCGATCAGCGTGATATAAAGCGGCGTGAAAATGGTGAACAACAGCACTTCCGGCACGGTCAGTAGCAAGAAGGATTGATAGAAAAAAAGATACATCACGCCAAGTTGCACGCTTCCGATCGCCATCAAGCCCAAGCGTGACGACCAGCGCAATGCAGCGGGGCGTAGAAATGGCAAGAACATAACGGTCGCCAGAATGATACGCGTCATGACAGCAAAGTAGCTGTCGACTTGCCCGGATAGATAGACACCGATCAGACTGAACGAAAAAGCCCACAGCGCCGTGACACCAACGAGATACGACATGCAAGGTCAACCTTTTAAAAACACCAAGTTGACAGGCATTATACGGCTAAGGTCGATTTTGCCCAACCTCTCGCGCTTCGCGTTCAGCGCGCGTTCCGGTGAAGGTTCCCAGTCGGGCTGGAACGGCCAGGGCACAGGTACGGTTGAGGTTACACAAGAGGGCCGCAGCGTACGCTTTTTCGAGTCAGGCACCTTCACGCTCGACGGCCAGAGTCGCAGTGTCCCGATGCGCAATGTCTATCGCTGGGATATTTTTCCCGATCGAATCGCGCTGTTCCACGAGCGCCGCGGCGCCGAAGATCCCGTCTCGTTATTCGATTTGATCGTCGACAACGATGACACCCTGATCAATGCGAACGTCCACCAGTGCGCGGCTGACGCCTACAGCGCCAAACTTGAACTGAAGCCGGACGGGATCGATCTCGAGTGGCGCATCGTCGGGCCGCGCAAGAATGAGTGGATCCTTTACCATTACCGAACCCGCTAAAACGACATCGGCTTCCCAAGGAAGCCGATGCATAGGTCGTTGAATCCGTCTCGTTGAATCCGCCTCGTTGAATCCTTCTCTTCAACCCCGCCTCAGCGCGTCGCGATGATCCAGATCGCGTGGATGATGCCCGGTATGTAGCCCAGCAGCGTCAGCACGATATTGATCCAGAATTGCAACCCCAAACCGACCTGCAGGAATACCCCTACCGGCGGCAAGAGAATAGCGAAGATAATGCGAATGATGTCCATATGGCCTCCTTTGCCCATTCACAGCATAGCGTTCTTCAGCATTGAACGCCGCTGACCGTTATTCGCGATCCGAAGAGTCGTCATGAGTCGATCGTGTTTTGCTCACCTTGGCATGAATCGAACGCGAATCGGAGGCCAGCGTCTCATGGTGGCGTTCCCAGTCCTCCCAATCGTGCGGCGTCCCGCTACGGGGACCATGCTCGGCAGCCTCTCGGGCGCGCGCCCATGCCTTCTCCTCGAGCGATTGAGGTTTCTCCGTCTCCTTATCGAGGGTAATTCCCTGCTTGGCAAGATAATCTCGAGCGTTCATGGTCAGATCCTCCAGACCGCGACATTGGAACCACGCAAGACGCGTTGAAACCGTGGCAATGACCGAATAGATGGCGACGATGCCACGAGACTTCAAGGCGGACTCACATCTCCCGAGGAAGCGAATCAGAAGAGCAGATTCTCCCTCAGCGTCAGATTTATGAACTATAGTTAACTTGCATGACGCTGCGGACTCTCATCGGCGTCTTCGATACCGTTGTCATCCTGACTGCCATTGTGCACTTACAGAGTTGTGTCCCTACGTATACATACCTACATATACATAGTAGTTCTCTCGCAAAAGGATCTGTCATGAGAAAGAATCTGATCACTGCCTCTTTTACCGCAATGCTGCTGATGGGCGCGGCCGGCCACGCGCTCGCGCAGAGCGATGCGATGGAGGAAGCCTACGATGCCAATGAAGAACCCCTGACCGAAGGTAGTGGTGTCACCGATTCCAGTGACGAGCACTCGGATACGGCAACGGGCCATAGTCAGGCCACAGACGAGTCGCTGGACGCCGTCGAAGCCGAGACGGACGAAAAGACAGATGTCCCCGATTCCGACCAGCTCGACGACATCAATGCTGAAGGCCAAAGCGACGCCGCAGGCGAAGCCATCGAAAGCCAGTAAGCCGCTGAGTTTGTAAAAGGGGCTTCGGCCCCTTTTCGATTCAAACGACGCTGCCAGCTACCGAGCTCGGCATTAAATGCCAATAACGCATGCGATCAAGACAGGAGATTTCGTGGACCAATACGTCGTTCGTCACTCCGACCTCAACGAAACGCAACAGGTCCCCGAATGGTTGGTTGTCGACATACGCTACGATGAAGCTGGCGGTGACCGCTGGATCAGTTCCCGCCATGCGTTTTCGGAGGAGGCCGAAATGGAAGCCGAACGCCTCAATGGTAACGACACGTCACCCATCGGGAGTATCGATTGAACCAGGCTTGGGGAAGATGAGACTCTACGTCCCGCCCAAAAGCCTATGGATGATTTGTCCACTCCAGATTAGGAGAATGTCATGAAAAAGATAATCGGCGCGGCCATCGCCAACTGGCTAAGAAAGCCGGAAAACCGAGAGAAAGCCAAGCGCACGGCCAAGCAAGCCTATGACAAATATCAGCAGCGTAAAAGCGGCTCGAACCTCGATTCAAGTCGAAAAAACCGGTAGCATTTCGCACCACCAAGGCAACTTCCCGTTTTCAGCGAATGTTTGCCGACTGGGTACCTGAGATCCCAACATATTCCGCAAATCTGAAGCTATCCTGCTTTCCTACCGACATTGCTGTGCCTTCCAACTCTGCGTCTCGTCTGCGCAGCAGACTTCATCCCAGATTCAAAAGACGGCGGAGCAGACCCTGAAGAATCTCATGACGCGGCGATGGGTCAAGTAGCATGCCGATGGGCCCATCCCGCCTCATTCACGAGAGCTCTGATCGGACGACCTGAAGTGGCTGGCCGTTGGCTTCTCTCATCAGGATCGGTATCTACGCCGTGAAGGCCTGCTGGGTAATGCCCAAATGCTGCTCTTCTGTCGT
>Ga0207878_100169_pt1 | contig 52000 bp, 38 predicted proteins | sample LinPmetageLP41_FD_184053 | JGI IMG/M metagenome (GOLD analysis project Ga0207878, IMG submission 184053) | Marine viral communities from the Pacific Ocean - LP-41 (SPAdes) | ecosystem: Environmental > Aquatic > Marine > Oceanic | place: Pacific Ocean | collected 2010-08-27 | reverse complement strand
GTTTTTTTCTTGGCGGCATACTCAGCTTGGGCAAAACTGGTCTGGTGCATGGCAACCTTCGCTCAACGTGGCGGAAGCATAGGATTTTACTGGAATGCAGGCTTGGGCGGAATAAATCAGTGTTTCCCTAACAGACATTCCTCTTTTTTAACACTATCGCCCTTTCTCGCAGCACTGTCCTTCCAGCCCGCCTCGACGTGACTCTCTTTTGGGATCGCGTTTTATCAGGCACCAACACGAATCCCCGAACTCGTTAGACGTCACTGATAGCGTCCCGGACGCGTCGAAACGGCTTCCAGACCCCAGCCTGCAGTCTCTACACGCCCTTCCAATCGACGTTCGATGGGGTCGGCCAATTGTGGAAAGAAATCCAGGCCGGTATGCGCTTCGATCTCATCGACAGTGACCAGAAAGCGAGCCAACGGCTCATTTCCGCTGACGTCTTGAGGCATGAGGAATGCCAGCGCCCGTGGAGTTTGACCAGGAACGATCAGGATCTTGTAGAAACCCATCGGAACCTGGGAGACCCCCACCCGGTGTAGTAGCTGATCATCGAACACCGGGCCGGCGACGACCCAGACACGACCGAAACGTGGCGCGAAGTCGTCGATGGCCGCCTCTTCCAGACGCTGCCACAACTGTCGATTGAGCTTGGGTCGTTGCGGCGTGATGTTGGTCATCAAGAAGCTGGCCATCTGCGCATCGCGGCCATGAACGACCGACATGGCGTAGTTTGGCGCCAGATGACCACGATCGTAGCCACTGCGGGTATAGTCATCACTGCTGATGGGCCATAAGCTGCGCCAATCGGATTCGAACCGGTCGGGGCGTGGCTGGCTATGCGGATCGTCGACTCGCGTCAACGCATAGCCGACCCACAGCGGCTCGCCACGTAAGTCCGACCAGCCCACCAGAAAACCGTCGTTGCGCAACACGCGATTCCAGCCTCGCCAATCGTTCCACTGCCAATCGGGCACACCCATCCAACTCAGTTGATCGCGGGCATCGCCTTCCTGCCAGTACCACAGCCCGCTGATGACGACGACAAAGATCAGACCGATTCTGGATGAGCGAGCCAACTGCCCCAACAACCCTCGCCGTCGACGACGCACCGCCCCCACTTAGAGGCCGACGGAGAACATGGCGTCGAGGTCATGGCGCGAATGCACCTGCATGGCGTTGAGCGTCTCGGTGTCGCGGATCCCTTCGACGCTCATCAGACGCTCGGTCACCAGAGCGGCCAAAGATTCGAAATCCCGTGTACGGGCGATGGCGATCAGATCATAACGACCGCAGGTCGAATAGACTTCGCTGATGCCCTCGAGGTCGGCCAATCGCTCGGCGACACCACGGATCCGGCCCTTTTCGACATTGATCAGAATGACGGCGTTCTGCATTTCCCTCTCCCACCGAGTTTGGCCCGCGATTCGCGGCCCAATGACCAGAATGATATCGAACGGTGCGAGTATATCAGCTCGACGGCCAGCCGCCTTCAAGCGTCAGAGACCGTCTGGGCTCCTCGGCGCCACGATCTGGCGCGGGTGTCTTCACGCCGGTTCGCGCGCCGATTCGGGAATCGGCCATTGATAGCGGCGCACGATATCTCCCTCTTCCATCGACTCGAGCTTGACCGGAAATCCCCACAGCTGGTGCAGATAGCGCATGACCGGGAAAAGACTCTGGCCGAGGGGACGGCGTCGGTCCTGCACATGACGTAGCGTCAGCGAGCGATCACCGCGAATGTCGGCTTCCCAGACCTGGATATTGGGCTCTCGAGCCGATAACGCGTACTGCACGCTCAAGGCGTCGCGAATACGCCGGTAGCCGCGATCATCATGAATCGCCTCGATCTGAAGGCTGTCGTCGCGATCGTCATCAACCAGACTGAACAGCTTGAGATCGCGGATCACCTTGGGCGACAGGAACTGCTGGATGAACGACTCGTCCTTGAAGTTCTGCATCGCAAAATGCAACGTCTCCAGCCAGTCGCTGCCGGCAATATCCGGGAACCACTCTCGATCCTCGTCGGTCGGTGCCTTACAGATACGCTGGATATCACTGAACATCGCGAACCCCAGCGCATACGGGTTGATACCATTGAAATAAGGGCTGTCGAAGCCCGGCTGGCTAACGACCGAGGTATGCGACTGCAGGAATTCGAGCATGACCCCCTCGTCGATCAGCCCGTCGTCATACAGGCGATTCATCAAGGTGTAGTGCCAGAACGTGGCCCAGCCTTCGTTCATCACCTGAGTCTGGCGCTGCGGGTAGAAGTACTGGGCGAGCTTGCGCACGATGCGAACTATCTCGCGCTGCCAGGGCTCCAGCAGCGGTGCATTCTTCTCGAGGAAATAGAGCAGATTCTCCTGCGGCTCGCTGGGGTAACGGCCATGACGATGCAGCCCCAACGGATCGTTCTCGTCATCATGCAGCGGCTGCTGGGCGAGCTCGCTCACCGGCGCCGGGATCGTGCTCCAGAGTCTGTTGACCTGGGTCTGCAGATAGGCCTCGCGCTCGTCCTGACGTCGCACTTCCTCTTCGGCCGAAATCGGAGAAGGACGCTTGTAGCGATCGACCCCGTAATTCTGCAAGGCGTGGCAGGCATCGAGCAACTGCTCGACCGCCTCGACACCGTGACGCTCTTCGCACTTGGCGACATATTTACGCGCAAAGTCCAGATAGTCGACGATCGCCGAGGCATCGGTCCAGGCGCGGAACAGATAGTTGCTCTTGAAGAACGAGTTGTGGCCATAGCAGGCGTGTGCGATGACCAGCACCTGCATCATCAACGAGTTCTCTTCCATCAGATAGGCGATGCAGGGATCGGAGTTGATCACCAACTCGTAGGCCAACCCCATCTGCCCGCGCCGATAAGCCTGTTCGACCGACAGAAACTGCTTGCCGAACGACCAGTGATGGTAGCCGATGGGCATACCCACGCTGGCGTAGGCATCCATCATCTGCTCGGAGGTGATGATCTCGATCTGGCTGGGATAGGTATCCAGCCGATACTCTGTGGCCAGCTCGGCGATGGCGCGCTCGTAGGCTTCGAGCGCCTCGAAGTTCCAGTCCGAGCCTGTAGCTATGGGCTTGCGTCGCGTCATCGTCGTCTCCTCGCTGCGTTCTATCCCGGCCCGACAAAGATGCCGATGTCAGCCTTTTGTGCGCTGACGGAAAAGCTCGCGAAAAACCGGATAAATATCGTCCGCCTGGACGATCTGCTGCATGGCGAAGCGCTCAGGGTAGGCCGCCCTGACCGTGTCATAGGCCTCCCACAGCGCCTGGTGCGCGTGGGGCGTAATCTCTACGTAAGTGAAATACTGCAACTTGCGCATCAACGATTCGTCGAGCAACTCGAGACAGGCCGATGAGTCGTCGTCCCAGTTGTCTCCATCACTGGCTTGAGCCACGTAGAGGTTCCACTGCTCCGGCGCGTAGCGCGCCTCGATGATGCTGTTGACCAACGTCAGCGCACTGGAGACGATGGTGCCGCCGGTCTCCCGTGAGTAGAAGAACTCCTCCTCGTCGACTTCCTTGGCCACGGTGTGGTGGCGCACGAACACCAGTTCGACCTTCTCGTAGTTGCGCTCGAGAAATAGGTAGAGCAAGAGAAAGAAGCGCTTACCGATGTCTTTGTGCGCCTGGGTCATCGAGCCGGAAACATCCATGATGCAAAACATCACGGCCTGGTTAGACGGCATCGGTTGGTGAGTCAGATGGTTGTAACGCAGGTCATAGGTATCCAGGAACGGGATCGACTCGATCCGCTTTTCCAACCGCGCGATCTCAGTCTTGAGTTCGCCGATGCGCGCCGGATTGCGCAACACCGGATCCTTGCGCTCCTCGGCGTCGAGCGCTTCCTGCGCCTCGCGCAGGGCACGCTTCAATGGCGCGCGCATGCCGATCCGCCGAGCCTGGGCCTCACGCATCGAACGTACGATATTGATCCGTGCCGGCACGCCCTCCTTGGAGATTCCCGCGCGCACTGGCCGCGTCTCTTCCAGCACCTGCAGCTGCTTGCGCTCGAGGTGCGGCAGCTCCAGCCCATCGAACACGAAGTCGAGAAACTCTTCCCGCGACAGCGAGAACACGAACTCGTCCATGCCTTCGCCCTGATTCGACGCCTGACCGTCACCACTGCCTCCCCCACCGCCTCCGCCACTGGGGCGTCGCATACGATCGCCCTCGGCGAACTCCTTGTTGCCGGGGCTTACCACCGTACGCCGCCCGCCTGGGCCATGTTGAAACGAGGGCTCGGAGATATCCTTGGTGGGAATCGAGACCTTTTCGCCTCGTTCCATATCGGTGATCGAACGTCGATTCACCGACTCTTCCACAGCGCGCTTGATATGCGAGCGATAGCGCTGCAAGAATCGCTGACGATTGACCGCGCTCTTGTTGCGCGCGTTGGGGCGTCGATCGATGAAGTAACTCATGGCACCTCCCGCAGACCGGCTGCGACAGCGGTCACCTAACGATGGCCTCTGCCTCTGAGAGCGCGACCCGACCCGCGATCGGCTCTCGACATCGATTAATCATCCGCTAGTGCGACTTGCGTACCCGCAGATACCACTCGGATAACAGGCGCACCTGCTTCTCGGTATAGCCACGCTGTACCATGCGATCGACGAAGTCTTCGTGCTTGCGCTGATCCGACACGGACGCCTTGGCATTGAACGAGATCACCGGCAGCAACTCTTCGGTGTTGGCGAACATCTTGTGTTCGATCACACCTCGGAGCTTCTCGTAGGACTGCCAGCTGGGGTTCATGCCGTTGTTGTGGGCGCGAGCACGCAGCACGAAGTTGACCACCTCGTGACGAAAGTCCTTGGGGTTGGAGATGCCCGCAGGCTTCTCGATCTTCTCGAGATCCTCGTTGAGCGCCTGCCGATCGAACAGCTCGCCGGTCTCCGGATCGCGATACTCCTGATCCTGGATCCAGAAGTCGGCGTAGGTCACGTAGCGATCGAAGATATTCTGGCCGTACTCGGTGTATGACTCGAGATAGGCGGTCTGGATCTCCTTGCCGATGAAGTCGACGTAGCGCGGCGCCAGATACTCTTTGATGAAACGCAGGTAACGTTCGTGGGTCTCCTTGGGCAACTGCTCACGCTCCAGCGCCTGCTCCAGCACATAGAGCAGATGCACCGGGTTGGCGGCAATCTCGTGGGCGTCGAAGTTGAACACCTTGGAGAGGATCTTGAAGGCGAAGCGCGTGGAGAGCCCGTTCATGCCCTCATCGACGCCGGCCGAATCCCGGTACTCCTGAATCGACTTGGCCTTCGGGTCGGTATCTTTCAGATTCTCGCCATCGTAGACCCGCATCTTGGAGTAGATGCTCGAGTTCTCCGGCTCCTTGAGCCGCGAGAGCGTCGAAAACTGCGCCAGCATGCGCAGCGTATCCGGCGCGCAAGGGGCTTCGTTGAGCGACGAATGTTCCAGCAGCTTCTGGTAGATCTTGATCTCTTCGGAGACGCGCAGGCAGTAAGGCACCTTGACGATGTAGACCCGATCGAGAAAGGCCTCGTTGTTGCGATTGTTGCGGAACTGCTGCCACTCGCTCTCGTTGGAATGGGCCATGATGATGCCCTCGAAGGGAATCGCGCCCATGCCCTCGGTGGGGTTGTAGTTGCCCTCCTGAGTGGCGGTGAGTAGCGGATGCAGCACCTTGATCGGCGCCTTGAACATCTCGACGAACTCCATCAGCCCCTGGTTGGCCTTGCACAGGCCGCCGGAGAAACTGTAGGCATCCGGATCGTCCTGGGAATAGAGCTCGAGCTGACGGATATCGACCTTGCCCACCAGCGACGAGATATCCTGATTGTTCTCATCGCCCGGCTCGGTCTTGGACACTGCAATCTGGTTGAGTCGTGACGGATGCAGGCGCACTACGCGGAACTGGGACAGATCCCCACCAAATTCCTTGAGACGCTTGGCCGCCCAGGGAGACATCGGCCCGCGCAGGTGGCGCTGTGCAATGTTGTACTCCTTCTCGAGCAGCTCGCCATCCTCTTCCGGCGAGAACAGTCCGAGCGGCGACTCATAGACCGGCGAGTCCTTGATCGCGTAGAACGGTACGCGTTCCATGAGCAGCTTCAGGCGCTCGGCCAGCGATGACTTGCCGCCACCGACCGGCCCCAGCAGATAGAGAATCTGCTTGCGCTCCTCGAGCCCTTGGGCGGCGTGGCGGAAATAGGCAACGATCTGTTCGATCGCCTCTTCCATGCCGTAGAACTCGGCAAAGGCGGGATAACGCCGGATGACCTTGTTGGAGAAGATTCGCGACAGGCTGGGATCCTTGGCCGTGTCGATCGCCTGCGGTTCCCCAATGGCATTCAGTATCCGCTCGGCGGCATTGGCGTAGACACGGGGATCCTTCCGGCACAGCTCTAGATATTCCTGCAGGCTCATTTCTTCCTGTTGAACCTGCTCGTAACGGCTCTGCACGTGATCGAAGATGCTCATGGAAGCCTCCTGGTCGTGACCCCCAACTGCACAGGAAGAAAACCCTGCCAGCCGGGCTAGCTGACTATCAGCATAGACAGATGCACGAAGCGTCGGGTAGACCCATTTTGCGAGTCTTTTCAACGCAGCGTCGGAATACACGCTTTAGAACACGCTACCACGATCCGGTTTCGTTGCACGGGGAATTTGCGCGGACAAAATGCGCAACTTTTCGCAGTCGTCGCTAAGTGAAAGAAAAATTGGGGAAATTTCGCTCGCGAGCCGAACAGGCAAGAGAGGGAGAAGGAAACGGCGTCCGGTCAACGGACGCCGGTCAGGTTCACGTGCCGTCGAAGGCGGCGCGCGCATCGTCCAGCAGTTGATCGAGCAGCTCGGAGGTCGTATTCCAGGAGCACACGAAGCGCGCGCCACCCGCACCGATGAAGGTGTAGAAGGTCCAGACCTTGGCGCGCAACTGGGAGATAACCGGCTCCGGCAGGCTGACGAATACACTGTTGGCTTGCGTCGGAAACATCAGTGACGCACCGGGCAGCGATGCAAGCCCCTCGGCGAGGTAGCGCGCCATGGCATTGGCATGGTCGGCATTGCGGCGCCACGCGCCGGACTCGAGCAATCCCAACCACGGCGCGGCGATGAAGCGCATCTTGGAGGCCAGCTGGCCCGCCTGCTTGCAGCGATAGGCGAAATCCTCGGCCAGTTCCTTGTTGAAGAACAGAATCGCCTCGCCCATTGGCAAGCCATTCTTGGTGCCGGAGAAACAGAGCACGTCGACACCTGCCTGCCAGGTCAGCTCGGCCGGGGACGCATTCAGAGCACTGCAGGCGTTGGCGAAACGCGCTCCATCCATGTGGACACGCAGATCGTACTTGTCCGCCACGGTGCGGATCGCCAGCAACTCCTCGCGAGAATAGACCGTCCCGACCTCGGTGGCCTGAGTGATCGAGACGACCCGCGGCTTGGGGTAGTGAATATCGTTGCGCTTCACGACCAGCTTCTCGATCCCCTCGGGGGTCAGCTTGCCGTTTTCACCGTGACTGGTGAGCAGTTTCGAACCGTTGGAGAAGAATTCCGGCCCACCGCACTCGTCGGTCTCGATATGGGCCAGTTCGTGACAGATCACGCTGTGATAGCTCTGGCCCAACGCCGCCAGTGACAGCGAGTTGGCGGCAGTGCCGTTGAAGACGAAGAAAACGTCACAGTCATAATCGAAAAGCTCGCGGAAACGGTCCGCGGCACGGTGGGTCCAGGCATCGTTGCCATAGGCGAGATCGTCGCTGGCATTCGCCCGAATCAGGTAGTCGAGAGCTTCCGGACAAATGCCGGAGGTGTTGTCACTCGCCAGATAGCGAGGGCTACAATCGGATGTCATCTGGGGGTCCTTGTACGATCCCTCCATCGAGAAAAGCGACTCGAGGCCGGTCACGGCATGAAGAGTCCACGTTTTCTGAGGGTCAGGCATGGCGGAAAAATGCACGGTAGCCTGAATAACAAGAAGCGCGGCCCGGGAAGCGACGGGATTGCCATCACACGGCTCGCGCTCACTGGTGCACCCCAAGTCTAACACCTGTCTTTGCGCCCCGGCAGCGCGTAAGCGCTCGCCACTCACGCTGACTCAACGCAACCCGACCTCACGGCTATAGCGCGGCAGCCAGTCGCACCCCCTGATCGATGGCGCGTTTGGCATCGATTTCAGCGGCCAGCTCGGCGCCGCCGATCCGGTGAACGCGCGCGCCGCAGGCAACCAGCGCCTCGTAGAGCGCCTGCTGCGATTCCTGCCCAGCACAGACCACGATACTATCGACCGCCAGCAACCTGGGCTCGCCATCGACGCAAAGATGCAATCCATCATCGTCGATACGCTGATAGACGCAGCCCGACAACGTCTCGACCCGCCGAGCCCGCAGCGCGGCGCGATGAACCCAGCCGGTAGTCACCCCAAGCCCGTCTCCCGGCTTGCCGGCTTTACGCTGCAGCAGCGTGATCTGGCGCGGCACCGGCGGCGGCACCCTGGGCTTCAGACCGCCAGCGGTTGCCACCGTCAGATCCACGCCCCACTCATCGCACCAGCGTTCGACGTCCTGAGCAGGCGAGTCCGCGTGAGCCAGCAACTCCGCCACATCGAAACCGATTCCGCCGGCACCGATGATCGCGACGCGACGCCCCACCCTCTCGGGATGCTGGATTGCCACGGGATAGGAGATCACGCCGGGGTGATCGATCCCCTCGATCTCGAGCTCGCGAGGTCTGACGCCGGTGGCGATGATGATCTCTTCGAAGTCCTTAAGTTGCTCGACATCGGCTTCGGTATCGAGGCACAGCGCCACACCCTGCAGCATCAGTTGCGTAGTGAAGTAGCGTAGCGTCTCGGCGAACTCCTCCTTCCCGGGAATGCGCTGCGCCAAGCGGAACTGGCCGCCGATCTGCGGATCGCGCTCGAAAAGCGTGACGCGATGTCCACGCTCGGCACAGGCAACGGCCGCAGCCAGACCCGCCGGGCCGGCCCCCACCACGGCAACCCGTTTGGGGCAGTCGGTCGGCGTCAGCGTCAGTTCCGTTTCATGGCAGGCGCGAGGATTGACCAGACACGACGTCAATTTTCCCTTGAAAGTATGATCGAGGCAGGCCTGATTGCAGGCGATGCAGGTATTGATCTCGTCGACCCGGCCTTGCTCGGCCTTGTCCATCCATGCCGGATCGGCCAGGAAGGGACGCGCCATCGAGACCAGATCGGCATGACCCTCGGCCAGCACCGCTTCGGCGACCGCCGGCATATTGATGCGATTGGTCGCGATCAGCGGTATCGAGATCGCCTCGCGCACCGCCCGGCTGACGGGAGCGAACGCGGCGCGCGGTACGCTGGTGACGATGGTCGGTACTCGGGCCTCGTGCCAGCCGATGCCACTGTTGATCATATCCGCCCCGGCCTGCTCGATCGCCTGCGCCAGTGTCACGATCTCTTCACGGGTGCTGCCATCTTCCACCAGGTCGATCATCGACAGTCGAAAAATGAGCAGAAAATCCGTACCGCAGGCTTCGCGAACGCGACGCACGACCTCGATTGCGAAACGTCGGCGGCGCGCACTATCGCCGCCCCAGGCGTCGTCGCGATGATTGGTACGCCGGCACAGAAACTGATTGATCAGATAGCCTTCCGAGCCCATGATCTCGACTCCGTCATACCCGGCATGCTGCGCCAGCCTGGCACAGCGTACGAAATCATCGATCTGGGCCTCGACTTCGTTTTGCGTCAGCGCTCGCGGCGTGAATCTGTTGATCGGCGCCGCAATTGCCGAAGGCGCGACCAGTTGCGGCGAGTAGGCGTAGCGCCCCGCGTGCAGAATCTGCAGACAGATATGGGCGCCGCGTGCATGCGCCGCCTTCACTACCGGCCGGTGCTGTTCGGCCTCGGCGTCATCGGTCAGCTTGGCAGCCCCCTGAAAGACCGCGCCTTCCGCATTGGGGGCGATACCGCCGGTAACGATCAAACCGACGCCGTGACGCGCCCGCTCCGCATAGAATGCTGCCAGCCGCGCGAAACCATCAGGTGCTTCTTCCAGATTGGTATGCATCGACCCCATCACCACGCGATTGCGTAGCGTCAGCGAGCCGACCTGCAAGGGACGAAAAAGATTGGGAAAAGGCGTCACAGTCGGGTCCGTTCATGATCGAGGTGCCCACCGCCGGCAGCGGCTTTCAAACGTACGTATGAACGTCAGTGTAACGAAAATGACGACGAGAACCATTCCACCAAAGCGGTATCACGATACGGGCGAATGTCGAAACGAGCGGATACCAGGACGAGAAGTCGAAAGACGAGAGGAGTAAAGGAGAGGGTAAACGAGAAGTGATCGGAAATAACGGAGAATCGAAACTTAGAGAATCGAAACGGAGAAGATCCACCGCAGCTATGCGACAGCGCAAGACGGGACAATGAGAAGTGACAAGGAAAGCAGAAGACGTCGATGGCGGACCGGACGAGACTCGAACTCGCGACCTCCGGCGTGACAGGCCGGCATTCTAACCAACTGAACTACCGGTCCGCTATATGGTGGGTGGTACGGGACTCGAACCTGTGACCCCCAGCATGTGAAGCTGGTGCTCTAACCAACTGAGCTAACCACCCAAACGTCAAGCAATTCTCTACAGCTAATTCATTACAACAAGCACTAGCAGTGCGAAGCGTGGCGGACCGGACGAGACTCGAACTCGCGACCTCCGGCGTGACAGGCCGGCATTCTAACCGACTGAACTACCGGTCCACTCTATGTATCGAAGATTTGAGTCGAAACACAGACCCACGATACCGACTACGCAACTAGCGAACTACACAACTCGCAAATGACATCGCTACCGCAACGGTGGGCGACTGTCAGTGGAACTGGCGGACCGGACGAGACTCGAACTCGCGACCTCCGGCGTGACAGGCCGGCATTCTAACCAACTGAACTACCGGTCCGCATCATTCCACAGCTTTTCTTGCTACTGCGACTTGCAACACGTGAACCCGAGCACTACGAAAACGCAATGGTGGGTGGTACAGGGTTCGAACCTGTGACCCCCAGCTTGTAAGGCTGGTGCTCTCCCAACTGAGCTAACCACCCGTGGTCACGTGGCGCTGCATTCTACCTGTGGCCGGTCGAAAGTCAACAGCTTTTCACGCTGCTTTTCTCCATCCGGATCATTCACTTGCGCCCAGGCGCCGCACCACGTGGCCGACAGCTTCGTCGATCAATATCGACGGTGTCTGCACATGCCGTTTGGGCGGCTTCCAATCGTGGTCTCCGCCATTCAGATGTGGCACTCGACCTGCGCCGGCAGCTCGTGTCCTTCGACCTCGTCACGCCGTCCCCATGGACTTCCCGACGAGCCAGAGGCATCCCGAATGCTCACGGCCCGTCGAAAAACCGGCAGGCCGCAATGGAGAGGACGCTTTTCGGGCTCGTGTCAGGCTTCGCGGGCGAGCAGGTCGAACGCGTCGATCCGCGTCTCCTGCCTTTGGCGCTGCTTGGCTTCCAGCCCCTCGAAGTCGAACAGGCTGCGATCGGCGAGCTGGGACGGCGCGACGTTGGTCACCGCCTTGAACATGGTCTCGAGCCGGCCAGGGTGCTTGACCTCCCACTCCGCCAGCATCTCCTTGACCACCTGGCGCTGCATGTTGGGTTGCGAGCCGCACAGGTTGCAGGGAATGATCGGGAACGCCATCTGTCGAGAGAATTCGGCAATATCGGCTTCACGACAGTACGCCAGCGGGCGAATGACGATGTTCTTGCCATCGTCCGACAACAGCTTGGGCGGCATTGACTTGAGCGAACCACCGAAGAACATGTTGAGAAACAATGTCTCGAGAATGTCTTCGCGGTGATGCCCCAGCGCCACCTTGGTCGCACCGATCTCTTCGGCGAAGCCGTAGAGTGATCCACGCCGCAGGCGCGAGCAGAGCGCGCAGGTCGTCTTGCCCTCGGGCGTCTTCTCCTTGACCACCGAATAGGTATCGCGCTCCAGGATGTGGTAGTCCACCCTCTTGGCGTCCAGATATTCGGGCAGCACATGCTCGGGAAAGCCCGGCTGCTTCTGATCGAGATTGACCGCGACCAGCTCGAAATTCACCGGCGCATTGCGCTGCAGACTCATCAGAATTTCCAGCATGGTGTAGGAGTCCTTGCCGCCGGACAGACATACCATCACCTTGTCGCCTTCATGGATCATGCCATAGTCGATGATCGCATTGCCGACCTGGCGGCGCAGGCGCTTCTGCAGCTTGTTGAATTCGTATTTCTGGGTATCAATAGATGCTTGCATGGGTCGAACGACGCATAGGGGTGTGAAGGGCGGCTCTATGCTACCACCGTGTCCCACGGCTTACGATGCCACGCCCGCTCGGGGCTCCCGACCACCATTCAAAAACTTACCAAAGAGCAGTACCGCTCACGCATCATTTTCGGCCATATTCAACGCCACCAAATACAATCCAGACTTCGCTTTATAGATACAGATCCGTATCCGTATGCTGTTCTTAGCTTGTATTTAATTAGTCAACTATAGATGAGCGACCATCGATTATTGTTAACGATACTAAGGTCGGGTATTTAACTTCTTGTTTTTGTTTCTCAATGTCGCTATTGAGTAATACTAGGAAATCCACCGCATACGGCGCGTTTCCTTGATGATCCGTAGCGCGGAAAAATACAACTTTAGTCGCCATATCCAGAAGGGATAGACCAGGAAGGATAGAAAAACCCATAACTCAAAATTCTCTCCCCCGCAGATTCGTACAGACATTAATTATTCACAATAGAAATAGCGGTAGATGAGCAGTTGCCCTGCCGGGTACGCATGACCCAAGCACCACTTCCTACTTTGCATGACGCGGAGAACGATAATATGGCAGATGACAAATCCAACGCTGCTGCCTATTGGAAGGCGAATCTTCGCCTGATAACCGGCTGCTTGATCGTCTGGGCGCTAGTCTCCTATGGCTGCGCCATCCTGTTACGCCCCTTGCTCGCCGGCATATCCGTCGGCGGTACCGACCTGGGTTTCTGGTTCGCTCAACAGGGATCCATTCTGGTCTTCATCGGCCTGATCTTCTTCTATGCCTGGAAGATGAACCGGCTGGACAAAAAATTCGGTCTCGGGGAGTAAGCCTGCATGAGTCAATTTGCAATCAACGTTCTCTTTGTCGGGGGCTCTTTTGCCATCTACATCGGCATTGCGATCTGGGCCAAGGCCGGTTCGACCAAGGACTTCTACGTCGCTGGCGGCGGAGTGCACCCGATCACCAACGGCATGGCGATCGGCGCCGACTGGATGTCCGCTGCCTCATTCATTTCCATGGCAGGCATCATCGCCTCGTCAGGCTATGGCGCCTCCACCTTTCTGATGGGCTGGACCGGTGGCTATGTCCTGCTGGCCCTGCTGCTGGCCCCGTATTTGCGCAAGTTCGGCAAGTTCACCGTCCCCGAGTTCATCGGCGACCGCTTCTACAGCAAGTCGGCACGCATGGTAGCCGTGATCTGCCTGATCGTGGCCTCGCTCACCTACGTCATCGGCCAGATGGCCGGTGCCGGCGTGGCGTTCTCGCGCTTTCTGGAAGTCGACGCGACCACCGGCCTGATCATCGCCGCGGTCGTGGTGTTCTTCTATTCGGTCTTGGGAGGCATGAAAGGCATCACCTATACCCAGGTGGCCCAATACATCGTGCTGATCGTCGCCTACACCATCCCGGCGGTGTTCATTTCGCTGGAGCTGACCGACAACCCGATACCGCCGCTCGGCCTGTTCTCCGATCACAGCGCATCGGGCGAGCCGCTATTGTCCAAGCTCAACGAAGTCGTTGCCGCGCTGGGCTTCAATGAGTACACAGCGATGGTCGACAACAAGCTGAACATGGTGCTGTTCACGCTATCGCTGATGATCGGTACCGCGGGCCTACCGCACGTCATCATGCGCTTTTTCACCGTCCCCAAGGTCGCCGACGCACGATGGTCGGCCGGTTGGGCGCTGGTGTTCATCGGCCTGCTCTACCTGACGGCGCCGGCCGTAGCCTCGATGGCCCGCCTCAATCTGGTGACTACCATCTATCCGGACATGGCCGGCCAGGTCGAGAACTACGAGGACGCCGCCGCCAACCCGATTGCCTACGAGAACCGTCCCGACTGGATCCGGACTTGGGAAGAAACGGGGCTGATCACGTTCGAGGACAAGAACAATGACGGCAACATTCAACTCTACAACGACGCCGCCGATTTCTCCGACCGCGGTTGGCAAGGCAACGAGCTGGAGGTCAGCAACGATATTCTGGTGTTGGCCAACCCCGAGATAGCGAATCTGCCCGGCTGGGTGGTCGGCCTGATCGCCGCAGGGGGCCTGGCTGCAGCGTTGTCCACCGCGGCAGGCCTGTTGCTGGCGATATCCTCAGCCATCAGCCATGACTTGATCAAGGGCGCGATCAACCCGAGAATCACCGAGAAGGGCGAACTGCGGGCAGCGCGTATCTCGATGTCCGTGGCGATCGTCGTCGCTACCTATCTCGGCATCAACCCTCCCGGGTTCGCCGCCCAGGTCGTGGCACTGGCGTTCGGTATCGCGGCCGCCTCGCTGTTCCCCGCGCTGATGATGGGAATCTTCTCCAAGCGGATCAACAACAAGGGCGCGATTGCCGGCATGCTCTCGGGTCTGATCTTCACCTTGGTGTACATCTTCGTCTACAAGGGCTGGTTCTTCATTCCCGGTACCAATAACCTCCCGGATACCGAGGCCAACTGGGTGCTGGGCATTTCGCCGCTATCCATCGGCGCCGTAGGCGCCATCCTCAACTTCGCCGTGGCCTACTTGGTTTCCAGCGTCACCGAGAAGCCGCCGCAGGAGATACAGGACCTGGTGGAGAGTGTGCGCTATCCCAAGGGGGCTGGTGCCGCGATCGATCACTAGGCTTCGTCTGAAAAGTGCCTGCACTCGCCCATACGGCGTTAAAAATTGGCTTAAGATGCTCATTTACATCTTGTAAACTTCGCTCTTTCGCCAATTTTTGCCTGGTCTGGGCTTCGCTCGTCAGCTTTTCAATCAGAACCCAAGCGACAATGCACCCCTGACGAACCAGGCAAACTGGTTTCAATCGAATCGGGCTTCCCAGCGGGAAGCCCGATTCTTTGAGCAAGGACTCACTATGATATGGCATTTGGTCGCGGCGGCTTCCGCGGGTCTGGGCGCCGCAGGGATCGCGCTTTTATTGCGTACTCTTAGCGGTAAACGTCTGCCGCGCTGGATCATTCCGGTCTGCGCGGGCCTGGGCCTACTGGCCTACCAGATCAACTACGAGTACGACTGGTACGGCAACAAGCGCCAGCAGTTGCCCGAATCAGCGCGGGTGGTGTCGACCGAGAAAAGCCGGATGCTATGGCGCCCATGGACTTACCTCTATCCGCTGACCACGGCGTTCAGCGTGGTGGACCGGGACAATCTGGTGAAATCGCGAGCCAACGGCGAGCGCCTCGTCGAGTTCATTCTCTATCGTTTCGAGATGCAGTATCGCGACGTGCTGACACACCACGCGTACCTGATGAATTGCAGCACCCGCGAGAGCGTACCGCTGGTCGGCGATAGTCGTCAGCCCGACCTCGACCGCTTGCGTCACCTCGCGAGCGACGACCCGCAACTCGAGACGGTATGTTCCGAGGGCTGAGGCAACACGCTGCACCCATGTCACGAAGCCCGGGATCGCGGCTGCACTCAGGGCCAGGGTTGCCCTAGAATGGCCCCAGATCAAGGGAGAGAGAATTCATGTTTCAAGGCGGGTTATTGATCGTCGTGGCACTGCTCTACGTCGCCACGTTGTTCGCCATTGCCTGGCGCGGGGATCGTCATGCCAGGCGCCATGGCCCCGCAAACCGCCGGCCGATCGTCTATAGTCTGGCACTAGCGGTTTACTGCAGTTCCTGGACCTTCTACGGCAGCGTCGGCCAGGCCGCGACTTCGGGCTGGTCGTTCGCCAGTATCTTCGTCGGGCCGGTACTCGCGTTTTTGCTGTTCTGGCCAGTGATTACCAAGATGATCCGCGTCGCCAAGCGTCAGAACGTGACCTCGATCGCCGATTTCATTGCCTCTCGCTACGGCAAGTCGCAGTCACTGGCGGCTTTCGCCAGTCTGATCGCCCTGATCGGCACGCTGCCCTACATCGCACTACAACTGAAAGCAGTCTCCACCGCCTTTCGGGTGATGACCACTGATGGCCATGCGGTGAAGGCACCGATCGTCGATGACACCGCGTTCTATATCACTATTTTCATGGCGGCCTTCGCGATCCTCTTCGGCACCCGGGACACCAATGCCACTGAGCACCACGAAGGGCTAATCCAGGCAATCGCCTTCGAATCCGTAGTCAAGCTGCTGGTCTTCCTGGTTCTGGGTGCCTATGTCACTTGGGGCATGTTCGATGGCCTGGGCGAACTGCTGACGCGCGCCGATACGTATCTGAAGCTTCAGCAGCAACTGACCGAACAGAACTTCGATACCGGCTTCTGGACCCAGACGCTGCTGGCGATGCTGGCGGTGTTCTGTCTTCCTCGCCAGTTCCACATCACGGTGGTCGAGAACACCCATACCGATGATGCCAAGCGGGCGCGCTGGCTATTTCCGGTCTATCTGGCCGCCATTGGCTTCTTCGTCCTGCCCTTGGCCGCTGCTGGCCTCTCGCTGTTTCCCGGCGGAGACATCTCACCGGACAGCTATGTCCTCGCCCTGCCTATCGTCGCCGATCAGCCATGGCTGGCGATGATGACCTTCGTCGGCGGCCTCTCGGCGGCCACCGGCATGGTAATCATGGCCGTCGTCTCCAACGCCATCATGATCTCCAACGAGATCGTGCTGCCGGTACTGTTTCGACTGCGCTGGTTCGAGGAAAAGCCGCGAGATTACGGCCGCCTGGTGCTGCGTGCTCGTCGACTCACCATTGTCGTCATTCTCGCCCTGGCCTACCTGTTCTACCAACGGGTCGCCGAGTACAGCTCGCTCGCCGCCACCGGCTTGCTGTCACTCTCCGCTATCGCCCAGTTCGCGCCGGCCCTGCTTGGCGGGCTCTACTGGAAACGCGGCAATCGCCTCGGCGTGGTAACCGGGCTTAACGTCGGTTTCGCCATCTGGGCCTATACCTTGCTGATGCCGGCGCTGATTCAGGCCAACCTGCTGCCCGAAGCCTGGCTGGTCGGCGGCCCGCTGGGGCTGGAGTGGCTCTCACCGCTGCATCTGTTCGGCCTCAACGTCACCGACAGCTTTGCCCACGGCGTGATGCTATCGCTGGGCTTCAATCTGTTCTTCTACATTTTCATCTCGCAGCTGACACCGCAACGTGTGGTCGAGCGCATCCAGGCCTCACTATTCGTCGACAGCATCGAAACCCGCCAGACCACGGTCAATCGCCCCTGGACCGGCGCCACGACCATGGGCGATCTCAAGGTGCTATGCGAGCGTTTCCTGGGCAAATCGCAGGTCGAACGCGCCTTCGAGGACTACGCCCGGCGCAATGCCAAGCCGATGGACAACAACACCCGAGCCTCGATCGACGTCATCCAGTTCACCGAACGCCTGCTGGCTTCGGTACTCGGCGCGTCGTCGTCGAGAATCGTGGTCAACTCCGCGCTCCAGGGCCGGGGGATCGGCATTTCGGATGTCATCTCGATCGTCGACGAAGCCTCGCAAGTGCTGGAATTCAATCGCGCCCTGCTGCAGGCGACCATCGAGAACATCAACCAGGGCATCGGCGTCGTCGATCAGAACCTCAACCTGGTGGTCTGGAACCAGCGCTATCTAGAAATCTTCCGCTTCCCCGACAATCTGATCCGCGTCGGCACGCCGATGGAAAAGGTGTTCCGCTACAACGCCCACAATGGCGAATACGGCCCGGGTGATCCCGAGGAGCACGTCGAGCAGCTGATCGACAATATCCGCAGCGGCCAACCTCATCGCTACGAACGCTACCGCCCCGACGGCTCGGTGCTCGAAGTACTGGGCAATCCGATGCCGGGCGGCGGCTTCGTCTATACCTATCAGGACATCACGCAGCAGAAGCGCACCGAGGAAGCGCTGATACGTTCCGAGAGCAACATTCGTATCTACACCGACAACGTGCCGGCGTTGATCGCCTACTTCGACAAGGAGTGTCGCTATCTTTTCACCAACCGCGCCTACGAGGCGACGATGGGGATCGATCGCAATGCGGTGATCGGGGAGCGGGCGGAGAACGTACTGCCAGCCCAGACGGCGCGCCAACGCATGCCCTGGATGCAGCGTGCCTTGAGCGGCGAACGTGTCACCTTCGAGATCTCGCTGGACGACGGCGACGGCGGCATCCGCTACATGCTGGTGACCTACACCCCGCATTTCGGCGAAGGCGGACGCATTCTTGGCTTCTTCGCGCTCTACCAGGACATCACCGAGCGGCGATTGGCCGAAATTGCACTGCGCGAGACCAATGAGAACCTCGAGGAGCGCGTGCGCGAACGCACCCAGGCGTTGTCCGAGGCCAACGCGGCTCTGCGTCAGGAAAACCGCGTACGTGCCGAGGCAGAGCAAGCCTTGCGCCAGGCCAAGCAGACCGCCGAGGACGCCAACTCCTCGAAGACCCGCTTCCTGGCCGCCGCCAGCCATGACCTGCTGCAGCCGCTGAATGCGGCACGGCTGTTCACTTCGGCGCTGGGACAGCAGATCCAGGATACCGATCATGGACGCACCATTGGCCACATCGACAACTCGCTGCAGGCCGCCGAAGAACTATTGGGTACGCTGCTCGATATCTCCAAGCTCGATGCCGGCGCTCTGACGCCGCGCCGCAGCCAGTTCCCGCTGGCCGATATCCTGCGACCGCTGCGCGCCGAGTTCGAGATCATGGCGGATGATCGCGGCCTCGATCTGGACATGGTCACCACCAGTCTATGGGTCGACAGTGATGCCCAGATGCTGCGTCGTATCGTACAGAACTTTCTCTCCAACGCCCTGCGCTATACCCAGCAGGGTCGCGTGCTGCTGGGGTGCCGGCGTCACGCTGAGCGCATGGTGATCGAGGTCTGGGATACCGGCCCGGGGATCCCCGAATCCAAACTGAGCGAGATATTCCAGGAGTTCAGACGACTCGATCAAGCCTCACGCCACAAGGAGAGCGAGCGTGGCCTGGGGTTGGGTCTGTCGATCGCCGAACGCATGAGCCGGGTACTGGATCATCCGATCCGCGTCCGCTCCCGGGTCGGCTTGGGCACCGTGTTTTCGGTTTCTGTGCCATTGGTGCCCGGTCGCCGCGGCGCCGCCAATCCGGATGAGTCCGCACCCAACAAACGAGTCAGCAATAAGCTGGTGGGCACGCGCATCCTGTGTATCGACAACGAGCGCCTGATTCTCGAGGGCATGAAGGCGATGCTGGAAGGTTGGGAGTGCGAGGTCTACACCGCCACCTCGATCGGCGGCGCCAAATCGGCAATCCGCAACATGGGTGGCGATCCGGATGCGATCCTGGCGGACTACCATCTCGATAACGAAGTCACCGGCATGATGGCGCTGGAGGCGCTGGAAGAGCTCTGCGAGCAGGCAGTACCGGGCATCGTGATCACCGCCGATCGCACCGAGGAAGTCGCCGAGGAGATCAAGCGCGGCGGCTACCAGATCCTGCTCAAACCGGTGCGCCCCGCGGCCCTGCGCGCGCTGATGACGCGCACGCTGCAGGCGAGTCGTGCAGCGAGACTATCCGGGGACGAGGAGTAGTTGGTGTTGGCGCGGCGACCTCGCCCATTGCATCCGCGTGGGCTTGGTAATACTCAATCCACAAACAATGATCTCGCCAACTCATTGTCGAGAGAAGACACATCCACTGTCGGGACTTTACCTCCCTCGCGCACGTTAATGCGAGGGGGACCCTCGCGCTCCCCTTTTTGACGCCACAAGCTCGCGAAACCCTGATCACTTGATCGCCACGCTCGGGTCGGCGCAAAAGGGCATCCTGCCCGATGCGCCTCTTGCGACATCCATGTCGCAAGCCCCGGCGCGTCGCCCAAGCGCCCAGCGCCAGCTTGGAAGGCGTCACGAGGTGGCTCATTTCTGATAAGAGACCCTCTGCAGCGTTGTCAAAGCCGAGCGCCGGCAAAAACAAAGCCCCGCCAACCTCTCGATTGGCGGGGCTCGTCGTTCGTGCCCGCGACAGGGCTTCGCGACAGGACTTCGCGCTTACTCGTCGAGGAACGAGCGCAGCGGCTCGGAACGCGACGGATGACGCAGCTTGCGCAACGCCTTGGCTTCGATCTGACGAATACGCTCGCGGGTGACGTCGAACTGCTTGCCGACCTCTTCCAGCGTGTGGTCGGTGTTCATGTCGATGCCGAAACGCATGCGCAGCACCTTGGCTTCACGCGCAGTCAGGCCACCGAGAACGTTGCGGGTCGCTTCGATCAAGCCTTCGCCGGTGGCGGAATCGATCGGCAACACCATGGTGCTGTCTTCGATGAAGTCGCCCAGATGCGAATCCTCGTCGTCGCCAATCGGCGTCTCCATGGAGATCGGCTCCTTGGCGATCTTGAGCACCTTGCGCACCTTGTCTTCCGGCATCTCGAGGCGCTCGCCCAACTCTTCCGGCGTCGGTTCGCGGCCCATTTCCTGCAGCATCTGACGCGACACGCGGTTGAGCTTGTTGATCGTCTCGATCATGTGCACCGGAATACGAATGGTGCGCGCCTGGTCGGCGATAGAGCGAGTGATCGCCTGACGAATCCACCAGGTGGCATAGGTCGAGAACTTGTAGCCACGGCGATACTCGAACTTGTCCACCGCCTTCATCAGACCGATGTTGCCTTCCTGGATCAGATCCAGGAACTGCAGACCGCGATTGGTGTACTTCTTGGCGATCGAAATAACCAGACGCAGGTTGGCCTCGACCATCTCCTTCTTGGCCCGACGTGCCTTGGCTTCACCGATGGAGAGACGACGGTTGACCTCTTTCAACTGACCGACGCTGAGCAGCACCATCTCCTGCTCGAAACCGATCTTGCGCTGAGCGCGCTGAATGTCGCCGCGGAACGGTTCAAGGCGATCGGCGTACTTGCCGTTCTTGGCGAGAAACTCGTCGAACCAGCCTTCAACAGCTTCGTTACCCAGAAACGAACTGATGAACGTCTTGCGCGGCACCTTACCTTGCTTGACGAACATCTGCATGATCGACTTTTCCTGACCACGCACCTGATTGACGCTGATCCGTACCTGACCGACCAGACGTTCGAAATGCTTGGGAGAAAGCTTGATCGGCGAGAACAGCACGGCCAGACGCGCCTGCTCGGCATTGGCCTCTTTGGAGCCACGCCCATGCTTGGCGATAGCCGCCTTGGCAGACTCGTTCTGCTCACGAATCTGTTCGAAACGCACCCGCGCCTCTTCAGGATCAGGACCACCTTCGCTGGCGCTGTCGTCGTCTTCGCTATCTTCGCCGTCTTCGTCGTCGTCATCGCCGTTGATGTCGGCTTCGACCTCCTCCGGCATCTCGACCTCGGCAACACCGGGAATCCCTTCGTCGGGATCGATGAACCCGGAGAACAGATCCGACAGGCGACCCGGCGCTTCTTCGTCCTGCGTCTGATCATAGACGCCGAGAATGGAATCCACGGCACCTGGCACGTAGGAGAGAGAAGACATGACTTCCCGCAGGCCTTCCTCGATGCGCTTGGCGATCAGGATTTCGCCTTCGCGGGTCAGCAGCTCGACCGTACCCATCTCGCGCATGTACATACGCACCGGGTCGGTCGTACGACCGACATCGCTCTCGACCGCCGCAAGCGCCGCAACAGCCTCTTCCGCCGCCGATTCGTCAGTAGAATCGTCGGACATCATCAGAGTGTCTTCGTCAGGCGCCTCCTCGACGACATTGATCCCCATGTCATTGATCATGGAGATAATATCTTCCACCTGATCGGGATCAGCGATATCTTCGGGGAGGTGATCGTTCACTTCGGCATAAGTCAGGTAACCCTGCTCTTTGCCGCGTGCGATCAGCTCCTTCAAACGTGACTGCTGTGCATTTCCAGCCATAGAAACCCTACTCGACGAAGAAGAATGAAGCACCTGAGGTGACAGCGCGACGCCCCGAAAGCCGGCTAGTATAGCGCGCCCCCGCTTTTTGCTGCCAGCTTCTATTACCTTGCCGGCCAGGTGTGCTAGTGTGCTTGGTTAACCTATTTGGTGGCGATCGCCGCCTTTTCAACCTTTCCGACCGCGCTCTCGGTTGATAACCTTACCGATTGACCACTTCATGCTTCCCTGCCTGTGTAGTCTCAATCACGATGCGTAGTCCGCATACTTCTGCTTGGGCACATCCCTCATGTGGACGACCCTGTGGCCAACTCACCGATCAGCGTTCGTAGCCGCTGTTTCTCTTCACTACTGAGCGCGCCCGGTTGCCGACTTTTCTCGAGGAGCTGACGATACTCTTCCACCGGCGTCAAGCGTGCGCTTTCACGCTCGAGATAACGCACCCAGTTTTCCAGTTCACTGACTCGGACCTCACGAGGGATCTCCAGTTCGCGTCGTGCCAACTGATCGAGACGCTCACCATCAGCACTGCCATGGAAGTGGGCCAATAGCACCTGCGGACTGCGATAGCGTCCGGCACGCAGCAACTGCACCACTTCGCGACACAATCGGCCATCCGTTACCTCGGCCGAGCACCATTCGAGCGTTTCCGGCAGAACGTCGACCAATCCCGGCTCGTGCAACAACAGATGCAATATCCGAGCCGGAATATTCAGAGAAAGCGTAGCAGGTCCTGAGCGAGATGCCGGGAGTCCGCGTCGCCTTGCACGATTATTACCAGTATCGACCGCCGCACCCGAGTCTGAAGCGACATTGATGTCGCCATCCGACGTCATCATCAGCGCTTCGTAGCCGGCGGTATCCGGCGTCATCGTCTGCCGCGGCGCGGGTAACGCGTGCTTCTCCAGCCAGTCGGCGAAATGCGACTGCTCGATCCCGCTTCGCACCGACAACTCCTTGATCAGCAGCGATTTGAGCACGCCTTCCGGCAGATGCTTGAGAGCGTCCAGCACCGCCGTCACGAAGCGCTCACGCCCTTCCACCTGCTTGAGATCGCGCCCTTCGGCCGCCTGCTCGAACAGAAATTCCGACAGCGGGCTGGCACAGGTGATTCGATTCTCGAAAGCCTCCTGCCCTTCCTGGCGCACCAACGTATCCGGGTCCTCACCCTCGGGCAGAAACAGAAAACGTACCTGACGCCCGTCGATCATCGACGGCAGTGCTGTCTGTAACGAGCGACGCGCAGCCTGACGACCGGCGTTATCGCCGTCAAAGCAGAACACCACTTCATCCACCAGCCGGAACAGACGCTGCAGATGATCCGCCGTCAGCGCCGTACCCAAGGTGGCACAGGCGTTGCGAATGCCGAACTGCGCCAGCGCCACCACATCCATGTAGCCCTCGACCACCAGCACCCGGGAGAGCTGTCGGTTGGCCTGACGCGCCTCGAACAGTCCGTAGAGCTCGCGCCCCTTGTGAAAGACCGGGGTCTCCGGCGAGTTGAGGTACTTCGGCTTGGCATCGCCTAGCACCCGCCCCCCGAAAGCGATGGTGCGCCCCTTCCAGTCGCGAATCGGAAACATCACTCGGTCGCGAAACCGATCATAGGTGCGCCCGGTCTCTTCACGGTGCACCAGTAGCCCGTACTCGACCTGAACCGCTTCACCAATGCCCTGCTCGAGCAGATAGCGCTTGAGCGACTCCCATTCGTCCTCGGCGTAACCGATGCCGAAGTCGCGCATGACCTCCTGGCTCAAGCCGCGGCGCTCGAGATACTCGCGTGCTTGCCGCCCGCCGCCAAGGGCCAGACGCTCGCGGAAGAAACGCGATGCCAGCTCCAGCAGATTGACGCCTTCCTCACGCTTTTGCTGGCGCTGACGCGCGCCCGGATCCTCGCCACCCTCCCGCTCGACCTGCATGCCCGCTCGGGAAGCCAGCTGTTCGACGGCTTCGGGGAAGCGCAGGTTGTCGAACTCCATCAGAAAACGCAGCGCGTTGCCGTGAGCGCTACAGCCGAAACAGTGATAGAACTGCTTGTCGTGACTCACCGTGAACGACGGCGAATTTTCCTGGTGGAACGGACAGAGACCGCTGTGATTGCGGCCACTCTTCTTGAGCTGAACGCGCTCGGAGATCACATCGACGATATCGGTACGCGCCAGCAGGTCATCGATGAAGCGCTGAGAAATCTGTCCGGCCATGTCGTCGAAAGGCTCCGAGGAATCCAACCGCAGGCCATGATTGGCGCTACGATGTCTGCCATGAAGTACGAGGTCTGCCGTGAAGATAGGACAGTCAGGAGAACCATGCACCCGTGCCGATAGCGGCGAAAGGCGCCGGGACAAAAACAAACGGCCACCTGAACGGCGGCCGTTTGAGCGTCCCTCTGAGGTGACCGGGGTCACCCACAGTACGGATCAATACAAGCGTTCGAAACGCTTACGCTCACGCTGCAACTTCTTGGCGTGACGCTTCACGGCAGCCGCAGCCTTACGCTTGCGAACCGCAGTGGGCTTTTCGTAAGTTTCGCGACGGCGGACTTCGGATAGAACTCCGGCTTTTTCGCAGGAGCGTTTGAAGCGACGCAGCGCGACGTCGAACGGCTCGTTATCACGTACTTTAACAGCGGGCATGAAGCACTCACCTACCTTGGGAATTGAGTTCGGTTTGAACGCACGCCCCTTTTGAACGCGCGACCCGGGGATTCTAGACGGCCTCACGAAAGGCGTTGAAACCTGACGAATTGCCACTTCGGATCTTCCCGGCCCGGATCTTTCCAGCTCGACGCGGTCTCCAGGAGACTCGAGCCTTTCTGAATAGACAGCCGAGGACGTGTTAAAGGCGCACGACCCAGTCCTGCAGAGCAGAGCATTCTAATCGCGCCCCGGGACCAATGCAAATGACTTTTCGACAGCGTAAACTGGCGCCCCTTCTGTACGGGCGGCGCTGAACGAGTCGATGAGCTTTCAGCGTTACCCCAACCGACTTCGACGGATATCCGACTATGCGCGTGCTGGGCATCGAAACTTCCTGCGACGAAACCGGCGTCGCTCTTTATGACACCGAGGCCGGCCTGCTGGCCGACGCACTCTATAGTCAGATAGCGCTACATGCCGAATTCGGTGGCGTCGTGCCGGAGCTGGCGTCTCGCGACCATACACGCAAGTTGCTGCCACTGATCGACCAGGTGCTCGACGATGCAGGATTGACCAAGCGCGATCTCGATGCCATCGCCTACACGGCCGGACCGGGGCTGGTCGGCGCATTGATGGTCGGCGCCTGTACCGCCCACGGCATAGCGCGCGCGCTGGAGATTCCAGTACTCGGCGTGCATCACATGGAAGGCCACTTGCTGGCACCGATGCTGGAGGAGAATCCGCCCGCGTTTCCCTTCGTCGCTCTGCTGGTTTCCGGCGGGCACACGCAACTGGTCGACGTTCGCGGCCTGGGCGACTATCGGCTGATGGGAGAATCCGTTGACGACGCGGCCGGTGAAGCTTTCGACAAGGTCGCCAAGATGCTCGAACTTCCCTACCCCGGCGGCCCTCAGGTTGCCGCATTGGCCGAGCAGGGTCGCAGCGAGCGCTTCCGCTTTCCGCGACCGATGACCGACCGACCGGGTCTCGATTTCAGCTTTTCGGGGCTCAAGACGCACACGCTGACTGCGCTGCGCCACCTTCGCGAGCAGGACGCGCTGGATGATCAGGCGCGGGCCGACGTTGCCCGCGCCTTCGAAGATGCCGTCGTCGATACGCTGACGATCAAGTGTCGGCGCGCGCTCAAGGAGAGCGGCCGCAAGCGACTCGTCGTCGCGGGGGGCGTCAGCGCCAATCGGCACCTGCGCGAGACGCTGGATACCGCGCTGACCAAGCTGGGCGCCCAGGCGTTCTATCCACGCGGGCGCTTCTGCACCGATAACGGCGCGATGATCGCCTATGCTGGCGCGCAGCGCCTTGCTGCCGGCCAGCGTAGCCAGACCCTGCAGCCTCGCCCACGCTGGCCGCTGGCGGAACTCACCCCGCCGGCTGCGCAAACCTCGGAAATCTAGTCTCGAAGGCTATCTACCTCGAGAGTCAGGCTCTCGGCGATCACGCAGTGCATCCTCCTCGTCGAAAGGGTCTGACAGCGCCGGCTCGTGCGCGTCGCGGCGTCGCTCGCGCCATAGGCGAATGTTCCAGGCGTGCCGCGCCAGCACCAGCAAAGAGAATACGCAGATGACGCCCGTCATCGATGGCACCAGCCAGTAACTCAAAAGCGGCGCCAATAGCGCCGAGGCCAACGAAGCCACCGCCGCCGTGCGCACTCGCCAGGCGAGCAGGAACCAGCATAATGCGCAGATCAGGGCGACCGGCGTCGCCAGCATCAGCAACACACCGAAAGCGCTGGCCACCGCCTTGCCGCCACGCCCTCTGTGCCAGACCGGGCAGCTATGCCCGATCAGCACGCTCAACCCCACCAGCCCCTCGGCCCAGACCGACAGCGACACGGCATCGGCCAACCACAGCACCGGCATTCCCTTGACCGCATCGATGATCAACGTCAGCAGGGCCGGCCGCCAGCCGAAGGCCCTTAAGACATTGGAAAAACCCGGATTCCCCGAGCCCGCCCAGCGCGGATCACGCAAGCCCCAGGCACGGCATACCCAGATCGCCCCGAGCAGTGAACCGCTGAGATAGCCAGCCCCCATCAGCAGGCCGATAACTAGGATCGATGGCAAGACGTTACTCCCCTTGCCCGCGGGGAGCGGGCATCATCGAGAGCCCTGATTCTGCCACTCTCATCGCGTACAATCGACGCCAGCTTGGCCGGTGCGTCGAGCCGGACTCGCTACTGACCAGAATCACTGCTGACAAGCATCACTGCTGAAGAGGAATTCGCGTGGATCAGGTATTGATCGAAGGCTTGAGTCTGGAGACGGTCATCGGCGTCTATGACTGGGAGCGTACGGTGCGCCAGCGTCTGGAGCTGGACCTGGAGCTTGGCACCGACATCCGCCCGGCAGTCCGGGACGATGACCTCACCCAGACACTGGACTATGCCGCCATCTGCCAGCGTCTCACCGACTATGCCGACGCCAACGCCCATGGCCTGGTCGAGACTTTCGCCGAGCGCATCGCCGCGCTACTGATCGATGAATTCGGCGTCCGCCAATTGCGCCTGACCGTCCGCAAACCGGGCGCCGTGGCAGCCGCACGCGCCGTGGGCGTTCGCATCGAGCGCAGTGCCGACTGATGCCGTTGGTCGTCCTCGGGTTGGGCAGCAATATCCAACGCCGACATCACCTGGTCCGAGCGCTGGATGCACTGGCGGCGCTTGCCGACCCATCGCCACTGCAGCTTTCCCGGGTTTTCGAGAGTCCGGCGGTCGATTTCGACGACGACCGTCCTTTCTACAACCTGGTCGTGGCGTTCGAGACCGAACTGTCGCCGCGCACCATCACCGATCGCTGCAAGCGTATCGAACAGGAAAACGGCCGCCCGCCGGGGCCCGCCAAGTTCATTGCTCGTACGCTGGATATCGATGTGCTGCTGTGGGGCGATGCTGTCGGTCGTTACGGCGATGCACGTCTGCCGCGCGAGGACATCTTGCGCTACGCCTTCGTGTTGCATCCACTGGCCGAACTGCTGCCCTGCTATATACATCCGGTCGACGGCCGCACTTTCAGCGCGCTATGGGCAGCCTTCGATGCCGCCGACCAGCCACATTGGGCAGTGGATTTCCAATGGGGTGGCCATCTCATTTCCGGCGCCGATGTCCGCTAGCGCAGGTTGAGATGACGAAGCACGTAATCTCCATCATCTTTACCCATTGTCTGAACCGTCACTGCTTCGCTTTGAGACACACTTGCAGGAATCGACATCATCCGTGAAAAAGCCAGACTCCATGTCTTTATCGTTCAGCAACCGCCGTGACTGGCCGAGGCTGTCTCGTCTCGGCGTCAAACTGTTCGCCATCATCCTGATCACCAACGTGTTGATCAGCGGGTTGGTGTTCGTGTTCGTCTCGCGCAGTCTGGACGAGGGTTTCGTCAATTACCTCGAGCGCAGCCAATCGACACGTGCCGAGACCCTGGCCAACGCGCTGGGAGAACAGTGGACGCAACGCGGTAGCTGGCAGTGGCTACGCGACAACCCTCGTGCCTGGCAAAGTCTGGTTCGCAGTCAGCTTTGGTCGAGCGAAAAACATTCTCCCAGCGGTATCGATCGGCAGTTCTCCGACGCTCGTGGCTATGTTCTGCTCGACGAGCTGAGCAACCCAGTCATTGGGGAACCCTTGCTCAGACCGCCCCCACAGGATCTCGATCTGGATATACCTCCGCCGCCGGAGCCGCACTTCGTCCCGATCCGCAGTGGCGAAAAACTGGTCGGTCAGCTGGGTTATCTGCCCCCCGAGCGGCTGATGGCACGCATGGACCGGATATTTCTCGACCGTCAGCAGCGCAATCTGACGATCATCGTCGGCTCGCTGTTTCTCGCCTCCCTGCTGCTGGCCGGCGGACTCGCCTGGTGGTTGGGCCGCCGTGCCCGCCTCATGACCCTCGCCACCCGTCGGCTGACACTGGGCGACTACAGCGTGCGCCTCTCCGAGCACGGCCGCGATGAACTCTCGCGTCTCTCCGCGGATTTCAATCAGCTCGCCGAGACGCTCGAAGCCAACCGCCGCGCGCGCCAGCGCTGGGTTGCCGATATCGCTCATGAACTGCGTACGCCGCTGGCCGTATTGCGCGGCGAGATCGAAGCCATGCAGGACGGCGTGCGGCCCCTGTCAGTGGATAACCTGGGGTCGTTGCAACAGGAGGTCGACCAACTCGGACACTTGGTCGAAGATCTACGCTTGCTGGCCCAGAGCGACGCTGGCGCGCTGGATATGCATCTCGTCCCGGTCGATCTCAAGGAGTCGCTGGTTCAACGTCTCGAGGACAGTCAACTGCGGCTGGAAAGTCTCGGCCTGACACTCCAGCTCGAAGCCGAACCACTCTGGGTGCGTGCCGACAGCCAGCGTTTGCGCCAACTCTGGGATAATCTGCTGTCCAACACCATTGCTTATACCGACAGTCCCGGCACCCTGCGGGTCACGCTGAAGCAGCATGACAACCAGGCGATCGTCATCTGGGAAGACACCTCGCCCGGCGTGCCGCAAGACGAACTGCCCCGCCTGACCGAGCGGCTATACCGGGTAGAAGGATCACGTAATCGCCGCAGCGGTGGCAGTGGTCTGGGCCTGTCGATCGCCAACGCGCTGATCGAAGCCCAGGGCGGAACGCTGGTGCCTTCGGTCTCGCCGTTGGGCGGTTTGCGCTGGACGCTGATATTTCCGCAGGAACTTCCTGACGACATACCTGCTGAATCATCCGCTGAGCGATCCCGAGAGCTATCCCACGAATGATCCTGCAAACTATCCAACAAGCTATCCCGGGACTATCCAATGCACCCATCCAATGCACCCATCCAATGAACCCGTCCAATGAACCCATCAATGGACCATCCAATAAACACGGCAGTCACGCCAACTGACCTGGAGCCGGTTTGATGAACGACACTATCCTGATCGTCGAGGACGAACCCAAGATCGCCCGCCTGGTCGCCGACTACCTGTCGAAGAGCGGCTACGCTTCCGATCATATCGATCACGGCAATGCGGTCATGGAGTGGCTTGAGGAGAATCAGCCGATGCTGGTACTGCTCGACCTGATGCTGCCCGGCACCGATGGTCTCACGCTGTGCCGTCAGATCCGCGAGCGATTCCCGGCAGTACCGGTGATCATGCTGACCGCCCGCGTCGAAGAGGTAGATCGCCTGCTGGGACTCGAACTGGGCGCCGATGACTACATCTGCAAACCCTTCAGCCCCAGGGAAGTCGTGGCCCGCGTCAAGGCCGTGCTGCGACGCAGTTACGGCACCACCGGCACTGAAGAGACCGTGCCCGAAGGCGACCGCTTGACGCTGGATGAAGATGGCTGGCGCGCCATGGCGGGAAGCGAGGATCTGAATCTTACCGCCGTCGAATTTCAGCTCCTCAAAGTGATGATGTACAGCCCAGGGCGGATTTTCTCCCGCGATCAGTTGATGGATCACATGTATCGCGACCATCGCATCGTCTCCGAGCGTACCGTCGACAGCCACGTCAAGAAGCTCAGGCGCAAGATCGCCGATATCTGGCCCGAAAGGGACATCATTCGCTCGGTCTATGGGGTCGGTTACAAGTATCAGCCCGAAGAATGACCTCGAGACAACGCGCTCAGATACGACACGAAGACATAAGACATGCCTCAGCGGTCGTTTCCGAGTGCGATGCTTACCTACGCGGGAAGGGGAGCGTTTTTGAGAAAGCCATTGGCGTCAGCCGCCGAGAAGAACACCAACGTCACCCTAAGACCGGGAAACTCGGGTAGCGTCTCGCGCATCACATCGGCCACGATTTTCGCCGCCGCATCGGCCGGATAACCGTAGATACCCGTGGAGATGGCCGGAAACGCCAACCGCGTGAATTGATGCTTTCCCGCCAGACGCAGGGCATTGCGATAACAATCGGCCAGCTGTGAAGAGCGATCCTGTGACTTGGCAAAGACCGGACCCACGGTGTGAATGACATGAGACACCGGCAGTCGAAAACCCGGCGTCATCGCCACTTCGCCCACGGGCAGCCCATCCGGCCAGCTCGTGCGTCGCAACTCGCGACAGGCCGCGAGGAGTTCGGGACCCGCCGCCCGGTGGATCGCGCCGTCGACGCCACCTCCACCCTGCAGACTCTTGTTGGCAGCATTGACGATGGCATCGCCGTCGAAACGGGTGATATCGCCTTCGGCGACGATCAGACGTTCGTCCTGCCAGTGAATCTTCATTGCGACCTCCGCTTGGCAACCTGCACTTCGTTATCCACCAACGTAGGTCGCGACATCGACTTTCGCGAATCAGGACGCCTGGCGACTCGCTGCGGCGGGCTCGGGTGGCGTCATCGTGTTCGGCGTGACGTCAGCCTCCCCGCGCTTGAGCAAGGCGTAGCCGACACCGGTGATCGCGGACCCGGCAGCGATGGCCAGCAGATAGAGCAGCGCCAGGTTGACGGCATTCGGAATCAGCAGTACGAACAGGCCACCATGCGGCGCCATCAGCTTGATGCCGAACCACATCGAGAGCGCCCCAGTCACCGCACCGCCGATCATCGATATCGGAATCACGCGCAACGGGTCCTTGGCGGCAAACGGAATCGCCCCTTCGCTGATGAAACAGAGCCCCAGCACGAACGACGCCTTGCCCGCTTCGCGCTCGGCTTGCACAAACCGGCTGCGCCTCAGGAACGTGGCCAGGCCCATGCCGATGGGCGGCACCATGCCCGCCGCCATGATTGCGGCCATCGGCATGTAGGTCTCGGTCGAGAGCAGCCCGACGCCGAAGGTATAAGCCGCCTTGTTGACCGGTCCGCCAAGATCGAAGCACATCATGGCGCCGAGCAGTACGCCCAGCAGTACCGCGTTGGTCGAGCCCATGTTGTTGAGAAACGCGGTCAATGTCGACAGCAGCGCTGCCACCGGCGTACCCACCACGTAGATCATCACCAGCCCGGTGAACAGGCTCGCCAGCAACGGAATGATCAGGATCGGCTTCAGCGACTCCACGCTGGCCGGCAGCTTGACGTAGCGGGTTACCGCCTTGGCCGAGTAACCGGCCAGAAAGCCGGCCAGAATCCCGCCGATGAAACCGGCTCCCAACGTCGAGGCGAGCATCCCGCCAATCATCCCCGGCGCGATCCCTGGGCGGTCGGCGATGGAATAAGCGATATAGCCGGCCAGTACCGGCACCATCAGCGCGAAGGCAGTGCCGCCGCCGATCTGCATCAGTGCCGCCGCCAGCGTGCCTTCCTGCTCGTAGGCCTTGATCCCGAACACGAAAGAGAGCGCGATGCACAGCCCGCCCGCCACCACCATCGGCAGCATGAACGAGACCCCGGTCAGCAGATGCTTGTAGAACCCGCGCTCCTTGGCGCTTTTGTGGGATCCGCCGCGCTTGCGCTCGCCACCGGCGCCATCTTCGCTGGCGGCCGACTCTACCTGCGCCTCGTCGAGCGCCTGCTGAATCGTCTGCTGCGGCTGCTTGAGCGCGCTACCGGTGGAAGTCCGGTAGACCCGCTTGCCGGCGAAACGCGCGTCGTCGACTTCGATATCGCAGGCCAGCAGCACCACATCCGCCGCTTCGATATCCTCATCGGTGATCCGGTTCTGCGCCCCCACCGATCCCTGCGTCTCGACATGGATTCGATGGCCCAGCGCCCGCCCGGCCTGCTCCAGCGCCTCGGCGGCCATGAAGGTGTGCGCGACGCCGGTCGGGCAAGCGGTTACCGCGACGATACGCTTGGCCCCGACATTGTCGGACGACACTACCGCGGCTGGGGTATCCGCCGGCTCGCTGGCGCTATCGAATGCCGTTGCCTCGCGGGCGGCACGGTCGAGAAACGCGTCTGGATCGGGCAGCGCCTGCTGGATCGGCGCGCGGTAGAGCTGTTTACCGGCAAAGCGCGCCGCCTCCGGCACTCGTTCCGCGGCCACGACGATCAGATCCGCCGCCGCGATCGCCTCACTGGAGACTGGCGTGACCGGTTCGAGCTCGCCATGCATCTCGGTCTGGGGTTGCCAACCGCGTCGCTGCGCGGCCTGCTCCAGGCGTCTTGCGGCCAGAAAGGTCGTCGCCATGCCGCTGGGGCAGGCCGTAATCAGAATGACGTTCATGCGTTCACCGTTCATGCGCTCCCCGTTCATACCCCCCTCCCGACGCGCGCTTCGCCGCAGCGAGTGACACGCGTCTGTTGCAGTAACTGCTGGAAATCCTCGGCGTGCGGGTTACCCACCCCGACGTGACGCACCGCCTCCGCCGCCAGCGCCGTCGCCTGGCGCAGCGTCTCCTGCGGTGATAGTTCCGCGATTACCCCATGCAGCAGGGCGGCCAGCAGCGTATCGCCGGCGCCGACCGTATTTCTGACCTCGACCCGGGGCGGGATCGCCTGCCACTCGCCGCGTCGGCTGATCCACAGCACGCCTTCGGCGCCAAGCGACAAAATCGACTCCTCGACGCCGGCGGCGTGCAGACGCCGGGCGGCGTCGAGCTGTGTTTCGAGATCCATCAGCGGTCTACCAGCCCAGTCGGCAAGCTCCTGCTCGTTGGGCTTGGCGGCGGTGGGGTGTACCGCCAACGCCGCCGCCAGCGCCGGGCCGCTGGTATCGACCCAAACCGGTATGCCACTGGCCCTGAGCGCCTCGATCAGTGATGCCAGCGCCGCAGGCGCAACGCCCGGCGGCAGACTGCCGGTGACCACGACGGTAGCTGGCGCCGTGGTTTCGCAGCGCACGACCAGATCGGCGGTCAGTTCGGCGAGTGCCTCGGCGGAAACCTCGAGCCCAGGGCCATTGACGTCCGTCACCCGTCCATCATCCTCGGCCAGCTTGGCGTTGATCCGAGTCTCGCCGGGCAGACGCAGGCTGGCGTCTTCGATCCCCTCACGCTGGCAGGCCTGAACGAAAGCGGTGTCGTTGTCCGCGCCCAGAAAACCCGACAACGTGACGCGGTGGCCCAGCGACACCAGTACCTGGGCCACGTTGAGCCCCTTGCCGGCCGCCGCCAGATGCGACGAACGCGTGCGATTGACTGCGCCCGGCTCGAGCCGCGGCAGCTGGATCGACAGGTCCAGTGCCGGATTGAGCGTCACCACCAGCACATGAGCCATCAGAGCGCCTCCAGCGCATCGCGCACGGCCTGACTGGTCGCCTGGGCCAGCGCCGTCTCGGCATGTAAACGAGCGCTTTCCTGAGTGATCCCGCGCAGGCGCGCCTTGACCATCGGTACCTGACGCACGGAGACCGAGAGCTCGTCGACGCCTAGCCCGACCAGCACCGGCACGGCGGTAGCATCGGAACCCAGTTCGCCGCAGACACCGACCCACTTGCCCTCGGCGTGAGCGGCTTCGACGGTCATCTGAATCAGCCGCAATACTGCCGGGTGCAGGCCGTCCGCCTGCGATGAAAGCTCCGGGTGGCCTCGGTCGATCGCCAGGGTGTACTGGGTCAGATCGTTGGTCCCGATGGAGAAGAAGTCGACCTCCGCCGCCAGGCTCGGCGCCAGCAGCGCGGCAGAGGGAATCTCGATCATCACGCCGACCTGGACGTCAGCGGCGCCGATCTCCTGCTGTAGCCGATCGACGATCGCCCTGGCCTGACGGTATTCGTCGATGTCCTTGACCATCGGAAACATGATCCGTAGCGGACGGTCGCCGGCGGCGGTCAATAGTGCCCGCAACTGGGTTTCCAGCACATCGGGGCGAGTCAGCGCCAGCCGGATGCCGCGCAGACCCAAAAACGGATTGTCCTCCGCCGCCACCGGCCAGTAAGGCAGCGGCTTGTCGCCGCCGACGTCCAGCGTGCGTGCCACCAGCGGGCGGCCGTCGAGCGCATCGAAGGCACGCCGATACTCGCCGATCTGAGTTTCCAGGTCCGGGGCTTCGGGATACGCCATGAACAGGAACTCGGTACGCAACAGCCCGACGCCCTCGGCGCCTTGCTCGACCGCGTCCGCGGCATGCGCGGTGTTACCCAGATTGGCGGCGACCTCGATACGCCGGCCGTCGGCCGTGCGACCCTCCTCGAAACGCGAACCGTGCGCCTCACGGCGCAGCCGCTCCAGCTCCTTGAGACGCAGCTGGGCGCGATCACGGCGCTCGGCACTGGGCCTTACGATCACGCGGCCGAGATCGCCGTCGAGAATCAACTCGTCGTCGTTGGCGAGCGTCAGCGCTCGCGTCCCGGCACCCACCACCGCCGGGATGCCCAGCGCCCTAGCCAGAATCGCGCTGTGCGAGGTGGCGCCACCACGAGCGGTCAACAGCCCGCGCACCTGTGCGGTATCGAGGCGCGCCACGTCGGAAGGGCCGATATCGTCGGTGACCAGGATATAAGGGCGCTGCGGTGGCGTGGGCATTTTGACCCCGCACAGCACACCCAGCACGCGGCGGCCTACGTCACGCAGGTCGGCGGCACGCTCGGCCAGCAGCCGATCCGCCAGCGCTTCCTGAGCTCGCGCGGCGGTGTCGATCGCCTGCCACCACGCCGCTTCGGCGCTCAGGCCTTCACGCATGCCTTCGAAGGCGGCCTCGTGCAGTTCGGGGTCGTCGAGCATCTCGGCATGCATCGACAGAATCTCGGAGACATCACCGCCCTTGGCGGTGCCGATCAGCGCACGTAGCTGATCGCGCGCTTCGATCAGGCTCGCTCGCAGTCGCTCGCGCTGGCGTTCGGCATCGCCCTGCTTTTCCGGCGTCAGGTCTCGAGCCCGCTCGGGGTAGTCGAAGCTCGGCGCGCGCATCACGAAAGCCGGCGCGATCGCCAGCCCCGGCGACGCGGCGGTCGCTGGCAGCGCCGTATTGTCGGCGATCGGCTCCTGCGCCGTCTCGCTCGACATTTCGCCCGCGGTCTCGCGGGCGGCATCACGTCGTGAGCCATAACTGCCACCGCCGCCGTCCGATAGCGGACGTACGGATTCCCCGAGTCCGGCCTTGACGGCGGCGACCATCGCGGCCAGCGCCGCCTGGGCACTCTCACCTTTCCCCCCGCTCTCGGCGGAGAAGATCAGGGTCTGGCCGCGCCGGGCGCCAAGCCCGATCACCTTGGTCAGGCTGGCGGCGGAGACCGTTTCCGCCGCGCCTTCCATCAGGCGCACCCGGATCGGCAACGGTTGCTCGCGGGCCGCCTGTACCAGCAACTTGGCCGGGCGCGCGTGCAGGCCGTGAGCGTTGAGCAGCGTCACGCGCGCGGTCTCGGCCTGGCTGGACTCGCCGGACAGACGCGCCAGGACGTGATCGGCATCGGCGTCGACCAGCGCTTCGCCTTCACCGCTATCCAATAGATCCGCCAGCCGTTCCAGCAGCTCTCGATGGACGTCACCTTGCGCCGCTACGCAGAAGACGCCGTTGACCATCCCCTTCGCGCCGGTGAACGACCGCTCCGGCGTCGCCAGCGCCAGCGCCGGCTGACTGACACCGGAGGCAGCGCTCACCAGCCATAGTCCCTGACCCAGCGAGACCGGCTCCTGCTCGGTGATCGCGGCCACGAAGTGCGCGTCGACGCACTCGGCCTGACGCAGCCGCGCGGCGGCCGCCAACGCCAGCTCGAAGCGATCCCGCGCCGGAAATCCCAGACACAGCGTGCCGGCATCCAGACGCGCCTTGACCTTGGGCTTGGCGAGCAGCGCAACCATCGCCTCGGCCGTACCGGCGCTGGCCAGACGCTGGGCGACGCTCTCGTCGTCGAGCACATGCGTCAGCCGTCGCAGCACGTCCAGATGTTCGTCGCTGGCGGCCGCGATGGTCACCAGCAGGAACACCCGATTGCCATCATGCCAGGTGACGCCTTCGGGGAATTGCAGCAGTCGCACGCCGGTGCGATGGATCTGCTCGCGGCTCTCCGGCGTGCCGTGGGGAATGGCGATACCGCTACCCAGGAAGGTCGAGCCCTGCGCCTCACGGGCATGCAGCGCGTCGCGATAACTTGCCTCGACCAGACCGGCTTCATGCAGCGAAGCGGCAGCCTGATCCAGCGCATTCTGCCAGCTATCGGCCTGGCAATTGAGCGCTGCGTCCTGCGGCTGGAGGGTCAACATAACGGTCTCTCCGAAGGGTCAGTCGATGCACGTAGCATGGTGCGCCAAGGCGCCCGATACAATTCAAGCGAAGCAAGGTTTCGCTACGCGAAGCAGAACTTCAGCGCTTGCTGAATCGTGTCACCTTAATGATAAACATGCTCCCTTTTTGGACGCTGTTTGACAAGCTAGACCTTCGCCGCAGCTCTTCGTCACGGACCTTGGCCACAGTTCTCTGTCGTAGACAGCTCGGATGTCGTCGAGCGTGAAAATCAGGCTGGGCCGGAAAAGCCCGACGCGGTATCGTTCCAAGCCGTGCGGATGCGTCGCCGTCGATCATGAACGTTGCAGGAGTCTTGCATGAAGCTTGCCGATATCGCCCGTCTGGCTGGTGTTTCTCGTACCACCGCGAGCTATGTACTCAACGGCCAGGCCAGGACGCGCCGCATCAGCGAAGCCACGGTGGCGCGCGTGCTAGCAATCGCCAACGCCCACGACTACCGAATCGATGCCCAGGCGGCGGCGCTGCGCGGCGGCGACAGTCGAACCCTGGGTCTGATCGTGCCAGATCTGGAAAACGGCAGCTACGCGCGGCTGGCCAAGCGGCTTGAGCATGGCGCACGCCAGCAGGGCTATCAGTTGCTGATCGCCGGTTCCGACGACGATCCCCAGAGCGAGCGCGACGTCGCGAAGTCGCTGCGCGCCCAGCGCTGCGACGTGCTGCTGGTTGCCAGCAGCCTGAGCCCGGAGGATCCGTTCTACGTCGAACTGATGGCGCAAGGGCTGCCGGTCATCGCCATCGACCGCCCGCTGGACCCTGAGCGGTTCGTCAATATCGTGACCAACGGTCGCGCAGCCGGCGAGATGTTGACACGCTCGGTGCTGGCCGCCGGGGTGTCGGACGTGGTGTGGCTGGACGCGGTGCCGGATCTGTCGATCAGCGCCGAGCGTCGACAGGGTTTCCTGGATGCCTTGCGCGACGAGCCAAAGTGTCACCCACGCTGCTTCAGCGGCGAACGCTACGATCGTGACAGCGGCGCTGCACTGATGCGTCGATTGCAGAGCGATGGCGGTTTGCCGGACGCCATCGTCACCGCGTCCTACACGCTGATGGATGGCCTGCTCGACGTCCTGCTCGAGCAAGGAGCGCCGCCGGCCAACCTGCGTCTGGCGACGTTCGGCGACGACCGCCTGCTCGATTTCCTGCCGTGCAAGGTCAACTCACTCCCGCAGGATCACGATCGGGTCGCCGAGCAGGCATTGGCAAGAGCGATGCAGGCGGCACGCGGTGAGTACAGCCCGGGGCTGGACGTGATCGACAGAACGCTCAAGCGGCGGCGTTGAATGCCGGGGCGGCGGATCGCCCTCGGAGGAATGTGGTTGGAAACCGCGACTGAAGTATGCTGAGCCCACCGACGCTTTCAGGAACGATACCTTGTCAGACGATCTCCCCGACATCCTGGCCGGACCCATTCTGCGCCGTGCCGCGCCGCGGCGACTGGTACTGTGGTTGGCCGCATCACGCCCGCTCGAATTCCAACTGACACTGCTCACCGCTGACGTCTCGCAGACTCATGACCTGGAGGCGGCAACGACCCGCATCGCGGCCGGTACCCATGCGCACCTTCACCTGATCGACCTGCAACTGGACGACGCCCTGCCCCAGGATGCCCGTATCGCCTACGATCTTGCTTACCGCCGGAGTTATGAGTGGGAGAGTACCGAGTGGGAAAGTACCGAATGGGAGGGTGCCGAAGAGCAAAGTGCCGAATGGTGCTCGATGAGAGATTGGGGTGAGTCACTGCGCTACGACGGTGAACCGCTGCCGACGCTGGTGTTGCGTTCGCGCTACGACAATCTACTCCACGGCTCCTGTCGCAGGCCGCATCATCCCAGTCAGGACGGCCTGGTGCGTGCCGATCGCTGGCTTAGCAAGCGCCACGACGATACTGGCGCCAGGCCGGCAGCGCTATTGATGACCGGTGATCAGATCTACGCCGATGATGTCGCCGGTCCGATGCTGGCCGCCATCCATACACTGATCGTTCGGCTCGGACTCTACGACGAGTGCCTGGAAGGCACCGACATTACTAGCGGCAGCGAGCTCTATGCTCGCAGCGAAACCTACTACCACCGCGACGACCTGCTGCCGGCGATCCGTTCTACCGAGGCCCTGCGCGAGAAGTTCTTCGGTGGCGTGCGCAAGCCGATCTTCACCACCGCCAGCGCAGAAAATCACCTGATTACCTTCGCCGAGCTACTGGCGATGTATTTGCTGGTGTGGTCACCGATGCCGTGGCGGCTGATCGAGGTGGAGATGCCCCAACTCGCCCCCGAGGAGCAGGAGCGCTATCGCAGCGAACAGCGCCATATCGACGCTTTCGTGGCGGGTCTCCCCGCCGTGGCGCGCCTGCTTGCGCATCTGCCTACGCTGATGATCTTCGACGACCACGACGTCACCGACGACTGGAACCTGTCCGCTGCCTGGGAAGCCACGGTCTACGAGCATCCGTTCTCGCGCCGGATCGTGGGTAACGCGCTGATCGCCTACCTCTTATGTCAGGGATGGGGCAACGATCCTGACGGTCTGGCCGAGCCGTTGGCCGCCAGCCGTGCGTGGATCGACTCGGCCAGCGCCAGCGGCCAGCTCGACTGCGAGAGCCAGAATCAGCTCGTGACGCAGCTGCTCCGGTTTACCGGCTGGGGCTACACGATCGACTCGACGCCTCGGCTGGTGGTGCTGGATACGCGCACCCGGCGCTGGCGCAGCGAACGCCGCCTGCATCACCCCTCGGGGCTGATGGATTGGGAAGCGCTGAGCGAATTCCAGCAGCAGCTGCTCGGCGAGCCGTCGGTGATCATCGTCTCCCCGGCGCCGGTCTTCGGGGTCAAGCTGATCGAAGGCATCCAGCGCGCGTTCACCTGGTTCGGCAAGCCGTTGCTGGTCGACGCCGAGAACTGGATGGCGCATCCCGGCGCCGCCCATACCATGCTCAACATCCTGCGCCACAGCCGCACGCCTCAGCGCTACGTGATTCTCTCCGGCGACGTGCATTACTCCTTCGTCTACGCGATCACCATTCGTCAGCGTCGCAATAGTCCCCGCATGTGGCAGATCACCAGCAGCGGCCTCAAGAACACCTTTCCCGAGACCCTGCTCGACTGGTTCGATCGCCTCAATCGTTGGCTCTATGCGCCCTGGTCGCCGCTGAACTGGCTCACCAAGCGGCGCCGCATGGCCGTGGCACCCTATGACCCCGAGCACGCCTCGAAAGGCGAGCGGCTGTGGAATCGGGCCGGCATTGGCCAGGTCCTGCTGGACGATCAGGGCGCGCCACGTGAGGTGATGCAGCTGGGCGCCGACGACTGCGACACCCGTTTCCGCGAGGCCCGCCGATGAGCACGATCCGCCTGGCCCAGGCTCAGGATCTGATGGCCATCGAAACCCTGGTCACCGCCGCCTATGGCCATTACGTCGCCCGCATCGGCAGGATTCCTGGGCCGATGCGCGACATCGATGACGGCAGCTATGCGCGCCATATCGAGGCCGGCCATGTCAATCTGCTGCAGGAATACGACGAGATCGTCGGCTTGCTGGTGCTGATACCCAAGCCCGACACACTGCTGCTGGACAACGTGGCGGTCTCCCCCGCCGCACAGGGCCGCGGCTTCGGCAAGATGCTGATGCAGGCGGCGGAAGCGCACGCTCGGGAGCATGGATTCGACAACATCACGCTCTACACCCAGGAGCTGATGCACGAGAACCTGACGATCTACCGACACTGCGGTTATGTCGAGACGCATCGCGCCGAAGAGCACGGACTCAAACGGGTCTACCTGCGAAAACCGCTGGTCTGAAGCGCCCGTTACCTGGCAACGCCAACCGCCACGTCCTGAGGAACGCGGCGGTTGGCATGCAGCTCGTCTTCAGACCCCGCTCAGACGGCGCGAGCGATCCCCGAGGGTTCGACATCGCCGAACGTACCGGTGGTCCCTTCGACGTCACGTAGCTCGACCACGATCCCCCGTGCCGAGGCGTTGTCGACGAAGCGGTCGATGTCCTCGCGGATATCCGGGTCGATGTAATTGGCACCGATGGCGTCGATGATCAATTCGCCATTGTCCGGAACGGCGTCGAGACACTGGCGCATCTCTTCCCGGTTGAGAAACGAGACGTTCTGCTGGAACTTGAGCAGCATGTGATCGCCACGCCGGGTACAGGCAATCGCGGAGCGATAACCCGATTGCAGCAGGAAGTAGAGACTACACACCAGCCCCACCAGTACGCCCATCAGCAGATCGGTGGCCAGAATCGTGATCACCGTGACGGTGAACGGGATGAAGCGACGCATGCCCTCGCGATATTGATCGAGGAACAGTGCCGGCTTGGCCAGTTTGTAGCCGGTATGCAGCAGGATCGCCGCCAGCGTCGCCAACGGAATCAGCTCCAGCCATATCGCCAGAAACGCCACGCTGACCAGCAGCAGGCTGCCGTGAATCAGGCTCGACAGCCGCGTGCGGCCGCCCGCGTTGGCATTGGCGGAGCTGCGCACGATCACCGCCGTAACCGGCAACGCACCGACCAACCCGCAGATCATGTTGCCGACACCCTGCGCCTTGAGCTCGCGGTGCGGCGGCGAGTGGCGTTTGAGCGGATCGAGCTTGTCGATCGCCTCCAGGCTCAGCAGGGTCTCGAGACTGGCGATGATGGCGATGGTGATCGCGACGGTATAGACCGCGGGATTGGCCAGTGCACCGATGTCGGGATGAGTCATCTGCCCGATCAGTTCCAACGGCCCGGCCAGACCGCCCAGATCGATATGATGCCCGGCACTCAGCGCCCAGTCGGGCATCGCCCCGCCGACCACACGATCGATGGCCATGCTGCCAAGCACCACCAGCAGCGGGCCGGGAATCAGCGCCAACGCGCGATGGCGCTTGATCATCGGCTGTTCCCACAACACCAGCAGTCCCAGGCTGAACAGCGCGATCACGGTCGCCAGCGGCGAGATATCACTGAACAACGCTACCGGATCGGTGATCGCCGGCATATCGTCCAGCGGATGCCCCAGCGCCATCGGGAACTGCCCCAGCACCAGAATCAAACCGATCCCCGCCAGCATGCCCTTGATCACCGAGGTCGGTACGAAGGCGCCGATTCGCCCCAGTTTGAACACGCCCATCAGCAGTTGCAGCACACCGGCCAGAATCACTGCGGTCAGGAATGCAGCGAAGCTGCCCAGCTGTTCGATCGCGTCCAGCACGATCACCGTCAGCCCAGCGGCCGGGCCACTGACGCTGAGCGCCGAGCCGCTGAACATCGTGACGACCAGCCCACCAACCATACCGGCAACCAGACCGGCGATGGGTGGCGCGCCAGAGGCCAGCGCGATACCCAGACAGAGTGGAATCGCGACCAGAAAGACCACGATCCCCGCCGGGATGTCGCGGGAAAGATGTCGAAACGAGAAGGTATCGGGTTTGACTTGAGAGGGCGACGCCGCCGCTGGCGTCGTCTGAGTCGGTGTCGTCATTGTCGTGTCCTCGCATCCATGAGTCACAGCGTAAAAGGAGTTGTTCTATCCGGCCGCGGCGCGCTGCCAGTCGGGCTCGGCGCTTTCGGACCCGCTCCCTTCGGCCTCGCGACGACAGACTTCATCCAGATGCCCGCTCGCCAGATCGTAGACCCAGCCATGCAGACTTGGCGCCCGGCGCGCCTGCCAGCTCTCGGTGACCAGATTCATGCCGGCAAGCCGTTCAATCTGCGCGACCACGTTGAGCTCGACCACGTGATCGACCTTCTCGCTGAGTTGCGGGAATCGCTCGAGCTCCGACCGGCGCTCGCCAACCAGACGCTTGACCTGCTCCAGATGCTTGTCGACGTAGGGCAATGTCTGCAGCGCGTCGCCGCCGCTGACCGCCGCCTGGATACCGCCGCAGCCGCGGTGACCGCAGACGATGATGTGATCCACTTTCAGCGCGTTGATTGCGTACTCGAGCACGCTCGTGACGTTGGCATCGTCTTGATGCACCAGGTTGGCGATGTTGCGATGAATGAACAGCTCTCCGGGTTTGGCGTTGCAGATCTGTTCCGCCGGCACCCGGCTGTCGCAGCAACCGATCCATAGCGCGGAAGGCGATTGGCCCTGATGGAGGCGCTCGAATATCTCCGGGTCGGAGGTCTTCATATCATCGGCCCAGGCCCGATTCTCGAGTAGCAGACGGTCGAAGAATTGCATGTCAACTTCCTGTGCAGTGGCGATCGGCGAACTCTGACATTCAACGCGGTTATCTCAACGTCAGGGCTCGGCCTTGTGGTTGTGATTTTCGGCTTGGCCGACATCGTCGTTGGCGGTCGACTCGAATATGAGACGAAAGGCGCAGACGTCGCTTTAAGTCGTACGGCGGGGAGGCAGGATCGAGCAAGCAAAAATCGCTTTGCAGTCAGCAAATTTTGTAAGGCTACGTGAATGAATGTTGATACAGGGAGCACCGATGGGTATCGCTCGACGAAGTATTTATGCGATACACAAAGCAACCCTTTAACGTCAAAAAACGTAAATTCGGGCTCTTAGCCAATCAGCGATTGTGTAGATGAATCCTGCATGACAGCAGACTTCACGAGGAATAGGAAAAGGTAGGACACATCATATATTTAATAAAAACTAATGTAACGAAATGCTCGCTTACCTTGCGCAGAGATGAATGAAATTCGGAGGCGTCAATGCTCGATCGGAATGAACGTTAGCGAGCGGCTACGTTAATGTCAGCGCGCGAATTCCATCACCTCTATCGTGTCGTTCACGCCGATTTCACCGCTATTTTCCGCGACGAGGTTCTGACCAAAATAGACCTTGCCCTTCTCACCCCGGCGGTAGCTCGCCAGGGTCTTGAGCGGCTCCTTGTCGGCTCGCTTCTCGCCCCTGGATGGGTCGACCGTCACCATGGCACAACGAGAACAGGGCGCATCGACCCGGAACGTAACCTCGCCGATACGTATGCGTTTCCAGCCATCCTCGGCGTAGGGCTCGGTACCGGTCGCCACGAGGTTGGGCCGAAACTGGGCCATGACGTGGGTACCGTCGGTACGCGCGTTGAGATCATCGAGCGAGGCCTCGGAAATCAGTAGCAGCGGATAGCCATCGGCAAAGCTGACCCTGACGCCGATCGATTCTCGGTAACGTGGCGAACGCTCGCCCAGCCACAGTAAACGGGCCGGCTCACCGGCGGCCTCACTGAACCAGTCATCGAGGGAGATATGAGTGGTAGTGGCGGTGAAGGGGTCGGCCCATACCTGGGTGTCAAAGGGCTGCCCCGAGAACACCTGGCGCGCCATATCCATCGGCGGCAGCGTGCCGTGGGTCAAGCTCAGACGCTCGCCGTCGAACTGCGCGCGTACGAGCTGAAGTCCGGGGTGCGTGCGCGCCGTGAGAAAAGTGCCGTCCGGCTTGACCACCATGAAACGGCGGTCCCCGACCAGGCCCTCTTCCTCGACCTGAGCACGTTGCAGCGATGAGCCAGCAGTGGATTTGATCGGATAACGATGAATGGCGGCAAGCGTTGGCAAGAAAATCCCCTGTCGAAAAGTGATCACTCGAATCCGGTGGAATCAGCGCTTGGCGGATTTCAGGCGGCGCTGGTATTCACGTTTGGCCCGCTGGTAGACCTTGTCGTCACGCACGCGGTCCAGCATCTCGTGATAGTACTCGGCGATGCGAGCCTTTTCGGCATCGACGTTACCGGGTTGACGTTGCCGACCGTCGGCGTCCTTCTTGCGTCCGCCGGAGTAGCGTGCATAGCGTCTCGCGCGGGTGTAGCCCATCTGAAGATATTTCCGCGCCATATCCATGCCGACGAAATCGCCTCGCTCACGGTAGTCGCGATAGCGAGCATAAAGATCGACGATTGCCTCTTTGGCATCGATCTCGTTGCGAATCGCCCATAGCGGGAGCAGCTCATCCTTGTAGGGGTAGACATGGAAGACGCCACGTTCTCCGTGGCCGATCCGGTAGCATTCGGGGTGCTGACGATAATCGATGGATGCATCGGGAAAGCTCATGATCACCTCGTTGATGCCTACCACGAAAAACGGCCGTCTCTCGAGAGACGACCGTCATATTGCCACGCTCGAGATTCCGCGTCAGGCAGTCGCAGCCCGTTCAGACTTTTTAGCCTTCGGTTCGCGCCGACGCCGCTGAAGCGCGAAGACCAATCCGAACAGTATCAGCGCCGGAATCCACATCAGTTCTTTCGGCATCTGAGATGTCGGGAGTTGCACCGATACGATCTGCTGATCGAAATCGAAGCCCAGGTCCTCTGCCTGACTGCCGAAGTCGGTCATGTCGACCAGTACCTTGCCGTCTTCCTGCATCAGATGCAGACCCAGGCTTTGCAGCCGCTCGGCACCGGTGTCGCCCGCGGTCGCCGGCACCTGCACCACGAAGCTGGTCGGCGCGCCGTAGGCATCGAGACCATCGATACGCGTCATGAGGTGATCGTCGGGGCCGATCTCCCCCAATGCCTGCTCGAACTGCGCTGGCGGGACCTCCCGGTAAGGCGCGTCGACCATATCCATCCAGAAGCCGGGACGGAACAACGTGAACGCGACCAGCAGCAGCAGCAGGCTCTCGTACCAACGACTTCTGACCAGCATGAAGCCCTGAGTCGCCGCCGCGAAGATCAGCATCGCCATCGTTGCCACGATGAAGATGATGATGCCGTGGAGCCAATCGACGTTGATCAGCAGCAAGTCGGTATTGAAGATGAACAGGAAAGGCAGCGCCGCCGTTCGCAGGCTATAGTAGAACGCCTGGAAACCGGTACGAATCGGATCCGCACCCGAGATCGCCGCCGCCGCAAACGACGCCAGCCCCACCGGCGGAGTGACGTCGGCCATGATGCCGAAGTAGAACACGAACAGATGGACGGCGATCAGCGGCACGATCAAGCCATTCTGCTCGCCCAGTTGCACGATGACCGGCGCCAGCAATGCCGACACGACGATGTAGTTGGCGGTGGTCGGCAGTCCCATGCCCAGAATCAGGCTGAGAATGCCGGTCAACAGCAGCATCAACAACAGATTGCCCATCGACAGCGCCTCGACCAGATCCGCCAGCACCAGCCCGACGCCCGTCTGAGAGACCGCGCCCACGATGATGCCTGCGGTAGCCGTGGCGATACCGATACCAATCATGTTACGAGCGCCATCGATCAGGCCATCCCACAGATCCAGGCCACCTCGCTTGATATCATTGGCCAGATCGCTCTTGCCGCGGAAGAACGCGTCGATCGGACGCTGTGTCAGAATGATGAAGATCATGAAGGTGGTTGCCCAGAATGCCGAAAGCCCCGGCGACAGGCGCTCCACCATCAGACACCACACCAGCACGACGACCGGCAGGATGTAATGCAGCCCCACCATGACTGTAGGTTTGGTACGCGGCAGTTGGGTAATTTCCTGCGATGGATCGTCCACTTCCAGTTCGGGATAGTGGGAACCGAGCTTCAACAATGCGACGTAGATCGCAGCGACGCCCAATGCAATCACCCAAGGCGCCGAATCACCCAATGCCGGCTTGAGCCAGCCGATGCCGTAATAGACCGCAAAGGCCATCGCCATGATGCCGACCAGTCCGGTCAGGAAGCCGAGGATCTTGTTGAGCCACGCTCGTTGCGGGTTGCCGCTGGGCAACCCTTGCATGCCCGCCTTCATCGCTTCGAGATGGACGATATAAAACAGCGCGATATAGGAGATGACCGCCGGCAGGAATGCATGCTTGATCACTTCGATATACGAAATACCGACGTATTCGACCATCAGGAAAGCGGCCGCGCCCATGACCGGCGGCATGATCTGCCCGTTGACGGACGAAGAGACTTCCACGGCACCGGCCTTGGTCGCACTAAAGCCGACGCGCTTCATCATCGGGATGGTAAAGGTACCGGTCGTCACCGTATTGGCGATCGAAGAGCCTGAAATCAGGCCGGTGAGGCCGGATGCCACGACGGCGGCCTTGGCCGGCCCACCGCGATAGTGGCCGAGCAGCGAGAATGCCACCTTGATGAAATAGTTGCCCGCGCCCGCCTTGTCGAGCAGTGCGCCGAACAGCACGAACAGGAACACGAAGCTGGTGGAAACGCCCAGCGCGATCCCGAAGACCCCTTGCGTGGTCAACCACTGGTGATTGACCAGCCCATAGAAGCTGACGCCACGGTGGGCCAGGATCCCCGGCATGTAAGGGCCAGCAAGCGAATAGACCAGAAAGATCAATGCGATGATCATCAGCGGCGGGCCAAGCGCGCGGCGCGTCGCCTCGAGCAGCAGCACGATCCCCACCACGCCGACGATCACATCCTGCAGGATTGGGGCGCCGGGGCGCTGTGACAGCTGCGCATAAAAGAAGTAGAGGTAAGAAGCGCAGAACGCCGCCACGATGGCCATGACCCAGTCGAGGATCGGCATGCGTTCGCGTGGCGAGCGCTTGAACGCCGGATAGGCCATGAAGGCGAGAAAAACGGCGAAAGCCAGATGAATGGAGCGCGCCTCGGTGGCGCTGAAGACACCAAAACCCACGACAAAGGGCAGCGGTGAAGCGATCCAGAGCTGAAACAGCGACCATAGCGCCGCCACACCCAGCAGGATACGGTTGGGCGTTCCGGTGAGTTTACGACCACCTGTGTCGGTCGCAGCCAGTTCGTCCAGCTTGGCCTGATCGGGGCCAGAAGTCTTGTTGTCCGTCATGAGCAGATCCTGACTTGACAGCCGGTAGGCGGAAGGCCGCCGCCAGGGCAACCTTCCACGCTTGATTCGTGCGACGACAATCGTCGCGGGGAGTCAACCTAACGGCGCGGCAGTTGAAGCCAACCGCCGCGCCAGAGTGTCAACGCACTACGCCGGAAGCGGCGCTGAGCGCGATTATAGCCAGTATTGCTTTTACAGCCAGCCCTGCTCTTTGTAGTAGCGCTTGGCGCCTTCATGCAGCGGCGCAGACAGACCTTGGCTGATCATCTCTTCGGGTTTCAGATTGGCGAAAGCCGGGTGCAGGCGCTTGAAGCGATCGAAGTTGTCGAACACGGCCTTGACGGTCTGATAGACGATTTCGTCGTCAACATTGGCGGAGGTCACGAAAGTCGCGCGAACACCAAAAGTCTTGACGTCTTCCGGGTTACCTTCGTACATGCCGCCAGGGATGGTGGACATGCTGTAGTACGGATATTTCTTGACCAGTTCCTGAACCACCGGCCCGTCGAGCGGGACCAGATTGGAGGCAACCGTTGTGGTCGCTTCCTGGAGCGCGCCATTGGGGTGGCCGACGACATAAGCCATCGCATCGATGTTGTTATCGGACAACGCAGATGCCATCTCAGCCGCGCCCAGCTCGGAGGCCAGCGAGAATACGCTGGTGTCCCAACCCTTGGCGTCCATCAGCACTTCCATGGTAGCGCGCTGGCCGGAGCCCGGGTTACCGATATTGACGCGCTTGCCTTTTAGGTCGTCCAGCGACTGGATGTCGGCATCCTTGCGCGCCAGGATGGTAAGCGGTTCGCCATGGATAGAGAAGACCGAGCGCAGGTCTTCCATCGGCTGATCGAATTGCGCCTTGCCGTTGTAGGCATTGAACTGGACGTCGGACTGAGCGACACCCATGTTCAGCTCACCGGACTTGATGCCGTTGATGTTGGCAACGGAGCCGCCGGTGGACGGCGCGTTACAGCGGAGACCGCTTTCTTCGGCGCTGCGGTTGACCATCCGGCAGACGGACTGGCCGACGACGTAGTAGACGCCCGTCTGACCACCGGTACCGATGGTGATGTACTGCTGATCCTGAGCCATGGCCGGCGCGGAGATCGATGCGGCGCCCATCAGAGCAGTAGAGAGAACGGCTGCGGTTAATGCATGGCGTTTCATGCGTATACCTCGAATTTTTCCCATTTATTGTGTTGATCGGTTTCCCGATCGCGAAGACAACAGGCAACCGGCGTGCATCAGGGTAGGATTCCAATCGCACCGGGCCCGTGGACTTATCTATCTCAACATATCTTATCCCTGACGGCGGGCCATCATATAGCGAGTTTTTCGCTGGCAAAACCGTTTCGCCAGACCCGACAGCGCCATCGCGGCCAGGAACTGACCTATCGGTCGGCTCTCGACCACCACCGTTAAGCCAATTTTAGTTAGCACGGCTCTCATCCCGCCATATCGGCGGTACATTATCGGCATGTCTCATGCGCGAAACGAATGCGTTTTCAGGGGGATTCCAGCCAAGACGCCAACTCGACACGATCGCCAACGCCGATCCCGCGCGTGGCAAAGTAGCCAGCGTTGGCCTCCAGCGCCGCCCGAAAGCGCGCACCTGAGGGATAGACGGGGCATCGGCTCGACTCCTCGGCGCGACAAGGAGACATCGTCTTGAGCGAACGAATGACTCCACCACCGTCGACGAACGCGATATCCAGTGGAATCCGCGTTCGATACATCCAATAGGCGCTAGTCGCTGGCTGCTCGCTGGCGTAGAGAAATAGCATGCCCGCATCGGCGGGCAATGCTTGTCGTTCCATCAGCCCTTTCGCGCGTTCGGATGCCGTCCGCGCGACCTCGACATGAAGCGTGTGCTCACGCTGACCGTCATTAAGGATTAACGTCTGGCGCGGCGGCGTTTCCCCCCATGCTGGCATGATGAACAATACGGACAGCACCAACGCGCCCTGCCTCAACGCTTTCGCCAGCATGTTTGTTCCCCCCTCGATGTTCCTCTAACGGCTTAGCCGTGACGGCGGCGCCAGTAATGTCTGACCACGTAAAATAGCCAGGCCAGCACCAGTAGTCCCAGCACCATCTTCGATAACGGCCCAATATAGGCTTCCAGGACGCGAAAATTGCCAGCCAACTGATAACCGGCTATGGCCAAGACGGCACTCCAGATGACGCTGCCCGACGCGGTCAGCAGCAAAAAACGCCCGATCGGCATGGCATAAACGCCGGCAGGCAGCGAAATCAACGACCTCATTCCGGGCACCAGACGGCCAAACAGAACGATTCCGGCACCGTAGCGTTTGAAAATACGATCGGCACGTTCGAGATCCCGCCGCGATAGTGCCAGCCAGTGACCGTGGCGAGCGATGAAATCCGACAGCCGATCATGCCCGAACCAGCGGGCGACGGCATAGAACGGGAGCGCACCCAATACCGAGCCGATCGTGCCCGCCAGCACGACACCGATCAGAGAGAGCTCTCCCTGGTTCGATAGATAACCCGCCAGCGGCATGATCAGCTCGGAGGGAATTGGCGGAAACAGGTTCTCCGCGAACATCAGGAGCACTAGCCCAAGATAGCCCAGCGTATCGATGGCCTGCTGAATCAGTGAATACACGCGACGACTCCCACTAGTGGCAACGCCTGGTACCCAGGCCGACCTTCAAGCCTCCCTTGATCATGTCTTGGACTCATGAGTGGCAACGGTATTAGAAGCGGTAGCGATTCTGACAGCGTTTCGACGCATGGTAGCGCATTCATCGAGCAAAGGAATGGCGAGTTCGCGTCCTGATGGCGGTCATTCGTCGGCCCCCGGGAGGCTCTACCGGCAACGCCCTCTCAAAATAACCTTGCTCTCGTCCGAGTCGCTGAGACAATGGGCCATCGACGCCATTCGGCGATGTCTTCAACGACGCCTTTCAACAACGTCTTTCAACAACGTCTTTCAACAACGTCTTTCAACAACGTCTTTCAACGATGAGTACTGTGCGTGCCCCTCAAGGATTTACTGATCGGCCTCGGCATCATCGCCATATGGGCCTTCAATATCATCGTGATCAAGCTCGGGATCGAGGATCTGCCACCGCTGCTGGTGACGGTACTTCGCTTCATGCTGGTCGCCATTCTGATCGTGCCGTTTACCCGGATTTCGCGCCAGCAGCTTCCCTGGATTCTGGTGCTGGCCGTTACCTTCGGCGGGTTGCATTTTCCGCTGCTATTTTTAGGGCTACAGCAATCGGAAGCCGGTACCGGCGCTCTGCTGGTGCAGATGGGGACCCCGTTCGCCACTCTGCTGGCGGCGATTTTCCTCAAGGAGAAACTGAGTCCCCGCCGGGTCAGCGGTTTGCTCCTCGCCTTCGGCGGGGTCGTGGTGCTGGCCGGAGGCCCGTCGTTGCCGCCGCCGGCATCCACCGCCCTGTTGCTCGCTAGTGCCTTTTTCTGGGCGGTTTCGACCATGATCATCAAGCTCGCCCCGCCGATCGCGCCGCTGACCATGACCGGCTGGATATCACTGTTCGCGATCCCCCTGGTCGCACTGGGCAGTTGGGTATTCGAGGACGATCAATGGCTGGCATTACATCAGGCTGGCTGGGCCGGCTGGGGGGCGGTGGTATATACCGCCTTGATGTCGTCGATTGCCGCTTATGGGCTATGGTACCGTTTGCTGCAAAAGCATCCCGTCAGCCGCGTCGTGCCACTGACGCTGCTGATGCCGGTATTCGCCGTCATTCTCGGCGTCTGGCTGCTTGACGACCCGTTGGGAATCAACAAGGTCGCGGGCGGGGTCATGGTCATCGCCGGACTGGCCGTTATCAATATTCGCTTTCGCCGCCATCCCAAGCCGAGGCCCGCTTCATGATCCGCCGTTCCCTGCCCGATATTTTGCCCATGACTCCCCAGGATCACGCGGATTTCGCCGCGATGATGCTGCGCACGCCGGGCGTGGTGCTCAGAACCGCCGACGGCTACGCGGCGACGCAACGCTATCTCGAGCGCAACCCGGGTTTAAGCTTCGTGGCGCGTCCTGCCGGCGGAGACGGTATTGTGGGCTGTGCAATGGCAGGCCACGATGGCCGTCGCGGCTATCTGCAACACGTCATGGTCGACCCGGACTATCGTCATCTGGGACTGGCGCGGACGATGGTCGAACGCTGTCTGTCAGCGTTGCTGGACGCAGGCATCGAGAAGGTACATCTCGACACTCTGACGGGCAACGTCGAAGCCCATCGCTTCTGGCGCCATCTGGGTTGGACCGATCGCCGCGATGAAATCGTCAAGTTTTCGCGCGTACTGGTAGACGATACCAACGCTTGAGCCGAAATATCGGCAAGCGTAAGGCTAATGATGCTCCGAGCCGGGCGGCTCACTCATTCACGAGAATGAGGCGCAGGACCAATTCCCGACCTATTCCGCCCAATTCCGCCTTTTCCAGCTAGACTGCTCGGCAGAGGCGATGCGTGAGACATCCCCGCCCCTAACAGCGACTTAAATAGCGTGCTAACATTGATCGCTTGTCGAATCACGCCACTGCCAACAGGGAAGATATGGGTCTACAGGAAATCGCCGTTGGCGGGATCTTTCTCAGTCCACTGCTGATTTATGCTTTTTTCGG
>Ga0207878_100167_pt1 | contig 52185 bp, 50 predicted proteins | sample LinPmetageLP41_FD_184053 | JGI IMG/M metagenome (GOLD analysis project Ga0207878, IMG submission 184053) | Marine viral communities from the Pacific Ocean - LP-41 (SPAdes) | ecosystem: Environmental > Aquatic > Marine > Oceanic | place: Pacific Ocean | collected 2010-08-27 | reverse complement strand
GTGGCCAGCGCCTCGCCGAATGGCTGCGCCGCGAGCTGACGGGCGATTACCCTTGAGCCTGCTCTCGGGTTTGCATCCGTTCCATGGCGCGGCGGTAGGAGCCGTTGCGCACCGCCCAGCGCACCACCGGGGCGATGGTGCGGATGGCGCTGCGCACGGCGTGACGCTCGAGCGTCGACATCTCGAGGCTCAGTAGCGTGGCAGCCCAAGGCGGCAGCAGATCGATACCCGCACGCATGAACAGCGCCCCGGCGGGGCGGATGACCGGGCTGGGTGGCAGCGCGTGCAGCAGCACGTCGATCACGTCACGGGTGCGGGCGTCGCAGACCAGATAGCGACGCTGACGCTCGAGATAGCCATCGATGGCTGCTCGGCTCTGGGGAACGTCACGTGCGCCGAGCGCTTCCGCCACACGAGCGGTCTCGGCGAAATAGCGATCCTGATCGGCGAGGCTTAGATCAGGATTGCGATAGCGCAGGTGCGCGGCCAGAAAACGGCTCATTTCGGCGACGTGGACCCACACCAGCAGATCGGGATCGTTGGCGGCATAGGGCGTGCCGTCGGCGGCTTGCCCGCGCACACCATCGTGGACCCGGCGCACTCGCTCGAGGATACGCTCGGCATCGTCGCGGGAGCCGAAGGTGGTCACCGCAATGAACTGGCTGGTGCGGCGCAGCCGGCCGATCATATCCTTACGGAAGTTGGAGTGATCCCAGATGCCGGCCAGCGCCAACGGATGCAGCATCTGCAGCAGCAGCGCGCTGATGCCACCGCACATCATCGGCGTGAATTCGCCGTGGACTTTCCACGCCACGGTGTTCGGCCCGAACAGACCCGGGTCGCCCTTGGGCTGGGTGTAATCGATCCCGCCCAGCGTGCGGCCAGTCAGGTGGCTGATGCGATTTTCGATGGCGTCGCGCAGAGAGGTCATTGGCATCAAGGTCAGTTCATTTCAGCTCAGTTCAGGGCGACGAAGCATGGAGTATCTCGCCATCGGCAGCGGGGATACCGTCGCGGATGGCACGGGAAAAGGCTTCGCTCCCGGCATTGTACGAAATCTCCTGGGCGCGCGGATCGATATAACCCCGGCTGCGCAGAAACTCGAGCGGGTGGCTGGTATCCAGCCCGCCGATATCGTAGACGTATTCCGGCAGATAGCCGGAGAGGATCAGCCGGATGTCCCTGGGCAGCCCGGAGACGATCCTGTCGACCATGTCGAACACGATGGTGGTGCAGTTGCTGGTTAGGGTGTTGTAGAACTCAGGCGTCTGGCGCAGTCGTTCGGCTTCGTCCAGATAGGCGAGGAACAGCTCGCGACGGGCCTCCGGCGTTAGCCCGACCCGATACAGATAGACATCTTCGCCTCTGACATTACTGCGCAGGCGCAGGATGTCGTTCTCGTCGGCGGCGATCAGATTGAGCTCGAACTGCTTGAAGAAGCCGCCGCTGATGGAGAACGCCTCGTTTTTCTCGCGCCGAATCTCCACCGAAAAGGTCAGATGGCGGCCGTCATCGAAGCCGAAGGTGACCAGCGTATGGGCGATCGCCGGCCCCATCCAGTAGGAAACCACCATATCTACCGCGTCGAGCTGCGAGAGATCGTACTCGCGGGTTTCCCAGCGCGGTATCGCGGTGTCCGGAGTCTGCCACTCGAAGTCGCGCACGTTGTGAAGCGTGACCCGGTCGCCGTTGCGTTCGGCCGAAAGCTGACGCGCCACATCCGGCGCCCAGTCGCGGTCGTTGCTGGGCTCGAGACTTTGCCACCACATCACGATGACGATCAGTGCCAGCATGAATAGCGCTCGCGGTACCCACGAAGCTCGCCGATGATGGCGCTTCCATAATGGCGCCAGCAGCGCGATCAGGCCTATCACCAGCCAGGCGGCGATTACGGCAATAACCACCGGCGGTGGACCGGGTAGCTCGAAGTGCAGAGCCAGGGCCCCCCAGCCGATCACGCCAGTCAGAACCAGTGCGCGCAAGGCCTGACCCACGATAACCAGCGCTCGCCATCCACCGGTTCGATACGAATTCTTCGTCAACCGCACGCCTTGTCTCGTCTTCCGTAAACCTCGATCATGCCGAAATCCGCGATGGGGATAAAGCCAAAGCCCGTCGCTGCCGATGAGTTTGGAGTAAGGTTACGCTAGCGTCTAAAAGCTATACTAAAGTCTAATTCTTGGTAAGGTTCTCTATTCGTTCCCGCCTTGTCGCGTCTGTTCCCTCTGTCGCGGGCGCGCTATCGTGACGGCATAACCACCATCCTGGAGAGACCGAGATTTCCGATCCGTTTTCCCATTCCCTGCGCCAGCTGTGGACGCTCGACAAATTTGCCTACAGTTTCCGGGTGTTTCTGGCGTTCAGCGGTGCCATCGCGCTGAGCTGGACTCAGGACCAGATCGCGCTGGCCATTCCGCTGTTTCTCGGCATCATCGCCAGCGCACTGTCCGAGACTGATGACAATTGGGAGGGCCGCGTTCGAGCCCTGCTGGTGACGCTGGTCTGTTTTCTGGTCGCCTCGAGCTCGGTGGAGCTGTTGTTCCCGTGGCCATGGCTGTTCGCCCCCGGGCTGGCGCTGTCGGCGTTCACTTTCATCATGCTCGGCGCGGTCGAGCAGCGCTACGCCACCATCGCCTCGGCAACCTTGATCCTGTCGGTCTATTCGATGATCAACATCGAGCAGCACGGCGGCACTATCGATGGTAATTTTTGGTATCAGCCGCTGCTGCTGGTCGCAGGGGCGGCCTGGTACGGCGCGATCTCGGTGGTCTGGTGCGCGCTGTTCTCGCGCCAGCCGGTCAAGCAGAGCATGGCCCAGCTCTACCGCGAACTGGGCGAATATCTGATCATCAAGGCGACGCTGTTCGAGCCGCTGCGCGGGGTCGATGTGGAAAGCCGGCGAGTGGCGCTGGCGCGCCAGAATGGTCGGGTTGTGACCGCGCTCAATCAGGCCAAGGAGATGATCTTCCGGCGTCTGGAAGGCCAGCGTGGCAGCCGCAAGCTCAATCGCTATCTGCGTCTCTACTTCATCGCCCAGGATATCCACGAGCGGGTCAGCGCCTCGCACTACCCCTATTCGGCGCTGGCGGAGACCTTCTTTCATCATGACGTGCTATTCCGCTGCCAGCGTCTGCTCGATCAGCAGGGCCGTGCCTGCAAGCGTCTGGCCAAGGCGCTGCTGCTGCGCCAGCCTTTCGAACACAGCCAGAGCGAGCAGGCGCTGGAGGATTTGCGCGCTTCCATCGTCTATCTACGCGCCCAGCGCAATCCGGCATGGACACCGCTGCTGCGCTCGCTGCAGGCGCTGGGCCGCAATCTGGCAACGCTGGAGGATCAGCTCTCCAGCGCCCACAACCCGGATGCGGTCGCCGATCAGAAGGATGCCAGCCTGTTCAATCGCTCGCCGCGCAGTTTCAAGGATGCCTGGGAGCGCATCCGTCTCAACCTGACCGCGGGTTCGCCGACCTTTCGCCATGCGTTGCGGCTGTCGACCGCACTGCTGGTGGGCTACGGCGTGCTGCATGTCGTCCATCCGACGCAAGGGTACTGGATCCTGCTGACCACGCTGTTCGTGTGCCGGCCCAACTTCGGGGCGACGCGGCGTTTCCTGCGCCAGCGTATCGTCGGCACGATACTCGGACTGGTGGTCGGCTGGGCGCTGATCAGCCTGTTCCCGGATCCGCTGATCCAGTCGCTGATCGCGGTCATTGCCGGCGTCACCTTCTTCGCCAATCGAGAGAAGCACTATGTGATCGCCACCGCCGCCATCACCACGCTGGTATTGAGCAGCTTCAATCAGGTCGGCGACGGCTTCGATCTGATCCTGCCGCGACTGGTCGATACTCTGATCGGCGCGCTGATCTCGGGCCTGGCGGTGTTCTTCATCCTGCCGGACTGGCAGGGACGGCGGCTGCACAAGGTCGCCGCAACGGCGCTGACCAACAGCACGCTCTACCTGCGCGAAATCATCCACCAGTACGAAGCCGGCAAGCAGGATGACCTGGCCTATCGATTGGCCCGCCGCAACGCCCACAACGCCGATGCCGCGCTCTCCACGGTGCTCGCCAACATGCTGCAGGAGCCGGGTCATTATCGGAAGAAGGATGCCGACGAGGGTTTCCGTTTTCTGGTGGTTTCCCACACGCTGCTAGGCTATCTCTCCGCACTGGGCGCGCACCGGGGGGCGCTGGCCGCCAATGAGTCCAATGCCGAGAACGGCGTTGATATCTACGTGGCTGCACGGCGCATCGCGGATCGCTTCGACACCATCGCTAACAGCCTGCGATTACGACAACCTATCGACGACCCCAAGGCCGAGCAGAGCGCCCTGATGGCGATCTTCGAGCAGGAACCCGCCGCCGCCCAGGACGATGCCGACGACGAACGCCGGGTGATCCAGACCCAGCTGCTGCACATCAGCCGCCAGCTGGTACCGATGAGCGAGGCGGCTGCCCGGCTGGTGGCGCGGCCGGTCGAGGTGGCGAATGGGGAGAAAGGGTAGCGAAAGAGGCCTGACATTTCTGACTTTTGCGCCGTTGCACATCGTTTATGTCGGCAGCCCCGGTGAGAGTTGCTTTTAAATACCGATATCGGCTTTGGGTGAAAACCCGATCAAGAAAATCCGCTGCATGAATTAAAGATAAATATATGTTTTTACTTAAATGTTTTTTGGGATTCTCTTCCGAATGGCACTATAGTCAAAACTCGATCAAGAAATCAGGTCCTGTTCGCTTACCGGTCTAGCGGATTATTTCCAGATGCGTCGAGACATGCGGATCATCGTTTTTTCTTATCTTGTAGAGTCTTTTCCAATTTCTGAAGTTCTTGCAAGTCCTCTTCGTCCGCCTGCTGCGCTTCGGCCTGACGCCGCTGGGCATCGAAGGTCTCATAGCGCTGGTGAGCCACCGTTTTGGCTCGTTCGGCGCTGATCGATCCGACACCTTCCAGAATGGGGCGCTCACTGAACGCCAGTAACCGATCAACGTTCTGGCGCCAGTAATCGAGAGTCAGATCCTGTTGGTCCCGAGCGCGTAGTTCGGCCTGATCGAGAAAGAGGGTCACCAGTCGGTTGAGGATGTCTATCTCGTCTGCGGTGAGATAGTTCTTGGCAATGGCGACGTCCTGCTTGCGCACCTGCGCGCCCTGCCAGCTATTGAGTGCCATATTGGGCGATTCGGGGTCCGCGCGCTGATGCACGATTTCAGCGGCAGTGTGTTCGGTTACCGCATAGAGCAACTTGTTCTGCACCTCGGCAAAGAAGAGTGCGACGCCAGTGTCATTCGTCCGGTAATCGCTGGAAAGCGCGAATAGATCGCGGATCTTCTGGTAAAAGCGCTTCTCCGATGCCCGAATGTCGCGGATGCGCGCCAGCAGCTCATCGAAATAGTCCCAACCGCCGGGTTCCTTCAGGCGCTGGTCGTCCATGACGAAGCCCTTGACCAGATATTCGTTCAGGTGGGCGGTAGCCCACTGACGAAACTGAGTACCCCGGAGCGAACGTACTCGATAGCCCACTGCCAGAATCATAGGCAGGCTGTACCACTTGACGCGGTAGTTCTTTCCGTCGGCGGCAGTTGTCAAGGATTCCTTGACAACTGAATCCGCCAATAGCTCACCTTCTTTCAGTAAGTTACGAACATGAAGACTGACATTCTGTTTACTCGTATCGAATAGCTCGGCTATCTCGGCCTGGGTCAGCCAGACCGTGGCGCCGTCCGCCCGCAGGTGGATCTGCGTCTGACCGTCCTCTGTACGATAGAGAATCAGCTCGCCCATGCTCATGTTCGCGCCTCCGGCTCGACCAACCCCGTCTGCCCTTCAATCAGTGAAGCTTTCTTGTCCGAGACGTACTTCATGAACAGCAGAGTCAGGATGTAGTCCTTGTACTGGGACGCATCCATGCTGCCACGCAGCTCGTCGCAGGATTGCCAGAGCGAGCGGTATAGCTGGGATTTCTTGAGGGCCATTCTGTTTACCTGAATATCATCATCGACCAGTAGGCAGAATTTGCCTACTGGAGAGCAGCGTTGGATTTTCCCCAGTGTCTCATCATGTTGGAGCAATAGGGCAGTCTACCCGGTAACTCATTGCCGGGTATTGAGGTGTCGCCAGTCACACCTGCCCGTACCGCCCGGCTTCGTCGCCGAGCCAGCGGCGGATCAGTGGCGTTGCGGCATCGGGGGCTTCTTCGAGCAGCGCCTGGGCCAGGGCGGTAACGGTGTCGAGCAGGTCGCGGTCGCGCTCCAGGTCGGCGATCTTCATCTGCGCCAGGCCGGTCTGGCGGGTGCCGAGCACTTCGCCGGGGCCGCGCAGCTCGAGATCCTTCTCCGCCACCTTGAAGCCGTCGGTGGTGTCGCGCAGGATGCCGAGGCGCTGGCGCGAGTGGTTCGACAGCGGCGGGTGATAGAGCAGCACGCAGTAGCTGTCGACGCGGCCACGGCCGACCCGGCCACGGAGCTGATGCAACTGGGAAAGCCCCAGCCGTTCCGGATTCTCGATGATCATCAGGCTGGCGTTGGGCACGTCGACGCCGACCTCGATCACCGTGGTCGCCACCAGCAGATCCAGCTCGCCGCGCTTGAAGGCGTCCATCACCTCGACCTTTTCCTGCGCCTTCATGCGGCCGTGAACCAGACCGACGTTGAGTTCCGTCAGCGCTTCCACCAGCGTATCGCGGGTGACTTCGGCGGCCTGACAGGTCAACGTCTCCGACTCTCCGATCAGGGTGCAGACCCAGTAGGCCTGGCGCCCCTCCGCACAGGCGTTGCGTATCCGTTGAATCACCTCGGGGCGGCGTTCGTCGGGTACCGCCACGGTGTGTACCGGCGTTCTTCCTGGCGGCAGCTCGTCGATCACCGACAGATCGAGATCGGCGTAGGCGCTCATCGCCAGGGTGCGCGGGATCGGGGTGGCGGTCATGATCAGCTGATGCGGCGTCAGGCCGCCGGACTCGCCTTTCTGGCGCAGCGCGAGGCGCTGGTGCACGCCGAAACGGTGCTGCTCGTCGATTACGGCTAGCCCGAGACGGTGGAAGCTCACGTCATCCTGAAACAGCGCGTGGGTACCCACGGCGACCTGCACGCGGCCGTCGGCGATGGCGGCCTTGGTGTCCAGCCGCGCCTTACCCTTGAGCTTGCCGGCCAGCCAGCCGACCTCGATCCCCAGCGGTTCGAGCCAGGTGCGGAACTGGCGGAAGTGCTGCTCGGCGAGGATCTCGGTGGGCGCCATCACCGCGGCCTGACAGCCACCGGCGATAGCGTTCAGCACCGCCATGGCGGCGACCACGGTCTTGCCCGAACCGACGTCGCCCTGGACCAGCCGCAGCATCGGCACTTCCCGCTCCAGATCGCGGCCGATCTCTTCCAGCACGCGGCGCTGGGCCTGGGTCAGCGAGAACGGCAGCTGGGTCAGGAAGCGCGCCTGCAGGTTGCTGGCGGCGGCGAGCCTGGGGGCGCCGTCGGCCTGAATCCGCAGCCGGACCTGGCGCAGGCTCAACTGGTGCGCCAGCAGCTCTTCCAGCGCCAGACGCCGCTGGGCGGGATGGCGGCCATCGGCCAGACGCTCCTGGGGGGCATCCGGCGGCGGTTCGTGCAGATAGCGCAGCGATTCGATCAGCCCCGGCAGGCGAAAACGGCCCCGCAGCGGCTCGGGAATCCACTCCGGCAGACTCTCGGGCGACTGTGCCAGCCGCTTCAACGCCTGCTGAATCAGGGCGCGCAAGCGTGGCTGTGCCAGGCCTTCGGTGGTGGGGTAGATCGGCGTCAGATGCTCGTCGACCGGCGTCGCCTCGGTCTGGATCAGACGATATTCCGGGTGATAGATCTCGAGACCCGTGCTGCCGGCGCGGGCTTCGCCGAAGCAGCGCACCTGGACACCCTTGACGAACTGCTGCTGTTGAGCCGGCGAGAAGTGGAAAAAGCGCAGACTGAGAATGCCGGAGCCATCCTTGAGCCTGACCAGCAGGCTGCGGCGACGGCCACGAACGACCTCTGCCGCACTGACTTCGCCCTCGACCACCGCTTCTGTGCCGGCACGCAGGGTGCCGATCGGGGTGATCCGGGTACGGTCCTGATAGCGCAGCGGCAGATGGAACAGCAGATCGGCGACTTGCTCGACGCCCAGCCTCGCCAGTTTTCCGGCCAGCGCCTCGCCGACGCCGGAGAGATCGGTAACCGGTTGGTCGAGGCTCATGCGGCTTCGACGTCGCTGCCCTGGAGCTTATCGATCGCCTGAATCAGGGCTTCGATCGCCTTGGGCCGCGGGAAGCTGGCTCGCCATGCCAGTGCAACGCTTCGCGTGGGTGCCGTGCCGTTGAACGGACGGCTTTCCAGCAGGCCGTTTTCGTAATGGCTGGTGCCGATCGCCAGCTTGGGCAGCACCGTGATGCCGAGCCCCGAGGCGACCATGTGACGAATGGTTTCCAGCGAGCCGCCCTCGGCGATCAGGGTGTTCGCGGGGTTATTGAGCTGGGCGTTGATCGCCGGGCAGGCCTCCAGAATCTGGTCACGGAAACAGTGGCCTTCGCCGAGCAGCAGCAGGCGCTCGGTGAGCAGGTCTTCCTTGTCGATTGCGGCTTTTTGTGTCCACGGGTGACCGGTCGGGATCAGCACTTCGAACGGCTCCTCGTAGAGTGTCTTGGTGACCACGTCGGGCTCGTTGAACGGCAGCGCCACGAAGATTGCATCGAGCTCGCCACTGCGCAGCTTGCGCCGCAGCACGCCGGTGAAACTCTCCTCGATGTATAGCGGCATCTGCGGAGCGATGTGCGTCAAAAGCGGGATCAGATGCGGCAACAGATAGGGGCCGATGGTGTAGATGGCACCGATTCGCAGCGGGCTGATCAACTGATCCTTGCCCTCGGTGGCCAGCTCCCGGATCAGCGTGGCCTGCTCCAGCACGCGATGCGCCTGCTCGACGATTCGCTCTCCCAGCGGGGTGACCTGGACAGTGGATTTGGAGCGCTCGAACAGGGCGATGCCGAGCTCGTCCTCGAGTTTCTTGACGGCCACCGAGAGCGTCGGCTGAGAAACGAAGCAGCGTTCGGCGGCGCGGCCGAAGTGACGCTCCTGGGCCAAGGTTACGATGTAGCGGAGTTCTGTTAGAGTCATTAGCTGGGACCGAAAGGCTCCCTGTCAGCGCAATGCTGCAAGTGAATGCAGCGAATGAATGCAGCGAATGAATAGCTACGCGGTTCTCGTGGTTATGCGCGTCCTCAAGGACGAATCATCAAGGACGTTTTACCAAGAGGCTAGGGAAAGGTGAAGAAAACTACGTTAATTCTCGGCTGCGGCGACATCGGCACCCAGCTCGGGAAGCTGTTGATCGACGCCGGCCATCGCGTGATCGGCGCGCGACGCAATGTCGCGGCGCTCGATGGAACCGGTATCGAAGCGGTGGCGCTGGACGTCACCGACGAGGCCGCGTTGGCGGCGCTGCCGGACGCGGATATCATCGTCTATTCGGTGACCGCGGACCGGTTCGAGGAGTCCGCCTACGAGGCGGCCTATCCGGCCGGACTGAAAGCGGTTCTGCGGGCTTTCGGCACGCGTGAAAAGAAACCCCAGCGGCTGCTCTTCGTCTCCTCGACCAGCGTCTACGCCCAGCAGGGCGGCGAAGCAGTCGATGAAACTTCGGTGACCGAGCCCCACGGCTTCTCCGGCGTCTTGATGCGTGAGGCCGAGCAGGCGCTGCTCAAGCATGATCTGCCGGGCACCGCCGTGCGCTTCTCGGGAATCTATGGCCCGGGCCGCGATCGCCTGATCCGCCAGGTACGCGAAGGGCGGATCGCCGCCTCCAACCCGCCGATGTACTCCAATCGTATTCATCGCGATGATTGCGCGGGCGTGATCGCCCACCTGGCCCAGCTGGCACTGGACGGTAAACCGCTGGAGCCTATCTATCTCGCCAGCGACGGCGATTCGGCGCCGCTGCACGAGGTGATGGCCTGGATCGCCAAACGGCTCGAGGTCGAGACGCCGGAGGTGATCCAGTCGCCGCTACGCCGCCGTTCGAGCAAGCGCTGCAGCAACCAGCGCCTGCTCGATTCCGGCTACACGTTTCGCTATCCCACCTTCCGCGAGGGTTACGAAGACGTGCTGCAGCAGGGTGGCTTTCTGCCCGCCAAAGAGAAAAAGGGCGGCAAGGCAAAGTCCCGAACAAAGACGGGTACCAAGTCAAAAGTCTGACATCAAAAGTCTGACGCATGCTTTAGCTAGCGAGCCGCCCTCGCCGAGTTGCGACTCCACCATACGAGATGGTCGGAACGCCAACGGCGCGGGCGGCTCAGTCTCAGTCGCCGATGACCATGACGGCTTCGGCTTCAACTTGGCTACCCTTGGGTAGCTGTTTGACGCCGACGGCGGCGCGGGCCGGAAATGGCGGCTGGAAGAACTCTTCCATCACCTTGTTGACCACGGCGAAGTTGTCGAGATCGGTCAGGTAGAGGTTGAGCTTGACGATATCCTGCAGTGAGCCGGCGGCTTCCTGACACACGGCAGCCATGTTGGTGAACACCTGGCGTGCCTGAGCCTCGAACTCCTGGGAGACCAGCTCCATCGTCTTCGGATCGAGCGGAATCTGGCCCGAGAGGTAGACGGTATTGCCCGACTTGATCGCCTGGGAATAAGGGCCGATGGCGGCCGGGGCGTTGTTGGTATTGATCACGGCTTTGTTGCTCATGGCGTACCCTCCAGTTTCTTTATCTAGTGCTTTTTCATAAATGCTTTGCTAATGGCATGGCGTTTTTGAAAAAAACGCTGCCCCGCCGCGCATGACGCGGCGGGGCAGCCATTACCGATTAGTTTCGGGCGCGAACGATGCGGCCGATATGATTCAGGTTACGCAGGCGCTTGATGATCCGTGCCAGATGGATACGACTCTTGACCAGAATGGTCAGATTGATGATCGAGAGCCTGACGTCACGTTCCTCGATACCGATACGCTCGATATTGGCGTCGGCATCGGTGATCAGGCTGGCAAGCTCGGCGATCAGACCACGCCGGGTCTCGACTTCGATCCGCAGCGGTACCGGGAAATCCTGATCGATCTGCTTCGACCAGGTCAGCGTCACCAGCTTGTCGGGGTCATCGCGCAACTCGTCGAGGTTACCACACTCGTGGCGGTGGACGACGATCCCCTTGCCGATTGATAGATGACCGATCACCGGATCTCCCGGCAGCGGATGGCAGCAGCGAGCGAAACTGATCGCCATGCTCTCGGAGCCGTTGATGACGATCGGGCCGTTATGCGGCACATCGTCCAGCAGCCGTTCCAGGCTGCGTTCGCCGGCGCTGGCGTCGTTGGCTAGATCATCTGCGATCAGACGTCGTGCAGTAGCATGGGCCAACCGGGTGCCGAGACCGATGGTCTCGAGCAGATCATCCTCGGTCTTGAGGTTAAGCTCTTCCAGCAGGGCGGAGAGCCGTCCCGGGGGCAGTTTTTCGAGGCTGGTCCTGAAGCTGGTAAGGGCGCGGTTGAGCAGGCGTCGACCGAGCTGGATGGCTTCGCTGCGCTGCTGACTCTTCAGGGCATGACGAATCGCCGAGCGTGCCTTGGCGGTGATCACGAAATTGAGCCAGGCGAGATTGGGTCGCGCCTTGGGGGCAGTGATGATCTCGAGCGTCTGGCCGCTTTCCAGCGCGGTCGACAGCGGAGCCAGGTGACGATCGATACGACAGGCGATGCAACTGTTGCCGATGTCGGTGTGCACGGCATAGGCGAAGTCGACTGCCGTCGCTCCCTGAGGCAGCTCCATGATGTCGCCTTTTGGCGTGAAAACGTAGACATCATCTGGAAAGAGGTCGTTCTTGACGTGCTCGATAAACTCCAGTGAATCGCCGGCGTGGCGCTGCATCTCAAGTAAGCCGCGAACCCATTCGCGAGCACGGGCATGACTGCCGGCGGCGATCGGACGCTCGGTCTGGCCGGCCTTGTAGAGCCAGTGGGCGGCGATACCGTTGTTGGCCATCGCTTCCATTTCGCGGGTGCGGATCTGTACTTCGATCGGCATCCCGCTGGGGCCGAACAGCGTGGTGTGCAGGCTCTGGTAGCCATTGGCCTTGGGGATCGCGATGTAGTCCTTGAAGCGCCCCGGCACCGGCTTGTAGAGATTGTGCACTGCGCCCAGCACGCGATAGCAGTTGTCGACACTGTCGGTAATGATGCGAAACCCGAACACGTCCATGATCTCGGCGAACGGTTTGCGCTGGTCGTGCATCTTGCGATAGATCGACAGCAGATGCTTCTGACGACCGACTACGCTGCCGGTGAGATCGTCTTCGTCGAGCCGGCGTTGCAGGCTGGTCTGAACCTGGCGCATGGTCGAACGGCGATTGCCGCGGGCGCTCGCCACCGCGCGCTTGATACGTTCGGAACGCATCGGGTGAATCGCCTGGAACGACAGATCCTCGAGCTCGACGCGAATGGTGTTGATACCCAGACGCCCGGCGATACGCGCGTAGATCTCGAGTGTTTCGCGGGCGATGCGACGCTTCTTGTCGGGGCGCAGGGCGCCGAGGGTGCGCATGTTGTGCAGGCGGTCGGCGAGCTTGACGATGATCACCCGGATGTCCCGGGACATCGCCATCACCATCTTCTGGAAATTCTCGGCCTGGGCGACCGCCTTGTCTTCGAAGGTGATCTGGGTCAGCTTCGAGACGCCGTCGACCAGCTCCGCCACGGTCTCGCCAAACTGCGCTTCGAGGGCTTCCCGGGAGACGCTGGTGTCTTCGATGACGTCATGCAGCATGGCGGCCATCAGGCTCTGATAGTCCATGTGCATGTTGGCGAGAATATTGGCGACGGCGAGCGGATGGGTAACGTAGGGCTCGCCGGAGCGCCGCCGCTGGCCGTCGTGGGCCTGCTCGGCGTAGTAGAAGGCGCGCTTGACCTGCTGAATCTCATCGTCGGGGAGATAGCCGCCGAGACGATCGGCCAGGTCATCGATGGTGAACATGCGGCGCGCCTATTTTAACTGCTCGTTAACTGCTCGTTTGACTACCCGTTATGGACAACGATTCATCAACATCCCGTTTAGTAACCGGCCCCGGGAGATTCGTGACGCCACCGCAAAAGGCCGAGACCACGCTGGAAGTCCCGCTCAGAGGTCGTATTCGTGGGTCGGTTCAGGACGCGGGCGCGGCGGCGCGGCCTCGACCGGCTCGTCAAGAATGCTGTCGTCGATCTGGCCGGCGGCGATTTCGCGCAGGGCCATGACGGTCGGTTTGTCGTTTTCCCACGGCAGCAGCGCATCGCGGGAGCCGCGCGCGAGCTGACGAGCACGCTGGGACGAGATCATTACCAGCTTGAAACGGTTCTCGATGTGTTCCAGACAATCTTCGACGGTCACTCGTGCCATGAGGGTAGCCCTGTTGCCAGAAATTGTGAACGCGCCCCATGATGCGGGGCCTGCGGAACCGAGCAGTCTACTGGAGTTGCGCTATATCTGACAAGAGAGCCCGGCTGGGTCTGACAAAAGAGCCCGGCTGGGTCAGTCTCACTCGGTCTCGTTCAGCAGCAGCTCGTCGAGTAGCGAGGCATGGCGTGCCTGCATCTTGTCGCGGCGGGAACGGCGCGCGTGGACGATGCATTCGAGCTCGGTCAGCGCGTGTTCGAAAGTGTCGTTGATGATGACGTGCTCGTACTCGGTGTAATGCGACATTTCGCTGACCGCATCGCGCATGCGCCGTTCGATGACCGCGTCATCGTCGGTGCCGCGTCCGGCGAGGCGCTCACGCAGCGCATCCCGCGACGGCGGCAGGATGAAGATCGATTCGGCCTCCGGTGCCTGCTCGAGAACCTGCTGGGCGCCCTGCCAGTCGATCTCCAGAATTACGTCTTCGCCCACGGCAAGGCGCTTTTCGACCTCGACTCTGGAGGTGCCGTAATGACGATCGAAGACCCAGGCATGCTCGAAGAATTCGCCGCGCTCGACCATCGCCTCGAACTCGGGCTGGCTGACGAAGTGATAGTTGACGCCGTCCTGCTCGCCCGGGCGCATCGCGCGCGTGGTATGAGACACCGACACGCCAATGCCTGCGTTACGTTCAAGCAGGGCGCGAACCAGACTGGTCTTGCCGGCTCCCGAAGGGGCGGAGACGATATACAGGGTACCCAGCGTGGTGGCGCCGAGTGTGGAAGTATGGGGTGTCGAAAGAGCATGCGACATGACAGAACGGCCGTCCGGAAGTGCGTGAAGCACCATAGTATGCCATGAAAACCCCATGACACGGGTAGGCGCCGAGGATAGGCCATCGGCTACAATGTGCTTTCTCATCCATGCGGTTTCTCATTCGTCACGTTCGGTCCTTTTCGCCAGGGACTTTCCGCTTCGCCAAGGTCTTTCCCGCAAGGGCCATCCCGATTAGTAAAGGTATTCATGAATTCTTTGAACGCTACCGAGACCCGCCGCGCCGGCCCTTTTCTGGGAGTCGCCCTGGCTTTCGCGGCGACGATGATCGGCACCACGCTGCCGACGCCGCTCTATCCTATCTATCAGCAGCAGTTGGGCTTCTCACAGTTGATGATCACCGTCATCTTTGCCGTTTATGCCGCCGGCGTGATCGCGGCTCTGCTGATTACCGGGCGCTGGTCGGATCAGCTCGGGCGCCGGCCACTGCTGTTTTTCGGCTTGCTGGCATCGGCCATCAGTGATCTGGTGTTCTGGCACGCGGACGGGCTCGGCATGATCCTGACAGGGCGAGTGCTGTCGGGCATCTCTGCCGGCATCTTTACCGGCACGGCGACCGTAGCCGTGATGGAGCTGGTACCGGCAGCCTGGCAGCGCGCCGGCACCCTGGTCGCCACCGCCGCCAACATGGGCGGTCTGGGGCTGGGCCCGATGCTCGCCGGGGTGCTGGCGGTGCTCTTTCCGATGCCGCTGGCGCTGCCCTATATCGGGCATCTGGGGCTGGTGCTGGTCGCGGTGATCTGCATCTGGCGCGCGCCGGAAACCGTGAACCGACCCGAGCGGATTCGCCTGCGCGTACAGAAGCTCAAGGTGCCCGTTGAGGTGCGCGGGGTGTTCGTGCCGGCGGCGATCGCCGCCTTTGCGGGTTTCATGGTGTGCGGTTTCTTCACTGCGGTGACACCGGCGTTCCTGGGCACGGTACTGGGACAGACCAATCATGCACTGATCGGGTTCGTGGCGGGGCTACTGTTCATCGCCTCGACGGTCGGCCAACTGCTGCAGGGACGTCTGTCCGAGTCGCGTCGCTTGCCGGCCGGTTGCGGGATACTGCTCATCGGCGTGCTCTTCGTCGCCTGGGGAATCGGCGCAGCACAGCTGGGGGGCTTCATCATCGGCGCGATCGTCGCCGGTATCGGCCAGGGCATCGCCTTTCGTGCCGGGCTCGGCGCGGTCGCGGCGGCCAGTGCCAGCGAACACAAGGCGGCGGTGGTCTCCACCTTTTTCGTGGTGGCCTATGTCGCGATTTCGCTACCGGTGATTGGGATCGGCCTGGTCGCCTCGGTGATCAGCCTGCAGCTGACGGGTCTGCTGTTCGACCTGCTCGTCGCACTGCTCTGCTGCGTGGCGCTGTGGCTGTTGATACGCCGGAACAGGCGTCAAGACAGGTCCGCCTAGGCATCCTTGCGAGGCGCGTTCCAGCGAGACGGTCTGGTATCATGAGTGCCGATTCGTTCTACCGACTGCCAGGAGTTCCCGATGACCGCTTCGCCCGACACGCTTCGCATCCGCCGCCCCGACGACTGGCATCTGCATCTGCGTGACGGCGAGGTCTTGAAGACGGTGCTCCCCTACACCAGCCGGACGTTTGCCCGCGCCATCGTGATGCCCAACCTGGTGCCGCCGGTGACCAGCTGCGAGGCGGCCAGCGCCTATCGTGAGCGAATTGTGGCGGCGATCCCCGATGACCACGATTTCACCCCGCTGATGACCTGCTATCTCAACGAGAGCGTCTCCCGCGAGACGCTGGAGCGCGGTCATGGCGAAGGCCTGTTCACCGCCGCCAAGCTCTATCCGGCCAACGCCACCACCAACTCCCAGCACGGCGTCAAGCGCATCGCCGACGTCTACCCGTTGCTGGAAGTGATGCAGCGCATCGGCATGCCGCTGCTGGTCCACGGCGAAGTCACTCGCGGCGAGATCGATATCTTCGATCGCGAGAAGCATTTTATCGACGAGGTGATGATCGATATCCGCCGCCAGTTCCCCGAGCTGAAAGTGGTCTTTGAGCACATCACCACCCGGGAAGCGGCTCAATTCGTGCTGGAAGGCGACGAATTTCTCGGCGCCACGCTGACGCCGCAGCACTTGGCCCAGAATCGCAACGACATGCTGGTCGGCGGCATTCGCCCGCATCTCTACTGCCTGCCGATCCTCAAGCGTCAGGAGCATCAGCAGGCGCTGCGCCAGGCCGTTGCCAGCGGTCATCCGCGCTTTTTTCTGGGTACCGATTCCGCGCCCCATGTCACCGCTGCCAAGGAAACGTCTTGCGGCTGTGCCGGTGTGTTCAATGCCGAAGCCGCGCTTTCGGTCTACGCCGACGTCTTCGAGCAGGAAGGCGCGCTCGAGCTCTTCGAAGCGTTCTGTTCCGAGAACGGCCCGCGCTTCTATGGCCTGCCGCTCAACGAAAGCTTCGTGACGCTGACGCGCCAACCGACTCCGGTAGCCGAGTCGGTGGGTGCGGGCGACAACATCTTCGTGCCCTACCAGGCCAGCGAATCGCTGAGCTGGTCGGTAGGTGCATGATTGCTGACAAGGTACCGATGGGTTCAAGCGTTGTTGAATCATAAAAGGTAATGTTTGCTATGCTGCAGAGGCTGTTACCCACATTACCCGTGTGAGGGTGCCATGAAAGAAGAAACCCGCGAATCTGAAAGCGTCGTCATGATCGGTTCGGTCCAGGAAATTCAGAACAGGCTGCAGCAAATCTCTGATTCGGAAGTCATTGCTTTAGTGGCTGATGATGGCAACGATGAACGTACCTCCGTACTCACCGAACTGGTGCGACACGTGACTGTGGATTTCGATCAGAAGCTGGCCAGGCGTAAGCGCCAGGCCATTGCCAAGATGGTCGAAACTTATGTGGAGTTCGTACCACTCGACAAGACAGCCCTCCTCGAGGCTGAAATGGTGGGCCGTGCCCGCAAGGTTGCGTTGGAGAGCACCAGTTGGCTCACGGCACGCGAGATCGGTCAGATGGCAGGATTGGTCTCGAGCAATCCGAGCGTGCAGACCAGCAAATGGAAACGACAGCGCAGGATCTTCGCCGTCTCTTACGCTAATGCATCTCTGTTCCCCGCGTATGCGCTGGATGTTGCTAATGGCTACCGTCCCTTGAAAGGACTGAAGCCCATTCTCGAACTATTCGGTGATAGCAAGGATGGATGGGGGCTTGCCTATTGGTTCTCATCCGTCAACAGCTATCTTGGTGGCCAACGGCCCCAGGACTTGCTTGAAACCGATCCAGAACAGGTGCTGGCGGCTGCTGAGGCGGAATCGATCGGAGTAGAACATGGTTAGAAGGCCGTCCATATTCGCCGCGTTCACCACTCCTGCGCCTCCCGAAAGGATCTCGCTTCTCACCGTTCCCCTGGAACAGGGAACGGTGCTTCACCGAGTGCACAAAGCCACATACGCTGCCGACGCATTCAATCCCAGCGCACTGGCCAACGCCCGGTTCAGCCCACTCATGGACGGCACGGGGAGCGTGATCCCGACTATTTATGCGGCGCATACGTTCGATGGAGCGGCCATGGAAACGATCTTTCACGACGTGCCCTACGCTCCTGGCCCCAAGCAGTTCCCTCGATCCCGACTGCAGAACCAGAAACACTCGCGCATTGAAGTGACGCAAACGCTGATACTGGCGGACCTGACCAGCAAGTCGCTACGCAGTATGGGGATACAACGCAACCAGCTCATCGACACCGAGGCGGACCAATATCCGGTTACCCGTGAGTGGGCCAGAGCGATCCATGCACAATATCCCAACGTGCAAGGCTTGCTCTGGGTGTCGCGACAGGACGATACCGATCGGGCCGTGGTTCTATTCGGTGATCGAGTGTCGCTTGACGCAATACGCCAGATCGGCGAATCCATCAAGCTGACGGATCGCAGGCTTTTCCAGACAGTACTGATGCTCGCCGAACGTATCGGCGTCAATGTGGTTCCTTGATCTTTGCCAGCCCTGTTGGCAATCAGAGATCCTTATAAACGAATGAACTATCCATCCTGTTACTGGATAGATGGCCATCGGTACTTAGTCTTGACGGCGGCGATCCGTTTACTGAATGTTTGCAGCGGTTAGAGGTCTCTGTACCTGGGCAATTAGGTACTCGATTCATCCAGATCGCTGGACAAGAATGGTCGAATCGTCCAGCCATCGACGCCTTGGGGCGCAATCCACAGCGCCACGGCGTTGACTGAACGCGGGCCGGCGGGGCTGCCGTGAATCAACCCGCGTACTGCACGGACCAGCCCTGAGTGGCCGACGATCAGCGGGGTGTCGGCTTCCTCGAGCAGCGCATTGAGCGTGCCGGCGATGCGGACGACGAACGCCTCCCAGGGTTCGCCGCCCGGCGGCGTACTCAGGTAGGGGATGGTGTCGGGAATCGGCTGGCCCTCCAGCTCGCCCCAATGACGCTCCATTAGTCCGTCGACGATACGATCCGGCGCCCGGCCCAGTGCCAGTTCGGCGGTACGATAGGCGCGCTGGAGCGGGCTCGAGACCGTCAGCGACCAGTCGATATCGCCCAACAGCATCCGTGCGAGTCGTGCTTCTTCTTCCCCCTGCGGCGTCAGTGCCACGTCGTGCTGGCCGCCGATCCGGCACTCGAGATTGCGGGTGCTCTGGCCGTGGCGCAGAAAGACGAAGGGGCGGCGAATCAGGGCAGGCATGGCAGGTCCTCGGCATCAAATCGGGTGTAGACGAAGTCGTGTGATTCTAATCGATTCGTCGGGCGAGGGTTTGCCGGGTGATGGTTTGCCGGGTGATGATTGTCGGAGATAGGGTTTTGCGGTAACACTGCCGAGTGTCGCATGTCATATAGCCGTCTGTTTCGCTTGAGGAATCCCCATGGCCGAACGGTCCGCACCGCTCAATATCCATATCTACACCGACCCCGATTTCCGGCAGTCGAAGGACTTCGCTGATGCGCGCGTTCTCGGCATCCTGGATGAGTTCGCGGGGCTGGCGGGGCATATAGCGTTGAGCTTCAGCCACGATGAATCGGCGCTGAATACAGCATTGGTGGAGGCCGAGGTGTTGATTCTGGTCGGCGCACTGGATATCGCCGATGTCGCGGCGCGGGCACCGAAACTGCGCTGGATCCATATCACCAGTGCGGGGGTGGATCGGTTACCGCTGGATCGGTTGCCGAGCCACGTGCTGGTCACCAATGCCAAGGGCAATCACGAGGCGCGCGCGAAAGAGTTTTCGATGACGGCGCTGTTGATGCTCAATAACCGGCTGCCGGATTTCATCACCCAGCAGCGCGAAAAGCACTGGGAGCAGACTGCGATCGAGCCCATCGACGGCAAGACGGTGGTGATCCTGGGCATGGGCGCCCTGGGTAGTGCGGCGGCCCAGGCAGCGAAGCAGCTCGAGCTGAAGGTGATCGGCGTCAGCCGTTCGGGCAAGGAGCACGAATTGGCCGACGTCAGCCTGCCGCAGAGTCGGCTGAAAGAAGCGCTGGCGGAGGCCGATTTCCTGCTGATCACGCTGCCGTTGACGCCGGAGACGCGCAACGTGGTCGGCGAGGCGGAACTGGCGGCGATGCCGGCACGCGGCGGGGTGATCAACATCGGCCGCGGGCCGGTACTGGACGTTGCGGCGTTGGCGAAACGGCTGGAAAGTGGACAGCTGCGCGGTGCGGTGCTGGATGTCTTTCCTGAAGAGCCGCTGGCGTCGGATTCGCCCTACTGGACCACGCGCAACCTGATCGTCACGCCGCACAGCGGGCTGTATGACGCCGACTACGTGCCGCGCTGCCTGCGCTTCTTCTTCGCCAATGTCGAGCGCTACCTCGACGATCGGCCGCTGGAAAACCGGGTCGATACCGCGCTGGGGTATTAGCAGTCTTTCAGACCGTCTGCCACAGCATCGGATCCGGATCGCCCAGCGTCGAGGCGATCGTCTCCAGGGCGCGGTCCAGCGCTTCCCGGCTTTCGGCGGCGCTGATGCAGACGCGAATCGCCTGCGGTGCGCTGACGCTACCCAGGCAGAAGCTTTCGGCCGTGCTGACGTCGACCCCTTGAGCCTGTAGCTGGCTCACCACATGGCTGGTGCGCAGCTCGCCCGGTAGCGGCAGCCACAGGTAGAAGCCACCTCGGCGTCCGCGCGGGGAAAATTCGCCGAGCCGCTCCATCGCGCGGTCGAAGCGCCACTCGAGCTCTCCGCGCTGCCAGTGCAGCAGCGTCTCGGCGTCGCCGCTCTCGATCCAGCGACACACCAGTGAGGCCATCAACGGTGGCGGCATCCAGCTCTGGGCTCGCAACGCGGCGGTCAGTCGCCCGTGCAGCGCCAGCGGCGCTCGTATGGCGCCGACGCGCAGGCCGCCGCCGAGCATCTTGGCGACCGAGAACAGCGTCACTGTGCATTCGGGGGCCAGTCGATACAGCGGCGTCACCGGTTCGTCGTCGAGCTGTGGGTGAATGTCGTCCTCGATCAGCCAGAACCGGCGTTCCCGCGCCAGCTCCACCAGCGCTCGCCGTCGATCCTCGCCGAGCCGAGCGGTGGTGGGGTTGTGGCAGTCGGGCATGACATAGAGCGCTCGAAACGGCTGCTGCTCATAGGCGCGTGCCAGGGCGTCGATATCGATACCGTCCTCGTCATGGGGAATCGCCACGCTCTTGAGCGAGAGCTGCTGCAGCGCGCTGATCAGTCCCGGGTAGGTCAGGCGTTCTGCGGCCAGCCGCTCGCCGGGCGACAGCAGCGCGCTCAGGCTCAGAAAGATCCCGTGCATGCCGCCCTGATTGATCAACAACTCGTCCGCCGGTACCGGTCTTCCTAGCGTTGCCAGCCAGCCGGCGATCACCTCCCGCTGCCAGTTCTGACCCGCTTCGGGTTGATAATCGATTGCCGCCCGCAGCAGAGCCGGGTCGTGCTGAATGGACTGCATCGCGCGGGCCAGCGATGCCTCGCGCTCGGGATGAGGAGGCGGCAGCGAGAGGCTGAGATCTACCATGGCGCTGTCCGGCGAGACGCGTCGAACATGGTCGAAAGCCTGCATTGGCGTTCTCGTGTCCCGAACGTAGGTGCCGCTGCCGACGCGCGCCGTGACGATGCCACGCTGTTCGGCGAGCGCGTAGGCACGGGTCACCGTGCCCACGGTGACGCCGAGCGCGTCCGCCAGGCGGCGCTGCGGCGGTAGCTTGGCGCCGGTTGGCAGCTCACCGTCGGTGATGGCGGCGGCGATGGCATCGGCCAGTTCGCGGTAGCGCGGACCCTGGCCAGAGAGTGTAGGTATCCAGATTGTCATGGTGACAAAAATCGTGTTGACCGGAGAATTGGAGCGTTTATGCTCGAATTGTTCGGCTTTTATGCCGTGAAGTCAATAAATTGTATCCATACGATTTGCGAGAAATTATTCCCTGGAGAGGTGTCCGATGTCTACCGTGCTGACGTTCCGCGGACTGCATGAATTTCGTGAAAGTCAGGCTCGTGAAAGTCTGGCGACCTTATTCGTAACGACAGGGGCAATTGGCGATGACGGTGTGATCCCATGATGTCGCTGACCTGGTGGCTATCGGTGGCGCTGTTTTCGGTCTCGATGTGCGGTACGCCTGGCCCCAATAACGTGATGCTGACCGCCTCCGGCGCGCTCTACGGCTATCGCCGCACGCTGCCGCATATCTTCGGCATCATGGCGGGCTGCTTCACGCTGTTCATGGCCGTGGCGCTGGGTCTGGGCGTGCTGTTCGAACGCTTCCCGGTGATCCAGCAGGGTCTCAGGATCGTCGGCGCTATCTATCTGCTCTATCTGGCGTGGAAGATCGCCTCCGCGCCGCCGCCCGATCTGGCCGCCAAGGAGGGCGCGCGGCCGCTGACGGCGTGGCAGGCGGCCATGTTCCAGTTCGTCAATCCCAAGGCGTGGGTGATGGGTATCGCGCTGATCGCCGGCTTCATGCCGCACGAGGGGCCGCTGCTCGTGAATGCGACGGTGCTGTCGCTGTTCATGGAACTGATCGGATTCTTCTGCATCTCGTTCTGGGCTGGCTTCGGCATGGCGATCGGCCGTTGGCTGAAGACGCCGCGGGCCTGGCGCATTTTCAACGGCGTGATGGGATTGCTGACGGCGGCCTGTGTAGGCTTCATCCTCAGCTGAGGTGGGAACATCAGGGGCTCGAGGGCAGAACTAGAACGACGACCCTGGCTGGTCGAGAAACTCGAGCTCATCCGGCGTCGATTGGCGCCCCAGAATGGCATTGCGATGCGGGTAACGGCCGAAGCGCTCGATGATCTCGCGGTGGCGACGTTCGAAATCGATCTGCTCTTCCATGCCAGGCTGATCGAACAGAACCGCCGCCTGGTCGTGAATGACCAGAGACTCGCTATGCATGAATGGCATGTAGACGAAGATGCGCTGCGCCAGCGGCAACACTTCGTCTTCTCCCCGGGCAATCAGTTCCTGAGCCAGCGCCAGCGCCAGTAGGTCTTGTGCGAAAGCGCCTGGCGTATCGCGATGGACATTGCGCGAGAACTGGTCGAGCACCAGGATCTCCGCCAGACGGCCGGCAGGCGTCTCGCGCCACTGCCAGCATTCGCAACGCGCGGCCGCCGCCAGGGTGTCGCCGAAGCGTTGGGTGATCGCGCGATCGAGATCGGCGTCCTTGCGAAACCACTGCTTGGGCGTCAGCTCGTCGAACCAGAAATCGAGAACCTGCTGAGGATGGGCAAGGGTAGCGGGCACGGCAGTCACCTGATTGTCGGATCGGCAGACGTAGCATAGTCGATCAGCGCGCGGTCGCGCCGGCGGATCTGCCAGGCAAAAACGAAGCCCACCGGCAGTACCGCGATGGCGGCCAGCGCCAGCGTGGGCGTGGTGCCATAGAAAGCGATGATACCACCGCCGATGGCGGTGCCCAGCGACTGCCCGGTGAAAAACGCGGTGGCGAACAGCGAGACGGCGGCGCCACGCCGCTCCGGCGCCATCTGGGTGGCGGTGGTCTGCAACGTGTTGTGGAGCATGTAGAAGCCCAGCCCGAACAGATAGCAGCCGATGATGGCGATGCCGGGCGTCGGCCTCAGACAGATGGCGGCCAGCGCGATCGCGATCAGCACGCAGCCCGACTGGCACAACCCGCTTTCGCCCAATTTCGGAACCAGTTTTCGGGCCAGCAGCGCGAAGCTCAGCCCACCCAGCGCAAACACTGCGAGAATTAGCCCGGCTTCGGTCAGCGGCAGGCCGCCGGCGATGTGCAGGTGGCTGGCCACGAAGGCGAATCCGCAGAACACTGCTGCGCCCTCGAAGAACACGGCGATCAGTACCACCCGCGGCCAGGGCTTCTGCAGCACGTGGCGCAGGCTCACGCCAAGCGATTCCCGTTCCCGCTTCTGGGGGCGTTCATGGCGGCCTGCGCGGTACCACAACAGGCCGCTGGCGGCGGCAAACAGCGCGGTGTAGACCAGGAACGGCCACTGCCACCAATCCTGCTCCGCAGCCATTCCGCCGAACGTCTGACCGCAGGCTAGCCCGAATATCTGACCGATCAGAAAGCGCGCCAGCACCGCCTGGCGCTGCTCGTAGGGCACGTTGTCGCCGATCCACGCCATCGCCAGCGGGATTACTGCGGCGCAACCTGCGCCCGCCAGCATGCGCGCCGCGATCAGTGTCGCAAGGCTTCCTGACAGAGCGCACAGCAGGCTGGCCACGGCAGCGAGCAGGGCAAACAACGAGATCACGCGCAGCTTTCCGTAGCGGTCGCCGCTCGGCCCCAGCACCAGTTGCAGGCAGCCGTAGATAATCGCGAACGCGGTAATGGCCCATGAGGCGGTGCTCAGCGTGGTGGTGTAGACCTCGGCGAGTCGCGGCAGCATCGGGTCGAGAACTCGCTGGGTGGCGGATGCGCAGAAGGCGGTCATCGCCAGCAGAATGATGGTAGGCCAGGGCGTGGGCGTTGCGGCTTGAGGGGCGATGACTGACACGACAGCAAGTCCGAGCGAAGGATGGGAAGGCTGCGATCTTAGCACGCTAAGTGGAAGCTGCCGCAGTTTACGCGTCGACGTGTCGCGATCGTCATCGATGACCGGGGAACGCAGGCAGGCCAGAATGCATAATTCGTGAACACTGTTTTCTTATTAGCGTTGCATCCTTGTCCTATCTCGCCGTCGGTGGCGATGAGAGGAGACTAGCCATGAAACTTCGAGCATTGACGATCGGCGTCATGATTGCCGCGCTGGGCACCGCCGGGATCGCCCAGGCCAATCCCGGGCCTGGAAACGGAAACGGTCCCGGCAATGGCCCCGGCCATGATCGTGGCCGCGACCGCGGGCCGCACGGTCATGATGCTCCTCAAGGTCATGGCGGTCCCCCTGGTCGAGACGATCATCACGGTCGGCACGACTACGGCCACGATCGAGCCCCGCATCATGGGTGGCGCAAAGGGGGCCATATCGCCGACAACTACTATCGCGACGATCGCTACTGGGTACGCGACTGGCATTCGCGCCATTTGCCCGAGCCACCGCGTGGCCACCGATGGCTGCAGGTCGACGGCGATTATGTGCTGGCAGCGGTCGCCACCGGCGTGATCACGGCCATCATTCTGGGGCGTTGATCTCCACGCTGCCGTCTTGGCCCGCACGGCGCACGTTTAACGCTATTCTGTTGCATCGTTGACCCGTGAAACGTTACGGATTACATTGTTTTCGTCACTCAAAAACAAGGGCGGCAAAGCGATGCGATGATCAAGCGGATTAAAAACAAGGGGCTAAAAAGGCTCCATACCAAGAGTGAAACTCAAGGAGTACAACCGAACCACATAGAAGATCTGGAAGATATACTGGCAGCATTGGATGCGGCGGTTCAGCCATCCGACATGAACATCCCCGGCATGGACTTTCATGAGCTGAAGGGAAATCGGAAAGGGACCTACTCGGTCCACGTAAACGGGAATTGGGTTGTAACGTTTACTTTCGATGGAGCAGACGCGGATCAGGTGGATTACGAGGACTATCACTAAGCCGATGCACCCTGTTATTCGTTCGTGGGCGGATACCAAGGGCCACCGAGACCTCGTAAAGCAAGAAATACTTAAACGAAGACAATACTTAAAGAAACCTGATCTAGAATTGAAACCGACGAAACGACGAAACGACGAAACGACGAAACGACGAAACGACGAAACGACGAAACGACGAGAGACGACTGATATGACTATGAAGAACCCGCCGCACCCTGGCCGCCTCCTGCGCCGCCGTGTTGTGCCAGCGCTGGGGCTTTCTGTCACCGAATTCTCCAAGAAACTGGGCATGTCCAGAAACGCGGTATCCCGTGTATTGCACGAGCATGCCAGTATTTCCTCCGACTTGGCCGTGCGCCTCGAGCATGGCGGCATCGGTAACGCCCATCATTGGCTGACCATGCAGGCGAACTACGATCTCGCCCTGGCGGAAAGCCGCGACCAGAACCATATTCCCAAGTTTGCGGCTGCACAGCAGTAGGCGATGGTGATAACGAGTAAAGCCCGGCAATTCCACACCGTCGCGCTAGAGATGAATATTTTCAACACCTGACCCACGGCGTAGCCGAGCACCAGCACCAGATAGGGTGCGCGCATCCGTGCCGGCGAACGCCGTCACCGCCATGGCTATGAAAAACGCGACCATGATCGAATCCCTGGGTTATTGGAGTCGACACGGTAGACAGCGGCGGCGGCGCGAGACTATTGCGTTGTTGCTATGCCCGCATCGCGTTTTTGCATGTCACGATAACTTTTTGAAATTTAATCGATAAATATCCGGTGAAAGTCTTATTTTGACCTGTGTTGCGACCAAAGGTGTAACGGCCCGAGCCATCTTTCGATGACCCGGGCCGTCAATTTTCAGCCAAAGCTGGGCGATGCCTACACTTCGACGTTCAGGGTCACGTCGATGTTGCCGCGAGTGGCGTTGGAGTAGGGGCAGACCTGATGGGCCTTCTCGACCAGCGCTTCGGCCTGTTCCCGCTCCATGCCCGGGAGCTTCACCGTCAGCGTCGCTTCGATGCCGAAACCCTCGCCCTTGGGACCGATGCCGACTTCTCCCTGGATCCGGGTGTCGTCGGGCAGCTTGGCCTTCTCTTTCGAGGCGACCAGTTTCAGCGCGCCAATGAAGCAGGCGGAATAACCGGCCGCGAACAGCTGCTCCGGGTTGGTGCCGTCACCGCCGGCGCCACCCAGTTCCTTGGGCGTCGACAGTTTGAGATCGATGGCACCATCGGCGGCGGTGGCACGGCCGTCGCGGCCGCCAGTGACAGTCGCTTCGGCGCGGTAGAGGACTTTATCGAGTGACATGGTGAATCTCCTTCCGAATGATGATCATGGTCGATTGAATCGCGCACTATCTATTTGGGTAAAAATGGTCTTCGCTAATCGTGCGAACGCTTCACTGCCTGTCGAGCCGCTGACGCAGCCCATGCAGCGCATCACGCAGTTCGGCGGCCTCCTCGGGCGTGCACTGGGCCGCACAGCCGACGGCATGGGGGATCGCCTTGGCCTGCTCGCACAGCGAACGCCCCTTCTCGGTCAAGGCGATCTCGACCTGGCGTTCATCCTGGCGTGAGCGCTGCCGGGTGATGAGCGCCGCCGCTTCCAGCCGTTTCAACAGCGGCGTCAGCGTCGCCGAATCCAGGTACAGCTGTTCGCCGATCTCCGATACCGTCTGCCGGTCCCGCTGCCACAGCACCAGCATGGTCAGATACTGGGGATAGGTCAGATCGAGCTCGCGCAGCAGGCCGCGGTAGAGCTTGTTCATCGCCAGCTGGGTCGAATAGAGCGCGAAGCAGAGCTGCGATTCCAGGGCCAGCGTGTCATCGGTATCGTTGCGTGTCGTCATGCGGTCAATCTAACTCGCGCACGATTCAATCGCTAATTAGGTTTTGCTATGGAGGTGATCATGAAGAGGAGCGAGTCAACAGACGCTGACGGGTCGAGCGATCACGCGGGAGTAGACCCACGCTGAGCCCGAAAGGGCGGAAGGCGCGGTTGAGAGAACCCAATGATTGGGTCCCACTGTCGTTCTCGATGGCCGAGAGCGTCCGGCGGCTCACCGACGCCAGTGCGGCATAGCGGGTCTGGTTCATCTCCAGAACCTCCCGGCGCAGTCGTTTCAGCAGCACTCCCGTGGTGATTTTTTCCTCGAACAGCTGGTCGAGCAGATCGAACAGCAGCGCTTCGCGTTCCTGGGGAGAAAGACGACTCATGTCAGCCCCCAGACATCGAGTTTTTCGTCGAGATAATCGAACCCTAACGCGGGCATGTCGAGAATCGAATTCGGCACGCCTCGCTGCCGCAGGCGAGCTTTCAGGCCTTTCAGTCGTCTTCCCAGCTGCCGAAGCGCGGCGAGCAGGTCGTCGGCGGGAACCAGCGGATCGAGCCGCTCTGCGATCCCTTGCCAGTCGAAACGGCCACCCTCTTCGTAGGGCGCGCCCCATTGCGTGGTGCGCATGATGCCTTCGGGGTCCGCCTTCATGGGCGCGAAGTCATAGACTGGCGCCAGCCACAGGCCATCGGGCCGTTTGATCATCGCGGTATTGCGGCCATGATTGTCGGAGTTGCCGAAAGCGACGTTGAGGAGATCCCGCTTGACCCACTCCACCACGAAACAGGAAACGTCGAAGGGTTTGCCCCTTTCTCTGACGCGATATTGCTGCTGACACTTGGCAACCAGCGTGTCGATCGCTTCGAAATGATTGAGGAAAGTGCCCGGGGGTTTCTCCAGCACTGAATAGAGCGACTCCAGACCGCAGAGCGTGCGTTCTCCTTCGATGAAATCGACATCGAATCGGGGCAGCCAGAGACTGGGGTAGCGCACCCCTTCGATGAGTTCCATACCGTGGATATCGATGGTATCGACGCCCAGCGCATGCAGCTCATGATAGTAGTGGTACTCCGCGCGCAGAATGTCGCAATCGATGTCCGAGCGGCGGCCGCGGGGAAATTTCACCAGATAATGCGCGTCGGTATTGCGGGAATCGTCCTGCCAGGTATCGATCCAGATCTCATCCTGCGGGCCGCGACGCAGCAGCAGTTTGGGCGCTTCGCCGCCAGCGCCGGTCGCACCACCGCCAGCGGCACCCACCTGCTGGGCATATTCCAGAAAGTCGGTATGGCGTTCCACAACATCGTCCAGCGTGAAGCGATGGTGTTTCAGCTGGCTACCCGTCGGAAGTTGGGGCAACGCCTGCTTGATTCGCAGATTGCCGACGGGCGCTATCGTGCCCTGGGCCAGCAAATTGTAGTCCTGCTCATGCGGGGGCAGTGACTGAATCCCCAATCGATCGATCCAATAACGTCGGCTGGCCCCCGACGGCATGATGTCGTCGAGCATGGCGAACCAGTTCGTCCGGCGATACAGGAGCATCAGTTCGACCGGCAGGTTCAGACTGCAGGCGTGCTCGTCATCCCGGCCCATCCAGTCGATGGCGTAATCGGTCGAGTACCCAAGCGCGATTGGGCCTCGCCGGCCCGCCTTCGGATCATCGATCTGAAGTTCTGCGGCATCGTGCCATTGGCCGTGATGGAACAACTGTATCGTCAGCGACATATCGATTGTGTTGGGCAAATTGTTGCTCAAATTTATCATGCCCGGCTCAATTTGAGTCATTTTTTGCTCATAAAATGATTGTCTCGCCATTCATGCGTAAAAGTTTGCTCAATATGAGGTTTTTATCACGATCGGTCCCAGGGCGGGATGGGCAATACCGCGTCGAAGACGTGATCGAGAAACGCGCGCACCTTGCGGGTTCGCAGCCGGCGTTCGGTGGTCAGCACGTGAATATCGCGGCGGCCGGGCATGACCTCGCCGCGCCACGCTTTCAGAACGGGAACCAGCTCACCCCGCGACAACGCATCGCTGACCAGCCAGGTCGGAAACAGCACCAGACCCTGGCCCATCAGCGCGGCGCGCAGCAGGCTTTCGGCGTCGTTGCTGTAGAGATTGCCGGTGACCTCGAACGGGGTCGAACCGCTCTGTTCCGGCGCCTGGAAATACCAGCGCTGGCGGCCCATCTCGCCCTGATAGAGCAGGCAGTTGTGATCCGCCAGCGCTTCGGGCGTCTCCGGCTCGCCGTGCGCTTCGAGATAGCTCGGCGCCGCGGCGACCACGTAGTTCATCGGCGCCAGTCGCCGCGCCACCAGCGAGGAGTCGGCCAGATCGCCGACACGAAAGGTGATGTCGTGGCCCTCGCGCACCGGATCGACGACGTGATCGCTCAATTGCAGTTCGGCAGTGATACCGGGATGGCGGCGCTGGAATCGATGCAGCAGCGGCACGATCTGGCGCTGACCGAAGGCGACCGGCGCATTGATCCGCAGCACACCGCTGGGCTCGGTGTCGGGGTAAGCCAAGGCTTCGGTGGCGAGATCGAGCCGTTCAAGGATCTCGCGGACTTCCTCGTAGTAGCGTTCGCCCGCCTCGGTCAGGGTGACCGCGCGGGTATGCCGGTAGAGCAGAGGTTGCCCCAGCGACTCTTCCAGGCCGCGAATCTGACGCGAGACCGATGACACCGCACGGTGAAAGTGACGCGCGGCGGCGGTGAAGCTACCGGTGGCGGCGACGCGTTCGAACACGCGCAGCGCATTGAGATCCATCGTATTCCAATCCATGACATTAAAGTTATCGAGTTGCGTTTCACGCAATAAAGATTTGCAAAGCTTTTGATTGTAGCAATGATCGAAGCCTACCAGACTCTCTCCATCGATTCGGCACAGTCACCGAGTCCCTATCCGTTTTCGAGGAGAATATCGATCATGCGTAAAGGCACTGCACTCGTGGTTGGCGCCACCGGGATCACCGGCGGCAATCTGGCGGCATATCTGATGGCCAGCGGCTGGACCGTCTGCGGCCTGTCACGTCGCCCCACCGAGCAGAGCGGGGTGATTCCGGTCGCCGCCGATCTGCTGGACAAGCCCGCCACCGAACAGGCGCTGGCCGGCCTGCCGATCACTCACGTCTTCTACTGCACCTGGATTCGTCGCGATAACGAGAAGGCCAACGTCGAAGCCAACAGCCAGATGATGCGCAATCTGTTTGAAGCGCTCGACAGCGACAAGCTCGATCACGCTTCACTGGTCACCGGCACCAAGCAGTACCTGGGCTCGTTCGAGGCTTATGGCAGCGGGCGCATCGAGACGCCGTTCCGCGAATCCGAGCCGCGCGTGCCGGGCGACAACTTCTACTATGCGCTGGAAGATGTGCTGTTCGACGCCGCCGAGCGCCACGGCTTCGCCTGGAACGTGCACCGCCCACACACGGTGATCGGCTATGCTCGCGGCAATGCCATGAACATGGGCACGACAATTGCGGTCTACGCCTCGATTTGCAAAGAAACCGGTCGGCCGTTCGTGTTTCCCGGCTCGCAGACCCAGTGGAACGCGCTCACCGACATGACCGATGCGCTGGTGCTGGCGCGGCAGATGGAGTGGGCAGCGACCACGCCGGGCGCAGCGAATCAGGCCTTCAACACCGTCAATGGCGATGTGTTCCGCTGGCGCCGGATGTGGCGCGAGATCGGCGAGTACTTTGGTTTAGAGGCTCAGGGTCTCGAAGTTCAGGGGCCCGAAGCCTCGGACGACCCGGAGACGATGCAGCCGCTGGAAGCGCAGATGGCCGATGCCGAATCGATCTGGCGCGAGATCGCCGAAAAGCACGATCTAGTCGAGCCGGATGTCGCCAAGCTGGCCTCCTGGTGGCACACCGATGCCGATTTGGGCCGCGATCAGGAGTGCGTCAACGACACCACCAAGTCCCGCGACTTCGGCTTCGACCACTTCCGCGAAACGCGAGCGGCGTTCTTCGACCTGTTCGCCCGCCTGCGCGCCGAGAAGATCATTCCCTGATTCCTGGTAGGTCGATTAACGACAGGCAGCCCGGCGTCGCATGACGCCGGGCTTTTTGTATCCGGGCTTTGAGAGAAAAGGCGTATCGATCAGACCAGAAAGGCGAACTTCTCGCGCAACTGCTCCCAATGGGCGCGCGAGCTGGCGGCCAGCACAGTGCCCTGGTGAATCGTCGGCTGATAGGGTGTGCCGTCGAGCAGCGCTGAATAGCCGCCGGCTTCCTGATGGATCATCAGCCCGGCGGCGTGATCCCACGGCATCAGCTTGCCGGTGAGCATGAAGTCGACGAAGCCGAACGCCATGGTGCGGTATTCGTGGCAGGCGCAGCCGAAAGCCATCATCCGCTGGAAGTCGGGAAAGGTCGCCGCCAGCTGATGCCGTCGCCCCTTGGGGAACAGCCGAATCGAGGTGGAGCCGACCATCTCTTCGAACTTGTCGGTGTCCGAGACCTGCAACTGGCGCTGGGTGCCGTCGGGACGGCCGAACCAGGCGCCCTCGCCATGACGGGCGACGATCCAGTCATCCGCCAGCGGATCGTAGAGCAGCCCGAAGATCGTTTCGCCGAAACTCGTTGCCGCCAGAATCACTCCGAACTGATTGAGCCCGCGGGCGAAGTTCCAGGTACCGTCGACCGGATCGATGATCAGCGCCAGCTCGGCGCCGGCGATATCGTCGAGACTGGCACTGCCATCGGCGACCGCTTCCTCGCCGATCACCGTCGCCTCCGGCAGCAGTTCGCGGATCGCCGCCGTCATCATCCGTTCCGCGCCCTGATCGGCGTCGGTCACCAGATCGTCCGGCGCACTCTTCGAGCGGATGTCGTCTTCCGAGAGATTGCGAAAGCGCGGCAGGATTTCGGTCTTGGCGGCATCGCGCACGATCTCGATCAGGCGCTGCTGTTGCTCGAGGCTGATGGTTCTGGCTGGCATGCAAGTCTCCTGGGTCGTTGGGTCTCTCTCCTAGAGTAGCCGATTCCGTCGCCCGGGTTCGTCGGCAGGGTGCGTAAGCCGGGTGCGTAAGCCTGAGTATCAGTCTGCGCGTTAGTCCGTGCCGTCAATCCACACCAGAGGTCGACGCCACCTGTCGATCGCGTCCGGCGCCCAGCGCCATGACCAGCGCGACCAACGCAATCGCGCTCACCAGAAACCCCACCATGTTCCAGCCACCGCTCCAATCGTGCAGCACGCCGACCAGCAGCGGCCCCATCGCTGCCAGGGTGTAGCCAATACCCTGGGCCATCGCCGAGAGGCTGGCCGCGGTGGTGGCATCCGGCGCGCGCAAGGCCAGCAACGTCAACGCCATACTGAAAGTACCGCCCTGGCCCAGCCCCAGCACCACGATCCACAGCCAGATGCTTTCGATCGGGGCGTAGAGGCAGCCCAGCAGCCCGGTCAGGGTGATGGTCATTACACCGATCAGTACCGCCCGTTGATCGCGCATACGGCTGCCGATCCACGGCGCCAGGATCGCCGTGATCACCTGCAGCAGGATCGATACCGACAGCGCCAACCCCGCGGTGACCGCCGCCAGCCCGCGGTCCTGCAGGATCGTCGGCAGCCAGCCGAACACGATATAGGCCAGCGACGACTGCAATCCCATGAACAGCGACACCTGCCACGCCAGCGGGTCGTGACGCAACCGCGCGCCACGACGCGCGGGAACGCGAGCGGGTTTGGTGCCCTTGAGCTGGGGTAGCCAGAACAGGGCGGCGATCACCGCCGGTAGCAGCCAGAACGCCAGCGCACCCTGCCAGGGACTATGTGAACCCCCCTGTGAAACCGCTTGTGAAGCTACCTGTGAAGTTCCTTGTGAAGCGCCTTGCCAAAGCCCGACCAAAGCCTGACGTAGCGGCTCAGTGGTACCGGCGGCAGCGGAAGCGCCAAGATTGAGCGCCACGGTGTAGAGGCCGGTCATGATGCTGACGCGATGGGGAAAATCCCGTTTGACGATGCCCGGCAACAACACCCCGACGACCCCGATACAGCCCCCGGCCACCGCCGTGCCCAGGAACAGCCCCGCCGTGCCGATATAGGGCCGCACGAGCAGCGCCAACGCCAGCACCACAAGCGCGGCAAATACGCTGCGCTCCGGGCCAATGTGCCTAACCAGCCGTGGCGCCAGCGGCGCCGCCAAGCCCAGAAACAGTACCGGCAGCGTGGTTAAAATGCCCTGCCAACTGGGGGAGAGCGCCAGCGCCTCACCGATACTGCCGAGTACCGGCGACACACTGGTCAGCGCCGGACGAAGATTGAGCGCTACCAGCAGCAACGCGACGAGAGTCAGAACGCCCCGGCGGGGCATTGCGGAAGTCGACAAGAGAGCCATCCTTGGAGATCGAAAGGTATTGCATCACGGCGGCAAGCCAAGGGAACAAGGGTAGCCGATTGCGGCCAAAGCCGGGATGGTTCTACGCCGATGGTCGAGGGTCACTATAAAATCGATAGGCGTTACGGCCCTCGCTTTTGGCTTGGTACATGGCTATGTCGGCGTGGTGCATGAGTTTACGGAAGCTATCGCCATCAGTTGGGTAGACTGATATACCCATGCTGGAAGTGACATGGATAACCTCTCCTTCCAACTCGAACGGAAAGGAAAATGCCTGTAGCACTTTGTCGGCAATAAGGCTGACATCCTCAGGAGCCCTGATTTCATCCAACAGGATTGCAAACTCATCGCCGCCAAGACGGGCCACGGTATCGGAGTGGCGTATGAGATTCTGAAGTCGCTCGGCCACGCCCTGAATCGTTTGGTCGCCCGCGCGATGTCCCAGGGTATCGTTGATTTGCTTGAAGCCGTCGAGGTCCAGGAACAGCAGAGCCATACTCTGGCAGTGCCGCTGGGCACGGGACACGCTGACTTCCACTCTGTCTTCAAGCAATCGCCGGTTCGGCAGACCTGTCAGGGCATCCGTCTGCGCGAGCTTCTGCAACCGGTGGTTAGCATTGGTGAGGCTGGCATTAAGCTGGTCAATCTCCCGACTGAACAGGATCACGGCAAGATCCTCGCCCAGATCCAGTGCGCCTCGCCGTTCCACCTCAGTCCATGGCTCACTCATGTTTTCTACGGTTTCTGTCCATGTGGCAAATGAACGCCTGGGAGTCAGGAACAGTTTGCCTTCTGGGTTGCGCTCGGCATGATCCTCCGGGCGACCCGCCCAGACCCGGCTTTGCGTCTGCCCTGGCCTGAAAAACAGCAACCAGCCGACCTTGTTCCCCGTCACTGGCAACCTGACCGCGAGCAAGCCACACACGCCGCCTTGCTGGTACCCGTCGCCCAGATCGCTATGCGCCAGCGAATGGGTGTACCAGACATGCTGCCCTTGCTGGTTGGCGAAATACTCTGCGATCCGGTCGAGGCTGTCGCTAGCAGGCGTCGCCCCGAAACGGAATCGCTTATCGCCGTACAAAAGCGCTAAGCCACTCGCCTGGAACAGAGTCAGCCAGTTTTCGCCATACCGCTGTAAAAGGTCTTCAAGCGTGGGAACTCTTCCGGTGTCGCGGATCAACATCAGTTCACGACTTTCACGAATCTGCTGGCGATAACGCGAGTCGAGTCGCGCCTGAAGCAGCATCAGGCGCGATGTCGCCACCTGAACCAGCACGGTAATATCATCTCGCATCGCCAGGGAAAGAGCTCTGGGCAGTAATCCATGGCAGGCGAGCAGCCCCCATAGTCTGTCCTCGTCATGAATCGCAATCGACAGGGCAGCACCTACCCCCATGTTCTGGAGGTACATCAAGTGGATCGGCGACACGGCACGCAAGTTGCCGAGGGAGAGGTCGAGCGGCGCCGGGTCAGCGAGATCCACTTCAGGTACCAGCGGCACCGAAGTTGCAGTTGCATCAGGAATACTGCGTACCGGATTGATGCTGTACAGACGCCTGACCTGGGCCGGTATATCGCTTGCCGGAAAATGATGCCCCAGGTAACTGTCCGCTTCGGTCGCACGGGACTCCGCGACGACATGGCCATGTTCATCGTCATCAAACTGGTAAACCATCACCCGTTCATAACCGGTCAGTTGACGTACGGTCTGCACCAGCCTTTCGAGCAGTTGTTCCGGAGAATCCGCCGCAGTAACCGGCTGTAGCCAGGCACTGCGGCTGTGTAGCAGGTCATCTTTACTTTCAGCTTCCTGACGTTCCAGCTCAATAACGACACGTTGCCCACTAACGTAATACCGGGCCGAAAACTGGTGTTCAATACTCCGGATTGAAAGGCGAACCAGGGACGCGTTGACCGGAGAAGCACTCGTGTCGTTGGGCCTGGATCGCAACCGTTGTACAAGCTCGGGGCCCAGAAGCCGGACCGGGTCCTCCGCCAGGGCATCGGCAGGTGTGATGCCAAGTATCTCTTCAAGATTGGCACTGACCTGGCATACCCGTCTGAATGCCAGGTCAGTGCTCAACAGACACCCATTGGGCTGAATGGCATTGGGCCTATGCACGGGCTCCTGGGCACAAGCCTCAAGAGCATCTTCGATCTCGCTCCTGGTGTAGTCAGGCATGGCTCAGGCTCCTTCAATGGTGTTAGCGGCGTTCAGATACGCCAGTAGACTCTCGAAAGCCGCTATCCCGCCATCAACGACCTTTAGTTGGCAGTAAGACGCCTGGCACGCTTCCATCAAGCTCTGGAATATCCGCCAATTGTTTTGCGTATATAAGTGGAAATATCGCGCACCAAAAGTTTTATTGAGGCCCAATGCCAGTGAAACTCTCGGTGCAATGACCCGCCCACCCTGAGTGGCACCTTCCAGTACATAAAGCCAGCCCAGAATGTGCTCGGGGGTCTGAAGTACAGGCAAGCGTACCGGTAAGCCTGAAATACTGGGATCGAGCGCCGGCGCAAAGGCGATGTCATTCAGGTCGTGTAAATCCTCAGCGAGTAGCTGAGACCGGGGCTGATACCGGTATTGTATCGACCCTGCCTCTGCCGCTGTGCCGGCTACCAGCTGGTAGTCCAGTCCTGGTTCACAGGCCAGATAGAAGCCGCGAAAAGCCTGCAGCACTCGGATATAGGCGCCTTGTTCAAGCCCCGGACGCAGCAAAGGCGCGAGCAGCGGATGTCGCTCTACATCAAGGTGAGATTCTTGAGTAGCTTGCCTCAGCTGTAGATGAAGCGAGCCAGGCGTGTGTGTTATCGGTTTCATTTAAACGTCATACATAATAGAAAGTGTTTTGTGATACCTCACCGTAAATATCGGGTATGACGCGCCGCCGACAGCGTCGGGCAATTCACCGCACTGTACAGTGATGGGCCATCATCATCGGGCTGTATCGGATTGATCGAGACACTGGCTGACGGCATTGCCACCCTCAAACGCCTCTGGGTAAGTCGCTCGGGATGCGCCTCGAAGCGTTCATTCAGAGCCCTGAAGCCGGCCGGTCCGCTGTGGTGATGCTGCCACTTGTACCAGTCGAGATAGGCACTATACCACTGGCGGGTGTGAACGATGCTCTCGAAACGCCCCGGGTAATCCGCCCGGCGTCTAAGCGTAGAGCGCAGCGTGCCGGGCCGCTGGTGGCGCAAGCACCGTCAGCAGGTTTCCGGTCCTCGGCGCGGTTTCTATGCCGGGCGAGGCTGCGAATACATTTCACTCTGCGACATCCTGCCACTGACGATATGTCGCATGCCAAACCCCTGCTTCTGCATTGTCTCCTCCCGGCCTTGGGCGGATCATTAACTTCCTAACTTTATCGATGCGCTGTCGCCGTTTCCGAGAGTGGCGGTGGGTTTCCAACCTTCCGATTGCGGCGATGTCGGACACGTCCTGGTCATCATTGGAACGTGCCGAAAAGCGCAGATTCATGGCCAGGCCATGTTGGCAGGTAACGGCGGCAGTGCTCGCCGTTCTAGGAGGACGCAGTGAACGCGGCAGATCTTTCTACCCTGATCTCGCGAATCGATTTCGCCTGGATCACGACGTTTCATATCATCTACCCACCGCTGACCATCGGTCTGGCGATGCTGCTGTTTTTCGCGGAGTGGCGCTGGGTTCGCTCCAGCGACGAGGGCTGGTATCGGCTGTGTCGTTTCTTCGAGCGGCTGTTCATCGTCAACTTCGGCGCTGGCGTGGCGACCGGGGTCACCATGGAGATGGCCTTCGGCATTCTCTACGGCCCGTTCTCCCAGGCCGCCGGCCCGTTCTTCGGCCAGGTGCTGGGCTACGAGACGATCACCGCGTTCATGTACGAGGCCGGCTTCATCGGCCTGATGATCTTCGGCTGGGGACGCATCAGCAAAGGCATGCACCTGTTCGCCACCGCCAACGTGGCGATCTCGTCGACGCTCTCGGCGATGTGGATTCTGGATGCCAACTCCTGGATGCAGTCGCCCACCGGCGTCGAGCTCAAGAACGGCGTGTTCGAGGTGACCGACTGGGTCGCGGCGATTCTCAATCCGCACTTCTTGACCGCCTTCCCGCACATGCTGATCGCCTGTGTCGAGCTCTCGGTGGCGTTCGTCGCCGCAGTATCCGCCTGGTTCGTGCTCAAGCGGCGCAACGTGGCGCTGTTCCAGCGGCCGCTGAAATATTCGGTGCTGGCGCTGATCGTGGTCGCTGCGCTGCAGGTCTGGGTCGGTGACGAGCTGGGTCAGGTGACGGCCGAAACCCAGCCGGCGGCGCTGGCGGCGATGGAAGGCCACTACAACACCTACAATGAAGACGGCTCGCCCAATACCAGCTGGAACGTGATCGGCTGGCCCAATGCCGACAACGACGGCAACGCCTGGTCGATCCAGATTCCACACGTACTGAGTCTGCTGGAAACCCGCAGCTGGTCCGAGCCGGTGCAGGGGCTCAACGACTTCCCCGAGAACGAGCGGCCGCCGGTCGCGCCGACGTTCTACTCGTTCCGGATCATGGTGGCGATCGGCGGGGCGCTGCTGCTGCTGGGCCTGTGGGGCGGCTGGCTGGCGCTGCGCGGGCGTTTGTCCGTCGACCGTGTCGCCGAGAACAAGTGGTTCCTCAAGGCGGTGATCGCCGCCGGCGTGCTGCCCTATGTGGCGGTGTGGACCGGCTGGTGGACCCGCGAGATCGCGCGTCAGCCGTGGGTCGTCTATGGCCTGATGCGCACCGAAGATGGCGTCAGCAACATGTCGCCGGCACTGGCGATCTTCTGGTTCGTCGGCTTCGCGGTGTTCGAGACGGCCGTGTTCTTCGGCACGCTGTACTTCGTGGCCAAGATCTGTCGCCAGGGGCCGGACATGACCACGCCGATCGCGACCTACGATCCGCATGACAACGATGGCGCCACGCCGGCGACGCATGGCGATCACGCCTCTAGTGGTTCCCATCGCCCCCAAAGCGCCTGAGCCAACGGACAGAATCGAGGAAATTTCAACAATGGAAACGCTTTCCTTCTCGCAGCAGGTTCTGGCACTTGCCTGGTGGCTCGCTCTCGGCATCAGCGTGCTGATCTACATTGCCCTCGATGGGGCCGATCTCGGGGCCGGTATCTTCTCGCTGTTCGTCCGGGATCATGACGAGCGTGGCGCGATCATGGCCGCCATGGCCGGCACCTGGGACGCCAACGAAACCTGGCTGATCGTCGCCGGCGGCATCCTGTTCGGCACCTTTCCGTTCGTCTACGGCTCCGCCTTCAGCTACCTGATGGTGCCGCTGGCCTTCGTGCTGTGGGGCATCATGGTCCGCGCGGTCGCGCTGGAGTTCCGTCATCTGGCCTCGCCGTTCTGGCAGCGCTTCAGCGACGGTGCGTTCGGTGTCGGCAGCCTGACCGTGACCTTCTTCGGTGGCATGTCGGTGGGTGCGGTGCTCCAGGGCTACCCGATGACCGACGAGCCCGGCCGGGTGCCGACCTACGTCGGCGGCGCGCTCACCTTCATGACGCCGTTCAGCGTCTGGGTGGGTATCGCCTCGGTGGTCGCGGTGACACTGGCCGGCGTGCTGTTCGTGCGGGCGCGCTTCGAGAAGTCCGAACCGATCCGGCAGGACGCCGCCAAGTGGACCACGACGATCTTCTATCTCGCCATCGCTGCCGTGGGCATCACTACGGTGTGGAGCGCGTTGATCTTTCCGTGGGCCTCGGAAAAATGGTTCGGTCCTCACTTCTGGATCTGGGGTGTACTGTTCATCGTGTCACTAGTCGCTATCGACCAGATGCGTCGTGCGACGCAGCAGGAACGCGATCTGGCAGCGATCCTGTGGTTCAACGCCGCCGCCATGATCATGGGCTTCGGCATGCTCGCCACCATGTTCCCCTATCTGGTGCCGGGCACCTGGACGATCTTCGACGCCGCCAGCCCGCAGGTCTCGCTGATCACCTTCACCATGACCATGGCCGGCTTCATCCCGGTGATGGTCATGTACAACGCCTACCAGATCTGGGTATTCCGAGCGCGAGTGACCAAGCTGGCGTCGTATCAACACTAGGACTCTCGGATTCTAGGATTTGTCGTTGAAACTCGAAGAGGTGTGAATGGCCGTATCGCAAGCACCGACCCACGATGGCTCCGCCAAACGTCATGAAAAGTGGCTGAAGGCGAAGTCCCGCACTGCGAAAACGCCGCTGACACTGACGGCAGTCTCGGGGCTGTTCGGTGGCGTGTTGCTGATCGTGCAGTGCTGGCTGGTCGCCCGTGTCATCAACGCCGCGATCATCGACGGCGCCGGGCTCGATGCCGTTTGGCAGTGGCTGTGGCCGCTGCTGGGGCTGTTCGCGCTGCGGGCGCTGTTCTCGGTGGTGACCGATGCGCTGGCCTTCGAAGCGGCGAGCCGGATCAAGCGCACCCTGCGCCAGCAGGTGATGGATCGAATCGCCGCGCTTGGCCCGCGCTGGATGGAAGGCCAACGCAGCGGCGAGATCGCCAACGTGCTGGGCGGTGCGGTCGAAGGGGTGGAGAAGTACATTTCCGCCTATCTGCCGCAGAAGCAGCTCAGCGCCTTGATTCCGGTGGCGATTCTGGTCGCGATCTTCCCCCAGGACTGGGTCTCCGGACTGATTTTGCTGATCACCGCACCGATCCTGCCGCTGTTCATGATCATCGTCGGGCGCGGCGCCGAAGCGCTGAACCAGAAGCAGTGGCGACGTCTGGCGCTGATGGGGGCACACTTCTTCGATGCCATCGAAGGGCTGACCACGCTCAAGCAGTTCGGCGCCAGCCGGCGCGAGGCCGAGGCCGTGGCGCGGATCTCCGAGGATTACCGCAGCGCCACCATGAAGGTGCTCCGAATCGCCTTTCTGTCATCGCTGGTGCTGGAGTTCTTCGCCACCCTTGGCGTGGCGATGGTTGCGGTCTACATCGGCTTCCGGCTCTATTACGGCCAGCTCGACTTCCTGCCCGGGCTGTTCGCGCTGCTGCTGGCGCCGGAGTTCTACCGCCCGCTGCGCGACATGGGCGCCAACTACCACGCCCGGATGGAAGCGATCGGCGCCGTCGGCGAGCTGATGCCCGTGCTCGAATCGAAGGAAACCTCAGATGAGGCGGGCGACAAGACTTCTACCGGCCAGCCGCTGCCCGAGCGTCCCATCGAGCGGATTCGCTTCGACGGGGTGAGCTTTCGTCATGACCGCGACCGGGAAACCGGCGATGGCGTCAGCGATATCCGCTTTTCGCTCGCACGCGGCGAGTGCGTGGCGCTGGTCGGCCCCAGCGGCGCCGGCAAGACCACGCTGGGCAAGCTGCTGCTGGGTTTTCTCGAGCCCGAGCCCGAGCCCGATGTCGAGGCCGAGCCGGATGTCCAGTCCGGGGCCAAGGACTGGAGCGGTCATATCCTGATCGACGACGTCGCACTCGGCGAGATCGACCCCGAGGCATGGCGCGCGCGGATCGGCTGGATGCCACAGCGCCCGACGCTGTTCGCGGGCACGATTCGCGAGAACCTGACTCTGGGCGCTTCCAGCGCCACACCGGATGAGATCGACGAGGCGCTACAGGCGATGGGCGCACGGGATTTCGTTGCCGCGCTGGCGAACGGGCTCGACACCTGGCTGGGCGATGGCGGTAGTGGGCTCTCCGGCGGGCAGATCCAGCGCCTGACGCTGGCGCGCACGCTGCTCGGCCGGCCCGAGGTGCTGATTCTCGACGAACCTACCGCCTCGCTGGATACTGACGCCGCCGTTCAGGTCATGGCCGGGCTCAAGCAGGCGACCAGCAACGCCGCGACATTGCTGATCACCCACGACATTCGCGCCGCGCGGCAGGCCGACCGCATCGTCTTTCTCGACCGCGGTCGCATCGTCGAAACCGGCACGCCGGCGGAACTCGACGCCGCGGGCGGTGAATTCGCCCGCTTTGCCGAGCTCGCCGAAAGGGGTGTCGTATGAAGGACTGCATGCAAGACGGTATCAAGGACATGATCCGACTGCTCGGGCTGTTCCGCCCCTATCGCGGCTGGGTCATCGGCGGCATCGCCCTGGGCTGCGTGGTGATTCTCGCCAACGTCGCGCTATTGGCAATTTCCGGCTGGTTCATCGCCTCCATGGCACTGACCGGACTCGGCCTGCAGACGTTCTCCTACTTCGCCCCGGCAGCGCTGATCCGTGGCCTGGCGATCGGGCGCACCGCAGCACGCTACGGCGAACGGCTGGTGACGCACGAAGCCACGCTGCGCTTTCTCTCTGAGCTGCGGGTATGGTTCTACGAGCGGCTCGAACCGCTGGGGCCGGCGGCATTCGACGAGTGGCGCGGTGGCGATCTGCTCAGCCGTATCCGCTCGGATATCGACAGCCTCGACAACTTCTATCTGCGCATTCTGGCGCCGGTGATCAACGCGCTGATCTGCGGTGCGGTCATCGTCGTCGGGCTGTCGTTCTATGACGGTCGCGTCGCGGTGCTGGATCTTGCGGCGCTGCTGCTGGCGGGTATCGTGCTGCCGCTGCTGGCATTGAAACTGGGCAGCGCCGCCGGGCGCGGGCTGACCCAGACCCGAAGCGCGCTGGATTCCGCCGCCACCGATACCGTGCGCGGCTTGGGTGAATTGTTCGTGCTCGGCGCCTTCGACAGGCAGCGCGAGCGCGTGGTGACGCTGAGCGAACGCCTGATTCGCCATCAGCGCCGCCAGATGTGGGTCGGCGCGGTGGGCAAGGCGCTCTCCGGACTGGTCGGCAATCTCGCCATGTGGGGCGCGCTGGTGTTGGTAATTCCGCTGGTGGCCGCGGGCGAGATGCCGGGGCCGCAGCTCGCCATGCTCACGCTGTGGGTGCTGGCAAGTTTCGAAGCCGTTGCGCCGCTGCCCATGGCCTTCGCCGCCTTCGGCGAAACCGCCGCCGCCGCCCGGCGGATCTTCGAGATCGCCGATGCCACACCCCCCGTCATCGCGCCCGAGCCGGCAACCGCCCAGACGCCGGAACGCTTCGATCTTGCCTTCCGCGACGTCAGCATGCGCTACAAGCCCGAGAGCGATTGGGCGCTCGAGAACTTCTCGCTCACCCTTGCCGAAGGCGCCTCCGTCGGCCTGGTCGGTCCCAGCGGCGCCGGCAAGAGCACGATCCTCGCGCTGATCCAGCGCTTCCGGGAATTCCAGCACGGCGACGTCTCCATCGGCGGCGTCTCGGTTCGCGATATCGATGACGCAACCCTGCGCGCAACGATCTCCGTCGTCGCCCAGCGCACGCACCTGTTCAACGCCTCGATTCGCGACAACCTGCTGCTCGCCAAGTCTGATGCCACCGACGACGAACTCTTCGAGGCGCTCAGACTCGCCGGCCTCGAAGACGAGATCAGTCACTTTCCCGACGGCCTCGACACCCTCGTCGGCGAAGTCGGCACCCGCCTCTCCGGTGGCCAGGCCAGACGCGTCGCCATCGCCCGCGCCTTTCTGAGAGATGCACGCATCCTGCTGCTCGACGAACCCACCGAAGGCCTCGACGCCGACAACGAAGCGCGGATTCTCGAGGCGCTGTCCAAACTCATGCAAGGCAAGACCACGCTGCTGGTTTCGCATCGGCCCCGGGCACTGGAGATTGTGGGGAGGGTAGTTCGGGTGGGCCAATAAAGTCTGCTAAGGCTTCATGTTTGATTTTTCAGGTCGTATCGACATGAAGCATGGGACGTGTCGAATTTCTTACGAAAAATGAACATGAAATTTCGGCATGCCGATCGCATCGACTTAACCTGCCCAGATACCCTTCGCTCGAGTTTTCTCATGACTTGGCAGCCCGGCACGCCTTTCAGTAATGGCCGTCGTGCACTATCGATTTATCCGCTTCTGAATGGCAATGACCGCACCGGGCGCATTCTCAACATCCTGTTTCTGATCTAGAAAGCCCACCTATTGGATACGGTTTGTCTAACGTATACCGGCTCGATAGCTATTGGGTTCGAGCCATAAATGGTTATGCAAGTCACCTTGTAGACAGAACATGCGCGGTCGCTGCCGGAAGTCGAACAAGCGGAATAGGTGATAGCGGTCGGCGTGAGAACGGGAGCAAGCCAGTTCATTGGGCGAGATGAAAAAGGCGCTTTCGATAGCGAATGCCGTCGTTTTGACTTCGATCCATCGCTCCCGCCCATCCGCTTCGAAAGAGAGCACGTCAAAACCTGCGCCGTCGCCCTTCGTTTCGGCGATATGTTCGACTTTATCGGCCAGCTTGGCATAGCCAGCCTGTATCAAACGGTTTTGTTCGTAGCTGACTACGAGACGCTCACCGGCTAGACCGAGCTCTCGGTTTTGAGCCTCTCGAGCGAGATAGTCTCGTTTGAAAGGACGCCGATCATAGGTGGCAGGCTTTTCGCTGATCTCATGTCGTGGCCGCGACGGCTCGGGTGGCGTGACGACAATGGTGTCGTTGGCTGGTTCGGCGGAATCGACAGCCGGACGTTCGGCCGCCGAGCGAGCAGCACGGTCAAAGAGTTCGCTATCCAGCAGTACGCTTTCAACGGCCTCGACGAGCATGCCCTGATAGTTGCTCAAGGGTTTGTAACCGTTCACGTAGGGGCAGTCCGCGTCGCGTAACACAGCGCTGATATTGCGATGTTTGTATTCGATGGAAGACCTTGAGCGATCTTGGAGGCGTTCCATTAACGCTTGATTGAGTTGGCTCTTGTTGTAGCGCTGCCCGCTCAGTTCGGCGACGAGCATCTGCCGATACGTTGCGACGGTAGCTTCGACTTCGATAACGCTCCAAGGCGATTGGGGCATGGTAATGACTCAACGACGATTCGGTTAGTGTGTAATAAGCGATGTCACTCGACAATGCTACAGGCGCGCTAGCCCTATTGGTCATTTCTGGACTCGCCGAATCGGCCCGGGATAACGCACGACTATTTTATCCGCTGTCAGCAGCAAGAAGCCTTCGGGCTCGGCTTGGGCGACCAGGATGCGATCGAACGGATCCTTGTGAATATCCGGCGAATGGCTGACGGACAGGGTGTGCTGAGACGTGATGGGTAGCTCGAGGTAGCCGTGCTCGATCAGGCCGCGGCGCAGCAGGTTTATCTCAGCCCTCGAACATGTCGGTTATTTCATCCTGATCCATGCGGTCGAAGTTTTCAGGAATCTCGAACTGACCTTTCATGAAGCCAAGTCTTTTTTGCTGAGCGGCGTCTGAGCTATCGATAGCCGTGACCCGCGCGATGGGCTTACCGGCCTTGGCAAGGACAAACCCTTTCCTCGCCGCTGTCTTGGCCAGGAGTTGAGAAAGCCACATTTTGCTTCTCTCTTAGTGACGAACGGTCTCAGATAGTATTTCCCGCATCTGCGGCGTCGGAGTCTCATGGGGAATGACGCGAACATGCTGAGTATTGGCCAGCTCGGTCGTGATTTCCCTGTAGCTCCGGGCTCGCTTGGCGTCCTGACTCAGGGGTGCCTGGCAGACGAACACGGTATCTTCCGGCATGCCCCCGTGCTTGGCCAGCCGGTTCATCTGCATGATCCAGCGGTCACCCTTGTCGAGAATGCTCTTGGGGTCATCCAGATCGAAGGACAATGGCCGGATAGCCTGACGCGGCGCTCGTTCATGGTGTCGCCAAACGAATGGGAAAGTGACGTGGTAAAGCTCGTCACCCAGGCGCTCTTCTCGATAGACACGATCGGTAAACTGCTCTTTGAGCAACGTGTTGAGACGGCGTTTGATCGTCGTTTCCGCTTCCTCTCGCTGATCGAATTCGTGGTGAACATAGCGATTGAATAGCTCGTTCAGCGTTTCTTCGGGATTGCTGGACGCTATGGTTCCCGGCGGCCCGAAGCGGAACATGGTCTCGCTCGGTGCGATCAGATGCTTGAACAAGCCCATTTGTAGCGCGAAGTCACCAGCGTGTGCGTTGGCTAGCTCGGCGACGCGCCTAACCTCATCGTTAAATTCCTGGCGCGCCCGTCGGAAAACGCTGGGTTCGAGTTTGTCGAAGAAGTCGGTAACCCGCTTGCGTCGTTGGGTTTCGACGCGCTGAAGGAACTGGCCGTCGGAGCAAAGCATGACGATCCCCAGGTTTGCGAACTCACCTGTTTCGGGGTAGGGCTGGAATCGAAGCACCGCATAATTGCAGAAGGTGCTCATGCTAGTCTCCAAAAATCGTCGTCATTGAACCGCTGCAGCAACGCGTACCGTTCTTCGAGCGTTGGCGATACTTCGGAATCTTCGTCCCAGAGATCGCGATAGACCCACTCCTCCGGCAAAAGGGCGGTGATCCTATCCCAATCCGTTAAGGTGTTGTCAAGCGCAGCGATGTGCTCAGCTCGGGTCACCATGTCATTGCAGCAGTGACGCTGACCGGCAAAGACATGGTCGATCAAAATTTCGTGGTCTGGTGTTTCCATGGCAAAAGCCACGTTATGGTCGATCACACCGAGGCCCTTATCGGGCGACCAAAGTAGATTGACGTTGCCGCCATTCTTCGTAAGACAGCGGTCACCGTTCTTGACCCACTTATCGAACACTAGCACACGTTGCTGAAGAGTCGTCTTAATGTAGTCCATCTGCGAGTAAACCAGCGTCGTGGCGTTTTCGATCAGCCGGCTGGCGAAGGCGGGGCCACCTTCCAGATCCCATATGCCGTCAATCGCGCTGAAATCGATCAGCGGTTGGGGTACCTGCATCAACCCGTAGGGAGGAATCGGGAGGCCCAGACGTTTACCGAGCTCGGCACAGATAAGTTCTGAAGCCAGAGCCGCTTTACCCACGCCATCCACGCCTTTGACAACGTAGACGTCCCCTTTGTCGTCCCTGATCAGGAAAGGGCGACAAAGTCCTTGCTCGGATCGCCTGAGTATCTCTACCGCCTGTAGCCTTGGTGCTGTCATGACTTCCCTTACAAAAGCGAATTCAGCGCTGTCCTTCCAGGCGACCGCCCTCACTCCAAATTCTGAATCTGTTCCCGCATCTGCTCGATCAACACCTTCAGCTCCACCGCGCAGCGGGTAGTGTCGGCGACGATGGCCTTGGAGGAGAGGGTGTTGGCTTCGCGGTTGAGTTCCTGCATCAGGAAGTCGAGGCGGCGGCCGATCGGGCCTTTCTGTTTGAGCTGCCGTTCGACTTCGGTGACGTGGGTTTCCAGCCGGTCGAGCTCTTCGGCGACGTCGGCCTTGTGCGCCATCATCACCATTTCTGTCTCTAATCGCTGCGGGTCGAGTTCGGTCTTGGCGCTTTCGAGACGTTCGAGCAGTTGGGTGCGCTGGCGCTCGAGGATCGTCGGCAGGTGTTCGCGCACGATGGCCACCTGTTCGCGAATACCGATCAGACGCTCGCGAATCAGCTCCGCCAGACGCTCGCCTTCGCGGGCGCGGCCGGTTTCCAGATCCTTCAGCGCGGCGTCGAACAGTTCGAGGCCTGCGGCCTTGACCTGATCGATATCCAGCCGCTGGGTGGCCATTACGCCGGGGTGGGCAAGCAGCTCCAGAGCGTTGGGCATCGGCGCTTCCGGCAGTTGGGCGCGAACCTGATCCAGCGCCTGGGAGAGCGCGTCGAGCTGCTCGGCGTTGATACCGGGAGCGGCGTTGCCTTCAGCCGGGTCGAAGCGCAGCGAGCACTCCACCTTGCCGCGGGCGAGACGCTGGCGCATCGCTTCGCGGTAGTGCGGTTCGAGATCTCGCAGGGTGTCGGGAAGTCGGAAGTGCGGTTCCAGGTAGCGCTGATTCACCGAGCGCAGTTCGAGCTGCAGGCTGCCCCAGTCGGCATCATGGGTCTGGCGGGAGAAGGCGGTCATGCTATGGGGCATGGGGAATTCCTTGAATCGTCGAGCTGATCCGGGAGTGTAACCCATCGGTGAAGGCGTGGGTTGCCGCTCGGCGGCCGTGAATGTGCGGCTGAGCCGTGTAGAATGGCCGACCTGCCTGAAGCGTCTTCAACGCGGTGCTTCTATCATTGATATTTTGGATCGAGAGGCTTTCATGCGCCCGAGTGGACGACAACCCGATCAGCCCCGCGAGGTCACGCTGACCCGCGGTTATACCCGTCACGCCGAAGGCTCGGTGCTGGTCACCTTCGGGGATACCCAGGTGCTGTGCAACGCCAGCGTCGAAGCCGGTGTGCCGCGCTGGCTGCGTGGCAAGAACCAGGGCTGGGTGACGGCAGAATACGGCATGCTGCCGCGTGCGACCCATACCCGCAGCGGCCGCGAGGCGACGCGGGGCAAGCAGGGCGGGCGCACGCTGGAAATCCAGCGCCTGATTGGGCGATCGCTGCGAGCGGCGGTGGATCTGAAGAAGCTCGGCGAATACACCATCACGGTGGATTGCGACGTGCTGCAGGCCGATGGCGGCACGCGCACGGCGTCGATCACCGGGGCCTGCGTGGCGCTGATCGAGGCGCTGCAGTACATGCAGCGCAAGAAGATGATCAAGACCGATCCGTTCCGTCAGCTGGTCAGCTCGATCTCGGTGGGCGTCTACAAGGGCACGCCGGTGCTCGATCTGGATTACCCGGAAGATAGCGCCGCCGACACCGACATGAACGTGGTGATGACCGAAGATGGCAAGCTGATCGAGGTGCAGGGCACGGCGGAAGCCGAAGCGTTCTCCCGCGCAGAGCTCAACGTCATGCTCGACCTGGCCGAGAGCGGCTGTCAGGCGCTGTTTGCCAAGCAGCATGAGGCGCTGGGCATTCGCCGTTAGGCGGGTCGTAAACAGCCTGGCGGGATCCGCCACACAAAAACGCCCCGATCCTGTGATCGGGGCGTTCTCGTATCGGACGTTGTCATCTGAAGCAGCAGTTGTCTTGACGCATCGTCGGTGTCAACGGCTGCTATCGTGTCCGGTAACTCGAGATCAGGACTTTTCGGCGATCATCTTCTCGCGCGCCAGTCGTGCCTGCTCTTCCTCGTAGGTGGGGAAGTCGATGTAGCCGCGGGCATCACCGCCGTAGAAGGTGTCCGGGTCGAACTCGGCCAGCGGCCAGTCGTTCTGCAGGCGCTCGACCAGATCCGGGTTGGAGGTGAACGGGCGCCCGAACACCGGCAGGTCGATGACGCCGTCGTCGACCAGCTGCTGCGCTTCCGCCTTGTCGAGATTGCCGGCGAACAGCAGCGTACCGTGATAGGCATCGCGGAACTGGCGCAGGAACTCGCGCGGCAGGCCGTCCTGACCCTGGGCGCCCTGGTCCATGATGTGGACATAGGCCAGCTTGCGCTTGCTCAGCTCTTCGGCGAGATAGAGATAGGTGCCTTCGATGTCGTCATACAGCGGCATGTCGAAAAGAGTGCCGTAGGGCGTCAGACGCACGCCGACACGATGCGCGCCGATCAGCGCGACGGAGGCATCGATCGCTTCCAGCAGCAGGCGGCAGCGGTTTTCGCGCGAACCGCCGTACTCGTCGGTACGCTCGTTGACGCCGGCATTGATGAACTGCTCGAGCAGATAGCCATTGGCGCCGTGGAGCTCGACCCCGTCGAAGCCGGCATTGCGCGAGTTCAGCGCGGCCTGGGCGAAATCCTCGACCAGACGACGGCACTCCTCGGTGGTGGCAGCGCGTGGCGTGGTGGCCGCCATCATGTCCGGTTGGCCGTCTTCGTTGTAGGCGAACGCCATGCCACCCTGCTTGGCGGCGCTGCTGATTGGCGCAGCACCGTTCTGCTGGATCGAGGTGTGGGAAACACGACCGACATGCCAAGTCTGGCAGAAGATCACGCCGCCGCGCTCATGCACGGCCTGGGTCGCTTTCTTCCAACCGGCAATCTGATCGGGGCCGTAGATGCCGGGGTTGAACAGATAACCCTGGCCTTCGCGGGAAATCGGGCTGCCTTCGGAGATGATCAGCCCGGCGCTGGCGCGCTGGCGATAATAGAGCGCGCCCATCTCGTCGGGTACGTCGCCCTGGGCGCGAGCGCGGGTCATCGGCGCCATGACGATGCGATTGTTCAGGTGGGTACCGGCGAGATCGAACGGTTCGAAGATCGATGTCATATCGTGAACTCCTTTTACGACGGTCTGGGCAACGTTGCAGTGATCAGCAATGGTGTGATCAACGATGACACGAGGCCGTGATGACGTAAGGTCAAAAGCAAAGCGAGCCCAATTGGGCTCGCCGTTAGTAGACCAAAGTCTAGGCAATAATTAGCCGGCCAACAATGAATCCTGACGACTATGTCGATGCAGGAAAGCTATCGCCGTCTCGCTATCTTCCCCTTGCTCAGACCACCGAGGTCATCCCGCCATCGACGGACACGTTCTGTCCGGAGACGAAATTCGAGGCGCCGGAGCAGAGATAGACCAGCGTACCCACCAGCTCCTCGACCTGACCCCAGCGCTGCGCCGGGGTGCGCTTCTCGATCCAGGCATTGAAGTCGGGGTCCTGCCACAGGGCCTGGTTCATGTCGGTCTGGAAGTAGCCGGGCGAGAGGCAGTTGACCTGGATGCCGTAGCGCGACAGATCCGCGGCCATGCCCTGGGTCAGCAGCGCCACGCCGCCCTTGGAAGCGGCATAGGGCACGATGGTTTCTCGGGCGAGCTTCGACTGCACCGAGCCGATATTGACGATCTTGCCGCTGCCGCGCGCCGACATTGCCGGGCTCACGATGCGAGAGACGTAGAACGCGCTCGACAGATTGGTGGCGATCACGGCGTCCCAGTCGGCGGGGTCGAACTCGTTGAACGGGCCGCGTTTCTGCAGGCCGGCATTGTTGACCAGGATGTCCGGCACGCCGAGGCGCTCGATCAGCGGATCGATGGCGGCTTTCACCGCCTTGGCGTCGGTCACGTCGAAAGCGACGGCGTCGACCTTGGCGCCGGTTTCCGCCGCCAGCTTCCGCGCGGCTTCCTCGGCCGCCTCCTGCTGGCGCCCGTGAACGATCACGTGGGCGCCCTGTTCGGCCAGCCCGCGGGCCAGCGCGTTGCCCAGTCCGCGGGTGGAACCTGTGATCAGTGCCAGGCGGCCTTGAATATCGAATAGGTTGGTCATCGTTTTTCCTCGAGTAGTGAGTGGTCCAGAAGATCAACGAACCGGTATGTGGCCCAGGAGATCGAGCCAGTGGTGCAGGCGGGCACAAAACCCGAGGATCTTCTTCAGGATGCTGGCGTCGATCCACGGTTGCACGAAGTGCGTTATCCAGAAATACGACATTGGTGGCCGGCCGAAGTTGAGGCGCAATTTGAACAAAGCTCAGGCTCGGCCAACACTGACGAGGTCATCTCATCTTCGGACGCTTCCATTATGTATCGCCAATTTTTTTATCTGCTGACGGCCGCGTTGATCGCAGTGACGCTGGTCATCGGCGTGTTCTGGCACGCTTTCCTGTGGCTGCTGGTTATCTGGGTGCCGCTGGCCTTCATCGGCTGGCGAGATCTGCGCTCTCCCCACAATGTGCTCTACAACTACCCGCTGATCGGGCATCTGCGCTATCTGCTCGAGTTCGTTCGCCCGGAGCTGCGTCAGTATTTCTTCGAATCCGAGACCAGCGGTCGACCGTTTTCCCGCGAGCAGCGCAATCTGATCAACGCGCGAGCCGATGGCAGCGGGGATACTTCCCCATTCGGCACCATTCGCGACGTCAACGCGCCGGGCTACAACTTTTCCTACCACTCGATCCAGCCCGGCAAGGTGGGGGATGAGGCGCGCTGGATCACTATCGGCGGGCCGCAGTGTTCGCGGCCCTATCGTTCGTCGCGTCTCAACATCTCGGCGATGAGCTTCGGTGCGCTTTCCGGCAGCGCTATCGAGGCGATGAATCTGGGCGCCAGGCAGGGCGGATTCGCCCACGATACCGGCGAGGGTGCAATCAGCCCCTATCACGAGAAGCATGGCGGCGACCTGATCTGGGAACTGGGCACGGGCTATTTTGGCTGCCGCCACGAAAACGGCCGTTTCGATGCCGAGACGTTCCGAAAGAAGGCGCGCGGCGATCAGGTCAAGATGGTCGAGATCAAACTCTCCCAGGGTGCCAAACCCTCTCACGGCGGGCTGTTGCCGGGGGCCAAGGTCAATCGGGAGATCGCCAGCACGCGCCAGATCGAAGCAGGACAGGACTGTGAGTCGCCGTCGTCGCATCCGGAGTTTTCCACCCCGCGGGAGCTGATGGCGTTCGTGGCCCGGCTGCGTGAACTGAGTGACGGCAAGCCCGTCGGGATCAAGCTCTGCCTGGGCAGGCGCAGCGAGTTTCTCAGCATCTGCAAGGCGATGGTCGAGACCGGCACGCTGATCGATTTTATCGTCATCGATGGCGCCGAGGGCGGCACCGGCGCCGCGCCTCAGGAGTTCTCGGAGAGCCTCGGCGTGTTCATCGACGAAGCGCTGCCGTTCGTCGACAACGCCCTGCGCGGGGTCGGTCTGCGTGACAAGATCCGCCTGATCGCCAGCGGCAAGGTGGCACTGGGCTATGACATGGTGACCAAGGTCGCGCTGGGCGCCGACATGTGCAATGCCGCACGACCGTTCATGTTTGCGGTCGGTTGCATTCAGGCGCGGCGCTGCCACACCAACAAGTGCCCGACCGGCGTGGCGACTCAGGACCCCAGGCGCTCACGGGCGATCAACGTGCCGGAGAAGGCCGAGCGCGTGGCCCGCTATCATCAGGCGACGCTGGACGGCTTCGCGGCGATCACCGGCGCCATGGGGCTTTCGCATTTCGACGAGCTGACGCCGAATCATATTCGCCACCGCAGCGCCTACGCGCCCGCCAGAGGTTACGCCGACTTCGAATGGCCGGCGCTCGAACCCGGGCAACTGCTCGGCGACGACATACCCGAAGCATGGCAGGCGGAATGGCAGGCCGCGGCGGTGGATCGATTTTGAAACTCGCGTCTTCTGGCATTGCTGCGTGCTAGGCTCGATGGCAGTCACTCTTTTGTTCGAGGCATC